>RCNG010000180.1_pt1 | contig 25970 bp, 20 predicted proteins | sample 2041371 | NCBI WGS metagenome assembly RCNG01 (sample SAMN09708227, study PRJNA481090) | Marine sediment metagenome, whole genome shotgun sequencing project. | biome: marine sediment; feature: ocean; material: sediment; isolation source: Sewage treatment plant 1 marine sediment (STP1) ... | reverse complement strand
ATCTTGTCCTTGGCGACCTCGCTGTTGATCTGCATTTTTTCGATCATACCGCCCATGACGTAGCGCACGGTGTAGGTATCGGACCGGCGCAGCTGATCATTGACGAGAAAGGTCATCTTGGTTTCCCAGGAGTACCGCTGCAGCTCCTCCTGGTTCTGGCGCATCGCCTTTCCCCTCTTCCGGAGGTCGATCTCCTGGGCGTGAACGGTTGTCGCCGCCACCGCTGTCATCGTTGCAATTGCCATCAGGCATTTCAGTCGATTCATATGCTTCCTCCTGCGGACGTCAAGAGAAGGTATCACTACCAGGTTTAATTTCGGATTTCGGATTTCGGATTTCGGATTTTTTCGCGGCGGCGGCTGAAGAACGGAGCCGGATTGCAGAGGCAATACCAGTACGTCAGACTCAAGGGCGGCATATATGCCGCCCCTACAGGGGTTTTGTGTAGTGATGTGTAGGGGCGGGATATATCCCGCCCTCGGTCGTGCGCGCCCGCCGGGCGCGCCGTTCAGGGCGCCAACAAATAAAAGAACTGAGGGTATGCCTAATTCTCAGGCACTATCTGACGAGCCGCGACTGGAAACGCACCGCCCCTTTGAAGAGGTTCGGGGAGCAATTTCAGCGCTTCTTTCGCTTCGGCAAGTGTCGAAAAAAGGCCCGAGAACACGACGTAGAGATCAGCCTTCTTCAGCACATACAATGAGTGATCTCCATACCTGGCAATCGTCGACTGAACGGTAATGAAATAGGTATTGACCTCGACCTGCAGGGTGAAGTGATCGCGATTGTCGGCAAGCATCGATGACCAGGTCTGGAAGGCGGAGTCGAAGTCACCACGGTTGAACTCCTGCATCCCATCGTCATACGAACCGCCGGAGCGAACGGTCCCTCCGCCTTCTGAAGTACGAACGGTCGAAGAAGGCTGGTGTTCCACCACACTCGCCGCTGCGGCGGCAGTATCCGCCGGAGGAGGTGATGGTTGGGAGGGCCGAACGGTCTCTTCCGGAGGAGCGCCACCCTCCCCGCCTTCCTGTTTGAAGGCTCCATTGGCCGATCCGTTCCTTGCCATTGGTTCGTCAACACCTGGAGGCAGGCTGTTGGCCTCAACGATCAACAAGGTCTTACCGGATTTCTCGATCAACGTGTGACAGCTCAGACATCCCTGTGACGCCGCAATCCCGGGATGAGTCGAAGCAACCGAAGTGTGGCAAACCGTGCACTTCGTGATCGCCGGATCGACGAGCGATGGGTGGGAGCGCTCTTCGCCGAAGAGGATGGCTGCCGGCACGAAGACCGTGCAGACGACGAGCACGGCACCTCCGAGAACCTTGGAAAAATATTGGACCATTTCCACGGAGTTTAGCATCCCTTCCGTCGCCTGATTGGCGGAATCATCGCCATGAGCCTGGGTAGCACACAGTTCAACTCACTTCGGCTCGTCGGGTTTCCTTGGTGATGGAGCGACCCTCGGATTCGGAACCCGTCGCGGACCTGTCGACAAACTCTCGCGTCCCGACAATTGCGGCACCATCGGCCTACCTTTGCCGTCAAAACCTCCGCCGTACCCGAGCGGATCGTGGTCGACGCCATGGCAGGTCAGGTAGCATGCGCCGCTGCCCAGACCCAGGCTTTCGTAACCCAGCAACCCTGACGAGGAAGCGGTCACCCCGGTGAGCACCGTCGATTCGTTGAATCGGATGAGTGCCGGAGCAGAGGTCGCGCCGTGCGGTTCATGGCAGAACCCACAGGGAACTCTGCTGTCGACCACATGGGCCTTGTGATACGGAAACGCATCACGCTCGAGCACGATCTGGCGATCGTGACACGCATAGCACAGGGCATAGGTCGACTCAGATTCCGGCTGCCCTTCCTGCCGATTCATGGTCGCACCGAGTGCACCATCGACGCGGCTGCCGTGCGGCCCGCGCGGTCCAGCAGGGTCGTCATTGGTGTGGCAATCGGTGCAGTTGATTCGTGAATCGATGGACAGTGGGGAACGGAGACTCGGGACATTCCGAGCGGGACCCGTCGCAAGGACCGGATGATATGAAGGATTTCTCGGATCAAGGAGAACTCTGAGATCGTGCGGATCGCCCCCACCGACTCCCCTGGAACCGTGGCATGACAGGCAAAGATCGGCCTCAGTGTCAAAACCCCGCTTTGTGGATGCCTTGACCTGTCCCATTGTGACCGGCTCGACGAGGCCTTTGCGGACGCTTTGCACGCCGTGCACGCTGTGGCAATCTGCGCACGTCGCCCAGCGGTGCGGATACTGCTTTCTCAACTCGCTCTCGATGTCGGCGGGTCGCGCCGAGATCGACATGCCGAGACTCCGCTTCCGCTGAGGATCGGCCGATCGGGTCGAATGACACGCAATACAAAATTCATCGCCCGCTTCACGCAGCATTGGAGTATGGGCCTTCCCGTGGCTCGAATGGCACGGGGTGCACCTGCCAGCCATAATCGCCGGGTCAAGATGACCGGTGGAGGCTTCGCCCGACCGTACATAGGTCGTGGCGATACAGACGGCGACGGCTACTACGAATGGCAGGCGAGACATGTGTCGTCCTCGTTGGGTGATCGGAGAAAGCCACCAAATGGATCCTGGTGGGGGTCATGGCAGGAGGAACACTGAACGCGGTCTCCAGCGTCGAGAAAAGCGATGGGGTTCGATCGCATCTCGGTCACGCTCTTGAGCGGTACGTCTCCGCGAGCGTTGTTCTCGGCTACGAGTGCGGTGGTGACCTGAAAAGAAATCGGATGGTGTCCCGACAGGTCAGTTCCGAAATAACCTGTTGAACTTGTCGGCATCGTCGTAACGCCGCCACTCATCGGAATCGTCCCGGAGGCTACCGTTGCGCCGAGGGCTATCGTACCGTCGTGGCAGGATAGGCACAGCTTCGTCGATCCGTTGGGTTGCGGTGCCGACCCGGCAGACGGGTAGGCATTCATGGTAGGGCTCCAGTACATCTGGTACTGCCCGCCCGGATCAGTGCGATTCCAGAGGGGCGCCTGGGTGGTCGAGTTGTGGGGGGTGTGGCAGAAAATGCAAACCTGTGTCTCCGAGGCGGCTCTGATCGTGCCCGGTCCCGAAACAGAGAGATTGTGCTTGGTGTCCACAACCGACTGCTGACCGCTCGCCACAGCTCCGACCAGGAGCAACCCGACCAGCCACATCTTCGATCTCATGATCCTGACCTCCGTTTACCGTACTTCAGAACCTGCACCCGACTGTTGCCGGCATCGGCGACAACCACTGTGCCTCGGGCATCACACGCAAGGCCCGCTGGCGACCAGAACTCGCCAGGGCCGTTTCCACGTCCACCCACCGTCAACAGAAGCTGACCCTCCGAGTCGAAGAGTTGGATGAGGTCGAACTGGGCATCCGAAACATACAGATGACCGTCCGGATCTATCGTCAGGCCCCTCGGCAACGCCAGATGACCGCTGCCATCGCCGTGGGTCCCGAATTGCCCGAGGTAGTGCAGGTCGCCGTCCAGGTGCTGCACTCTGAAATTGAGGGCATCGAGCACCCAAACTGTGCCGTCCGGGTCCTCGACGACGGCCGTCGGGTGGTTGAATCGTCCCGGCTCGACGCCCTGGCCGCCCGCGCGAGCAACCACTGTCCCGTCAGGACTCACCCGCAGCACTTCTCCCGCCTCGACATCGGTCAGCAAAAGATCACCGTTGACGGCAGAGGCGATCCCGCCGTACCGGCTGACTTCGCCTCGGGGCTGAATGACTCCGGCCGGACGACCCTCATCGTCAAACCGCCGCAGCTCTCCCGTCAAACCGTCCGCAACAAACCACAAAGCACCATCTCGCGAGGCCGCGACCGCCACAGGAAGGAACCCATCCGGTAACTCAAGGATCTTCGCCGCGCCACCGTCCGTTTTCGACCACACAACCACTCCCGAGCCCCCGTCGACGACTGCCATACGACGCTCATGAACGGCCACCGACGTCGGGCGGCGGAACCTCCATCTCGAGTTCGTCTGCTCCTGTCCGGCCACGACGCGGAAGAAGCGGCCCACGCCTCCGGGTTTCGCCTCGGTGATCGAATCTATCCATTCCACCTCACCCGGCGCCTGAACCGTCTCTGGTGGCCACACCGCTTTTTGGTCGGTCGCCGGACGGGTGCCGGTACAGCCGGCGAGTCCGAACGAGGCGATCAACGCGACGCGAAAGAGCAGGCGGCGACCCGAAGATCTCATTAATTTCCCCAACCGGTGGGCCGGCGGCCACCCCTACTGCCGATGCCAAATCCAAACGTTCGTTGCACGCCGACCCAGTAGCGCCGGTAATTGCGCAATTGGGCGCCGTCTCCAAAGCTGGTTTCGTCTCTCACCCGGGCGAAAAACGACAGCCGGGCGTAGAGGAACCGCACTCCGAGCTCCGCCCACTCGAGGTCACCGGTACTTCCTTCCGCTTCTCTTTCCTCTCGGTATGCACGGCCGTCAAAAGACAGCCAATATTTCGGTGACCACGTGAGGCCGGCGTCGGATGTAATCGTCGTGCTCGGAAGATCTCCGCCAACGATGTCCAAGATCGACCACCCTCCGCTCACGGTGAAAGTCCGCCACCGCAGCGACAGCCTCGCCTGCCCGGTATCGGCCGTCACCTCCCTCTGGAGGTCAAGACGAACAACCCTGCGTCCCTCGCCGGAGGCGTATATTCCAGACCTCGCCGTGGGTTGAGTCGAGAGAATCAGTCGAACCCACTCGCGTTCTTTCTCCAGCCCGGCCAAAAACGTTGCGCCACCGACAACTCCCCCGGGTGGTGACGAGGCAATTGACAGCTGGTTTCCCGCATACTCACCCTCGATACCGGCGAAGCCTCGCCGAAACTGCCTGCGAATGGATGCGAACAGCCGTCCACCGGTGGAACTCGAGCTGCTGTCCAGATCGTCGGATACCCTGACATGTGAAACCTGAGGATGCATGATCACCGCCCATTTGGGTCCTTCATGGGTCCAGGTAATGCCGATGCTTGCCACGGGCTGATTGAGGGTCCCACCGAATTCGTTCTCTGCCTGCAGGTACGAGGCCTCCGCGATGATCGCGACTGGCCTCGAAACACTCCTCACAAGGGAGAATCCTCCAACCCACGCCGAGAGATCGCCTGCCGGCCCCGTGTTCTGCTGATAATCGACATAGCCCCGGAGGAAACCTTTGGTATCCCAGCTGTGGGTGTAAGCGTTGAGGGCCTTCCACACCGTCGTCCAGTCCGAGGGATCCGACCCCGATCGCGCGATCCGCACCCGGTTCCCGGAGAGGATCGTCTGGAACTGGTCTCTGCCACCGCGATTGAACGCCAGGTCGAGATACCCCACCTCGAGATCCTGCTGCTGCAGTCCACTGAACAGCTCCAACTCCTCGTGACGGACATCGAGACGGAGGTTGACCAACCGGCCGCCTGCGTCGGCCGCGAGGCGAGCAACCGTGTGGGTGCGGTCACGGAGAGTCTCCGGATCGTCGGCCAAGAAGTCGTTCGACAGATAGGACAAAGTCGCTCCACCGGATCGAAATGGCCTCAGGTAGAGATCACCGTACCAGGAGGTTTCCAATCCAGCCACCAGGCCGCCACGAGCCAGCCCCGAAACGTCATCGCGCACCCGCCGGGCTCCGGCACCCAGCGAAACCGGCAGGGCACTCAGAGCCCGCACACCAAGTGAGTAGAAGGTCTGGTCATATCTGGAATCATCAATCACACTCTGGGTTCCGGAACTGGTCTCGGTTTGCTCGAAATCGGTAGCCGCCCGTTCGACAAAACCGCTGAACGAGAGCGCCCTCGGATTTGACAGATAGCCGTCGAAGGCGAGGAAGATCGCAGCTCGAAGGGTTGTCTGTTCCGAGGTGACGTCCTCTATTTCTTGCTTTTCACCGATATATTCCGCTCTCAGACCAAGGGTGAAATCGGTCCTCGACCCACCTCTGCACGGTATCGCAGCCACCAACACCGCAACGAAGATCAGGGCGCGGCGGATGACTGTCCCCATTCGATCGAAGCGGTCGCGCGCAATTTTTCTTCGAAGTCGGCCAGCACAGCTTCACGCCCGTCACTTTTCAGTCGGGCAGAGATGGCATCCCGTACCTGGTCGAGTGGCAGTTGGCGAGGCGGCTCGACCGCAACCACCTCGAGCACGCTGAATCCAAATATGGTTCGAATTGGACCAACGACTTCGCCGACCTGGGCAGTGAATACGACCTCGTCTACGTTGGCCTGTAGGGCGCCCCGGTGGAGCATTCCGAGATCACCGGTTTGATCGCGGTAGCGAGGCGGCACCGCCATTCGCCTCCGGTCGGCTTCCTCCACGAGATCCGTCCTCCCCTCACGCACGTTCTCAGCCACACCTTCAGCTTCTGCAGCCGCACGTTCCCAGACAGTCGTATCGGCCGAGGGCGGGACGTGGATCAACACGTGAACAACATGGCGAGCTTCGGGAGTCACATAAATTTCGCGGTTGGATTCGAAGAACCGGGTGACATCTCCCGGTTCCGGGTCTGGGACCTTTGAGAGGATACGTTCATCGACCGCATTTGCGAGTCGATCGCGCTCGATGGCTCGGCGCAGTCCGTTCCCGGTGATGCCACGGTCATCGAGGGCAGCTCGATACTCCGCATTGTCCGAAAATCGGCCGCGAATATCTGCTAGCTCACGATCGACCGATGCCTCGTCGACTCCAATGACTTCCCTGCCCGCCCACTGACGTTTGAGCTCTTTCATGACCAACGCTTCGGTTGCCTGCCGTTCAAGCTCCAATCGGCGATCACCTTCGACCCGGCCGTGAAATGAGGTCTGGGGCAAGAGTTTCTGAAATTCACGCTCCGCCTCCCATGGCTCGATCCGGACGCCATTCACTACCGCCACCGCGGGCCCTTCGTCAGCGGCGAGAGCCGTGTGGGTTCCGAGAGTCAGCGCTCCGCAGATCAGCGCTGATGCAACGCGAATCATTTTCGATTGGCCTCCTGATTGTTGATCCGCCATCAGTTTAGCGGAGTCGAATACAAAACAGGGAGACGCGAGGCGTCTCCCTGTCAGCATCTCAGTGCACCTTCGGTGCAAACAACTTCACGAACTCTTACTTGGCGTGACAGGTGAGGCAGAGGGCGCTCCCGGCATTGGATTTTAGGAGCAGCGACTGCAAATTGGCGGCGTTGTGCACGTCGTGGCACGACGCACATTCCACCTGATCACTCCCGAGGCCGAACAGCATGTCAGCGGAAATGGTGCCACCGAGACCGCTGTCCGTCGTCGTTGGGGGATGGAGCCCGCCGTCAGCCGTTGCCAGCGCATTGTTATAGGTGAAGCTGACCGGGTGGTCGTTGCTGAGGTCGGTGCCGAAGTTTGCGGGACCGGAAATGAACGTTGAACCTGTGGATCCACCAAAGGAGTCCAACGCAACAGTCCCATCGTGGCACGAGAGACAAGCTTTGGAAACGCCGCCCGGCTGACCGGTTGTCGCGTTCATCGTCGGGCTGCTGTAGAGCGTGTAACTAGCGTTGGTCACTGCGTGGTTCCACAGCACGACCGGCAGTGCGGTCGATGCGTTATGTGGAGTGTGGCACGGTTGACAGATCTCCGTCGTGCCCCAGCCCTGGCCGCCAAAATCGTGCTCACTCCCGGTAATCTGTGCACCCGCGACGCCGGCTATGAGCATCAGACCCAGCGACACACCAATAGTCTTTCTCATGGAATCCTCCCTGTGGTCCGCCCTCGGACCCATCCTGTCAATTATTAGGACCCCGCAATATCGGCGCCCGGCACCTACCCTTCGCAAATGACGTGCCAGTTTTGAGTGCCCTCAAGTGCCGACTGGGCAAAGGATGTTCGGGGGATTTCACCCACATGTATCGCGCCGTGTGGACTATTCCCCAGCGCGGGCAGACTCCCCAGGTGGGCCGAGAAAGCGGAATACCTGAACCCTGGAATTGAGGGTGTCGGCGATCGCCAGGAGATTTCCGCGACGGGCAATCCCCGAGGGAAGGTCAAATCCACCCGGTCCTGTGCCCGGGCCGCCGAACCACATCAGGATCTCGCCATCGAGGTTGAACATCTGCACCAGTTGGAAAGCACCGTCGACCTCGAAGATGACCCCGGCGGTGGAGTCGACGGCAAGTCCACGCGGCCGGTTGAGGTCGCCCGGCCGGTCACCAATTTGACCGAAGACGAGTTCGAGATCACCCGCTCGATCGAAGACCTGGATGCGAAAGTTGAGATAGTCGGAGACGTAGAGATAGTCCTCTTCGTCATATGCCACCGCGTAGGGCGTGTGAAACTCGCCCTCGCTGCCACTCCGCGCTTCACCGCCTAGTTTCAGCAGAATATCGCCGCTACGAACGTCGATCACGTGAACGGAGTGGGCCACGGTGTCGCAGACAGCGAGCCGAGTACCATCGGCCGACAGGGCAAGACTGGTCGGATGGGTAAAAAGACTCGGCCCACCCAAACTGGCGCGGAAGTTGAGTCCTGCGTCGAAGACATACACCGCTCGCGCCACGGTGTCGGAAACATACAAGGTTCCATCCTCAGCAACCGCTACGCCCACCGGTTTTCTCAATGGTCCCTGGCCGGCGCCGCGGAAGAGATCGAATCTTTTGACCCGCGGATCGATGATGACAATGCCGTCGAGCTCCTGGTCGGCAACATACAGCTCGCTGTTCGGGCCGATAGCTACGGCCGTGGGTGCGACCAAACGGGGTTCGCGTTCGGTCTCACCGGTGATTGCCCTCTGCCATTTGGATTGCCCACCCCCGACATCCGACAGGGTGGCGTAGGTCGCTACCCACTCGATCACCGGATCGGCCGGGTACGGGGGAAACTGAATGGCCGCCGATCCACCCGCAGCTCGCTCCGAGTTCGTGCCCGAGGCGCAGCCGCCAAGAATCACCAGCATGAGAATCACCCAAAATCTGTGAGGTCGCATCGATTTTCCTTTTCCGTCAACGCGGGTGGCAAGCGACGCACAACTCAGCGCTGGAACCAGCCTCGAAAGCAAAGAGGCCACGGCTGGACCCGGCGTGGGGGTCATGACACGACCGGCAGTCGATTTCCTCTCCAATGAGCGACTTTGCGACTCGGGTGCGGCCCCCGCCTTCAACGACACCGGCTACTGGATGGTTGCGAATCGGGTGGTCGTGATTTCGGAACGGGTCGAGTACTACCAAACGAAGATCGCCGGCGCGGTGAGAGGGCACCGTGAAACCCCACTTTAGCTCGAGATCACCACCTTCGGTGCGGTTGATACTCTCTTCGAGGTGACATCCCAGGCAGAGCTCGTTGCCGATCTCTCGCAACAGTTTCGGTCTATTTCCCCCGTGGGGAAGGTGGCAGCTCTGACATCCAAACCAGTCAACCGTTCCGTGTGCGATCTGGCCCGCCGCTCCACCCTGGTCCTCGTGGCAGGCCAGGCAAATTCCGCCACCCGGCGCGCGCAACAGACGTTGTTGGCGCGAAGCATGGGGGGAGTGGCAATCGATACACTCGGCGATTTCCAGCGCCGCGTGCGGTACCGACGCGCTCTCGACCTCGCGCTCCAGATCGGCGTGACAGGCATAACACAGTGCGGATCCCCCACCTTCGATCAACTCAGAAGCCGATCCCAGGTGACATCCGGCACAGGTGTCCTCGAACGGGGCGTGGACCGAGCCGGACGCGAGCAGCGACTTCGATGATGATCCGTGCGGATCGTGACACTCGACACAGTTCACCGTCGCCATGTCGGCGCCCAGGTGATTATTGATCAGATTCTGGTCCGGATCGTGACACATGAGGCAGAGCTCCGGCATCGCTGCAGTGAGCTGGAACGCCTCATCACTCCGGTGGGGATCGTGGCAGGTCGCGCAATCCTCGGCAGCGGCCGCATGGGCCCCACTCCCTTGCACGAGATCCTCGATGTCTCGATGGCACGAATAGCACAGCTCGGGACCGGATATCCTGAGCAGGGCTTTCTCGTCTGCCAGGTGCGGCTGATGACACTCGACGCACCGCCCATCCCTGACCGGGGTGTGCACCGATCCCTTACCGAACTCTGCTTCGAGGTCGGAGTGGCAGGCAAAACACAGGGCGGCCCCCTCGATGGATAGACGAATTTTCGTACCGCGGGGACGGCGGTGGCAGCCTTCACACGATCCATCTTCAAATGGCGGGTGGATCTCCGAACCCAAGAGCATCGCGGGCGTGTCCGACCCGTGAGGTTTGTGGCAGCTGCCGCAACGCGACCGGCTGACCGGCAACTCGTGTCCGGCGTTGACGTCGTCCGGTTCGTGGCAGACAAAGCAGACTTCGCTTTCAGAGACCGCCAGCAGGTGGTCCTGGTTCGCGGCGTGCACTTGATGGCAATTGAGGCAGGAGTCCATCACCGGGGCGTGCGGCGCCTCAAAGTCGCCGGCCACTGCCGCAGACATATCGTCGTGGCACACCAGGCAGAGTTCGGGTTCTGATGCCAGAAGTTCGACGGTCGTCCCCAATTCACCCACATCTACGCTATGGCACGACGTGCAGTCGTCCTCCACCGGTGGGTGAATATGGGTCGCCCCTCGCAAAAGATCGTCGTGGCAGGTGGTGCAGTTGGTGGACTCCACACTCACCAGGCGCGGGTGCTCGGCAGAACCGCCTTCGACCGCGACCAAAGCCAACAGCAAGACTGCGGCTCCTGCCCCAGCTGCAAACCGATTATGGGTGAAATTCCACATGCCCTTTCCCTGAGGGGATCGCTACGGCCCTTCGCTCGCAACACCCGAGTTTTTCTGGGCCCAGTCTACCTACCCTATTGCACAGTATCCAACACCAACGAGATTTTCCCCGGCACAAATTCACGGACGGACACACAGAGCCTCTATACGGGCGGCCGGTCGAGCCTCCTGTCTTTAGGTTGTCCGGAACGCTCGCCGAACCCCGAAAAACGCCCTCGTTCTCGGACTCGAGACTCCGCGAAGAGACGCTCGAGGAGTTTTCGTAACTCGTCTTGCGGAATCGACTTCGTGAAGAAGTCCTCCGGGCGGCATGGCAGCGGCCCATCGCGCTCTTCATCGTTATCGATCGCTGAGCAACACAGGTAAGGAATGACAGGCTGACCGTGTACGCACTTGTCGAGCAGGGACCGCCACTCCAGGTGGCGCGGCATGAGGTTGAAGATCGCGGCTTCAGGAGGTTGATCACGGAGACATCTATCCGCCTCAGCGAAGCTCGCCGCACGGACGATCTCCACATCGCACGGGATCAGGTGGGCAACCAGCCAACCCATCAAATCGGAACCGTCAACAAGAAGCAGTCGTGTCATCGTTCAACGCAATGCACGATGCAAAGTGCGTACCACTACAAATGGACGTTGCTCAATTCTCGCCGAGGACGATCGCGATCGGGCGCGAATCTATTCTCCGTAGCGGTATTTTTTGAGTCGGTAGCGAAGTTGGTCGCGAGTGATTCCCAAGAGTTCGGCAGCCCTTGTCTGGTTCTCGCCGGAGGCTGTCATCGCCCGCTGGACCATTTCCCGGTCCACCTCATCGAGCGGCACAATGCCCGCGGGCATTCCGCTCTCGGCGCCAGTCGCGGGTCTCGGGGGAGGCTCGATCGTGTCGAGGATCAACGACCGGAGGGAAATCTCCGTTCCCCTTTCCAGAATAATTGCGCGCTCGACGACGTTTCTGAGCTCGCGCACATTTCCGGGCCAGGAGTAAGAAAGGAGTACGTTTTCGGCTTCGCGACTGAAGCCCTTGATGCTTTTTCCAGACTTGGCCTGGAGAGATCGGAGAAAATAGCATGCGAGAGGAAGAATGTCCTCGTGCCGTTCGCGCAACGACGGCACCTGGATCGGGAAGACGCTGACACGGAAGTAGAGATCATCTCGGAACGTCTTTTCCTGCACCATCGCCCGGAGATTCCGGTTTGAAAGGGCGACAATACGCGCATCGACCTGGATCTCACGAACACCACCGACACGCCGGAACATGCGATTTTCAAGAAGGTGCAGGAGTTTGGCCTGGAGGTCGAGCCGGAGCTCTCCGATTTCGTCAAGCAGCACGGTGCCCCCGTTTGCGAGCTCGAATGTCCCCGGTTTGCTTTTCTTCGCGTCGGTGAAGGCGCCCTTTTCGTGGCCAAACAGTTCGCTCTCCAGGAGTTGCTCCGGGATCGCAGCGCAATTGACCTCGACGTATGGTCCCTCGCTGCGCGAGGAATGGACATGAATGTACCGCGCGATGACGTTCTTCCCGGTGCCGCTCTCACCGAGCAGGAGGATCGTGTCGACATCGGAACGCGATACCTCGCAGGCCAGTTCGAGTGTTTCTCTGAATTGCGGCGAATGCGACACGATGTCGATATCAAGCCTTCGCTGTCGGATGTTCTTTGCCACATGCGCATCACGGCGGGTCGCACGCACATCGAGCGAGCGGTTGACGAGTTCGATCAACGCCTTGTGATCGATGGGCTTGGGGAGAAAATCAAGGGCTCCGAGCTTCATCGCCCGCACCGCGTCCTCGACCTCCCCGACTGCGGTCATCACCAGCACCACGGACTCCTCGAGGGAGTCATGGTGCTTTTCATAGAAGTCCAGGCCGTGACCGTCAGGCAGGGATAGATCGAGCAGCACCATGTCTGGGAAGTGCTGGGAAACGTGGACCTCGGCCTCCTCGAGGTTCTCTGCCGTGTGGACCGTGTGGCCCTCTTTCTCGAGGCGTTGTTTCAGCGACCACCTCAGAAGCTTTTCATCCTCGATCAACAGAATCAACGCCATCAATCAACCCTTCGTCGTGAAACTCGCCGGATCGTCTTCGACCACTCTACCTGGAAGCAATACAAAAACCGTGGTCCCACGACCAGGCTCCGAAAGCAGCTCAACCACCCCATCACTCCGTGAAACGAGACTGTTGACCACCGCGAGACCGAGCCCGGTTCCGGTGAACTTGGTGGTGTAGAAGGGCTCGAATATTTTTTCGTGGACCGTGGCATCGATCCCCGGACCGTCATCGGTGACGGAAAGAAAAAGGTCATCCCCGTCGGGAGAGATGATCGCTCGAATCGAAATGCTGCCGCCATTTTCCATGGCTTCCGCGGCATTCGTGACAAGATTCATCAGCACGTGCCGAATATGTGTCGGATCGAGTTCGAAGTCCCCCACGTTCGGTGCGACCTCGACTTCCAGCGCTATGTTCTGCTTTTGGAGATTCGGACGAATCAGACGGACCGAGTCCTCAATCAGCTCACTGACATCGGTCGGGACCCGTTTGGGAAGCGAAGGTCTGGCAAAACTGAGCAGCGAGTGAATGGTCCGGTTGACCCGATCAAGCTCCTTGACGATCTGTTCGAACAGATTGCGCTGCGACTCATCGTCGCTTTCGTCCCGCAGCAGTTCGATGACCCCGCGAATGCCGGCAAGCGGGTTCTTTATTTCATGTGCCAGGCCCGCAGCAAGTTGACCGAGCGACGCCATGTGTTCGGCACGGCGCAAGCGATTGGTCACCTCCGCGTCGAGGTTCCGTTGGTTCTCGCGGAGACTTCGAAGCGACTCATAGAGTTCGGCAGACACCGGATCCAACAGGAGTCCGGATGCATCTGCCGAGTGCTGAGTGCTGAGTTCTTCAAGGCTCTCACGCTGCCGCAAGCGCGCAAGTGACCGCCTCGTAGCTCTTCCAAGCCAGAAATTTACAGCTCCCACCAGAAGCGCCCACCCGGCTATCAAAATCACGAGATTGCCTCTGATGCTCCCACGTGCGGCGGCCATCTGATCAGTGAGATCAAGCCGCATCGTCGCCGCGCCGAGGGTTGCCGCCGCGGGATGGCACTCGGCGCACTCGGCTTCCGACCGCAGACGGCGCATCCCGTGCATCGTGACGCGACTCCCGTCGCGGTCGAATCGAAAGAGGTCGTCCTCCTCGCCCGCCAGGAACGCCGCGATCTCGGCGTCAACGCCATTCTGTGAACCGACCTCGACGCCAGTCGAACGGTAAATCCTGAGATCGAGGAGTTTGTGGGCCTCAGCATATTCACCGACCGCACCAGGAATTTCCTCTCTCTCATGTCCGACCATCAGGGGATGAATATCTTCGAGCGCTTCCTCGAGCAGGTGGCTGGCGTCGAGGCTGTGGGCATTCAGAATCTCGAGTTCGACCAGTCGCATGATCCCAAAAAAGAGCAGCGTGAAGGCCACGATGTGGATGGGCACCACCAACAGCAGGATCCGTCGTCTGGAGCTCGGAATCCGAGCGATCAGCCACTGGAGAAAGTCGAGGCGCCATTTTCCGAGATTCATCCTGGCCATTCTAGCGAATAAATTGCGATCTTATCTCTATAACGGAGCATCATTGCGAAATAACCACGTGGAATCTGACCTGCCGGCCGGTCTCGAGGTCCCGCGCCCTCGGTGGAACGAATCTTGCAATTTTGATAAATGTGACGAGGAGGGCAGTCGTATTGGGTGATATTCCGCAAACCACGGGTCGAACTCGCAAATCTCACCGGCTCATAGCTGCCGGCGGAGCTTGGATTCAGACCACCCTGACCCGAGACTCATTTTCGGCCTGGCGGCGCACTTCCGGGATTCTGTGGACGCTGTTGATGTTCTTTTCGGCAAGCGGAGTCTGGGCAGCGGCCCCGGTGGTCGATAATTTCAGCGCATCAACCACCGTCATCGCCCCAGGCGGAGTGGTCGCGCTGGAGGTTTCTGCTCACGACCCGGATTGTCCTTCAGACTGCCTCACCGGCTGCGGGCTGTACATTCGGTCGGACCTCACAGCATGGTCGGCAGACGACGGCGCCTTTGTGCTTCAGGACAACGGCGCGTCGGGCTCGCCATACGCCGCCACCGCACAGTGGCAGGCGCCACTCACCGAAGCCACCTATACCATCTCGGTATCACTGTCCGACAGCGGAGGTATGCTGTGCGGCGGTCGCCAATCAGCCATCGCGAACGTCCTGGTTCAGGTGACGTCAACCCCAAACGCCGCCCCGGTCATCGACTCTCTGGTCGCTGACCCGGTGGCGTTCCACCCCGGTGAAAGTTCCCAGATGACGTGCACGGCCACCGACCCAGACGGCGACCCGGTGACCTACGGTTGGGCAACAGACCTCGGAACGCTGACCCCCGGCTCGAACGGTTCAGCGACACTCGAGGCGCCTATCCCCGGCTCGGCGACCGTCACCTGCACTGCAACGGATCAGGCTGGCGCGGCTGCGGTCAAATCGGTTGTTCTGGCTGTCAGCGATGTCGAGGCCGAACGGATGATCAAGGCCGGTCTGTCCTCTCCGCACCGTCTCGATGTGGACTCGATGGGCGGTCTATTTGTGGTCGATAGAGGCTCGGGCGGCATTACGGCGATCCGCCTCGAGACCGGTGACCTGATGTACCGTATCCCGTTTCCAAATGCATCTGCGGTTGCAGTGGACTGGGAGGACCAACTCCTGGTGGGCTCGACCAACGGGGCCGTGGTGGTTGATCGCGCCGGCAACCCTGTCTTCAATCTCTGGACTGGCCTCGGCGAGGTCTCCGACGTCGCCGTCGATCTCATCAACCATCGGTATGTCAGCCTGTATCGGAAATCAGGTCGGATTGTGGTTCACGACGAGTTCGGTGCCGTGGTTAAGGTCTTCGGCGCCACCGGTGACGAGCCAGCGCAACTCATGGGTCCGAGCGGCGTCGGGGTCATGCCCAACGGAAATGTGGCCGTCGCAGACTCCGGGCACGGACAGATCAAGGTGTTTGATCTCGACGGCGACCTCGTCCGCGCGATCGGGGGAGCCGGCGGTTCCGTTGGGCAGTTCGTGGAGCTCGACGATGTCGCGGTCGGCCCGGACGGCGTGATCTACGCCAGCGATAGCTACCAGGACTGGATCCAGACTTTCAATCCCGACGGCACATTGCGTGAGGTCATCGGCAGCTATGGCGAAGGTCTGGGTGAATTCAAGACCGCAGCCGGAGTGGTCCCGGTGGCTGCTGTTGGCAAGCTGGTGGCGGTTTCGGTCAACACTCCGGGAGTCCAGGTCTTCCAACTTGGCAGCCGGACACCGGTAGATTGGCCGAGCCCACTCATGGAGCTTTCCTCGAACACCATCACCTTTTCGAATCAGGAGGTGGGATCCGCAAGTGGACCGCTCGATGTATTTGTGACGAACAATGGAGACGCGCCCCTCGGTATCCACGAAACGAATGTCGTCGGACCCTTTGCCGTCGTCAACGGCTGCGACGTCATCGATCCCGGAGAGTGGTGCGCATTTTCGGTGGTGTTCACCGCGGTTGCTGCGGGTCCGAGTCAGGGTTCTCTGACCTTTCAATCCAGTGCTGACGTGGGACAGCACACGGTATCGCTGTTCGGCTCCGGGTTCGTCCCGGCCCAGGTCGTGCTCAGCGCCACGCGCCTGGATTTCGAACCACGGGGTGTAGGAGCCACGGGTCAGACTCTTCCAGTGATCATGAGTAATTCAGGCACAGTCCCGCTGGCAATAGCCAGCATCGTCGGGACCGGACCCTTTGGCGTGAGTTCGAACTGCGGGTCGCAACTGGCGGGCGGTGACTCCTGCAAGCTGGCAATCGACTTCACGCCAAGCGTGACCGGTCCAGCGGTTGGGTCGGTAGCGGTTGCGACTTCCGATGCCGGGAGCCCGAGCACCATCGCCGTCTCCGGCGAGGGAATCCTCCTCGAGCTCACTCCCGATCCGACATCTCTCGATTTCGGTCTGTTCGCCGGCGGGGACGTCGGCCGTACCGAGCAGATCCAGATCCTGAACACGGGTTCCGGCCAGATGAAGGTAGGGATCGTTGATCTCGTGGGTGAGAGTATTTCGGATTTCCACGTCACCACCGACTACTGCAGCGGCAACCCGATCGACGTCGGCCAATCGTGCTGGATAGAGGTCAATTTCACTCCCGGCTCAACCCACGAGAGTGTTGCGCAACTTGTGATACCGACGGCAGCGGGCCTCGAGTTCGCGGTCAGCCTCAGCGGTGGTATCGAATCGTTGTTTGTCGACGGATTCGAGACAGGAGACACGACGGCCTGGGTGACGTCCGAGGCGAAGGGCCTCCAGGTTGCACCGACCTCGATCCTCTTCAGCCAGTTCGATCTCGGCTCTGATGTTGGCTCACGTGCGGTAACGATCCGCAACAACTCCAAGGAAGCAACGTACCTGGGCGCGCTGTGGATCCAGGGCGACGATGCCCTGGAGTTCGCGATCGACTTCGATTCGTGCAGCTCACAATGGCTCGAGGTTGGGCAGAGCTGTACGATAGGGCTGACCATGCTGACGATGAACGAGGGGAACTTCTCGGCTGTGCTGGTGATTCCAGCTTCAGTTGCCGAAAAGCGGCAGCCCAGACCGGTTCCGCTCACCGGATCAGTGAGGTGGCGGTGATGCGATTCGGAGGTACGACCGACGAGTCCGAAGGCACGCACAGGAGGGACGCATGACGAACGCTTGTGCGACGTCACAGCGGACGGCAGCACGGTTCCACAGGATCCTCGCGGTGCCAGTGGCCGCCATGATATTCATCGCATACAGCCCGGACGTCGCAGAAGCGTCGGACCCCCCACATTGGACGAGTTCGACAGTCACCACCGACTGCACAACGCCCTGTCACGTAACGCATCACGCAGCGGGCGATGGATTGACGGCAGCGGCCGGAAACGTGAATTTGTGCCAGTCCTGCCACAACCCATCGGGTGCCGCCGGAGATCTCCCGATCAACAGCTCCGATGTGGCCATCCCTGGAACTCAGGGAACCTCCCACGCGTTTGACGTAGCAGCAGTCAACGGCCCTCTTGGCACTCAGGAGCCCGTGAACCCGGCAATGCAACTTCGAGTCATGGGTGGAAATGTCGTCTGTTCCACCTGTCACAACCAGCACAGCGCAGCGGCGAGTTCTGGCGGTCATCCGCGGGTCAGCTCGGCCAAGCAGGTCACCGCTTTCGGAAGCACCGGGTCAGTGACCTCCGGCGGTGTTTTCAACGGATCGGCCGGGGTCTGGTTCCTTGTCGAGATCGTAACCGCCGGCAATCAAACCAGCGCCCGCTTCCGCTACTCGAAAGACAACGGAACGAGTTGGTTCCCGACGTCACCCGCGACTCTCGGAGCCGGCAGCGACGTGACGCTCGACAGTGGAGTCAATATATCGTTCGGTGCCGGCAACTTTGCGGTGGGCGAACGGTGGGAATTTTCCGCTTCGTGGCCCTTTCTTCGATCCGCCCTCGATTCCAGCGCCAACGACACTGGTGACGCCTACTGTCGAGATTGTCATAGCTCGTGGGTGATGGACCACGATACGGTCAGAACATATGACGGCAGCTTCAAGAGCCATCCGGTTGGGGTGGCTCTCGACGCCAACGGGATGGGTTACGACCGTTCCGTGCCGCTTGACGGCAACGGTGCACCCCAGGGCGGCAGCGGTGAGGACAACAACCCGACAAACGACCTGCTCCTCGACGGTGGTGGTCTCGTACAGTGTTTGACCTGTCACGGTGTTCATTATGTGGATAGCAACACGCTCACGGTGGACGGACCATGAGACATCCAAGCTCGTCGTTAGCCCGCGCACGGCACCTCAGCCTGCCGTTGTTTTTCGGAGTCCTTTCTGCGGTTCTGTCGTCAGTGGTTTTTGCCGACACATTCCCTCCGACCCTGGTTTTTCAGAGCCCTGCAAACGATGCAGTGGTCGGTGGCACTGACAGATTCAAGGTCGAGGTCTCCGACCAGGATGGTTTGGCGGCGTCCAATCCGGTGAGGTGGGGTCTCGATAGCGCGCCGACCTCGACCAGCGCGAACGTCAACCCGAATTACGCCTGCGGAGACGATTGCGCGGTCTACGAGTTCGATGTCAACACCACATTGATTGCCGATGGAGCGCACACCGTGTCGGTCGAAGTGGAGGATTCCTTAGGCAATGTCGGTGTGTTCGTACGTTCGTTCGTGGTCGCGAACTCGGGAACCGAGGCGGCCGGGAACGGCCTGTTGTTGCGCCGGACCCACGGGTCGCAGTCCTGTGTCGACTGCCACAACCTGGAAACTCACTCGAGCAAGAGCACGGGCACCAAATATGGCAACTGGGCGGTGGACTGCCTGATCTGTCACACCCCCCACCAAACCCGCAACATCTATTTGGCTCGCGAAAACCTGGAGACGCCAAACAGCGGTACGGGAATCGTCGATTTTCGTGTCGATGACAGCGTCGGTGGCACCAACCCGCAGTGGAGCTATCTCGGCGACTATTCAGGCCCGGGCAACTCACCGTACGACGACGGTATCTGCGAGGTCTGCCACACCCAAACCAACCACTACCGCAACGACAATTCGGGTGGAGATCACAGCCACAACGCCGGCACCCGCTGCATCGGCTGTCACCCCCACTCCTCGGGTTTTTCCGCCGGAGACGGCGAAAGCGCCGGCGGTGCCAATTGTTCCGGGTGTCACCCCGGGATCTGGCAGGGTATGAACGGCGATGTCGCCAAGACAAGCCGCCACTCGATTGGAAACGTGGCCGGTGTCAACGACACGTTCACCGATTCAGGGGTCAGTTGGGGCGACCCTCTGGCGTCGGTCGCTGTCAGCGACAGATCGTGCGTCAACATGTGTCATCCGGATCACGTCCACAACGACGTCGGTGGAACCACCCACGACTTCAACGTGCACGAGGATGCCTCGACCGGCACCACCCGACAGGTCACCCGAGGGGGTGGCGGAGTGATTGTCGGCGGGACCCCTGCCCGCACGGATTTCAACGGCGCGGCATCAAACGGCGGGTTGTGCGTGTCGTGCCACAGAAATTCTATTTCCGGAACACGTCCGCCGGTCGACCAGGGTGCTTTCGACGCCTCGGCCCACGATTTTGTTTCCAACACTGTTGGCGCGACCACCTACGACTGGACCTACACTCTGCACGACGGCTCCACCTTTGATCGCAACTGCACCAAATGCCACGCCGAAGCCAGAGCCCCCGACGCATCGACCATTCCTTTCAGCGCGGTGCACTTCTCGGACAACCCACAGTTACTCTCGGGCACCATCAACCCCGCCGGGACACCATCTTCTTTTCAGTGCTACGCCTGCCACGGCGACGACACAACCGGCAGCGACCTCTCCGGCAAGGACATTGCGAGCCAGATCGCCAAATCCAGCAGCCACCCCGCGGACGACGACAGCGTTCATGACAGCGTCGCCGAGCACCAAAACGCCGCTTTTGGAAATGAGCTTGACGGAGTAGCCCGGCACGCCAACTGTCTCGACTGCCACAACACCCACGAGGTAAAGGCCGGCACCCACGCGACACCTGGCAATCGGGCTGGCCCGCCCCTCGAGGGAGCCTGGGGAGCTCAATTGAGCAGCAACCCCGGGTTCTGGGCGGCACCGACGGCGGGTAATTTCACAAAGAAAACAATCGTCGCCGGGACCGATGTCGAGGCGACGTTGTGTTTCAAGTGCCACTCGAGCTACTACGGAACCCTGCCAAATTCTCCCTCCGGCGGATACCGGGAAACCGACACCGCGCGCGAATTCAACCCCAACAATGTTGGGACCTGGGCGCCCAACTGGACCTCAGGCGAGATGGCCGGTTCGTTCCACCCGGTTCTCGCTTCGGCGGGAGGCAACCTGGGCGCGACATCCAACATCAAATCGCCGTGGACGCGTACCAGCCTGATGACTTGCTCCGACTGCCACGAGTCGAACAGCACGGCGGACCCGAACGGTCCTCACGGATCCACCGCAGGGTTCATGCTCAAGGGTCCCAACACCTTATGGAACGCCAACCTGGCCAGCAGTTCTTCGGGCATGCCGAATGGGACCTTCTGCATCAACTGCCACAACCAGAATTTCGCCAACTCCCGGTTTGCGGGCGAGAAGAGCCACACCTACGAAAAACACCGCAGCGCAGACGGCCAGCCCCTCTCCTGTTTCAACTGTCACAGCGCGATCCCGCATGGAACGGCGCGCCCGGGCCTGCTGGTGACGCCGCGCAGCCAGTCGGTGGGCGGTCTGCTGCTCACCGACGCCTCTCCCTACCTCCGGCTTCCGGCGGGCAACAGCGGGATTCAGATCAACAGCTACCCGACCAACAACACCTCCAACTGGTCGAAGAGCAACTGCGCATGCGGTAACGACTCATGGGACCACTAACAGACCGCGGATCGCGACAGCCCATCCCATGAATCGTCTTCTGAGGGCCTTCGCCTCTCCCCGCCTGACGCTCGTGGTCCTCGGTTTCCTGGTGGTGTACTCGCTGCTTTCAGCCTGGGCTCCGGACACTTCACTCGAAGAAATTCTTGGGCAACGTCCATTTTCAGCTCCACTCTTTCTCGCTTCCGTTCTCCTGCTCTTCCTGTGCACGCTGAGCTGCACCTGGCTTCGTACCGGAAAAGTCCTCTCCCTCAGGCGCGGCGAGATACCGGCCGCCCACCTCGAACTCCGGGCTGAGCGACGCGATTCTCTCGAGAGATTCCTGCGTGAACACGGGTTCAGTGGAAAGGGCGACACTCGTTGGAGGAATCGACCAGCTCTGTGGGCCGGCTGGCTGCTGCACCTGGCCCTGTTGGTCCTCATGGTTGGAGTCGTGATCCAGCTCGTGTTCCACGACGGCGGGGCGTTCGAGGTGGCGGTAGGAGAGACCGTGTCGCTCGCCGAGTCTGGAATCGTCTTCGATCGCACCCCAGGGTCAATTGCTCCCAGCAACCCCCCGGATCTGCGCGTGCGTCTGGTCGCATTCGACGCCTTTCAACACCAACCTGGCTTCGCTCCGGATCGGCTCAGCCGGCTGCAAGTAGAAACAACAGATGGAACGGTTCGAGACCTGGTGCTCGATCGAGCAGCGGGGGCGAAAGTCGAAGGAACCACTCTTTTCCAAGCTGCACCCACCGGCGTTGCTCTGATTCTCGAGTTACCGAATGACGACCTGCGCGCAATTCACCTTCTGACAGAAAATGAACGCATTGCAGCGGCAGATCTGACGCTCCCCGGAGGAGATGAAGCCCGCTTCGAGGTCGAGGCGGAAAGAGTCTTCGACCACCGTCGTGGCAGTGGCCCGCTGACAATTCGGTTCCAGCGCAATGGAGTTGAGAGCGAAGTATCGAAGGGCAGTTCGATCGAGTTCGGGAACACCAGTGCGAAACTGGTCGATCTGGTACGGTGGAGCGGATTCACATACGTTCGTTCGCCGGGCATTCCGGCAGTCTTTAGCGGATTCACGTTGGTTCTGGCGGCTTGTGTGCTTTTGACATTACCATCCGGGATCGCACGCCTCGAAACACGCGACGGCTCCACCACCGCTCGCGTCTGGCTCAACCGGGGTGCAGCTGTGGTGGAATCCGCCTGGCAGAGGTGGGGTGACGAGAGCACCGAGATCGCGGCAGCGGGCCTGGGAGGGCCTTTGTCTCGAAACCAGGAGGACGGCTGATGGTCGCACAATCAATAGCGTTCTGGTCGGCAGTGACCGCCTACGCGCTCGCATCTCTTCTGTTCTTTTCCTGGCTGGCATTTCGCCGCGATTGGGCACAGGCCGCGGGTCTGATCGTTGCGGCGATCGGTCTGGCGCCACATGCGGCTTCACTCGGCCTTCGTTGGGCGGAGGTGGGCCACGGGCCATTCAGTACGCGATACGAGGTCCTCTCGGCCAACGCCTTTCTGGTGGTTTCGGTCTTCCTGATTCTGGCCGTCGCCAATCGGCGCCTGCGGGGAATGGGTGTGGTCGTGTTCCCGACCGTCTTCATTTTGATGGGTTGGGCGGTGAACTCTTTCGGGCTCAGATACGAGGTTCCGATCATCTTCAAATCCTACTGGTTGTGGCTTCACATCGGGTTCGCAAAGCTGTTTTTCGTCTTCGCACTTCTCAGCGCCGCTGCCGGTCTCGCTTACCTCTTCGGTGATAGGTTCAGGACGCTTCAGGCGCGTTTGCCAGAGGTCGAACGCCTCGATCTCTTCGGCCACCAGTTTCTCCTCGTGTCCTTTCTGTGCCTCGGAGTGATGATCATTGCGGGTTCCCTGTGGGCTCACCAGTCGTGGGGCCGGTACTGGGGCTGGGATCCCATCGAAACCAGTGCGCTCGCCACCTGGCTGGCCTTCGCCGTGATTCTCCACTTTCGTGTGCTCCACAACTGGAGCGGGCGACGCATGGCCTGGCTCAATCTGGTCGCCTTCGCCCTTGCAGTCTTCACCCTGTACGTCGTCGTGATGGTGCTGCCATCGATCCACAACTTCTACATGGTCGGGCCGTAATGTGCCGGAGTTGGGGATGGCCGGCATTGGCGGTGGTTCTCGCGAGCGCAATCACTTCCGGCTGTGGAGACGACCTGCGCAGCGAAGGTGAACGAGCGGTCCAAGCGTATTGCGAAGCCGTAATCGTCGCCTATCGGACAGGTGATGCTGACACCGTGCTGCCGGTGGCCACTGAATCCGAGTGGCGCAAGATCTTCACTCTGATCGACGTCAAGCGGGCCGGTGGGCTGGTGCTCGAGAGCGAACTCGAGTCGCTGACCGTCACCTCCGTCGATCAGCCGAGCACGGGTTTCATGACGGTGGTGGCAACCGAACGTTGGCGCTACTTTGATCGCCCCATCGAGCTCGGCAAGCAGCCTGCAACAGAATTTGTAGTGGAAATGGACATCGAGTATTCATTTGTTGACCAGGACGGGGTGTGGAAGATGGATGAAGCGACGACACGCCGTCACGAGTACATCGAGCCGAAAGGCTATCGTCCCGCCGAGGACCATTCTCGTGACACCGCATCGCGCTCGGATCAGTCGTGAGGAGATCTCTGACCGTCGTCATCGGCTTTGTGCACGATTTCGCCTCCGGCTGCTGGGCGGCGACGGTATTTGCCGTCGCCTTTCTCGATTCCAGGAAGGTGGACATCGCAACCACCGCTCTCCTCGGTGAGCTCGAACGATCGTTTTTCTGGATCGGAATCGCCTGCATCGTAGTCGTCTTCGCCACCGGAGCGGGCCGCACCTTTACCTACGTCGATCAACATTACGGACCGGAAGCCGAACGACAGCGTCGCCGGCTTCTGATCATCAAACACGTGGTCCTGGTTCTGGTCTTCGGGGCGGGCACCGCGTGGCAGTACGCCATGACGTTCGGCTGATATCTGCCGGCCAAGTCACGTCGGCGAGAGGAGGAACGCATCCATGAGCGCGATCAAACACGCCCGAATCATGCTGATCACACCCCCGTACCACTCGGGGATGGTGGAGTCGGCAGGATCATGGCTGCCGCTCGGCCTTCTCTATGTTGGTGGGGCCCTGCGGAAGGCGGGCCACGATGTGGTTCTGTACGACGCAATGACAAAGTTCGACACACTGGATGAGGTGCGCTCGACCGTCCGGCGGGAACGCCCCGATGCCGTGTTCGTGTCCTGCATTACCGCGACATTTCCTGACGGTGCCGAGGTGTGTCGCGTGACCAAGGAGGAGTGTCCCGAAACGCTCACGGTGGTTGGCAACACCCACCCGACCTTCATGTGGAAAGAAACCCTCGATCAACACCCCGAGGTTGACGTGATCGTTCGCGGTGAAGGCGAGGCTACGGCCGTCGACCTCATGGCCGCATGGACAGGGAACACAGCCCTTCGGGAAGTGAAGGGCATCGCCTTTCGCGACGACGACCAGCAACCGGTAGCAACGCCAACGCGTCCTTTTATGGAAGACCTCGACACCGTGGAGCCGGCGTGGGAGCTGGTGCCTTGGACCGAGTACACCTACCGACCGAAACCAGGGTCGACGCTGGCGGTTGTCTCCTCCTCCCGAGGTTGCAAGCAACAGTGTTCGTTCTGCTCACAACGTTTGTTCTGGAAGGAGGGATGGCGGGCGGTGTCAGCACACCGCTTCGTCGACCAACTCGAGCACCTCCGAGACAGCTACGGGGTGGACGTGGTCATGCTTGCAGACGAGATACCCTCGTACGACCGCGAACGGTGGCAACACATCCTCGACCTGCTGATTGAACGACGCCTCGGCACGAGCCTCCTCCTCGAGACCCGGGTCGACGACATCCTTCGCGATGAGGACATTCTGCCGCGCTATCGGGAAGCAGGTATCGAACACATTTATGTTGGCGTCGAGTCTGTGAATCAGGCGACCCTCGACCTCTTCAAGAAGGACCTGAAAATCGAACAGTCCAAGAGAGCCATCGAGCTCATCAACAATTGCGACATGATTTCGGAAACGTCGTTTGTCATGGGAATGCCCGAAGAGACCGAAGAAGAAATGGACCGAACCATCGAGCTGTCCAAGTATTACGACCCGGACATGGCATTTTTCCTCGCGATCACACCCTGGCCGTACGCCGACCTCTACCCTCTCGTCAAGGACCGAATCGTCACCACCGACTATCGAAAGTACAACCTTGCCGAACCGGTGATCGAACCTTTTGCCATGTCCATCGACGAGGTGCGCGAAAAGCTCTTCGAGGGGTTCCGCGAGTTTTACACCCACAAGATGCGACAGATTCCGTCGATGCCGGAGTGGAAACGTGAGTTCATGGGATCCCTTATGCACCTGTTCATGAATCACTCATACCTCAAGGACCAGATGTCCACGCTCGGACACCCACAGGATATGCACAACGGATCTTCGAGCGGGTAACCGAGCCCAAGGCCAAAAGCCTGCCCTGGCTGACAGCACGCCAGCAGCTTGAGCATCCTCAAATTGGTGGATATCCATACCCAATTCGGCAAATGGAATGGTGGACCGACATTTTTGTCTGTCGCCCCTCCGGGGCTCGGATAATTGGTTGTCGCTCGCAACCCTGGGGCTCACGCCCCAGGCTCAACATCTGTCGCCGCTCCGCGGCTCGTGGTCGGGTGTCCAGAAACAAACGCGCCCGCCGGGCGCGCCGGATTCAGTTGGCTCAGGAGAAGCCGCTCGAGCAGCTGGAGGCGGATGGGCAGGCGACATCCGGAGATCCCGAGGTACTGGCGAAGCTCGACAACAGGCGTTCTACGCTTTTTCCCTCGCACTTTGGACACTTCACGCCGTCGTTGCCGGCGCCGATCTTCTGCA
>RCNG010000178.1_pt1 | contig 26014 bp, 22 predicted proteins | sample 2041371 | NCBI WGS metagenome assembly RCNG01 (sample SAMN09708227, study PRJNA481090) | Marine sediment metagenome, whole genome shotgun sequencing project. | biome: marine sediment; feature: ocean; material: sediment; isolation source: Sewage treatment plant 1 marine sediment (STP1) ... | reverse complement strand
AATGACTCGATGTTTCACGTGGAACGCTTTCTGAGAGACACGAGTCGGCCCCGATCGAGGCCGACGAGCGGCCAGCTTAACACACGCCAATCACCCTCTCCCCCCACCACGCGCTCACCGTCCACGGTCGTCCAAAGAGCGACCCGACCCCCCCTGGTGAGGTGGCTGCGCGCCCACGCCAGCAATGTGCCGTGCCCACCCACCGCCCTCGCAGTGACGAGATCAACAAATAGATCTTCCGGCAGATCCTCGTATCGCTCCTCCACCGCCTCGGCATCCAGCCCGAGCTCCCGAATCACGAGCTTCAGGAACGCCCACCGCTTCTGTCTCGGCTCGAGCAACACTCCCCGCCACTGCGGCCTCGCGATGAGCAGGGGCACCCCGGGCAACCCGGCACCGCTGCCCACATCCAGGAGCGATCCCCGCCCTTTGAGCAGGTGAACCCCGGCCAGCGCATCCAGGAGATGACGCTCGACGAGTTCACGTGGCCCCGAAAATCGAACCAGATTGTGCCTCACCGACCACACCTCGAGCAGCTCGGCATAGCGCACCATCCGCTCAAGAGCTGCACCCTCCAGGTGCGCCTCCAGCAGATCCCGGTACCCATCGCCTCCCTTCACGACCGGCCCCCACTCTTAGACAGTCGCCCGGCAAGAATCGCCGTCGCCGCCGGGGTCATCCCCGGCAACCGCTCGGCGTCGGCCAGGGTCGCAGGCTGGTGATGTTCGAGCTGTTCAACCACTTCACGCGACAAACCCGGGATGGCCTTCGGATCGAGGTCCCGGGGGATCTCAACCTCCCGCAACCGGTGAACCCTCTCGAGCTCGCGTCGGTGCCGGTCAAGATACCCGTCATAGCGGAGAGATCCAACCACGATCCGACAATCCTCCGAACTCAAGTTGGCCAACTCCGGAACCCCTCGGCCCGCACGATCGAGATCGACATCCTGACGTCGCAGCACCTGTGCCCATGTCGCCGGCGCATTCAATTCCACCCCACAAGCACTCAGGACCCTTTCGCGGGTTGCCCGATCCGGGTTGAGTTTCTCCCCTTCGAGCGCCGCACGCGCCTCCCGACGCTTCAGCCACCTCGCCTGTTCCACGTGAAACGCTTCCCTTCGGACCAGCCCCAACCGGACCCCCTGGCCCATCAACCGCTCACGGGCCGAGTCAACACCCAACAACAACCGGTGTTCCGCGCGCGAGGTGAACATTCGGTACGGCTCGACGTGTTCCCGGTTGACGAGATCGTCCACCAGAACTCCAACATAGGACGACTCTCGCACCGGCACAAACGGTTCCGCCCCCCGCCGAGCAAGAACGGCGTTCACCCCGGCCAAGAAACCAAGGGCGGCCGCTTCCTCATAGCCCGAAGTCCCGAGCACCTGTCCCGCGAGGGCCAACCCCGGCACCGTCCGGCAGACCAAATCCATCCCGACCTGTCCCGGCGCGACCATGTCGTACTCAACCGCGTACCCGTACCGCAGAAACTCCGCCGTCTCTAGACCCGGGACCGCGTGCACGACATCCTCCTGAACATCATGCGGCAGGCTCGTCGAAAGACCGTTCACGTAAATACTCTCGGTGGCCAGTCCCTCCGGTTCAAGAAACACGGTGTGCTCACGATGGTGGGGAAAACGCACCACCTTGTCCTCGATGGACGGACAATAGCGCGGCCCGACACCTTCGATGGCGCCGGAGAACAAGGGCGCCCGGTGGATATTCGCTTCGATGATGGTCTGGACCCGCTCCGGCGTTCGCGTGATCCAGCACGAAACCCGGTTCCGAACCCCCCGGGTGCGCCACGAAAACGGGCGAGGCTCGCGATCTCCCTCCTGCTCCTGGAGCCGCTCAAAATTCAAGCTCGACCTCTTGAGTCGCGGCGGGGTTCCAGTCTTGAACCTTCGCAATTCCAGACCGAGCCCGGCCAACTCGGCTCCGAGGCCGACGCTCGGGCGTTCCCCGAACCGTCCTCCTGGTTCTCTTTCGTCACCACTGTGGAGGACCCCCCCGAGAAAAGTGCCCGTGGTCAGAATCGTGGTCGCCGCACGATAACGCCGTCCGTCCGCCAGCCGAACCCCGACCACACCACCGACATCGGTGAGCAGACCGTTGACCTCCCCCTCGATGATCGTTAGACCCCTAAGCCCCAACATCACCCGGCGCATGATCTGCGAGTAGTGTTCCTTGTCGCATTGGGCTCGCGGCCCCCACACCGCCGGACCGCGAGACGCGTTGAGGGTTTTGAACTGAATCCCCGCACGGTCGGCGGCCCAGCCCTGGAGCCCGCCAAGGGCATCGATCTCGGCCAGAAGATGACCCTTTCCGATTCCTCCCATGGCCGGGTTGCACGGCATCTGGGCGATGGTGTGGTGGTGCAATGTCACCACCGCCACCCGAACGCCCATCCTCGAAGCCGCTGCTGCGGCCTCGCACCCGGCGTGACCGGCCCCCACCACGACGACATCGAAGACGTCGCTCACCGTCACTTCCCAATACAGAAGTTGCTGAAGATCTGATCCAGGAGATCCTCGGTACCGACCTCGCCCGTCAGCTCCCGAACCGCCTCGAGCGCCGCCCGAACGGCCTCGGCGCCAACCTCCGGTAGGCCGAAGTCCGCCCCATCGAGCTCAGCAACCGCGTCTTCCAGAGCGCGGCGATGCCGCTCAGCGATGGCAACCTCGCCACCCAGCTCGGACACCTCTCCCTCCACCACTTCCAGCAAGACCCGACGAAGCTCTGCAACGCCCTCGCCGGTTTCGCACGAGACTGCAATCCACCCCCTCCGCACCTCCTGCTCGCGGGCGAGATCCCACTTCGACAGAACCCTGACGGTCACTTGACCCGGGGACTCTTCCGGCGCCCCATCCAACGCTCCCTCCGCAGGCCACAGCATCAATACGGCGTCGGCCTCGGCCGCCGCCCCCCGCGCCCGACGAATTCCCTCCCGCTCCACGGGGTCAGCCCCCTCACCAAGACCCGCCGTGTCCTTCAGGATCACCCGCACCCCACCCACCTCGAGTTCCGCCTCGACCAGGTCTCGTGTCGTCCCGGGGTGCGGTGAAACAATGGCTCGCTCCTGCCCTACCAATAGATTGAAAAGCGTCGACTTTCCGGAGTTCGGCGGCCCGATGATGACCACCCGAACACCGTCTCTGATCCGCCGTCCAGCCGAGGCGGTCGCCAGAAGGGCTCCGGCCTGCGCCAGACCACGGCGGCGCGCTTTCTCTGCCGATTCAAGATCGAACGGGATGTCGTGGTGAGCAAAATCGAGGGCGGCCTCGAGCTCCGCGAGCAGCCCAACCAACGTGGTTTTAAACTCGGCAAACTCGGCCGACAGGAGACCCTCGATCTGCGCCCGCGCCACCCGCGCCTGCCAGGCGGTCTCGGCCAACGTGAGCTCGTTGACGGCCTCGGCCTGGATGAGATCGAGCTTGCCGTTGGCAACGGCTCGGCGGGTGAACTCTCCCGGTCCCGCTCGCCGAGCACCCGCAGCAACGAACGCATCGATTGCGGCGCGGGTAATCCATGGCGAGCCGTGCACCATGACTTCGAGCATGTCCTCGCCAGTGTACGACCGCGGGGCGCGGTAGGGGAGAGCCACCGCTCGGTCGATGTGTTCGCCATCCGCCGAACGGACCTCCACCAACGAGGCTCTCCAGCCGCGGTCCATGTCCAGCCCCGGGACGACCGCGGCGGCGAGCGCCCTGGTCTCACTTCCACTGACCCTGATCAGCGCCAGTCCTCCCCGCCCCGCGGGCGACGAACGGGCGACGATGGTGTCAGCGCCGCCGGCGAGGTCGGATGACCACACGCTTGAGGAAGCCTTCTCCATCCGATTCGGTCTCGACTCCTGGGTCATCGGCAAGGGCGAGGTGAATCTCGCGACGGGCGGCCGGCGTCATCAGTCCCATCACCACCGGGGACCGGGTCCGAATGGCCTCGTCCGCCGCCTCTTCCGCCTGGTCCTGGAGCTTGAGAGACCGCCGATCTTTGAAACCATCGCTGTCCAGGTGCACCGGGAGGTGTCGCTCGAGCCGACGATTGAGCACCCTGTTGCAGAGATACTGCAGCGAGTCGAGGCCCTTGCCCCCCGCTGCGGTCAGGATCCCGCAGTCGTTGCCGGATAGCTCCCCCTCGAGGGCCTCCTCGGTCTCGTTGAGCCGCGCGGTCACCTCGAGATCTCCGGCGCTGAAGCTCTCGGAAAGGAACAGACCGAGCACGGCGACGGGATCAACCTCCGCCTCGACGACCACCTCGTCCCCATCTGGGCTGTTGAGGTCGTAGCGAAGTTCTCCGATCCGTGCCTTGAGCGACGAACAGGCCGCACTCAACGCCGTGTCCAACGTTTCACCGCGAAACTCACGTGCGTGTTTCATTTTGCTTTCCCTCCGCCAATCCGCCGGAAATACTTCCTCTCACCGATGATGCCCAGGGTGATCTCCTGCTGCAGAATCGAAATCACATTATTGGTCAGCCAGTACAGCACGAGCCCAGAGGGGAACTGGAGGAACATGATTCCGAAAACAAGCGGCAACATCCGCATGATCCGTTGTTGTTGCGGATCGCCCGCCTGGGGCGCGAGTTTCTGCTGCAGCCACATGGTGGCGGTCATGAGGATCGGCGTGACATACAGGGGATCTTTCGCCGAGAGATCGGTGATCCAAAGCATGAACGGCTCATGCCGAAGCTCGATGGCGTGCAGGAAGAGCTGGTAGAGGGCCCAGAGAATCGGCAACTGCACCAGCACAGGGAGGCATCCGGCCATGGGATTGACGCCCTCTTCCTTGTAGAGCGCCATGGTTTCCTGGCTCATCTTGGAGCGGGCCTGGGGGTCGTTCTTCTTCTTCTTGTACTTGCTCTGGATCTCTTTCACCCGCGGCTGGACCTTGGCCATCTTGCGCATGGAGACGGTGGAGGTGTGCATCAGCGGGAAGAGCACGATCCGAATACCGACCGTCAACAGAATGATGGCGGTTCCATAGTTGCCCACGAGGCCGTAGATCCACCACAGCGCCTTGAGAAAAAAGGTCGAGATAAAACCGAAGATCCCGAAGTCGAGGGTCTTCTCGACACCGCCGCCGACCGCTTGCAAGAGCTTGTACTCCTTCGGTGCGCCAAGCAGTTCGCCCTCGAAGACTCCCGAACTCGGAACCAAGAGCACGCGCAACACCTGGTTGATCTTCGGTTCCTCACTGGGATCACTGTTCTCGGTGAACTCGAGCCGGTCGATTCGAATCTCGTCAATCCGTGTCCGCGGTCGGAGAAGATTGATGAAGTACGCGTCTTCCAGCCCGGCATAGGCGAGAACGCCGGGTCTCAGACTGACCGGCGCCTTGACCTTGGCCTTTTTGAACTTCTCGGTCTCGCCATCTGCGAGAACAATGCCGTCTCCCCAGACCGCGAGCCGGCTGTTGCGTTCCTGCTCGCCGAGATTCCTCAGCCCGGTACCGGCGCTGATCGGTGCATTCAGGAGCGCTCCTGTGCTCCGCACCTTCACCTCGAGCCCATAGCCGGGATTGAGCTTAATCGTCTTCTCGGCCGACGATCCAACACCATCGGACCAACGCATTACAACCCCTTTGTTCAAGCGCTCTACCTGATAGAGCCGTGCGTCGGGACCTTCCTCGGTGACAAACTGGAGCGGCAGCGCCCGAGCATCATTCGGCACCGTCTGGACCAGATCGAGAACCGCTCCCTCATCGTCGTCATAGTGGAGCAGACGCATAGCCGTGACCATTGCGCCCCGATTGCTAAGCTCAACCTCCATCATCTCATTGGCCAGACGGATGGTCTGCTCGGTCTCTCCAACAATCTGCGAGAGCGCTTCCTCGGTCGGCTCGGCGTCGGTCGCAATGTCGGGATCAACCGGTTGCGCGGGAGAACTTTCGATCTCGCCGGAAACCTCGTTGCCGACGACCTCGTTCTGAGGTTGGCGAACCGGCGGCGCCGGGGGAGGAAAGACCACCGACCAGACCGCGAAGATCAGCGCCGACAGCACGAAGGCCAGCAGCAGTCGTTTCTCCATTTCGCTCCACACCTTCCCGGATTCAGCAGCCGTCGGTTCGATCAGCGCCGTTCGGCCTTCATCCTCTCACCCAACCGATCGAGACAATCTTCGAACTCTCGCCTCAGTGCCTGCCATGGCGCGCGAGCACAGCTCCGCCGTGCATTGGCAACCAGATCGAGAGATTCCGTCACCTCGGATGAGTGTCGCAGTCGATACAATTCGCGCAGCCGCCTCTTGGAACGCGCTCGGATCACCGCGTTTCCGACCTTTCGGGACGCGGTCACGCCAAAACGGCTCTCTCCTTCGGTTCGCACTGCAAACAACACCATGTGCCGCCCAGCGACCCGGATTCCCTGACTGTAAACTCGCTGGAATTCCACACGCCGACGAAGTCTCGCGGAGCGCGGAAACCGTCGACGCCGTTCAGACGGCAATACGCTTGCGGCCCTTGCGTCGACGGGCGGCGAGAACCTTGCGTCCGTTCTTGGTACGCATCCGCAAGCGGAAGCCGTGGGTCTTCTTCCGGCGGCGATTGTTGGGTTGAAACGTCCTTTTCATCGTCACTTCACTCCAAATTCTGCGGGCGCGCAACAATACTCCAGGTCCGCGCACGTGTCAAGACTGGCCCCCTCCCCCTCGGCGAATTTTGTGCTAGCCTGAGTCGATGGACCGTTGGCGAGAGCTTCAACCACACCTCCAACAGCTTCTCGGTGCTGAGGACTACCGCACCTGGATCGAGCCGTTGGCCGTTAAGAAGACCACCGAGAACTCCCTCGTTCTCGCGTGTGACAATGCCATCGTCGCCGAGTGGGTTCGCGATCACCTCCTCCACGACATCGGTACCGTGGCCCGCAGTCAATTCGGTCCCGAGTTCGTCATCAACATCGATTCCGGTGACGACCAATCGATCACCGACCCGTCGCGGGCCACCCTGCCCGGCCACCCCTTCAGCTCGGCCTTCGTCTTCGAGCGCTTTGTCCAGGGCACCTCCAATCAGTTTGCCGCCGCTGCCGCCGAGGCCGTCGCCGATCGACCCGGCGAGGCGTACAATCCGCTCTACATCTATGGTGGTTCGGGCCTTGGCAAGACCCACCTTCTGCACGCCATCGGCCATAGCGTGATCGCTGCGGACCCGAGCTGTAAGGTCACCTACATGACCACCGAGCAGTTCGTGAACGAACTCATCAACTGCATCCGACGGCAACAGATGGAGGCCTTCCGTCAGACCTTTCGCGGCGTCGATGTTCTCCTCCTCGACGATATCCAGTTCATCGCCGGAAAAGAGCGGACCCAGGAGGAGTTCTTTCACACCTTCAACACCCTTCAATCCACCGGCCGCCAGGTCGTCTTCACCTCCGATGCGCGGCCGGCGGACATTCCGGGACTCGAGGAGCGACTCCGCTCCCGTTTTCTCCAAGGCCTCATCGCCGACATCCAGCCTCCGGATCTCGAAACCAGATGCGCCATCCTCCGAGAGAAGGCGCGCGCCATCGGCTGGGAACTCCCCGAGGACACCGTCCTCTTCATCTCGCGCCGAGTCCAGAAGAACGTCCGTGAACTCGAGGGTTGTCTCAACCGGGCCATCGCCTACGCCCAACTCAAAAACGCGAAGATTACGGTCGATGTGGTTCGAATGGCGCTCTTCGAGCTTCTTCCGGATGAACGCGAAACTACGCCATCAGACATCATCCGCTTTGTCGCCCAGCACTATGGGATTCGCGTCGCCGATCTCAAGGGACGATCCAACCGACGATCCATCGCCCTGCCGCGGCAGGTTTCCATGTACCTCATTCGAGACATCCTCGATCTCAGCTTCCCTGAGATCGGCAAGATTTTCTCGAAACACCACTCAACCGTGATGTACGCCGTCGATGCGATCTCGAAAATGCGCCTCTCAAACCCCGACTTCGATTCCACCCTGACATCGTTCCGCGAGCACTTCAGCTGACCGCGGTCGACAACCGAATTTTCCACAGGTTGCCGCTGGTTTGCTGTGGATCTCTGTGGAACGGCTGTGAATTCCACAGCCTTCCGCAGATCGTCCACAACGACCCGGAAGAGCTAGCCTCTGATGTCATCGAAATTTACCTCGGTTTTCCGCAGTTTCCACAGTCTCGACGGTGATGATCTACTATGCTATATTTCTATCTGCTCGATACTTAGTCTTCGTCGAAAGGCCCGTTGATGGAACTGAAACTGCAGCGAAACTTGGTGCTTCAGGAGCTTTCCATCCTCCAGGGGGTGGTCGAACACCGGACCACCATTCCGATTCTCTCGAGCATCCTTGCCGAGACCGCCGATGCGCGGCTTCGGATGGTCGCCACTGATCTCGACATGACCATCATGACCGACTGTCCCGCCGTCGTTCACGGCGGTGGTCGAATCACTCTCGAGAGTCGCGTTTTTCAGAATCTCGTACGAAATCTGCCCGAAGAAGAGTTCTCGCTTCGTCTCGACGGTGATTCGGTCGAGATCGCCAGCGGACGTTTCACCTCTCGGATGTCGGTGGCCGATCCGTCGGAGTATCCGACCATTCCGGAGATTCCCCCCGACGGGGAGTACTCGCTGCCCCTCGATCTCTTCCAGTTGATGCTCGATCGCGTGGCCTTCTCCATCACCAAGGATGATCCGAAGTTCCAGCTCAACGGTGCGCTCGTCAAGCTCTTACCCGGGGAAATCGAGATCGCCGCCACCGATGGTCATCGTCTGGCGGTGGTGCGCGCTAAGGCTCCCGAGGGCCAACCACCTTTCGAACAGCAACTCTTCCCAAGAAAACTCCTGGCAGAGTTCGCTCGTTTTGGGGACGAGAGTGTGCAGCTGTCGGCGAGCGACAATCATCTCGGCTTTCGGATGGGTGAGCGCACCCTGGTTTCGCGGATTGTCGAGCTGCGGTTCCCGCAGTACGAGCGGGTCATCGTCCGTGACAATCCGTCTCGCGCCCGGGTGGACCGCAAGGAGTTTTTGGCGTCGCTTCGTCGCGTGAGCCTGATGGCGCATGAAAAGGCGAGAGGCGTCCGTTTCAGTTTTGACCCGTCCGGCGAGTTGACCCTGGTGTCCATCGGCTACGAGCGCGGCAGCGCTGAAGAGACATTGACCGTCAGCTACCAAGGCGACGGGATGGAGATCGCACTGAATGCGCAGTACGTCATCGATGTGCTGCAGACCCTCGAGTGCCCGATGGTCGAGCTCCAGCTCAAGGACGGAAACACCCAGTGCGTGCTGGTTCCGGTGGATGACGACCCCCGTCTCGAAGAGTACATCTACGTCCTGATGCCCATGAGGCTGTGACCCGACTGGTCTCTCACAAAGTCTCTCCACGCGGGAACGGATAGGGCAGGTGCATCTCGTCGAGATCAGAACGGCGGGCTTTCGCAATCTCGCATCCGCCGAGGTTTCGTGGAGTTCATCCGGCAATCTGGTGGCCGGCGGCAACGGTCAGGGCAAGACCAACCTTCTCGAGGCCGTCACCGTCCTGGGCAATCTCCGATCGTTCAGGGTGTCATCCATGCGCCAGATCGTCGCCCACGGCGGCGCCGAGTTCTTTCTCGAGGGTCGGGTCGAAACCAGATCGGGTCAGGTGCGGTTGTCACAGCACGTGACCCCGGGGCCCCCCGTTCGTCGCGTGCTCGAGGTGGGTGGCGCAACCGCGGCGATACCGAAATACCTCCAGGTCTTCCCCGTTGTCGCGCTGAGCGGTGCCGACCGCGAGCTCGTGGCGGGCGGACCGAGCACACGACGCTCCTTTCTCGACCGTTTCACTTTCCTTCTTGAAAAAGAATTCTTTGATGAGATATTCATGTATCGAAGGTTGCTTCGGCAGCGAAACGCAGCCCTCGTTTCGACTGTCGACGATCGTGAGATGGAGGTGTGGGAAGGTCGGCTGGCGAGGGCCGCCGCTGCGGTCGTTCACCGCCGTCGTCGCATGTGTGAACGGCTCGTCGAATCATTTCGGCCGATCTATGGCGAGCTTCGCAGTGACGGCTTTCCCGAGATCGATCTCAGTTATCGTGGCGAGGCAGGGGTTGAAAAGGCGGAAAAGGTGTCGGAGGTGGAAGAACACTACCAAAAACGGTATAATGAGACACGGGCGCGGGACCGACGAACAGGGTTCACGAGCGAGGGTCCACACCGACACGATCTGGGTCTTCGCGCGGACGGTAGAACGGTTCGCCACTTGCTCAGCTCCGGCCAATCAAAGGTGGTTGCGGCTGCGCTCCGTCTCGCGTCATTGAGGCAGATCGAAATAGAACGAGGCGAGCACCTCCCCGTCATCATTGACGATGTCGATGCCGAGTTGGATGGCGAGGTTTTGTCGCGACTCATAGGACATCTCGAGGGAGAACGACAGCTCTTCCTCTCAAGCGCCGATCGTGGGGTGTTCAGAGAGTTGAGAACCGGCTCGAGCCGACTCGAAGTCCGTCATGGAACGGTGATTGGGGCGGCGGGAGAACGAACGGATGAGTGAAGCTTACACAGCCGAAAACATCAAGGTCCTCAAAGGCAGGGATGCGGTTCGCAAACGCCCCGGTATGTACATCGGCGATGTCGATGACATATCAGGTCTCAATCATATGGTCTGGGAAGTCGTGGACAACTCCATCGACGAAGCTCAGGCGGGACATGCCACCAGTGTCTCGGTGATCATCCACGCCGATCAGACGGTCACCGTGACCGATGACGGGCGTGGGATACCGGTGGACACCCACAAAGAGTCCGGTCGCTCGGCGACCGAGGTCATCATGACCGAACTCCACGCCGGCGGGAAGTTCGACAGCAACTCGTACAAGGTTTCTGGCGGTCTGCACGGGGTCGGGGTCAGCGTCGTCAATTTTCTCGCCGAGTGGCTCCGGTTGGAAATCTACCGCGACGGCAAGGTCTGGGAGCAGAACTACCAGCGAGGTGTGCCGCAAGGAAAGATCAAGGCCATCGGGAAGACCCAGCGAACCGGCACCCTCATCAACTTCAAACCCGATCCCGAGGTCTTCTCGGTCCTCGAGTACCACCCCGACCTGCTCGTCCGCCACCTCCGCGAGTTGGCCTTTCTGAACTCCGGTCTAGAGATCGACTTCGAAGACGAGGGAACCGAGAGAGAAGAAAAGTTTCGGTTCGAGGGAGGCCTGGCGGAGTTCGCCAACTATCTCAACCGATCCAAGACGGTCCTCCACGAGGATCCCATCTATCTCGACGAAAAGACCGACGACGGCGAAGAACTCGAGGTCGCGCTGCAGTGGCACGACAGCTATTCAGAAAACGTCCTGGCCTTTACCAACACAATCTTCAACCGGGACGGTGGAACCCATCTTTCGGGCTTCCGAGCCGCACTCACCCGGACGATCAACGCATATGCTCAGTCCCAGAACCTCCTCAAGGGGATGAAGGAGAATCTCTCTGGTGAAGATGTTCGTGAAGGATTGACCGCGATCATCGCAGTGCGACTCATCGATCCACGGTTTTCTTCTCAGACAAAGGACAAACTGGTCTCGGCCGATGCCAAGGGCTGGGTCGAGTCGGCGATCAACAACCGGCTCTCCACATTCTTCGAGGAGAACCCGGCGGTGGCGAAACAGGTCATCTCCAAGTGTCTCGATGCGGCGAGGGCGCGCGAGGCCGCGCGCAACGCCCGCGAGTTGACCCGACGCAAATCGGCGCTGGAGACCTCCGCGCTGCCGGGCAAGCTCGCCGACTGTTCGGAACGTGACCCGGAACTCGCCGAGCTCTTCATCGTCGAGGGTGATTCGGCGGGCGGTTCGGCGAAACAGGGCCGCGATCGTCGGTTCCAGGCGATCCTGCCGTTGCGCGGCAAGATTCTCAACGTCGAGAAAGCGCGTTTTGATCGGATGCTGGGTTCTGAAGAGATTCGAGCGCTGATCCAGTGTCTCGGCACCGGGATCGGCAAGGACGAGTTCGATCCACTCAAGGTGCGCTACCACAAGATCATCATCATGACCGATGCCGATGTCGACGGTTCGCACATTCGGACCCTCCTTCTGACTTTTTTCTACCGACAGATGAAGGAGCTCGTGGAGCGCGGCCATCTCTTCATCGCCCAACCACCGCTCTACAAAGTGGCGCGGAAGAAGAAAGAGGTCTATCTCAAAGACGATGCCGACCTGTCGCGATTCCTGCTCGATCGTGTCGAGGACGAGTTTCAACTGGAGATCGGATCTTCGGGTCAGACCTTCGCCGGTCGTGAGCTGAGAAGCGCAATCCTCGCCGCCGAGGACTGGAACGCGACCCTCGGGAATCTCGACCGCCGCGGATACCCGCCCGAGCTCGTGGTCGCTGCCCTCGACATGGAGGCGTCCGGTGTCACACCGGGTTCCGCCGAGTACGCAGCTGCATTGGTTGCCGAGCTTCGCGATCTCGGGTACGACGATGTCCGGATCGAGATCGACGAGGAACACGGCGCCTCGGATGTCGTCTGCCGCTTCGGAACCAATGGTCTGAGTCGCGAAAGCCGGCTCGGGTGGGCGCTCAACAAGAGCGGCCATTTTCGTCGGGCCGAACGGATGCTCGAACGCATCGCGCCACTCAGAATCGGCCCCTATCACCTGGAACGAAACGGCGAACGCACGACCGTCGAGACCTTGCCGGAACTCGTCAGCCACCTCTACGAGGTCGCGAAAAAGGGCTACAACATTCAACGCTACAAGGGTCTCGGTGAGATGAACCCGACCCAATTGTGGGAAACCACCATGAATCCGGAGGTCCGGCGACTCCTCGTGGTGAACATCGAGGATGCCGCCAAGGCGGACGAACTCTTTACGATTCTGATGGGCGATGCGGTTGAACCGCGTCGGAAATTCATCGAGGACAATGCCCTCGAAGCACGCAACCTGGATATCTAGATGACCGAGAACAAAGCCCCCGAAGGAGATCGCCTCCCGATCACCATCGAAGAGGAGCTTCGAAGCTCCTACCTCGACTACGCCATGTCGGTGATCATCGGTCGCGCCCTACCCGATGTGCGCGATGGTCTCAAGCCGGTGCATCGGCGAATTCTCTACGGCATGATGGAGGGTGGCAGCACCGCCTCCAAGGCCTACCGGAAGTCCGCCCGCATCGTCGGCGATGTCATGGGTAAGTACCACCCCCACGGCGATCAGGCGATCTACGACACCGCGGTCCGCATGGCGCAGGACTTCTCCATGCGCTACACCCTTGTCGACGGCCAGGGGAACTTCGGTTCGGTGGACGGCGACTCGGCGGCGGCCATGCGTTACACCGAGGTCCGGCTGACCCGGCTCGCCGAGGAGCTGCTCGGCGACGACATCTCCAAGGACACCGTCGATTGGGCTCCCAACTACGACGGATCCATGACCGAACCGACGGTCCTTCCCGCACGGTTTCCCAACCTGTTGGTCAATGGCTCGGCCGGGATCGCGGTGGGAATGGCCACCAACATCCCGCCGCACAATATCTCGGAGGTCATCGACGCAACGATCGCCGTGATCCGGAACCCGGAGCTGGGGATCGACGAGTTGCTCGAGATCGTTCCGGGTCCGGACTTCCCCACCGCCGGTTTCATCCACGGCCGAAAGGGAATTCACGACGCCTACCACACCGGTCGAGGCATCATCCAGATGCGCGCCCGGGCGATCATCGAAGAGGCCGAGAAGGGTAAGCGGGCGGCCATCATCGTCAACGAGTTGCCCTACCAGGTCAACAAAGCCCGCCTCGTCGAGCAGATCGCCAACCTGGTTCAGGCCAAGCGCCTCGAAGGCATCGCCGATCTCAGGGACGAATCGGACCGAGACGGCATTCGGATGAAGGTGGAGCTCAAGCGGGATGCGATTCCCGAGGTCGTTCTCAACAATCTCTACAAGCTCACCCAGATGCAGACCACCTTCGGCATCATCCTGCTCGGGGTGCTCAACAAGCAGCCCAAGATCTTCAACCTCAAAGAGCTGCTGCAGAATTTCATCGAGCACCGCAAGGAAGTGGTGGTGCGACGGACCGAGTTCGATCTCGCCCGCGCCCGCCAACGAGCCCACATCCTCGAGGGACTCGTCATTGCGCTGGACAACCTCGACGCCGTCATCAAGCTGATCCGCGCTGCCGCAGATCCGGCCACCGCAAAGACCGGGCTCATGGAAAATTTCGGTCTCTCCGAGCACCAGGCCCAGGCCATCCTCGATATGCGTCTGCAGAGGCTGACCGGTCTCGAACGCGACAAGATCGTTGAGGAATACGCCGAGCTCAAAAAGACCATCGCGCACCTCGAGGCCGTTCTTGGTTCCGAGGCCATGGTCGCAGACATCGTCGTCGACGAACTCGGCGAGATCCGCGCGAAATACGGCGACGACCGCCGCACGGAGATCGTGGCCGATCTCGGCGATCTCTCCATCGAGGACCTCATTGCTGAAGAAGACATGGTCATCACTGTCTCCAGAGATGGCTATATCAAGCGGTCCGCGGTTTCGGTCTACCGCGCGCAGCGCCGCGGTGGTCGCGGCCGTCGCGGGATGGCCACCAAAGCCGAAGATGAGGTTTGGAAGCTCTTTGTGGCTTCGACCCACGCCACGATGCTCTTCTTCACCTCGACGGGTCGCGTCTTTGTCCGCAAGGTCCACGAGTTGCCCGATATTGGGCCGGCCGCCCGCGGGCGAGCCCTCGTCAACCTGCTCCAACTCGAAAAGAACGAGCGGGTCGCTGCGCTCCTCGCAGTTCGTGATTTTTCAGAGCACCCGGACTCCTTCCTCTTCTTCGCCACCCGCAAGGGCAGAGTCAAGCGGACACCGCTCAAGGACTACGCCAACATCCGGTCGAACGGTCTTCGCGCCGTCGTCATTAACGAGGGTGACAACCTTCTTTCGGTTCAGTTGACCGACGGAGCGCGCCAGGTCTTCATGGGGACCCATCAGGGGATGGGAATTCGGTTCCCCGAGGGCGATGTGCGATCCATGGGACGGGTCACCGCCGGTGTCCGCGGGGTCAATCTGCGCAAGAAGGACTACGTCGAAGAGGTGGCGACAATCGACCCCGAGGACGACCACGATATTCTGGTTGTGACCGATCTCGGGTTCGGCAAGCGGACCGCGGTTTCCGAGTTCCGGCTCCAGGGCCGAGGTGGCTATGGAGTCGCGCTGATCAAACTCACCAAGAAGAACGGCAACGTCGTCGGGATGCACCACGTCTACGAGGACGATCAGCTCCTGATTGTGACCGAGGGCGGGATTCTGATTCGGATGAACATCTCCGAGATCCGCCGCATCGGCCGATCGACCCAGGGCGTGCGCTTGATCCGTCTCGACAAGGGGGACCGCGTGGTCTCGGTGGCGGTCACCGGCGCCGACGGGAGTGACGAGGACGACAACGGCGACGGTGCCGAGGTGACCGAGAATCCCGCCGACGAGACCGAGGGCACCCAAGAGCCCGCGCCCGACGAGACCGATAGCGAAAGCTGAACGCGCGGAGACTGGTCACGACCTTGAGCGACCCTCCGGCCATCCGAGCCGTGGCCCTGGTCCACCAGGAGGGCGTGCTTGCCCTGGTCGCCGTCATCGGTCTGTCCTTCGGCGAACGGCCGATTCTCGACGCCCTGTCGCCGAGGGGCCCCCTGCTCGGCTCCCTTGCGGCCGGAGTCGCCGCGGCTGTCGTCTGTGTGGTCGTGCTGTGGTTGCTTCGTGCGGTCCCACCGCTCGAACGCCTCGAGCGGTGGCAGAAAGGGGTCGTGGCCAGATGGAGCACCATCGACGCGGTGTCTGTGGCCTTGATCTCGGGAGTCGCCGAGGAGGCGTTGCTGCGGGCCCTGCTCCAGCCCGTCATCGGCCTGGCGCCGGCGGCAGTTCTCTTTGCGGTTCTCCACATCGTCCCCGATCGCAAGCTCTGGATTTGGCCCGTCTTCGCCCTTGCGAGCGGCCTCCTGCTTGGTGTCCTCTTTGAATCTCACGGCTACCCCGCCGCCGCGACCGCGCACATTTTGATCAATCTCGTGGCGCTCGTCCGTCTTCGCCGTCCGGACGCCGAGTAGCACCCAGCTGAGAAGGCCCTCACAGGTGTACAATGACCGCGGTTGCGTTTGCGCTTTCGGAGGTTTGAATGGTCAAAAGTGAAGACCGGTTTCGTGTCAAGGTCGGCTTGGCGGAGATGCTCAAGGGCGGGGTGATCCTTGATGTCACGACTGCCGAGCAGGCGAAGATTGCAGAGGATGCCGGCGCAACTGCGGTGATGGCGCTCGAGCGAGTGCCCGCGGACATCCGCGCCGATGGCGGGGTGGCGAGGATGGCCTCGATCGAGAAGATCATCGAGATCCAGAAGTGCGTCTCCATCCCGGTCATGGCCAAGATCCGGATCGGCCACATCGCCGAAGCCAGGATGCTCCAGGCCCTCGAGGTGGATTTCATCGATGAGAGCGAAGTGCTGACCCCGGCAGACGAGGAGAACCATGTCGCCAAACACGCGTTCTCCGTTCCCTTTGTCTGTGGCTGTCGGAATCTCGGTGAGGCGCTGCGCCGCATCGGAGAAGGCGCAGCCATGATGCGGACCAAGGGCGAGGCCGGATCGGGTGACATCGTCGAAGCCGTGCGCCACCTGCGGGCGGTGAACCGTGGCATCAAGACCCTCACGATCCTCGATGAACACGAACTCATGGCCGAAGCAAAGCTCCTCGGAGCCCCATATGAGCAGTTGAAGTGGGTGGCCGAGAACGGCCGGCTACCGGTACCGAATTTCGCAGCGGGCGGAATCGCCACACCGGCCGACGCCGCCCTGTGTATGGAACTCGGCGCCGAAGCGGTCTTTGTCGGCTCGGGTGTTTTCAAATCCGATGATCCCGCGCCCCGGGCCAAGGCCATCGTTGACGCCGTGACCCACTGGCAGGACCCGGCCAAGCTCGTGGAGATCTCCCGCGGGCTCCAGGACGCCATGTCCGGGATCGAAGCCGGAAAGCTCACTCCCGAGGAAATGCTCTCTCGTCGAGGGTGGTAATGATCTGCGGCGTCCTGGCGCTCCAGGGAGACTGGGCGGCCCACTCGAGGGTCCTCAACGCCATGGGTGTAGAAACCACACTGGTACGGACCGCCGCCGAGCTCGCGGCCGTCGATGCCCTCGTGCTTCCCGGCGGCGAATCGACCGCCATGCTGCGTCTGATGGAACCGGAGAGTCTTACCGAGAAGATCGTCGAGCGGGTGCGCGACGGTCTCCCCGTGCTCGCCACCTGCGCCGGGGTGATCCTGCTCGCCGTCGGCACGACACCGAGCCAGCCGAGTCTGGGTCTGCTTGATGTTCACGTCGAGCGCAACGCGTACGGCCGCCAGGTGCACTCGCGGGTGGCCGCCGTCGATCTCGACGACGAGCTCGGCGCACCGGGGCAGATCGAGGGGGTCTTCATCCGCGCCCCGAGGATCACCCGAATCGCGTCCTCGGTGGAGGTCTTGGGTCGATTCGGCACCGATCCGGTTCTCGTCCGTCAGGGTGGCATCATCGCGGCCACCTTTCACCCAGAACTGACCGATGACCATCGAGTTCACCACCTGTTGTTGAACGAGGAGGCGGGCCATGGCTGATGAAACGCTGCATCGAGAAGACGTGAAGGGCATCCAGCACCTGGTGATGAATGCAGGACCCAACGCCCTCAACCCCAAGCTCATGGACGCGTTGTCAGGTGCGCTTTCGGAACTCCGCGACGATGGCGCCCCACCGGTGATTCTCCGGTCATCACACAACGCGCTCTTCTGCCCGGGGTGGGACCTCAAACACCTCGCGGGCGCCGACCGCAACGAGGTCGGCGACGCACTCCTCCGATTCAATCGTTTGATTCTCGATCTCTTCAGCTATCCGGGTCCCACGGGCGCGGCCATCCAGGGCCATGCGGTGGCCGGAGGTTGCCTCCTGGCCTTGTGCTGTGATCTCCGGATCATGGCCACCGGACGGCCCAGGATCGGACTGTCGGAACTCAACCTCGGGGTTCCGGTTCCGGCGTCGAGCTTGATGATGTTGCGTGAACGGCTCGCGGCCAACGTCGTCGAGGAGCTTGTGGTCGGTGGTGACGGGTGCAATGCCGACCGGGCGAGGAGCCAGGGCGTGGTCCACCGCATCGCCGAACCGGAGCTGGTGGCTGCGAAGACCGAACGCGAGCTCGCACGACTCGCAGCCAAGTCGGCGCAGGCCTTTGCCGCGACCAAGAGGTTCCTCCTCGGCGACAGCTGGCGACAGATGTCGGGGCCGACCACCGCCGATGATGAGGTTTTTCTCGATTGCTGGTTTTCGCCGGAAACACAGGAACGGATCAAGGGAACCGTGGCGGGTCTCGGCGCCTGAAGCGCCGACAGCCGACACATCTCGCCGGCGGTTTGACTGCGGGCTAGACAGCGCCCGGACGCGCTTTCTCAGCTCGAGGCGCCCGATGTTCTGATCAGAAGCGGTAGGTCCGGTCCTGAACCAGTTCCTCCACTGCGCAGGGGAGAACCGTCTCCTCGAAGAGCTCTGTGCGGAGCTCTTCGACATACGGTGGTTTGAAGTGATAGATCAGCACCGGAACCTCACGATCGAGCTTGGCGAGTTCAACCGCGAGAGTCGCTGGTGTGAGGTGGAGACTGATCTCCGCCACCGCCCGCATCCGGTTGGGAAATGAACACTCGGTGATCAGGGCCTTGAGATCCGGGGTCTCGTTGGCCACCTGCCAGACACGTTCGGTGGGTCCCGTATCCGAAGTGAAGAGGACGCTCGATGATCCCTGACGGAGCAGAAAGGCCGTCGTCGGGACGATGTGGTCAACCGGAATCGCGGTGATCTCCAGATCACCACCCGGCAGGCCGGTGATGATGAATGGTTCCTCGGGAACGATTTCTTGAAAACGGACCGATGGTTCAACGTGGTCCGGTATTCGGGTGAAGTCCGGCCAGGTGTCGTTGTTGAAGAGGTGGCGCCGAACCGCACCCAGGGCACGTTTGGCGCAGTAGATCGAGACCGGCTCGGGATGGGTCCCAAAAATGTTCTCGATCAGAAACGGGAGCGTCGCGGTGTGATCCATATGGGTGTGGCTGATGAGCACATGGCGGATTCCCCGCTGCTCGTCGATGGTCAACGCCCGCGTGATGGCGCCGGCGTCCACGACCACCGCTCCGTCGATCAGAAACGAAGTCATACGGCAGTCCGGGCTGTCCCCGCCAAAACTCCCCAGTACCCTGAAGTCCATGCCGAGAGTATACCTGACATGGAGCGTCAGACAGCGGTAACATAAAGTGATGCCAAACCCGGGCCATCAACCGCGCCTCCGCCTTGCCCTGCTTCTTGCCGGTGGTGGTCGGGCAACGCGACGGCTCGTCGCCGGCGACGACGGCAAAGAGGGAAAGCTCTGGGCGAAGGCGCCGGCCGCCCTCAAGACCGAGGTCGCTCGACTTCTCGACGACGAAGTGCCGCGGGTCATCGGGTGGGTCAAACGCGAGGGCTGGCGATGGCTCGTTCCCAGCGACCCGGATTATCCCGATGCCCTCGAGCACTCGGCAGACCCGCCCCTCGGTCTTTTTGTCCGCGGCGAGCTGCGCCGGGCGCCGGTGGTGGCAGTGGTCGGTTCGCGACGAGCGACGACCTATGGCCGCCAGGTCGCGCGGACGCTGGGGGAGGAGCTTTCCCGGTCGGGGGTTGTGGTGGCATCGGGGATGGCGCGGGGTATCGATGCGGCGGCCCACGAAGGATCCATTGCGGTCGGTGGGCCGACCTGGGCGGTGTGGGGCACCGGGCCCGATCAGATCTATCCACCCGAGCACCGCGAGCTTGCGGCGGCGATCTCCACCAACGGCGCACTGATCACCGAATACCTCCCGGGGACACCACCACGCAAGCACCACTTCCCGGAGCGCAACCGTGTGCTCGCCGGCCTCTCTCAGGCCGTCGTGGTTGTGGAGGCTGCCGCGCGCTCCGGTGCGCTGATCACCGCAAGGATCGCCGTCGACGAGGGACGCGAAGTCCTGGCGGTTCCCGGCAGCATCCTGTCGGAAGTCTCCGTTGGGCCGAACACCCTCCTCCGTCTCGGCGCGCGGCCCCTGCTCACCCCCGGGGATGTCCTCGATGCCGTCGGTCACTCCCCAGTGACGACCAAGGACACCACAGGCCCCGCCCACCCGCTGTTGGAATTTCTTCCCGCCGGAAAGAGGGCCACCACCGACGAGCTGGTCACACGTTCGGGGCTGACGGTGTCTGAAGTTCACACCGCATTGCTCGATCTCGAGCTCGGTGGAGTGGTCGAACGGCTTCGCGACGGCAGCTACCAGCAACGCCGGCCGAAGATTCCACAGGAATAGTTGCTCTCTGCGTCTGTTGAGAGAGCTGTGAGCGTCGTCTTGGAGGGCCCCGAAAGCGTGAAGAATCAAGATGTGCTTGTCGTCGGAGGGGGCCTCGCCGGAAGCGAGGCGGCCTGGCAGCTCGCCGAGGCCGGTTTGACTGTCCGTCTCGTCGAGATGCGGCCATCGCGGCCGACCCCGGTCCACACCACCGATCGCCTCGCCGAGCTCGTGTGTTCGAATTCCCTGCGCGGTGACGCGCCGAGCAACGCCGTCGGCCTGCTCAAGCGGGAGATGGCCGCCCTCGACTCCCTCATCATCCGAGCCGCCAGGGAAGCGGCTGTTCCTGCGGGGGGGGCACTGGCGGTGGACCGCGATCTCTTCGCGGGGGCCGTGACCGAAGCTATCGAGGGCCACCAAGGGATCACCATCGATCGGCGTGAAGTGACCGAACTGCCGCCGGGTCCGGCGATCCTCGCCACCGGACCCCTGACCAGCCCGGCCCTTCATCGGGAGCTCGAAGGTCTCCTTGGTGAGGGCTCGCTTGCCTTCTTCGATGCGGTTGCTCCCATCATCGCGCGGGACTCCATCAACCGCGAGCGGGTCTTTCGTGCCTCCCGCTATGGAAAGGGTGGCGACGACTACCTCAACATCCCACTCGACCAAGGGGCATACGACGCGTTCATCGGCGCCCTGCTGGCGGCGGAGAAGGTGGCTTTCAAAGATTTCGAAGCCGACGATCTCAGATACTTCGAGGGCTGTCTGCCCATCGAAGTCATGGCCGAGCGTGGGCTGGACACCCTCCGGTATGGGCCCATGAAACCCGTGGGACTCGTGGATCCGTCCACCGGCCGCCAGCCGTGGGCAGTGGTCCAGCTTCGGCAGGACGATCTCGCCGCCGAGCACTGGAACATGGTGGGTTTTCAGACCAAACTCACCCACGCCGAGCAGAAACGCCTCTTCCGCACCCTGCCTGGATTGGAGGAGGCCCGTTTTGTCCGACTCGGCATGATCCACCGCAACACATTCGTGAATGCGCCGGCCCACCTCGACGGTCTGCTCCGGCTCCGAGAGCGTCCGGGGATCAGGCTCGCGGGGCAGATGACGGGTGTGGAAGGCTATGTGGAGTCGGCCGCAACCGGTCTGATGACCGCCCGAACCCTCGCCGCGGAACTCCGCGGGTCCGATGTCCACCCACCGCCGCCGGAGACCGCGTTCGGTGGCCTCGTCCGACACCTGAGTGCGCGGACCCCCGCCGGGTTTCAACCCGCCAACATCACCTGGGGCCTCATCGCATGTCCACCGGAGCTGCGCGCCATCCGCAAGAAGAACCTAAGGCGACTGACCCAGGCCGAGCGTGCTGAGGAGGCGATCACCGCCTGGGGCGCGTCACTGGTGTGACCGGGATCACCCGCCGAAATCGAACCTTTTCGCCTTCTCGAACGTCTACTCCTACGACGAGGGGACGACGGGAGGAAAGCGACCATGCGCCACGACAGCCAAACCAGACCGCGAGAGGTGAGCGTGCCACGTTCGGCCCGGCGGAAGACCGTCGTGATCGCCGATGACGGCGGCGAGGTCTCGCTGGTGTTGCTCGATGTGACCCAGCCCACCGCCCCCGGTTCGTTGTTCGACCATCAGGGCCGGCGGTGGATGATTCGCGGCGCGAGGCATCACAGCAGGGTGCTGGTGGCGGAACCACTCGCCGATCTGCGACACTAGATGGGCCCTCCAGGGCCGGCCATGGAGACCACGGGAAGACGACGGGGCGGGAACCAGTCCTGCTCGCCAGCTAGTCCTCCCCGCCACCCGCCCGCGGATGACTCTTCTTGTACACCGCCATCAGATGCGCGAGATCGACCCCGGCGTAGATCTGAGTCGTCGCCAACGAACTGTGACCGAGGAGTTCCTGGATCGCCCGAAGATCCATCCCGGCCTCGAGGAGGTGGGTGGCAAAAGCGTGTCGCAACGAGTGTGGGTGGAGTCGGTGGAGATCCGCCGTCCGCGTGACGGCCTGATCGAGGATCCGGCGAACCGAGCGGTCGGACAAGCGGCCCCCGCGCTGATTGACAAAGAGCGGGTCGTCGTCACTCGTCAGAGCCCGACGCCAATGCGACCGATCGGGAAGATAATTCTGGATGGCGTCGGCGGCGCGGCGCCCGAAGGGAATCAGTCTTTCCTTCCGGCCCTTGCCCCGCACCCGCAGCAACCGGTCACCGAGTGAGAAATCACCCATGTCGAGCGCGACAAGTTCGCCGACCCGAATCCCCGCGCCATAGAGAAGCTCCACCATAGCCAAGTCGCGACGACCGGCGGGGGTGGGCGGGAAGCTCTCCAGCAAACCTTCGATGGCGTATCGATCCACCACCTCGGGCTGGTTCTTCTGTTTTCGTGGGAGGGGGACCGTGATGGCGGGGTTGGCGACAGTTGTTCCCTCGGCCACGAGGAAGGCGAAATAGGTGCGGATGGCCGAGAGCGCCCGTTCCAATGATTGCGGCTGAAGTCGTTGTTGCCAAAGGTGGGCGACCCAATCGCGGATATCGGAGGGCGTGACATCTTTTGGGTTCGAGCGAAAAGCCGAGGTGTGATCGACGAACCGGGTCAGCTCCCTCCGGTAGGCCTTGAGGGTGGCCGGGGCGAGATTGCGCTCGAATTCGAGGTGTTCAAGGAACGGTTCCTCGAGCCAGGCGAGTCGGTCCGGTTCATCAACCCGCATGTCTCACCAGCGGTCCGCCACCGCAGGAGGCGAACATCCGCCTGCCGGCGGCGGCGGGAAATCCAATGAGTCGCCACGGGAGATCATGGTTCGATCGCAGGTTTCTTGCCGATCTGACCGCTGCATCGCCACCAGCCGATTCGGAGCAGATCGAGGAACATATCCGCAGAGTGGATGACGGGCTGGACCCTTGATTCGGCGACGTGCTGCCAACGCACCGGGATTTCGTGAACACAACGGCCCCGAGCCTGCGCCAGAAGGAGCAGCTCGACGTCAAAGGCGAAGCCATCGATGCGTTGATGAGCCGCCAGCGCTCGCCCGAGTTCTCCATCAAAGAGTTTGAAGCCACATTGGGTGTCCCGAATTCCTCTGACCGCGAGGGTCTGTACCGCCAAGTTGAAGACCCGACCCATGAGATCGCGATACCTCGGCTGCGCGTGTTCAATGAGGCTTCGATCGACGGCCCGGGAGCCGATGGCGACCCCATTCGAGAAGTTCCGATCGAGCTTTTCGAGCTCTTCGATGGGGGTGGCCAGATCGGCGTCACACAGCAGGATCTTCTCTCCAACGGCGGCGCTGAAGCCGGTCCGTACGGCCGCACCCTTGCCCCGGTTTTGCTGGTGAACCAGACACCTCAAGGTGACTCTTCCGCCGTCGATCGTGTTCACCACCGCCGCGGTCTCGTCGACGGAACCATCATCCACGACCACCACCTCCACCGGCAGCCACCGCGGGTGATCATTCAGGTATCGAATGATCGCCTCCAGGGTCGACGGCAACCGAAGGGCCTCGTTGAAAGCCGGGATGACGATACTCAGACGCATGGTCGTGTTCCTTGGGTCGATCATACCGCGCCGGACCCCGGTCGGGGCCGCCCCGAGGGGGTGAGGGTCAAGAGGCCGGGATCGACTCGAGCTTGGAGGACGCTGCCAGGGCCAGAAGCGAGCGACGGGCCCCGAAAAGTCCCGGGAGTCCAATCAGCAGACCACTGACCGCCGCCGCCCCGATCACCAGTGGCAGTCGGCGCGGAGGAACACGATCGGCAAAGACAACGCCCGCCAGCAGCATGCCCGGTGTTCCCTGCCGGATCACCACCAGGGTGGCGGTCGCAGCGGTCCACCACACGACTCCGAGCACCGCGGCCCAAGGAAGGGCGGTGAGCGTGCCGTGGTGACCGAGGCCGGTGAGACTCACCAGCGCAGCGGTGCAGACGGCGAGGACGGAAACGGCGTCGGCCCACGACGAGGCAAGCACGTTGATGGTCGGGGGAAGGCTCGCCGAATCCGAGATCGGAGTGGGCTCTTCCTCGACGACATCAGGGTGATCGGGGTCCTGGAGCACATCCCAGTTTTTTGGGAACTGACGCTGCTCCGACGACTCCTCACTGCTGCTCATCGCTCGTTCATGCTCCGGATGAAGATCTCGAGCCGCATATCTGCGGCGCGAACCTTGTATTTCTGGACGAACTCGAGGAATCGAAGGGCTTCTTCGTCCTCGGGTTTGAGTTCGACGAGTCGTGTGAGGTGGTTCTCGGCGCCGGTGAGATTGTAGGCGCGCGACTCGGCGAGCGCAGCGTTGAAGAGACTCCGTTCGAGGACCACTCTGAGATCTCCCTGCTCGGGATACTGGACGAGGAGGTCCTCGGTGATGCTGACGGATGTCCGATAGTTGCGGGTCCTCAGTGCGTGCTCGAGAATCGGTGCTTCGGGTTCGATATCGACGACCAACTGTCTCAGTTCGGCGAGTCCCGGATCATCGGGATGGTTGGCCAGACCCTCAGCGGCGGCCGCATAGGCCGACCACCAAAGACCCTCTTCGAGCAGGGTCGCGGCACGCGCGGCATGCTCGGGGGTCGGAGTCGGGGTCGGCGGCGCGAGATCCTTCTCATACTTGGCGATTCGCATCTCGATGCGCTGTTGCGATAGACCAGCCGCTGGGAACTCACGGAGCAGATGAAGCGCCTCCTCCGCCTTGTTCTGTTTGAAGAGGCGGTCCGCTTGAATGAGGACCTCGCTCACGACCGCAGCTGAATCATCCGTCTCGGGCTCGGGCGCGAGCATCTTGCCGCCGAGCCACACGCCGACAAGAACGACGACGAGGGCAAATCCTCCGATGGCGACCATGCGCAGGGGGAGCTTGGATCGCAGGCGGCCGATGAGGGAGAGCTCTTCGAAATCATCGAAATTGTCCACTTCCCCATCGTCGTTAAAGAGATCGTCGTCCAACCCGGCTGTCCCGGCAGAGACCTCGGCGCCGGAAGGATCAGAAGAGGTCTCATCCGTGACATCACCAAAGAGGTCATCATCGAGCTTGGGGAGTTCGGGAGCGGCCGAATCCTGGGTCGTGGGTGGCTTCGCCGGTGGTGGCGCCGCAGTCGGGGAGATCCCCTGCTCGCGATCGAGCTCCTCTTTGAGGATGGAAACCTCGAGGTGGTTCGGGCGCCGGGCAAGAGCCTTGTTGATGAGAAGCCTGGCTGCGTCGTGTTCGCCTTCGTCGAAGGCGTCCCGAGCATTGGCGAGCAGGCCTTCGACCTCGGTTTCGGCCGCGGCAAGAGATTTCTTCGCCTTTTCGATGAGGTGTCCGGTTTCGGGGTGGGTCGGTTTGAGCAGAAAGACTCGAGACCAGATGGAGATTGCGAGGGGTTGATCGCCTCCGTCGTTGGCCGCTCGACCCTTCTCGACGAGCTCCTGAATCGACAATGCGATGGAATCTTCATCCGCCGAATCGATGTCCACCGAGTCGAGATTGTCGGCGCCGAACCCGGCACCGGCCGCCGCCGCGTCCTGGCCCCCGGCATCCGGCGATTCATGCGGTGCGGTAAAGAGATCGGCGGTGTCGTTCATCGGCGGAAAGGTGACATCGTCTCCGGCGCCGTCGCCGAACTCCGGTGTCGATTCAACCGGGGGCGGTTCGGCCGCCTCATCGATGATGTCGGCAAATGGGTCGTTGGTGTCGAACTCGACGGCAAAAGCGTCTTCTTCTTCGGCCGCCCCGAACTGGTCCGGTTGCGGCGCTGGGACGTCGCCGAACGGAGCATCGTCGGCCGCCGTCGGTGGCGGTGATGATG
>RCNG010000177.1_pt1 | contig 26078 bp, 19 predicted proteins | sample 2041371 | NCBI WGS metagenome assembly RCNG01 (sample SAMN09708227, study PRJNA481090) | Marine sediment metagenome, whole genome shotgun sequencing project. | biome: marine sediment; feature: ocean; material: sediment; isolation source: Sewage treatment plant 1 marine sediment (STP1) ... | reverse complement strand
CTGTAACGGTCGTCCCTCCAGGAGTCATTATAATGTGATTTACTTTTACTTGAATAAAGTAGGTTGGCGGCTAAACTGACCAACTTCAAGACCATCAAGCAGAGCATTGATCGGCTCAACTATCTAAACACCATAGAAAATGACGGGTCCATCGAGCTGTTTCCCAAAAAAGAGAGACTGAAGCTCGGCAAGGAACGCGTCAAACTCGACAACACACTGGGTGGGATTCGGAACATGACGAAACTTCCCGGGGCCATGTTTATTATCGATCCAAAAAACGAGGCCATTGCAGTTCGTGAAGGCAAGCGGCTGGGTATCCCGATTGTGGCTATAGTGGATACCAATTGTGACCCGGATGATATCGATTATATTATCCCTGGAAATGATGACGCCATCAGGGCCATACGATTAATTTCCTCCAGGATTTCCGATGCCTGTATTGAAGGAAGAGAGCTTCACGAGGAAAGGAAACAGGCAGCATCAGACAAAAAAATAGAAAAAGAGCTTACGGTTGAAGCGCCTGATGATCTGAAACCGGGTGAGAGAAAAGTTATTTCAGATGGCACAGAGGGGCCTGTCGTAGAAATTATCCGCCGATCGGCCAAAGAGGAAACGCCCGCAGAACCGGAAACCGAAGCAGCTGCGGAAGTTACAGTGGAAGAGGAGACAGCGAAAGCTGAAGATACAGGAGAATAGATATGTCAGAGATTAGTGCCGCAATGGTTAAACAGCTCCGTGAAAAATCCGGGGCAGGTATCATGGACTGTAAACACGCATTGGCGGAGTGCAGTGGTGATATTGAAAAATCAATCGAATACTTACGTAAAAAAGGCCTGGCAACTGCGCAGAAAAGAGCTGGAAGAGCTACCAAGGAAGGTGCCGTGCAGGCCTATATCCATATGGGAGGCAAAATCGGTGTCCTGGTGGAGATCAACTGTGAGACAGACTTCGTAGCCAAGACCGATGATTTCACGACCTTTGTCAAGAACATCGCCATGCATATCGCTGCCGCCAACCCGGTGGGTATTCTTCCGGAGGACGTACCTCCGGAGGTCATTGAAAAAGAGAAGGAAATCTATCGTGCCCAGGCGCTGGAGATGGGAAAACCTGAAAAAATGGTCGATAAGATCGCAGAAGGCAAGCTCAATAAATTTTTCAAGGAAAGCTGCCTTATGAATCAGGTCTATGTCCGGGACCCCAATATAACCGTTACTGATTACATGAACGATGTCATTGCCAAGACGGGTGAAAAGATCAATATCCGACGATTTGCACGATTTCAGGTGGGAGAGTAATCCATGCCTGACGCCAGGTATCAGAGAGTGTTGTTAAAATTGAGTGGCGAAGCCCTCATGGGAGACCAGGCGTTCGGTATCAGCCAGGATATGTTGGCCTATGTCGCGGAGGAAATTCAGTCCATATATGAACTGGGTGTCGAACTTGCCGTAGTTGTTGGTGGGGGCAATATTTTCAGGGGCGTTGCTGCAAGCTCTTACGGCATGGAACGAACCTCGGCAGACCACATGGGGATGCTGGCGACAATAATGAACAGTCTTGCCCTCCAGGACGCACTGGAAAGAAAAGGCATACAGACCCGTGTTCAGACAGCTATCTCCATGCGTGAGGTAGCCGAGCCGTACATCCGGAGAAGGGCTGCTCGACATCTGGAAAGAGGTCGCGTTGTTATTTTTGCAGCCGGCACAGGCAATCCGTATTTTACGACCGATACGGCCGCAGTTCTGAGAGCCCAGGAGATCCATGCTGAGGTCCTTTTCAAGGCAACAAAAGTGGACGGACTCTATGATGCGGACCCTGTTGACAACCCGGATGCTAAACGTTTCGACGATATTTCCTACATGGAAGTCATTGAAAAGCAGCTGAAGGTTATGGATATGACAGCCATCTCGCTGGCGATGGACAACCATCTTCCCCTGGTGGTGTTCAACCTCAAGGAGAAAGGGAATATCAAACGTGTTGGCTGTGGTGAGGCCATTGGCACTTATATTCACAACTAGTGCCCACCCACAAATGGTTCTTTTGCATGATTTCGGCGTTGGACGCCATGATTTGAATCCTCAAAATAGCTTGCTATATCTACGGTTCAAATCTGACGCCCGCCTTGAACTCAAGCAAAATCCCTCATCTGTGGATGGACCCTAACCAAAAAGGATAAAACCGATGCTGGATGACATTTATCAGGAAACGCGTGGGCGGATGGGGAAAACCATCGCTGCATTGATAAACGAATTGAAACGCGTCCGGACAGGCCGGGCTTCCTTGTCCTTGCTGGATGGTATTCGGGTGGATTATTACGGAACACTGACGCCCCTGAACCAGATGGCCACACTGTCCGTTCCGGAGAGTCGCCTGATCACCATTCAACCCTGGGATGTGTCGGTAATCAAAGAAATCGAAAAGGCCTTATTGAAGTCAGATCTGGGTCTTACCCCTTCGAGTGATGGTAAGATCATCCGGATATCGATTCCACCCCTCACCGAGGAGAGACGCATAGAACTGGTCAAAGTGGTTCACAAGATGTGTGAAGACCACAAGATAGCCCTGCGCAACATTCGACGTGATTCAAATGAATTTATCAAGGGTTTCAAGAAGGAAGGTGATATATCAGAAGATGAATCCTTCAAGGGCCAGGATCAGATTCAAGAAATAACGGATGACCACATCAAACAGGTAGACGTTATTTACAAAGAAAAAGAGAAAGAAATTCTTGAATTCTAATATGACCCATTCCGGTTCAGGTGATCCTGATCTCTCAAAACTTCCCTCTCATATTGCCATCATCATGGATGGAAACGGACGTTGGGCCAAACAGCGTTTGATGAATCGCATCTTAGGACATGAGAAGGGGGCCGATGCCGTCAGAATGATTGTTCGTACTTGCCGCGAAATCGGCATCGAGATCCTGACTCTTTACGCTTTTTCGACGGAGAACTGGCAACGACCCAAATCAGAAGTTGCTGCTTTGATGGATCTTCTCAAGCGGTTTTTGACGTCCGAATCAAGGGAAATGCACGAAAACAACATCCGCTTAAATACTATCGGACAAACCCATCGAATTCCAAAGGGTGTTCGCAATGTACTGCAGCAGAATATGGAAATGACGGCATCAAACACGGGGCTGACGCTGAATCTGGCACTCAGTTATGGTGGCAGAACCGAGATCGTTGAAATGGTGAAACAGATTGCAGGCAGTGTAAAAAGGGGCCAGTTGGATCCTGCCGCCATTACCCCCGAGATCGTTTCCGATAACCTGTACACCCGGGGAATGTGTGACCCGGACCTGCTCATCAGGACCGGCGGTGACATGCGTATCAGTAATTTTCTGCTGTGGCAGATCGCTTATGCAGAAATTTTTGTTACGGATACCCTCTGGCCGGAATTTTCACAAGAAGAATTCATGGCCATATTGGGTGATTTTCAGGGACGCGAACGCAGGTTCGGCCGGATCAGTCAGACGTAAATCCTTACACCAAACACTCTTGTTAAAGCCATGCATTTAAAACGCTGGATTACAGGCCTGGTCTTATTACCTTTTTTGATTTACATTATCATCAAGGGAGGCGTTCTCTTTTCGGCATTTATCGGGCTTTTTGCACTGCTGGGTTTCTGGGAGTATACCCGCGTGGTTTTCAGTGACAGTCGTGAGACCGCCAGGAGTTTCATTGTTCTGACTGGTTACCTGTCCATCCCGGTGATCATGTGGGCAGCTCACTACCATGCCGCAGACCTCATGTTCCACATAATCGCCTTCTACTTTATCATAACCGCGTTTTTATCGATCCTGTTGTATAAAAAAGATCGCTTTGTCTATGAAATCTCCAAAAAGACGGTGCTTGGTGTTGTCTATATACCGGTGTTGTTCTCTTATCTGATCCTGATTCGGGATGGTGAACAAATGGAAGGGGCATACTGGGTGTTTTTAACGTTGGCAATTGTGTTTGCAGGAGATATCGGAGCGCTTTATGCCGGGACATTTTTTGGGAAACACAAACTGAATCCGGCGGTGAGCCCCAAAAAAACCATCGAAGGATCTCTTGGCGGCATCGCTGTCAATATCATCATCGGTATGTGTTTAAAATTGCTGCTCTTGCCTGAATTGTCCTGGGGAATCAGTTTTCTTTTTTTTATTTCGCTGGGCATCATGGGGCAGATGGGGGATCTGTTTGAATCAGGACTCAAGCGTATGGCCGGGGTTAAGGATTCCGGTGGGATTTTCCCCGGTCATGGCGGAATACTGGATCGAGCCGATGCAACCCTGTTTGCAGCACCTGTTGCCTATCTGTTTAAGGTGTATTTGTTTTAAAAGCGATAAGCCATAAGCTTTAAGCAATAAGCAGCTTAAAGCTTATGGCTTATCGCTTATCGCTCATAGGATATATATGAAAAATCTTACCATTTTAGGTTCCACCGGCTCCATTGGCACCAATGCCCTCAAGGTTGTCGCACAATTTCCGGAACGTTTTACTGCAAAGGTTTTGACTGCCGGGCAGAATATTTCTAAACTGGTCGAGCAGATTAAACAGTTTCAACCTGAATTGGTAGCCGTATTCGACGAGGCCGGGGCAGCGGATCTGGAACGAGCGTTGCCAAAGGATACGGGTGTTGAAATTGTCTATGGTTCGTCCGGCTATCAAACAGCGGCTGCTTATGAAACATCCGACATGGTCCTGACGGCGGTTGTGGGTGCTGCCGGCTTGATGCCGACGATCTCGGCCATAGAAGCAGGTAAGAATATCGCCCTGGCCAACAAGGAAACACTGGTCATGGCAGGTGAACTGATCATGCAGCTGGCCCAGAAAAACGGGGTGGACATTATCCCTGTGGACAGCGAGCATAGCGCCATATTTCAGTGCTTGATGGGACAGCGAACATCCGATCTGGACGTACTGTTGATAACGGCTTCAGGTGGCCCTTTTATGGACACGCCGGTACAGTCATTTCCGGATGTCAGCCCCGAAGCGGCGCTGAATCACCCGAACTGGCAGATGGGACGCAAAATTACCATCGATTCCGCCACGCTCATGAACAAGGGACTTGAGGTTATTGAGGCCAAGCATCTTTTTCAGGTAGAGATGGACAGGATCCGGGTTGTTGTGCACCCCCAAAGCATTATTCATTCAATGGTTTCCTTTCAGGATGGCTCTGTTCTCGCGCAACTCGGGATACCCGATATGAAAGGTGCCATCGCACTTGCCTTGTCTTTTCCTGAACGACTGCCCCTGGGACAGCCATTGCCCGATTTTGCAGAGATCGGTTGTTTTACCTTCAAAGAGCCGGATATGGAAAAATTTTCCTGCCTGGGATTGGCCATGAAAGCGGGCAGGAAGGGTGGCACCCTGCCGACTGTGTTGAATGCAGCCAACGAGGTGGCTGTGCATGCATTTTTGGAACACCGGCTGTCTTTTGACCAGATCCCGCTGGTCATTGAAAAATCATTGGCAAAACATACCAATCAGCCGGCACCATCCCTGGCGGATATTTTGACTGCTGATCAGTGGGCCAGAAAGGCGGCGTCCCGGTTGATCGAAAGCGGATCAGACAAAGCTTGATATCTTCAATACATCTGCCGAGGTTGACGGACTTGAACTTCATTCTTATTATTTAATCTCGAAGCACGAATATCGAAATTCATATTTAGGATTTAATATAACTGTAAATGTATGACAGCATTTAATCGGCTCCGGGAACGAATGAACTCGAGCAAGAATTTTTTTTAGAGAGTCAATATATGGGAACCAGTATACTTGCATTTATTGTCGTGCTGGGTGTCTTGATTTTTTTTCATGAGTTGGGACACTTTTTATTTGCACGAATGTTCGGTGTCGGGGTCGAAAAATTTTCTCTTGGTTTTGGCCCTCGAATATTCGGCTGGAGGGCCGGTCTTACAGATTACCGTGTATCTGCCATTCCCCTGGGGGGATATGTGAAGATGGTAGGGGAAGATCCTTCTGTGGAGATGGATCCCGAAGACATTCCCTTTTCATTTACCCATAAACATGTTTTGAAAAAGCTTCTGATCGTGGCTGCCGGGCCTTTATTCAATGTTTTGCTGGCGATTTTAATATTTCTCTGTATTTACCTTTTTTCAGGTACCTATATCCTTCGGCCTACAATCGGAGAAGTTCAGGAGAATATGCCGGCGTATGAAAGCGGGCTGCAAAAAGGAGACGTCATCAAGGCCATCGATGGACAGGCGATTTCCACCTGGGAAGAGATGGCGAAAGGCATTACAGCTAGCAATGGCCAGCCCATTGTATTTTCAGTTCAGCGGCTGGATGAAGTGATCACCTTTGAAATTAAACCCATTGCCAGAAAAACAAAGAATCTGTTCGGCGAAGACATCGATCGATACTTCATCGGTGTGGCATCGGCAGGAGACGTGGAGAATCGGAAGCTTGGCCTGGGCGAATCCGTGATCGAAAGCGTCCGGCAAACCTACAGCATTGCAGAGCTGACCGTCGTCAGTATCGCCAAGCTTATCAAGGGAACTATCTCCACCAAAACCATCGGTGGCCCCATTATGATTGCAGAGTTAGCGGGTCAGCAGGCCAAGGAAGGCGTATTGAATTTTGTTTTTTTGATCGCTCTTCTCAGTATCAATCTGGCAATCATCAACTTCCTGCCCATCCCGGTACTGGATGGCGGGCACATCCTCTTTTTCCTCATAGAAATCATCATCGGCAGGCCGGTGAAAATGCGTACGCGAGAGATCGCGCAGCAGGCCGGTATTTTTGTTTTAATCACCCTGATGATATTTGTTTTTTACAACGACATTTCACGGATTTTCACCAGCTAATAAAACCGACAGTTTTAAGTTTTAAGTGTTAGGTTTTAGGTAAACCAGTCATGTTCGACTTTAATTATTTGTCAGCCAAGAGCTAAGAGCAACCAATGATAGTGTTCCGAAACCACTCCGGCAAATAACGTCAAACAGCCGCTCGAACTTGCGACCAAGCGTTCGTAAGGAAGACCAGCGCAAAAAAGTTAAGATACGATTGGTTGGTTAATAGTGCCTGATTACTATAAATCCAATCCAACCATCTGGCCTTCCTAACGATCGCTAACTCGGTTGAAGAACCTCGCAGCACAAATAAAATCGCACCGCGATTTTATTTGGGTATTTCATTTTGCCTCTGTTTTTGATATTCCGGTTAACGATTTACAGCATCCCGGGTAAACCACCACCCGTGAAACAGGTGGCTTTCATTTGGTATAAAAAGCGACAAGGTCGCGTCTTATAAAATCGCCAGCGATTTTATTAAGGAAGGCTATCCATGCCCCACAGACTAGAAATTACGCTCACACCCGAGATGCCCGACGCTGAGGGTGAAGGGATTCGCAAAAAGGCCGAGGATTACTTTGGTATCCGGCTTCAGCAGGTAAGGGTGGTCCACATCCTTACCATCGATGCGGAACTGTCAGCGGAGCAGCTCAGAACCATCCAGGCAGATATCTTTACCAATCCGGTCACACAGGTCTCGTCCTATGACCCTCTGCCCATGGCATTTGACTGGATCATCTGGGTGGGGTACCGGCCGGGTGTCAAAGACAATCCCGGGAGCACCGCCATTGAAGCCATCGGGGATGTTCTGGGTGTCGCTCTTGGTGAAAACGAGGCGGTCTATACGTCCAGGCGATACTGCATTCAATGCAAGGGACTGCACCCGGAGGAAGCTGATAAAATTGCAGGAGAACTCCTGGCAAACGATCTTATCCAACAAAGAAAAATTTATTCAAAAGATGTTTGGGACCCTGCCATGGGTGTCGGCATGATAACCCCGAGAGTCATCCTGAATCATACCCCAACGGTTTCTGACATTCCCATCGACAGTGATGCAACACTCATGCGTTTGAGTGATGAACGGAATCTGGCACTCAACCCAAATGATATTCCCACCATCCGAGCCTATTTTCTTGAGAAGACAATTCAAGAAGAACGTCGTAAAAAAGGGCTCCAAAGCCCTACTGACCTGGAGATTGAATACATCTCTCAGGCCCGCAGTGATCACTGCAACCACAATACTTTCCAGGGTCTGTTTCACTACACTGACCTGCCGACCGGTGAGACAGATATCGTCGACAGTCTTTTCAAAACATGCATCGAAGCACCGACACTTCAGCTCAAGGCACAGAAACCCTGGGTTGTATCGGTGCTCTGGGACAATGCCGGTGCCGGAAAGTTTGACCATGAGCACCATTATGTCATTACTGGAGAAACACACAATTCTCCCTCCAACATGGAGGCTTACGGCGGGGCCATTACAGGCATTGTCGGTATCTACCGGGATCCCATGGGAACGGGTAAAGGGTCAAAGCTGATAATGGGCAGCTACGGATTCTGTGTGGGGCCTCGAAATTATGATGGTGACCTTAAACCCCGACTCCATCCAAGGCGACTTCTGGACGGTGTGATCGAGGGGGTTCGGGACGGGGGCAACAAAAGCGGTATCCCCACGACCTACGGGCAGCTTATGTTTCACCCGGGATATATCGGGAAATGCCTGGTTTTTGTAACGGCATTGGGGATCATGCCTGCCATGGTACAGGGCAAGCCTTCTCATGAAAAGGATATCAATCCAGGTGACCTTGTGGTCATGAGCGGTGGAAGGGTCGGTAAGGATGGTATCCATGGTGTCACCGCGGCATCTGAAACATTTTCCGAAAACACACCGGCCGGGCATGTGCAGATCGGCGATCCCTATACCCAGAAAAAAATGCACGACTTCCTGCTGGAAGCCCGGGATGAAGATCTTATGCGGTTTATTACCGACAATGGCGGTGGGGGGCTCTCTTCATCGGTGGGTGAAACCGCCCGGTTTTCTAATGGATGTGAAATTCAGCTTGAGAAAGTACCCTTGAAATATGAGGGGATGGACCAGTGGGAGATCTGGATATCGGAATCGCAGGAGCGAATGACGGTGGCAATACCACCGGAGCATATCGATCGTTATCTCGAACTGTCAGCCCTGCATGCAGTTGAGAGCACTATTATCGGCACCTACACCGATTCGGGCAAGCTTCATATCACCTATGATGGAAAAACCTGCGCTTATGTGGATATGGATCTGATGAAGTCGGGTTTTCCCCAGTGGGAGTTTGACGCTGAATGGACGTCACCGCCGCTTCGCGGGCTCGCCGAACCGGTCCTGAACGCACCAGCTGATTTCAACCGGCTTTTGCTGGATATACTGTCCCGTCCCAACATTGCTTCAAAGGAATGGATAACCCGGCAATACGATCATGAGGTTCAGGGAACGAGCGTCATCAAACCCCTGGTAGGTGCTGAAAGGGATATGAACAGCGATGCAAGTGTTATCCGGCCGGTGCTGACATCCGAGAAGGGGCTGGTCTTTTCCCAGGCACTTCTCCCATTCTATTCTGCCATCGATGCTTTTCATATGACCACCTGCACCATCGACGAAGCCGTCCGCCGCCTGGTGGCTGTAGGTGCCGGGCTGGATCATATCGGCGGGGTAGACAATTTCTGCTGGCCCAGCATCCAGTATGACCCTCAGAAAAATCCTGACGGAAAATTCAAGGCGGCCCAACTGGTTCGATCCTGCCGGGCCCTGCGTGACATGTGTTTGGCATACGAGATACCACTGCTTTCCGGCAAGGACAGCATGTATGTGGATGGTCATTTGACGGGACGTTATGGTGAATCCCACAAGGTATCAGCATTGGAGACACTGCAGTTTTCAGCCACCGGCATCATCCAGAACGTGCACACGTGTGTTACCATGGAAAGCAAGGTGCCTGGGGATCTTGTCTATGTGGTGGGTGTTACCCGTAATGAAATGGGGGCGTCGGAATATTATGAGCATCTGGGATACATCGGCTGCAATATCCCCAAGGTGATTCCCCGGGAATTTCTCAAGCTTTACCATGCCCTGGCCAATGCCATAGATCGGGAACTGGTGGCCTCCGCCCATGGTGTCTATCGCGGCGGTCTGGGGGTGCATATGGCCATGGTGGCCATGGGCGGGAGCCTGGGGATGGACCTGTGTCTGGAATCGGTTCCTGCCAAAGGGTGCGGACGTAACGATACCGTGCTCTTCTCCGAATCAGCCGGGCGGTTTATCATCACGCTGGACCCGGACAACAAGGCTTCTTTCGAGGCGATCTTCAAGGATCTGCCCTGCGCCTGTATCGGTAGCGTTACCAAAACACCTGAACTGAAGATAGCGGGTATGGATGGTAAACCCGTGGTTGCCACCTCTATTTCCAAACTTAAAAAAGCCTGGAAAGCATCCTTTGGAGCTCTCATATGAAAGCGGTTAATGTACTGGTTCTGACCGGATATGGATTGAATTGCGACAACGAAACAGCCTACGCTTTTGAACTGGCCGGAGCCTCGGCACAACGGGTGCACATCAATGCCTTGATCGCCGGTGCTGTGAGCCTGTCTGATTTTCAAATTCTTGTTTTCGGTGGTGGGTTCAGCTGGGGAGATGACCATGGTGCGGGTGTGATTCAAGCCGTGCGGATGAAAACAAGCATCGGTAGGGAACTCTTCGGCTTTATCGAAAAGGGAAACCTGGTCATGGGGATCTGCAATGGATTCCAGACGCTGGTCAATCTCGGGCTTCTTCCGGGGTTTGACCTTACCGGCCGGCAACCTGAAAATGCCCAGCGGTCCGTGGCCGTGACTTTCAATGACTGTGGCAATTTTCGGGACCAGTGGGTGAACATGCGCGTCAATACCGAATCTCCCTGTGTCTACACACGCGGTTTGACAGATCTGGAACTACCTGTCCGACATGGAGAAGGTAAATTTTTTACCGATATTGAAACCCTGAAGCGCTTGACGGACAACCAGCAGGTGGCCCTTAGGTATGCCCTGCCGGACGGGCGTCAAGCAGACCAGGCGTTTCCCTGCAACCCCAACGGGTCCATTGATGACATTGCCGGGATCTGTGATCCCACCGGTCGGATATTTGGACTCATGCCTCACCCGGAAGCCTACAACCACTGGACCAATCACCCGGACTGGCCGCTCATGAAGGAAAAACGCAAGCGAAAGGGTGAGCCGCTACCGTCCGGTCTGACCCCGGGGTTGAAAATGTTGGCCAATGGGGTGGAGTATTTTAAGCAATAAGCAATAAGCTTTAAGCAATTAGCTGCTTATGGCCTATTGCCTACGGCTAACTTCTCAATAAATGAAAATAGCATCCGTTTGACTTCATTTATCAGATAGTTAAGGCTCTGGTAAGATTCGAGCTGAATATATTTGAGATGATATGCAAGCAGCAGTTGATACTCTGCTTCGTTGGCTGAACCGGTAGAAATAATTAAAAATCTGGCGAGTTCTTTATCTCCAATCCTCCCACAACCTTCAGCGATGTTCGATGATATTGATACAGCTGCTCTTCGTATTTGTGATGTGAGTCCAAACAGCTTACGGCTTATAGTTCACTCCCAACTCCCCTTTGACCCATCGCTACTCCTGACAATCCTGGGGCGTCCGTTGATGTTGACGTGAATTCCCAGATATCGATTTTGACCGCCACTCAGATAAACATGCCCACCGAATCCGTTGGGCAGACCCATGGGATCGTAGCGCATGCGGGGTATGCCACCGGCAAAGGAAACATCATGGAGATCGATATCGGCCGGAATGCGGTCTTTCCGAACAATTTTTTCATCGACTTCCCGGGTCCAGAAAGTTTTCTGGTCCAAGCCATTGTCGACGAAAATGATATAGTTGCCTTCCAGTTGATGGTTTTTGTCCGGGTCAAAAGAGACGATGACTTTCCTGTTTGCCTTGACGGCATAGAGCCTGGCCTGATGTAGTGAGTGATACAATTCGGTGGTGGCGATACGCAGCTTGCGGTTGGTTTGCCAGCCCTTGAAATTGGGGATCGTCAGAGCCATCAAAATACCTATAATCGAAATGACCGTGAGCAACTCGATCAATGTAAAACCGTCGTCTGATCCCATGCTTGTTCACTCCTTTTCTGCTATAGCGTTATTCAGAATAGCGTTCCGAACCACAACAGCGAGCGCTAAGCCCGTGACTTAAATCAACCGTCAAACGGAACATCTATATGGAAACAATTCTAACCAGCCGAGACCATTTGTCTTTTTAACATCCTGCCCTAGCATACCTGATCTGTCTCAACACGATCAACCCTGCAGTTATACGCAATAAATACTAACGAAAAATAGGTATATTGGGGCCTGTCAGTTTTGCATTCCCCAGCGTGTCTATAAAAGTTCTTAATGACGAAATAAAAAAACTTAATAGTTATGCGATTTTGTCTTCTATGGTTCAGTGTCTTCCGATTTATAGTATTCGAGCGGAATGACGAGTCTTTAAAACTTATTAAATTCAAAAATTACAATAGATTAGAGATTTAACGACTGGGAAGGCAATCTGGGCGGATACCGACCACGTTATAGATATGAAAAGTGGCACACAAATTGTATGGTTTAGTGGCAAGGAGAAAACACCATGCAAAAATCGTCCGGCTTTACTTTAATGGAATTGATGATTGTGATCGCAATTATTGCCGTGATATCGGCTGTCAGCATTCCGAACCTCATTGGCTGGTTTCCGCAACACAGACTTTCCGTGGCCACCAGAGAGATGGTTTCGACGTTTCAAATGGCACGTCTGAAGGCCATAAAAACCAGTGCCGATATTGTGGTTGCCATCAATGTGGGTGCCGATACGTACACGGTTTTTCAAGACGATTCACTTGATTGGGTTCTTGATGCTGGAGAACGAGAGTGGACCACCAGGCCGCTGCCACCGGGGATCGATATAACAGCCGCTGCTTTTGGAGGCGGGGCCAGTGTCCGCTTCGATAGACGTGGATTTCCACAGGATGTTGCCGGCAATTCCACCAATGGCACGGTTACTTTCGATAACGGACGTGGAACGATTCATTCCGTAGTGGCCGTAATACTTGATATATCAGGCAATGCGAGATTGCCCTAACACCAACCCGTAGCCTGTTTGACCGAGGGGAAAAAATGACCACCGAGCGATTCATAATACCATCGAGGATGTTGGCCGAAAGAGGCCGGTGCCGCTTACGTGTGCCCAAACCACCGGAAGGACGATTTTCCAGGCATGACTCAGGGTTCACGCTGGTGGAAGTACTGATCGCCATGGGTATCGTGGGCTTTGTGCTGGGTGCCATCTACTCCGCCTACCTGGGCCAGTTGAGAACATTCAACACCCAGGAGCAGCTCGTGGACATGCAGCAGAATGTTCGCGTAGCCCGCTATTTTCTGGAGCGGGAACTTCGACTGGCCGGTCTGGATCCCACGAACAACGCCGGGGCGGCTATCACCGTGGCCAATGCCGATACCATAACTTTCAGCATGGACTTTACCGGAGGAGAAGGGGACGGCCTGGACAACGATGGTGACGGTGCGACTGATGACGGGAGCGATGGTGTAAACAACGACGGCGATGGTCTGACGGATGAACCGGATGAAGCCGAATGGTACAATGGCAGCACTGCCGATGCCAACGAGCAGGTCACCTACTCTCTGAGCAACGATGCCAATGCCAATGGTATCAATGAAGGCCTACCAACCGAAAACGATGATGGTTCCACCTGTAACCTGCTGCGCAACGGGCAGGTTGTAGCCGCAAATATCGATGCGCTCAACTTTGTGTATCTGGGTGTCAACCCGGCCGACAACTCATGTGACGAAGATTGCCTGCTGGTGGCACCGGTGGCCAATCCAGAAGATATTCGTTCTATTCAGATTGCCCTGATCGCCCGTTCGGGTGCCACGGTTCGCACCTTGAGCACAGACTATACCGACACAACCACTTACTCCAACCAGCCGCCGGCCAATCAAATTATTCTACCGGCTCAAAACGATAATTTTCGGCGGGTTCGTTTGTTGACCAACGTGCGCTGCCGGAATCTTGGACTGTAGCAATGGAGAGAGGCACAATGACACACACGACTGACCAGACAAGGCGAAACAAAAATAAAGCAGATCACGGTTTTACGGTGATTGAAGTATTGATGGCCATATCAATATTTGCCATAGGAATTCTCGGTGTCGCGGCGATGCAGATTGCCTCCGTGAAAGGGAATGCGTCAGCCCGGGGTGTGACCGATATTGCCACCTGGGCCGCCGACCGTGTGGAAAAACTCATGGTTTTGCCTTATGACGACAACGGCCTCTTACCCGGTGTCTATTCTATCGGCGCCGGGAACCTTACCATGACAACGGACGGAATTGACAACGATTTTGACGGCCTCATCGACGAGTTCGGAGAGACCGGACCGGTGACCATCGGGTGGACCATTGTTGAGGATTCTCCGGTGAACAATACCAAGACCCTGACCATAACCGTTCAGCACAATGGACCCTATGTGAATAAGAATGTCAGTATGGTCCGTGTGATTCCCAATATCGTTTAGGGCAAACCAAGTGAGGCAACCATGACAGATATCCTTTTAAAAAATAAAAACGAGACAGGTTCGGTGACCATCATCGCCGCCCTCATGATTCTCGTCATCCTGACGCTTATCGGCATATCTGCCACCAGCACAACCGTCGTGGAGTTGCAGATCGCCGCAAACGATCAATTCCACAAGATTGCTTTTTACAATGCCGACAGTGGGCTTTACGGATCACCCAAAGTCGTTTCCGCCGTAGTCAATGACAGTGCGCCGGTACCGGTGGGTGGTGGTACCATAGCAACAGGGGTGGCATACGTAGCACCCACGACCAGCATGATTTTTTACCGACAGGTCATGGGTTATGCTGCCTACGATGGTGGTTTAGAGGATATCAGCTTTACACCGGCCGGTATCAACACGAATGTGGATGTTCGCAGGGACCGCGAAGAGAATATTATTGGCGGTTCCGCCGAGTTTGCCAGCGGTGCCGAAGGTATCGGCACCGGCTCCACCGGCGGCATCGCTCTATTCTATGACATGCGTTCCAACGCCCAGGGACCTCCGGCAAACAACCCTTCGATAGCACGGCTGGGAGCCGAATATCGCAAGGTTGTGGGTCTGGCCGGGGGCTTGTGAAGACGAGGGCTCCCGGCGACCAATTTATCTGCCGGACGGCTTCGAATGATGGGCTGGTTCGGTATGTACGACAGGCTTTGTAAGGATGTATTAAACGGATTATAGCATCGAGGTGATTACCATGAAAAAGCGATGTGTTATAACGATATTGGCAATAGTTGTGATGTTTACCGGCATGATGGGTCAGATTCCGAAGACATGGGCCCAGGTGCCTCAGGCGGATTTTTATACGGCCTACCCGCCGTTTCTGGCGTCTAGTGTGCCACCACTGGTGATGCTTGTTATGGGGCGCAACCACAAGCTCTATTATGAAGCCTATAACGACGCCTCCGACCTGGACGGGGATGGAACGCTGGACATCACCTACAAGCCCGACGACATCGATTATTATGGTTATTTCGATTCCTATAAATACTATGAATACGACAACAACCGTTTCGAGCCTGTGGACTTCACTGCCGACAAGAAAGCACCTGCCGGAGATTACTGGAGTGGTGATTTTCTCAACTATGTGACCATGACCCGTATGGATGCCATGCGAAAGGTTCTCTACGGCGGGTACCGCTCGGATGATACAGACAGTGATACCGTGCTGGAACGGGTTTTTATACCCCAGGATGCCCATTCGTGGGGGAAAGAGTACGAGAGCAACGAGCGGGACGGCTACGACATCGCGGACTACACACCCCTGTCCCAGCCCCAGGGGGCCAGTCGCCATCTGCTGGTTTCCACGACCCTTTCGGATGCTGGCGATCCGCTTCTGAGAGTCCTGGAAGACAGTGTTCTACGTGTCTGGGAGTGGGTGGCCATCGAAAGACCGGTGGCCGGGCCAGAGGGCAACGACGGTACGGGGCGTCGGAGCATTCTTGACAATGACGTCGGGGCAACCGCCGAAGTGGATGTAACGGACGGGGGCGCTGGTGGAACCGCCAGAGACAGCTCCGCGGCCGGAACGGTAACGATATCCGACAATTTTGACAGCGGTATCGGCGGCATATGGACCTGGGCGGATCACGACAGCAATGCCGGTACCAGCAGTGTGTCCAACGGCGGTGAACTTGTGATCGATGCCGGTGGTGCCGACATATGGACCGGTTCCGACGAGTTTGCCGTCCAGTACCTGGATGATATCAACGGCAACTTCGATATCAAGGTCCGGGTCACCCAGCAGGAGAACCAGAATAATTGGGGCAAGTGCGGCATCATGGTCCGAAATGACATGGCAGCCAACGGCAGCTCCAGCGGGTACGTGGCTATGGCCACCACGCCGGGCAACGGGTTCAGCTTTCAGTACGACAGCAACAACAATGGTTTCCTGGATTCCCATGTGACCAATACCCCGGTAACCTTGCCGAAATGGATCCGACTGCAAAAAGAAGGAACCACTTTTATTGGATATCGCAGCAACGACGGCATTAACTGGACCGTGCATGCCACCCGTACCATCTCATCGGCCGCGACGGTTCAGGATGTGGGGCTTTTTGTTACCTCCCACAACGACGGAACCCTGAGCGAATGCCACTTCGACGATTTTGAGATGATCCAGAGCCTGGGGTCAGATCCCTCTCTGGCCTTTGATGATACCACTGCTACGGAGTGGTCTGTGGCCGACGAGCCGGACTTCCTTGACCCGGTCTGGATACAGTTTGACTTTCATCAGCCCAAACGTATTTTGAAATATACATTCACCACCTCCAGTGGGAGCGAATTCCGCGACCCTGACGAATGGGTGCTGCTGGCTACTAACGATGTGGCCACCGCCGCTTTATCCACAACCGATCCGGCCGACTGGACCGTTGTGGATACGGTGGGTTTCGGGAACCTGCCGGCGGCCCGCGATACCAAAATGGGGTTTGTGTGCGACAACCCGCCACCGGAAGGCACGACTTATTTATATTACCGATTTTTGATCACAGACAGTAAGAATAACATCATCCCTGGTATATCTATCGCCGAAATCGAAATGATGGAAACCACGGAGCAGATACCTGCTGTCGCCACACTGAACGATTATAATGTGCGGATTCAGGTGTGTGTGCCCGGCCTGCTGGAAAGCAACAGCAAGCTTTACCCCGATGGAAACTACAAGCCCATCGGTCTGCTGCAGCGTCACGGCGAGTCCGGAAACATGAAGTTCGGGCTGGTCAGTGGATCTTATACCAACAATTTGTCCGGTGGTGTGCTGCGTAAAAAAATCGGCCCCATCACCGATGAAATCGACCCGGATGACGGCACATTTACGAACACGGACGGTATCATCAAGACCATCGACACCTTTCGCGTGGTGGACTTCGATTATGGCAGTTACAGCTACAACTCCAACTGCGGATGGATTGCTACCCGCCCCATCGCCGAGGGCGAGTGCCGTATGTGGGGTAATCCCATCGCCGAAATGATGTATGAAACCCTGCGTTATTTTTCAGGTGTTGGTACGGCAACCGGTGCTTTTACCTATGCCGACGCCAATGACAACAGTGCCGGGACAGGCCTGCCGCTTTCCAAGGCTTCATGGAACGATCCTTTTGACACGGCCGATGATGGGTCTGATTACTGTTCCAAGCCCTTTATGCTTGTGCTCAGCGATATCTACCCGACCTTTGACTCAGATTATCTACCCGGCAGTCCCTATGGCGGACTCTCCAGCGAAACCATCGGTGACGCTGGTAGCGCCCTGGATGTGGATGCCCTGGCGGACGATATTTTCCTGGAGGAAGAATCAGCCGGTAACCGTTTTATCGGTGAGCAGGGGGCCAACGTGGACGGGGCCTGTACAGAAAAATACGTCGACGGCTTCGGTGACGTGCGGGGTCTGTGCCCGGAGGAGCCCACCAAACAGGGCAGCTATTATGCGGCTTCGGTGGCCTGGTACGGCAGAAACGAGGATATGCACGCGGTGGAAGGCGACCAGAAGGTCCGGACCTATGCCGTGGGCCTGGCTTCGCCCCTGCCAAAGATCAATATTGAACTCATGGGCCAGACCATTACCATGGTGCCCTTTGCCAAGTCCGTCGGGGGGTTCAGCATCAGTGCCACCGAGGGTGATTTTCAGCCCACCAACACCATCGTCGATTTTTTTGTGGAAGAGCTACGTCCCACCTACGGCAAGTTCCGCATCAACTACGAGGACGTGGAACAGGGCGCCGACCACGACATGGACGCCATCGTCACCTATGAATACCAGCTGGTGGATGTCAATGGATTCCCGGTCAACAATCTGGCCAGCGCCACGGCCCTGGATATCACCCTGCTGTCGGACTATGCTGCCGGCAGCATCATCCAGCACATGGGATATATCATCTCAGGCACCACCAATGATGGCACCTATCTGGAGGTAAGGGATTCTGACACCCTGCCCGAGAGCAACGATCCGGATTATTTTCTGGACACGCCTCCGGGGGTCTGGGCCACGGATGTGGCACCGGCCTGGAACGACGGTCAGGCACTACCATTGAGCACCACCCGACGCTTCGTGGTGGATCCAGCGGGCGGCACTCTGGTTGCCGGTTTGTTAAAAAACCCCCTCTGGTTTGCGGCTAAATATGGAGGCTATGATGACAAGAATGGTAATGGCAAACCCGATGGCAACGAGTGGGACAAAGACGGTGACGGTGAACCTGACACCTATTATTATGTTGTCAACCCGCTCAGGCTGGAAGAGCAGCTCAACAAGTCCTTTGCCGATATTCTTGAAAAAGCGGCTTCGGGAACGGCGGCATCGGTTCTGGCCACCAACAGCGAAGGTGAGGGTAACCTGATGCAGGCTTATTTTCAGCCAAAGCAGACGACCCTGAGTGATGAGCTGACCTGGATGGGCTATCTACAGTCTCTCTGGGTCGATCCCTGCGGCAACCTGCGGGAAGACAGTGATGGGGATCTGCAGTTGGACCGGCAGAACCTTGCTACCGGTAACAACGCTGTACAGGCGGACAAGATTGTCGAATTTATAACGGACGTCAATGGGGACACCAAAATCATCCGCTACACGTCCCATTACCTTTACAACCCGGACAATGGTGACAGCTGTGTCTGCATATTGGACCAGCTTTCTCCGGCCCAGGCGTGTACGACCGCTTACGAGGAACTGGACATTGAGGAAATCCTTCCGCTTTTCGAGGCCGGCGAGTTGTTGTCTGAACGGGATGCATCGACCCGCAGAATATTTACCTTTCTTGACGGGGATGGTACCGACAATGATGGCGATCTATTTATCGATGAGTCGGGCGAGAACGAAACGTTCAAGCCTGTTGGTCAGGTCCGGAACACCAACCCGGGTGTTTTCGGGGACGATCCCTTTGATGACAGTGATGAGATGATCCGATTTCATACCAACAATCTGGGCCGGTTGCGGCCGTTTTTGGGTGTGAACGATGATTCCTGCGACGATTGCAACAATTATCTGAATGCGGCAGACGACAGCCAGCGGGCAAGCGTTCTTATCGACTATATCCGGGGCAGGGATGACGGGGAGATCGGTGGATACTCTGCTGACGGGCTGCGGCCACGGATGCTGGATAACGGGAACGTCTGGAAGCTTGGAGACGTTGTCAATTCGACACCTGTCAACGTCGCCAAGTCACCCGAAAATTTTCATATCATTTATGGTGACGAGTCTTATCAGACCTATTACAACAGTGTGCGGGATCGAGAAACTGTTGTGTACATGGGTTCCAACGATGGTATGCTGCATGCCTTTACATCCTGGCAATATGACAGCGACAACGGGCTATATACCGATCCTTACCCGTCGGATGCTGCGGGGAGCAGCACATACATCCCCAATGAACGCATCGGTGACGAGATCTGGGCCTATATTCCCCAGACCTTACTGCCGCATCTCAAATGGTTGGCGAATCCTGAATACGCACATACGTATTACGTGGATTTAAAACCCAAAATTTTCGATGCCAAGATTGACGTGAATGATGACAGCGTAGCCGAGTGGCGGACCCTGTTGATTGGCGGTCTGAATTTTGGTGGAAAACACATCTGGGTTGATGATGACTTCGACGGCAGTGCCGGCAACGAAATCCGTCATTTCTATCCGACCTATTTTTGTATGGACATTACCGAACCGAGGGCCCCAAGACTCTTGTGGGAGCGCTCTTTTCCCGGACTGGGTTTGACCACTTCTGTTCCGGCGGTCGTGAAGGTCGGGAGTTCATGGTTTGCCATTATCGGATCCGGGCCGAACGATGATGACGGAAAGGATGATATTGATAATGGTCTAAGTGACCAGAACGGTCATGTTTTCGTGCTGGACGTCCTGACAGGTGCGCCGCAGACTTCTGGAACGGATGACTGGTTGTTTGAAACCACGGAGTCGAACGCCTATCTGAATTCACCGGCCAGCGTAGATTATGGCTTGACGAATAGTGTGGACGGTATCTATATCGGTTCAACCTATCACGATGGCACAGCATGGCGTGGAAATGTCTACAAGATCAACACCTGGAGTGGCGGCAGTCCATCTGCTATTCCGGCAAACTGGACCAGTTCTATATTGTTTGACGGCAGCGACGGCGGCCCGATAACCTCGGGTATCTCACTGAGCATCGATAGTCTGGGCAATGTGTGGTCCTATTTCGGGACGGGACGCTATATCAGCTTCGATGATAAGATCGATGAGCAGCAACAGTTCTTTTTCGGTATCAAGGATCCTTTCTTTAACCAGAATCACGATCAGCTGGCACCGTTTGATTTCTTCGAGAACTCGGGTAATCCGTTGACACTTACCAAAAACGATCTTTTTGACAGCAACGATATCACGGTAACCACATCCCGAAATGTCTATACCGGCAACTGTCCGCCGACGTGTACACCCTACGGGGTGACCGGTTCATGGGATGAGCTTGTTGACGATGTCAGGGATACGGACGGGTGGTTTATCGACCTTGATATCACGACCGGGTTTCCATCGGAACGGGTGGTTTCCAAGTCTTCGGTTCTGGGTGGAATTGTCTTTTTTCCTGGCTATACACCCAATGAGGACATCTGCGGATTTGGAGGAGACAGCAGTTTTTATGGTCTCTATTTCGAAACCGGTACGGCATACCCTCGGGTAGCCCTGCCGGGCGGGAGCGTGGGACCTGCCAGTATCGACGGACAGACCCAGACCGCTGTGAGTATACGCATCGATTTGGGTAGTGGTGCGCCCCCTCCGGCAACCGGTTTTCATGTAGGACAACAGGAGGGTGCCAAGGCATTTCTGCAGATGAGTACCGGGCAGGTGATCGAGCTCGATGTGGATACAGCTTTTAGAATCAAGAGTGGTCTGACGTTCTGGCGTGAAAGAACTGATTAATGAATCAACAGGGTAAACGTCCAATGGGCTGCCTTTCGGTCAAACCGGACGGTAGTTCATTGTGTTAACCCCAAGGTTGCATAAACAACTACAGCTTCACCCTCGACGCCTTGGCTCTGAAGCCCTCCGGCTTTTGCAACGTTGGGGTTGATTCTGCCCTTAATGATAGGAGGATGCATCGTGACCAATAGAATCGTAACCATGCTCCTGATATTGCTGGTGCTGCCGGTGCTTGTTTCAGCAGAGATTTATAAATACCGGGATCAAAATGGCGTGCTACGTTTTACAGACAATCTTTTGGAAGTGCCCGTTGCTCAGCGGGAAAACATGGAGCAATACCAGGAGGTCAAGACAAGGGCGGAGACGGCAGAGCAAAGACCTGCCGATGGGTCTGAAAAAGGGGGTGTCCAGGATGCCAGGGATGCCGAAAAGAAACTCACAGATGAAAAGGGGGTTCTTGACAAGGAATACAGTCAGCTGACGGAAATGCGCGAAAGCATTGAATCGGAACCCCAACCCGACAACCCGGAAGAGATGACCGCTCATAAAAAAAGGATCCAGGATTACAACATCCAGTTGAAAATCTACGAGGTCAAAGTGAAAGCGTTTCGGGAAAAGCTGGAAGCATACAATAAAGGCGATAAGGAATAGCAGCTTTTAATCCATTATTAAAAACCGGGTCCTTTGGGTCAGGCCAGAGACATTTGGCTCAGCCGTAATGAGTCGGAGAAAGAATCCAGGAGTCAGAATACAGAATCTTTATAATGATGATTTTATAAAAATGTTCGATGTTCATTCGTTCTCCAGCATTAAAACAATTTAGCGCTATACGAAATTCTGTATTCTGACTTCTATCTCCTGAATTCTCTAATTCATATACTTGGACCCTGGAACCCTCGTATCCTTGAACCCTTAGTATTGGGAACTTGAGCAAATTCTATACCAGCACGCAGGTTTTTAGAAACCCGAAATAAGGATTACCCAATCGCCATGCCCTTTGATGCCGGCCACCCTCTCTCGGATGAAAATATTTTTCAGGTTCTTACCAGGCAGCAACTGATTTCAGCTTCCAAAGCAAGCGAAATCCTCAAAAGAAAGACCTCCTTAAAAGAGAAACTTTCCAAACAGCGAAAAAAGAACGCTGACCCGGACCTGCCGTCGGCACGTATTGAAACACCTGTTACCATGATCGATGTGATCGATGCGCTGAATATGAAGCAGGAAAACCGTCCGGAGCTTGCCCTTGACGAAGAGGCGATCTATCTTGCCCTGGCTCGGGAATGGAAAATTCCTTTTAAAAAAGTCGACCCTGTAAAGCTGGATCTGAATGTGGTTACGACCACGATTCCCCGAAACTTTGCTTTAAAGCACCTGGTGCTTCCCATTGCGATCAATGAGGGACGCTTGACCATTGCCACCGCCAACCCTTTCAATACCGAAGTAATAGAGGACATCGCCAGAGCCAGCAAACTGGAAGTCAGTGTGGTGGTCAGCACCAGGACCGACATCCTGAAACTCATCCATGAATTTTTTGGTTTCAAACGTTCCATCGCCGCTGCGGAAAACCAGTTCAATACACCTATTGTGGATCTGGGGAACCTGGAGCAGTATGTACAGCTGAAATCCGTGGATGAACTTCCATCCAATGATTCACATATCGTTAATGCCGTGAGCCATCTCTTTACCTATGCATTTGATCAGCGCGCCAGTGATATTCACATCGAACCGAAACGAGACACCAGCATGGTCAGGATGCGCATCGACGGTGTTCTGCACACGGTGCACAAGATACCTAAAAAAGTGCATCCGGCTATTGTCAGCCGGATCAAGAACCTTTCCCGGATTGACATGGCCGAAAAGCGGCGACCCCAGGATGGCCGGATCAAGACCGAAAAAGAGGGTGTGGAGGTTGAAATCCGTGTGTCCATGATCCCCACGGCTTTTGGAGAAAAGGTGGTCATGCGGATCATGGACCCGGATATTTTGTTCCAGGATCTCGACGAACTGGGGTTTACCCCCACAGACCTGATCCGTTACAACCAGTTTGTCAGTATGCCCAACGGCATCGTGCTGGTGTGCGGACCTACCGGGAGCGGCAAGTCTACAACCCTGTACTCCACGCTGCGAAGTATCTATACGCCTGAAATAAACATTACCACCATTGAAGACCCCATTGAAATGGTTCATGAGGATTTTAACCAGATATCTGTCAACCCGGTGGTGGGTGTTACCTTTGGTTCAATATTGAGGAATATTCTGCGGCAGGACCCGGATGTCATCATGGTGGGGGAACTGCGCGACCTGGAAACGGCTGAGAATGCGATTCAGGCAGCCTTGACAGGGCACCTGGTCCTTTCGACACTACATACCAATGACGCGCCTGCGTCCATCACCCGGTTGATCGATCTCGGGGTGCCGCCCTTTCTGATTCAGGCGACCTTAAGGGGTATCGTTTCCCAGCGCCTGGTACGAAAGATTTGCAACCGATGCAAAGAAGCTGTGCCGATCGATACAACCGAGTTGAAGCAGATGGGTCTCAATCTCGGGACACAGGAAACAATCACGGTTTACCGTGGCAAGGGGTGCCAGCACTGCCGTGGAACCGGTTACAAGGGCCGTACCGGCATTCATGAAGTCCTGCCCTTTTCCGAGTCTATCCGGAAGCTGACAACAGAAGTGACCGACCTGACAGCCATCCGGGATAAAGCCACGGAAGAGGGCATGGTGAGCCTGCGGGAAAACGCCGTCAACAAGCTCCTGACAGGGGTTACCACCTATCAGGAGGTTATGCGGGTAACTTGGGAACAATAACAAAAAAAGCTCACACCCCTTGTGCGGGGTGTGAGCTTTTTTTGTATAATAGTACTTTTTTGTTCAGACCTGAACAAAAAAGTTTCTGGTTAATCGGTGGGTGGTGTGTGGACCAGGGAGCCCGGCGCAGCAGCCTGATTTGTCTGGGTGACCAGCACGGTAGAAGTTTCCTGCTCGGTGAGCAGAACGATGAGCCGGCCATACTCGACCGGAGTGAGGATCACCGATTTTTTGCCTTTCATCTCCACGTCATCTTTTTCCTGGTAGAAAATATTGTAAATCTGACCTTCCTGGATGTTGTCAGTCTTGCCCTTGTCGATGAATGCCGTTGTCAGGTCGCCAATGAGCTCGGCATGCTCTTCCGAAATGATGATTTTCCCGATTAAATTGGGAACACTTTCTGTAATGGGAATATTGGGTGACCGTCTTTGGTAAGGCAGAATAAAATCGTTGATGGCAATGGCGCGAAAGGATTTGAGGACTTTTGCGATGACAAAATCTTCTTCCAGTCGGGTGACTTCAACGATACCGAGGATGTAATACTGGCTTCCCAGCTGCAGGTTCCGTTTGCGGTCTCTCGTGGGATCCAGTTTCCGGTAGATCGTGTACTTGCCGCCCTGCATTATGGGAAGGGCGTCTTTGTCTGCATAGCTGATATAGACCGTGTCTCCCTCATTGATCAGAACCACATTGTCCTTGACCTTGAAAATGATCCCGAGAGGATTAACGGGTTCTTTGCGGATGAAACCAACGGTGTCCATGGACGGGTACGAATAATAGACGGTCTTTTCTTCAGGCACGGGCTCTGTTTCCAGTTCAACGGCACTTTCCTGGACAACGATTTCAGGTTCCGGGATTTGAAAGGTGAACGTGTCTTTACCCTGTTTCTGAAACAGCCGAATCCGTTCACCGGGATAGATCCAGTGGGGATTGGGAATCTGTTCGTTTTCCTGCCACAATTCAGGCCAATACCACGGCGAGTCAAAAAATTTGTCCGACAAATCCCAGAGCGTGTCTCCTCGCTGGATCGTGTAATAAAATCCAGCTTCGTGTTCTATGGTTTCTTCGACGGCATCCGCTGTTGTCACGCTGAAAGAAAGGGCGAGGGCTATAGCAGCGGATACGGTCAAGCACTTGAATACCTGCATAAGGCGTTTGCCGTTCATCACACGTCTCCATTTATGTTATCGGTTGACATTTGCATTCGACAGACTACTTAAATACCCCATTTTTAGGTGTTTTGTCAAGCATTTCAATAAAAAAGCCCTTATGCGTAAACGCATAAGGGCTTTGATGTATTGTTCGTAACAGATGGGTAGATTAAGGGCTTACATCATACCGCCCATACCGCCCATGCCACCCATGCCACCCATACCCGGGGCACCGGCCGGCATGGCAGGTTCTTTATCATCTGGTTTTTCGGCGATCATGGCTTCGGTTGTGAGCATCAGACCGGCAACACTGGCTGCATTCTGCAGGGCAAACCGGCAGACCTTGGTGGGATCGATAACACCCGCTGCAATAAGGTCTTCGTATTTGTCGGTTTCTGCATTGTAACCGGAAGAACCTTCCAAGTTCTTGACCTTGTCTATAACGACCGAACCTTCAAAACCGGCGTTGTTGGCAATCTGTCGGAGCGGCTCTTCGATGGCGCGCATCACGACCCTTACGCCCAGTTTCTGATCGGCCTTGATCTTGATTTTCCCCAGAGCTTCAAGACAACGGACCAGTGCGACACCGCCACCAGGAACGATACCCTCTTCAACTGCGGCACGGGTTGCATTCAAGGCATCTTCAACACGTGCTTTCTTTTCTTTCATTTCTGTTTCGGTGGCTGCGCCAACGTTGATGACTGCAACACCGCCGATCAGTTTGGCAAGACGCTCCTGAAGTTTTTCACGATCATAGTCAGATGAGGTCTCATCGATCTGTGC
>RCNG010000176.1_pt1 | contig 26140 bp, 22 predicted proteins | sample 2041371 | NCBI WGS metagenome assembly RCNG01 (sample SAMN09708227, study PRJNA481090) | Marine sediment metagenome, whole genome shotgun sequencing project. | biome: marine sediment; feature: ocean; material: sediment; isolation source: Sewage treatment plant 1 marine sediment (STP1) ... | reverse complement strand
TCATTCAGGTCGCGTTCGACGATGTTCATCACATACCGACTTATGATGTGATCTCACATCTGGTTTATGTCACCGATGAACAGGACGTCGCATCCGTCGTCGTTGATGGCAAAGTACTGATGCTTGATGGCGAGATGCTGACGATCGATACCGCTCGGGTCGCAGCTGAGGCGAATGCGCTGGCCGCCAAGATAAAGACAGCGCTGGACGAACGCAATAACTAAACGAAGCTCGTCCCGTAGTCCATCGGCGCCAGGTCGAAATGCGTGGCGAGACTCTGACCAATATCTGCAAAGGACTCACGGCGTCCTAATGAACCTGCGCTAACACCGGCGCCGTAGGCAAGCACAGGAATGTACTCGCGAGTGTGGTCGCTGCCTGGCCAGGTTGGATCACAGCCGTGATCGGCACATAAAACGAGCAAGTCGCCCTTGCCCATCAAATCGATGATCTCTGGCAGACGCCCGTCCAGATACTCCAGTGCAGTCGCGTAACCTTCGACGTCCCGCCGGTGCCCGTACAGCATGTCAAAATCGACGAAATTAGTGAATACGATAGAGCGATCACCCGCCTCGCGCATCGCATCCAGCGTCGCCTCGAAGAGAGCCTCGTTACCGCTGGCTTTGATTTTCTTCGTGATGCCCATGTGTGCGTAGATGTCCGATATCTTTCCAACGCTCACCACTTCGCCACCGCTCTCAGCCAGCTTGTCTAGCACGGTCGGAGCGTGCGGCGGTGTCGTTAGATCACGTCGATTGCCTGTTCTGGCATAGGTCTCAGGACCGTCACCAAGGAACGGTCGTGCGATGACACGTCCAATGTTGTATTTGTCGACCAGCTTTCGTGCGATGTCACAGAGATCGTACAGGCGGTCGAGGCCGAAGGCTTCTTCATGACAGGCGATCTGGAACACACTATCGGCTGACGTATAGACAATAGGTTTGCCGCTGGCAACGTGCTCATCGCCCAGCTCGGCGATGATCGTCGTTCCGGATGCATGGCAGTTGCCGAGCACGCCCGGCAAATCAGCACGCTCGATCAATTCATTCAGCAATTCCGCCGGAAAAGCTTCGTCCTTACCCGTGAAATAACCCCATTCAAACAACACGGGTACACCAGCGATTTCCCAATGGCCGCTCGGTGTGTCTTTGCCACTGCTGAGCTCTGCCGCATGGCCATAGGCGCCAATAACTTCAATATCGGGATCGTGTCCGGGATGAAACGTACCGGTACTTTCCTGGCCCGCATGAAACAGGCCCAAACTGGCGAGAGTCGGAAGGCGCAATGGGCCCGCCGCAGACTCGGCGCGAACTTTCGCAATATGCCCGAACGTGTCTGCCCCGACGTCACCGAACTTCTCGGCGTCGGCTGTGGCACCGACACCAAATGAATCCAGTACCAAAATAATTGCTCTAGTCATGCCAGTATTCCGATTGACTGCAGGGAAAAGAAGAGCCCCGCGAGCGCGGCGTTCATCAGGATGACCAGTGTACCGCCAATCACCACTCTAAGACCAAGCCTCGCACTATCGTGACGCTGCGACGGCACAGCGGCGCGCCAGTCCGCCCAGCAAGATCGCGATCGAGGCGAGACTCGAGAAGCCACAAAGTGCATAAGTAACAATAAGTTACGTGTTTTCTGAAAGCAAATTCCGGCTGAAGAAAATCGACGGTGCTAGTCCTGTCTGACGGTTCTCCATTTGCGTCCAATCAGCATCACCAGCATCAGAGACACCAGTAACGGCAGGTTGGTCGAGCCTCCACCACTACTATCATTGCTGCTGGTATCAATCGGTGCAGTGCTGCCTGCTGTCAGTGGATCGGTGTTGAAGACGTGGACTTCGTCACCGTCGCTAACGCCGTCATCGTCGGTGTCGTCGTCATTTGGATCGGTACCGTGTTCACGTTCGTCGCCATCGTCCAGACCGTCATCATCAGTGTCGTCGTCGCGGGGATCTGTACCGTCCTCGCGTTCGTCATCGTCACTGACGCCATCATTGTCATCGTCGCTGTCGTCGTCATCGTGGATGCCATCTCCGTCATCGTCATGGTCTTCGTCATCATCGATACCGTCGTCATCGAAGTCGTCGTCCATGGTCAACAAGAACGCGGTTATCGCATCGATATCGGAGTTTGGCATACAGGCGAGATATCGCATTTCGCTCTCCTCAGCTATAGCCTCGAAGGTTTCATGCGCCTCATCACCGTGAACGTCCTCATCAACCCGACCACCCGAGCCATTGTCACCGTGGCAACCAGCGCAGGTACTCACGTAGCGTTGTTCTCCGGATGTCTCTTCGGAGTTGAGATACTCGGCCAATTCACCGATCTCGACTTCGCTCAATCCTTGCAGGAACTGCATCTCGGGGACACCGTTAGGAAATACGCTGGTACCAAAGATGGAACCGCTGATATTGCAGCTCCGCGAGCCGGCGACTCGTCGGAGGCCGGGCAGCGTGTCATCGACCGCCGGTTCAATCCAGGGATCACCATGACAAGCCAGGCAGTTCGTTGCATAGAGCGCTGATCCATCGCTCGGGTCCGCCGGATCGCTAACAGTGACTTCACTCATCGCCGCCGCACTATTAAACTCACCATCGTTGACGATCAGGCTAACAGTGTAAGTCCCGGCCGCTGCATAGGCATGACTCGGAGCGACACCGGTACCGATCTGACCGTCGCCGAATTCCCACGAATAACTCAATGCGTCCTCGTCCGGATCACTGGACCCGCCGCCATCGAAAGTGACTGCGACGCCCGTGTCACCACTGTAAGGGCCGCCCGCATCAGCGGTCGGCGCGCGGTTGGCAGGGGGCGTCACTATGGATGCGGTCGTTGTCACCGCCAAGCTATCGACCTGGCCGTCGTTCACCGTCAGAGTAACTGTGTAATTACCGTCGGCTGCGAACGTGTGCGTTGGAGCAGCGCCGACGCCCATCGCGCCATCACCAAAGTCCCAGGCGTACGTCAGCGCATCGTCGTTGGCATCGGATGATCCCGATCCGTTGAATATGATCGGCTGACCTGGCTGACCGTCGTACGGACCACCAGGATCGGCGACCGGTGTGATATTCACCGGCGGTGTAGTAATAGCGGCAGATATCACGCTCGCATCACTGTCAATCTGGCCGTCGTTCACAACCAACGTCACCTGAAAATTGCCGGCGTTACCGTAGGTATGCGTCGGGCTCGATCCGACCCCGGTACTGCCATCTCCGAAGTCCCAGGCAAACGTCAGATCATCGCCATCCGGATCACTTGAACCCGATCCATCGAACTGAATCAATGTCGTACCGGCCTCGCCACCGTAAGGTCCACCAGCAACCGCAACCGGCGCTGCATTCGCGGGCACCGGATCTAACAGGACATTCGGCGGAGTACCCGCAGAATTCACGCATGTGCTGCCTTGCGACTCAACACACCAACCGGGCTGTGCGTTGGCGGTGATTTCAGCGATGTTTGAGTTTCCTTCGCCGTCAGAGTCCATGGCTTCCACTGCTGCCAGCGCAGCCGCAACGTCCACGCCAGTACAGCTCCCACCTGCCAGGGCATCGACAGAGTCAGACAAATCCTTGCCATACACGTTGAAGGCACTATTACCTGTGGCCTGATGACAAGTCTGGCAAAAACCGGCGTCTTCGGTCTGAGAATCGGGATATTGCGTAGTGAAGGCAGTCAAACAGGCGGACGACGCCTCGGCTGTCGGTGATCCAAATACTGCCGCCAGAGACAGCACAACAAATACTTCAGTAATCCGCCTGATGCAAATCATTTCACTCTTCCTAATTTGAGGTTTTTTGATGTCGCTTATGTTTGATACACGACTCAGCGACAGGAAAAGTTCCTCGATGAAGAGCTTTCCGGGTGAGTAGATATACGTACGGCCCGGGCATTGTCAGGACAAAAAAAGGCCCGCAATGCGGGCCTCATCCAGTATAGCTTTTTGTCTCTAGTAATCGTCTTCGTGATGCCCCGGCGTCTCCACTTCCATCGTGCTTTCGCCATAGTTATCAATACGAGAACCTTCGATATAGTTGCCTTCCAGCGACATGAGGCTGATAAGCACGATAATCGCGACAGGCGGTCCAAGAATCGCGAGCTTAAGCGCCATCCGCTCCCAGCCCATATGCATAAAGATCCAGACGATACCGCCAGCCTTCGCAAACATGAATAACAGGATCAGGAAATGCCGCAACGCTCCATCGTCCATAAAGTCGGTCGCGTAGGAGAACGAGCTGAGTACGAAAAGTGAAATCCACATGATCCAGTAGATCTTTAATGGATGTTGTGTCCCATCGTCTGACATAGCAATTAGTCCTGTTTCTTACCAGAGGTAGAAGAATGCGAAAATAAATACCCAGACGAGATCGACGAAATGCCAGTACAGGCCCGTGATCTCGACAATCTCATAACCGCCCGGGCGATTTTCGTAAAACCCGCGTTTAACACGAAACGCGATAACGAGCAGATAAATGACACCGGCCGATACGTGCATTCCGTGGAAGCCCGTGATCATGAAGAAGCTGGACCCAAACTGCGCCGCACCAAATGGGTTGCCCCACGGCCGCACACCTTCGGAGATCAGCTTGGTCCACTCAAAAGCCTGCATACCGACGAACGAGGCGCCAAGCACTGCAGTCGCCACCATTAGCCAGAATGTGACCTTGCGATTCTTTCGATAGCCCATGTTGACCGCGAGCGCCATCGTGCCGGACGACGTGATCAGGATGAAGGTCATGATTGCGATTAAGAGCAACGGTACCTGGTGCCCAAAAGCCTCCAGCGCGAAAACCTCGGACGGGTTCGGCCACGGATCTGTTGAAGCGATACGAACAGACATGTATCCAACCAGGAAACAGCTGAAGATGAAGGTATCCGAAAGCAGGAATATCCACATCATGGCCTTGCCCCAGGGCACGCCAAAGACCTGCTTGTCCCGAGACCAGTCGTCTACAAGACCTTGTTTGCCTGGAGCTTCTTTCGCTCCGCTATCCAGCACTGCTTCTGACATACGGACCCCTTAGGTCAAATTTTCAGGTCGACAACAGCAATCCAAAAAGAACCAACCAGACAATCAACAGGAAATGCCAGTAGATCGTGCACAGCTCAATGCTGCGCCGTGTCGCTGCGGCCTCTCCCTTGCCAAGGACAACGTTCGCTGTCGCCCTCGCCCACACGTACAAACCGCCCAGAATATGGATCGCGTGTGCGCCTGTCAGGAAATAGAAAAATGCGTTAGACGGGTTACTCGTAATGAACTGCCCCGAATTTTGTAATTGCTGCCAGGCAACGTACTGACCGAGCACGAATCCGAGTGTCAGCACGCCCGTGATGATCAGGCCCGGCTGCAATCGAGAGCGCTGCCCTTTGACCGCGGCATTACGTGTCCACTGAAATACCGCGCTGGCCACGATCAACATCACGGTGTTGATCCAGAGCAGTTGTGGCTCGGTCATCGGCACCCAGTCACCCAGCTCCATACGCAATGCGTAGGCGCTCAGGATCAAGGCAAAGAACGACGATACGACCGCAAGCAACGTGAGCAACGCGATGAGCTTGCTCTTGTCGTCGCCGAGTGGGCCGAAGTGAGCCGTATCGCCAACAGCCTCCATTTCCCACGGCGCCGCATTGAAGGTCTGCTTGAGCAACCATCCCAGTATCGTCGCCAGGATAATGGCGAGAAAGCCCAGTGCGATTGTCACTTAGTGCTCTCCACCGTGATCACGGCCAGCCGGTGCTTTATCGGCGCCGACGTTCTGCGGGATGAAATCATCCTCGTAGCCCGGCACGCTGTAGTCGTAGGCCCAGCGATGGACCTCTGGCAGCTCGTGACCCCAGTTGCCATGCTTCGGCGGATGATCCGGTGTTTGCCATTCAAGCGTCGTAGCGTCCCAGGGATTCGGGTCCGACTTCGGCCCGTACTTCAGGCTCCAGATCATATTGATAAAGAACAGAATCTGCGTTGCGGCGACGAACAAAGCTGAGATCGTGATAGCGGCATTGAGATCCTGCGCGGAATCCGGCAGGAAGTCTGTGTTGCCCATCGCGAAGTAGCGGCGCGGTACGCCGGCGAATCCGAGGTAATGCATCGGCAGGTAGATGGCATAAGTTCCGAGGAACGTCATCCAGAAATGCCACTTACCCAGCGTCTCGTTGTACATCTTGCCCGAGATCTTCGGCCACCAGTGATAGATAGCACCAAACACGACGAGAACAGGAGAAACACCCATCACCATGTGGAAGTGCGCCACCACGAAGTAGGTATCCGATAACGGTAGATCGAGCGTTACGTTACCCAGGAAGAGGCCAGTCAAGCCGCCATGAATAAACGTAAAGATGAAACCGATCGCGAACAGCATCGGCACCCGCAGGTGAATGTTGCCTTCCCAAAGAGTGAGAACCCAGTTGTAAACCTTGATGGCCGTCGGCACCGCGATGATCAGTGTGGTCGTCGCAAAGAAGAAGCCGAAGTACGGGTTCATGCCGCTGACGTACATGTGGTGAGCCCAGACAACGAAGCTCAATCCACCAATAGCAATAATGGCCCAGACCATCATTCGATAACCGAAGATGTTCTTGCGTGCATGCGTGCTTAATAGGTCGGAAACGATTCCGAAAGCCGGCAAGGCAACGATATACACCTCGGGGTGTCCGAAGAACCAGAACAGATGCTGGAATAAAATCGGGCTACCGCCTGAGTACCCCGGGTCCACGCCCATAGAGCTCACGGCCGGCATAAAGAAGCTGGTCATCAGGGTCTTGTCGAACAACATCATGATGGCGCTGACAAGCAATGCCGGGAATGCCAGCAGACCCAGAATTGTTGCGATGAAGATACCCCACACGGACAACGGCATCCGCATCATCGTCATACCTTTGCAGCGCGCCTGCAGCACCGTCGTTACGTAGTTCAAACCACCCATGGTGAACGCGACGATAAACACGGCGAGCGATATCAGCATCAGCAGGATGCCAAGGTCGATTCCAGGCGTACCTTGCGATATTGCTTGCGGCGGATACAGCGTCCAGCCGGCGCCGGTCGATCCTCCCGGCACAAAGAAGCTGATGATCAGGATGATGACCGACACCAGGTATACCCAGTAACTGAGCATATTCATGAACGGGAATACCATGTCGCGCGATCCGCACATCAGCGGAATCAGGTAATTACCGAAGCCGCCGAGGAACAACGCCGTCAGCAGATAGATCACCATGATCATGCCGTGCATCGTGATGAACTGATAATAGTTTTCCGGATTGATGAAGCTGAACTCATCCGGGAACCCGAGTTGCAAGCGCATCATGACCGACAGGCCCAGGGCGATCAGTCCAACGAATATCGCCGTGAGACCATACTGGATCGCAATGACCTTATGATCCTGGCTATAGATGTACTTGGTGATGAATGTGTCCGGATCGTGGTGCTCTTGCTCGTGATCACGATCTGCGTATGCAACGTAAGACATAAATTATCGACCTATAGAGTGTTGATGTAAGCGATGACGTCATTGATCGCTTGTTCGTCGCGCAATGTGATGCTCATGAGTCCCATCTGATAACCGTAGTAATCCTTGGGATGAGCGCCGCGCACGCCGGTCTTGAAGTTGTCCAACTGTCTGGCCATATACCAATCGGAACCTCCGGCAATTCTCGGTGCGTTAAGGGCCTGAAGACCCATGCCGTCACTGCCATGGCAATAGGCGCACACGGTATAGATATGCTGGCCATTCGCGACGTCACCGCTCACCGTTGCCTCGGATTGCTTGTCGGGCAAGGTGGCGATATGCGCGACGACATTATCGACGGCCGTCTCATCCGGCAAGATCGCGACCATGCCGATCATTTGCTGGCCGAACGTATCGTCTTTATGCACGCCGCGAAGACCATTCTTGTAACTCAAAATCTGGCGTTTGAGGTACCAGTCTGACTGACCGGCGATCTTCGGCGCGTTCATCGCAGCAACGCCCTGCCCCTGTGGTCCATGGCAGGCCGCACAGACCGCATATTGGGCGGAGCCTATATCGGCATTGCCCGCAACTCGTGAATTCTGTTCGGCGAAAGTAGGCTGCTGCGCCAGCCAGGTATCGAAGTTCTCCTGTTCATCGACCACGACCGCGCCACGCATTGCGAAATGGCCAACACCGCAGAGCTCTTCGCACAGCAATTCGAATCGACCGGTTCTCGTCGGCGTCAACCACATGAAGGTGTTCATGCCGGGCACGAGGTCCATCTTGACGCGGAACTGGGCGACGGTGAAATTGTGTAAAACGTCCTTGGAGCGCAGCAGGAATTTGACCGGCTTGCCGAGCGGTATGTGCGCTTCCGGATTGTAAACAACGATATCGTCCTGGCTGTTTGGGTCCTCGGGATCAATGCCGAACGGGTTATCGTTGGAAATGCGCTCTGCATCAGCCTCGCCGAGCTTGCCATCCTCGCCGGGGTAGCGGTATGTCCAGTGCCACTGTTGGCCGACAGCCTCGACAATGTGGGCCTCTTCAGGAACGTCAACAAATTTCGCCCATACGAACAGCCCGGGCGTCAGCATCGCAGCAACACCGACTGCTGTGAGTCCGGTCAGCCAGTACTCGAGCTTTTTATTTTCCGGTTCGTAGGTTGCGCGCGCATCTTTCTTGAAGCGGAACTTGATGACGCAATAGGCCATGAACAAGTTGACGGATACGAAGACGAATCCCGTGACATAGAACGTGATATCCATCGTCAAGTCCACCATTGCCCAGTTGGAAGCCAACTCGGTGAAATACCAGGGACTAAACAGGTGAAAGAGGATGGAACCGACGACAAGCAGAATCAAGACAACAGCGAAAGGCATACTTCATGCATCCTTTGAAGGTCGAGCGATTTATGAACCGGAGAACCCCAAAGATAGCTCCGATGTTCTTAATCTTATTCAGTTCGTCCTGTGGCCTGTCATCAAATCCGGCCGTTTATTCTTTTTCTATTTGAACCTTGCGAACTGACCCCAGTGACCGAGGATAGTTGAAAAAGTAGGTATTTTCCACAGGTTCGAGGAGCGACCCCCCCGCAAACGCTAGAGACCGATTTCTTGCCTGACCTTTTCTTCTGCCTTTTTTATGTCCGATTGCAGGTCTTCCAGCTCTCGTTGCAGCGGTTGAGTCAGCATCGCAGATTCTGCATTCCATTTGATGATAGGCGTAGTCGCCACCGTCACAGGCGACATTTCGGGCACTTCTACCGCGTCCTCGCCGACCTGTGATTGAGAATTGATAATCGCGATAACAGCCAGAGCCGCCGCAATGCCGGTCAGGCTGCTCGCCCACCAGAATAACGGGGGCCGCTGCTGGACCGCAGGTGCTGTCGGCTTCTCGGGCGTGATGCCCTGCAGCGACGCGCCTATACGACGATCGAGTTCATCGGAGACCTGCACTTCTATCGCTGCAGCATCTGCTTTCAATTGTTTGGCCAGATTATCCATAGGCTTCATTTCCACTGTTCTTGCGGTTCATTTCAGCGTCTAACGCTTTTCGGGCACGCAACAGGTTCACTTTGGTCCAGGAGTCCGAGCGATCCAGTGCTTTTGAGATGTCGTTGATCGACATATCTTCTGCATATCGCAACCACGTTGCAGCAAACACATCGTCGTTCAGTACCCGCCGCGCACTCACCCAGAGGTTCTGTGTCTCCGATGCATTGATGCAATGCAGCATCGGGTCGCTTTCCTCATCGCTCAGATCACCGATTTCGACAACATTCTGCGAACGAATTTTTTGCGCGTTGCGAATGGCTATTCGATAGAGCCAGGTGCTGAAGCGCCAGCGAGGATCGTAGGAATGCAAGTAACGGTACGCTGCGATCAACGTATCCTGCAGTACGTCTTCAGCATCAGCATAACTCGCACAGCGAGTCAGCAAGAATCGCAACAAACGAACTCGGTATGCGCGAACGAGATCCGCGAATGCATCCGCGGACCCCGCTTTGGCAGCGTCAATTAATGTCTGGTCATCAGTCATTCAAGGTCGCGACAACCAGTTCAGGATCAATGGCCAATGAAATAGTCAGGCTGTTGCCCTTCGCTTCCACTTTGGTGCCCTGCAATACCGCAATAGCGTCCGCTTCCATATCGTCGCTAAACGCGGTCAAACTGATCAGGCCACGAGCAACGGACGCAAGCGACTGAGCCATCTCAGGTTCCGCAGTCACAAACTGCGCTTCGATGGCGAGCTTGTTCGCGGCGGCCGCGACCAGGAAAGCCACCTGCTCGGTGTTGCGAAGAATATTCGAGTCCCAGCCAGAGTCATCATCGCCGCCGAGAGCGGACGAGTTCATGCCAGCCTGCAGCAAGGTCTTTTCAGCAGTGAGTACGACCAGAGCACCCTTGTGACCGCGGCTGCCCGCGATCTTGCCGCCGCCCTTCAACATCTCTTTCATCTGCGCTTCATTGGCTGTGACAATGACCTTGTTCTTCAGGTCCATGCTGATCCAGGACTCATCTTCGAGCGATTCGAACTGAATCTCAATATTGCCGTCCTCGGTCGTGGCTTTCTTAGATTCACCGTCACTGTCCCGGCCATTGAACCGATAATATGATTTTCCGGACGACTTCAATGACTTGAGATCGCCTTCAGCGGCGATAAACGTCATTAGCCGGTCGCGGGATACCTGGCTGATATCTCCTTCGAAAAGGAAAACCGGGCCCTGCCCTTCCATCGAGAAAGCCGTCACGCGATCCAGTTCGCCCTCAATATCGACACCTGTCTCTTCTTTTACATCGTCGAAGACTTCTCCGGACATCCAGTCATAAACACCTTTTCCAGCATCGGCAGATTTCATTTCCGCAAGATCAATGTGGAAGTACCAGGTCGCTGTTCCTGGAATATCACTGGCGGCCGCCACCGCCGTGCCAGGACTCGTGAGCAAAAGCGCCACGATCAATACATTCAAAGTTCGCATCAAACTACCCTCAAAAGTTCGTTTCATGCTTACTTATAGGGCGCTGGATTCGATTTGGTTACATCGAATCGGCTTTTTTGCTCGTGAGCCAGCTCACACCATAGGTCAACGCAAACCCGACAATGAATCCCGGGATCGCTTCGTACAGGCCGTAGTAGTCCGCTTTGAAGAAGCTGAGCCAGACGACGCTCGCGACAAAGCCACCCAGCATGCCAGCGACGACACCCTCCCAGGTAATGCGTTTGTAGTAGAGAATACCGACCATTACAGGACCGAAGGCCGAGCCGAGGCCGGACCATGAAGCGAGCACGAAATCGAAAATCACTCGCGGTTCCTGGATGCCCAGGACAACAGCGATGGCGCCAATAATAACGGTGACGATCTTGCCGTAGTTGGACAGGGTTTCTTCGCTTTTGGTTGAACCCATTATCTTCTGGTAGGTATCGCGCACGACCGACGAGGAGGCCAGCAATAACAGCGAGTCGACCGTCGACATGATCGCAGAGAGCACTACTACCAAGAGCATTCCGGCAATAATCTCCGGGAACAAATTATTGGAGATCACGGGGAAAATCGTTTCCGGGTCTTCGAGGCCCGGGAACAACGCCCGGCCAGCGACGCCTGCGGTTACGGCGCCCACCGTGAATATCAACAGTACTGAAAGCGATACCACCCTGGCCTTTTTGATCTCGCCGTCGTCTCTGGCTGACATATAGCGAACCAGAAGTTGCGGCACACCCAGGAACGGCAGGCCAATGGCAATAAAGCTCACAATGGCTATCAAGACCGGCTTGCCACCATCAGAGACGGCAAACATGTCAACCAGAGACGGGTCCTGCAGCATTAAATTGCTTTGGACCTCACCCCAGCCACCCGACGCAATAATCGCAGCCGCGGGGACAGCAATAAGACCGAGCAGCATCAGAACGCCTTGCACAACGTCGGTGTAGGAGACCGCTTTGTAACCACCGACAAAGGTGTAACCAATGATGAATATGGAACCCACAATAACGCCGGTCGCATATTCCATGCCGAGGAAACTGCTGAACGCCTTACCTGTCGCTACCATTTGCGCAGTGACGTACGCCGTGACCATTACAAGAATGATGACAACGGCGATAGCCCGAATCAGCTTGGCCTTGTCGGCGAACTTGGCGGCCAGCACGTCCGGAACCGTAATAGCATCTGTCTCGTCGCCAAACCTCTTCAGGCGTCGGGCAATAATCCACCACGACGCGGCGATTCCGAGAATCTCACCGACAACAACCCAGTAGGCCTGTACGCCGACCGCGTACCCCATACCCGACAGGCCGAGTAGCAACCAGCCGCTCTCGCCCGTCGCGTTGGTGCTGAACGCCACAACCCAGTACGGCAATTTCTTGCCGGCCAGATAATACCCGGCCAGAGTGTGCGTCTCGCGTCGACTCCAAATAGCCAGTGCAGCGAGAATCCCGAGGTACGCAATGAGGACGATAACGGTCGTTGACATGTCGTTGCCTTGTTAGTGAATACCGGCTTGAGAAGATCCGATCGGCGAACCGGGTGGAACGGTAACCGGGAGCATCAACTCCAGTTGAGCGGGATCGCGCCGCAAGCGGTCAATCTCGAAGCGAGCAAATCCATAATGTGCACGTGTCGCCGGGTCCCGCGGCGTCTGACGAGCCAGCCATGCATTCAGGCCGTCGACAGCGTCTAGGGCAATGGATCGAACCTCCGCGTCTGCAGCCGAATTAAATGCAAGCCCCAGCAATGCATACAGGACCTGCAAATTTGTCTGGCGCTGAATCGAACCCACCATTCCGCTGGACAGCTTTTGCTTCCAACTCGCATTGACTAAGCCATCAGTGACCGCGCTCAAGCCCGGAGCGCCGGACGCAGCAAGACGGGCTGCGCGCGAGGGCTCAAGCAGGACGCGTATTGTCATGGCAACCGAGCTGGCCGCTGGCGACTTTGCATCGAACATCACGCCGCTGGCACCGCTGAAGGTTTCCCGGGATTTGGGGTTATTCGGCGGCCGCGGTGGGATCATCGCGACGAGGTCGTCTGACAGCTGCAAGAGAGCCGGATCCAACGTCGCGATCAGGGCATCGATCGCTTGTCGTTGACGGCCTGCCGTGACCGGTGTCGATACCGGCTGTCCGTCACCGCGCAGATTGTAAGTGTAGTAATGCCCGCCAATGAGCTTGCCGACCGCCTCGATCTGGAAGCGATGCAACAAGTAGATGGGCACGAGCACCTCTTCGAGTGTGGCCAGCGGGCGGCCAATGCGGATATTGCTCTCGGAAAAATTCTTCAGAGCAATTTCACGCACCCGCAGCAAGTGATCAAGCTCGACGATTGCATCTTCGCCGTTGTCCCACAGATTGCCGTCCGGATGTGGCGTCGCAGCGGAGCGCGAATCGGTATCCGATACATATTTGAATCCGGCGTCGATGGTCTCTTTCAGTATTTCGGCGCGCGCGGCATCCGCATCAATGCCTTGCGGAAAATCCTGGTAGGCGTACAGAACACTGCGCTTGTCCCAGGATCCGATCTTGTCATCGTAAGCCTCGCTGAGGTCCAGCGTGTTGTCGTCGCGTATTTTTACGAGCGGCACGGGATAGTCCATCACCGACGCACGATCCTGTGTGCTCGCTGCGAAGTTGTGCTCAAAGCCGATCGTATGGCCGACCTCGTGTGCCGACAGCTGGCGAATGCGGGCCAGCGACATTTCGAGCATCTCATCAGGAACCGATTCGTCCTGGTAAGGAGCGAGCAGCCCTTCGGCGATCAGGTAATCCTGCCGAACGCGAAGCGAGCCCAGCGAAACATGTCCTTTCAAAATTTCGCCTGTACGCGGATCGAGGATTGACGCGCCGTACGACCAGCCGCGCGTCGAGCGATGCACCCACTGGATGACGTTGTAGCGAACGTCCATCGGATCCGCACCTTCCGGCAACATCTTCACCTGAAACGCGTCTTTGTAACCGGCTGCCTCGAACGCCTGATTCCACCAGCGAGCGCCATCAAGCAGAGCGGAGCGCACCGGTTCCGGTGCGCCGCGATCGAGATAGTAGATGATGGGTTCAACGGCCTCGCTCATCAGCGCTGCCGGATCCTTCTTAAGCAAACGATGGCGGCGACCCAGGTCCACCGTCATGTCCTCGCCGATGGCGGTCGCGTAGTCCGCAAAGCCGCCCGTGTCATAGCGCAAGCCAATAACGCCGGCCCGTGGATCGTAGGCCATAGGTTCGTAGTCGTCATCCGGCAGACGTATGAAAGAATGGTGCATGTGAACCGTCACCGTGCGGGCGTCCGGCGCGACCGTCGGTAGATAAGCGCCCGTGGGTTCTCCCGCAAACGTGACGATCGCTTCCATTTCCGAATTGTCAGGAAAACTTCGCGTTCGTGGCCTGTAAAACGCTGAACGCGACGCATCGACAGCATACGCGCCCTCGGCGGCACGATTTAGCCGGGCTGCGACACCGTGCGCATCACGGACAATAAACGAAGTCGCATCGACAATTGTCCTCTCGTCTGACGGATCGAGATCTTCGAATCCCCATATGACTGAGCGGGCGAAGCTCTCTTCTATCGCCTGTCTTTCGTCTTTGTTGTCACTGACTGCCCGGTATTGGAGGTTGTCCTCGACCATCAACACCTTTGGCCCACTGCGAACAAAGCGAACAACTTTAGTGTCACCCAACTGGCCGCGGTCCAGGCCCAGGTCGTTGGACCCCAGTCCTCTGGCCAACGACGATTGATAGATCAGCGGTTGATCGAGTTCGCCGACATCGAGAAGAATGCGCCCGCTGTCTGAATCCCAGTATTGATCGACGAAGCCGTCAAGGTGTTCGAATCCGCCCAGATCAAGGCTGTCCGCTGCATGCGCATTTTGCGCAAGAAAGAAAACGACGACCATTGTCAGAAAACTTCGACCTAAGAAACTACGACCGAGCATAAACTCCCCCTGATGTGCCGGGCACTTACCAGTGCCTCGTTGTTCTTATTTGTCGCGAGTCAATCGACCCGCAATGATTCCGCCAATCATCAGCGTTAACCCTACCCCGAACAAGACTTCCGGGTAGCTGCGAGTGATGCCGCAATAATAGGTAACTGAAATTACGATGACCTGAAACACATTGAAGAGATTGCTATCCCGGCGCTTTGCTTTAGGGAAACGAATTCTGGAAATCATCAGAATAGCCAGAACAAACATCAAGACGGGAAAATACAGGTGCAAGGGTAGCGACGCCGCAATGTCTTCATGATAGATCAGGACCAGCACGAAAGACGATAAGAGACCACCGCCCGCAGCTGTGATCGGCACGCCGGTAAACCAGCCGTTAGGCGTTTCTTCCGAGATCAGATTGAATCGTGCGAGGCGCATGGCGCCCGCGAGAACAAACACGGAAATCGCGACGAGGAGCAACCAGTATTGATTCGAGTCTTGCTCAATATGGGCGATTTGCAGGCCTGCGTTCAAAACCAGCACCGCAGGCGCGACGCCGAAAGACACGAGATCGGCCATCGAATCGAACTCTGCGCCGAAGTTGGACGTGGCTTTCAAGAGTCGAGCGGACACGCCGTCCAAAACATCGAGCAAACCGCACCACACGATGATCCAGGCCGCCAGTTCCAGGTCGCCCAGCTGTGTGGTCACGATGGACGACACCCCCAGCAGCAGGCTCAATGCCGTAAAACTGTTCGGTATTGTGTATCTCAGAATGCTCAAAAAACCAGCCTCCCCGGCGGATCGTACAGCGAATGCTCAGAATCGTTCGCGGCCCATTGTATCTGACTATTTCATACCCGTGCGGCAATCAGACGATCTGATCGCAGTCCATTCGGTGGCATATCCGCGGGCGCCGCATGCGATAATTCGGTCTACTAAAAGAAGATCTCAGGAGATTCATCATGCTTAACTATCGACTGCCGCTCGCCGCCGTTCTCTGTCTTTGTATCGCCCAGCCCATATTTGCGGACGACGTTGCAGATGACGCCGCGACCGAAGACCCGCAGGCAACGTGGAACCTGACCGACCTTTTTCCGAGTGACGAGGCGTGGAACAAAGCCCGGGAAGAAGTGCTTGCCGACTACGACAAGATCGACGCGCTCCGTGGCACCCTGGGCGACAGCGCTGACGCCTTGTACAAAGCGAATCAACTCGTGTCAGACACGCTACGCAAAGGTGGCCGCGTTTATGTCTATGCGTCTCTGAAAGGCGATGAGGACCTGCGTGAGTCGGAAGGCCAGGAGCGACTACAGCTCGCACAGATCATGTTTGCACGATTCGGCGAAGTTACCGCCTGGATGCAGCCGGAATTGATCGCGGTTGGCCGTGAGGTGGTCGAGTCGTACATCAAAGAAGATGAACGACTGGCACCGTTCGCCTTCGGCCTGGACGACAGCTTGCGCAATGCCGCACATACACTGAGCCCGGAAACGGAACAAACCTTGTCCTACTTCTCGCAAACTTTCGGGGCACCGAGCGAGACCTACGGAATGCTGGCAAATTCGGATATCCCGTGGCCAACGATCACGCTATCAAACGGCGAAGAGATCGTCGTTGATTCGCAAGGTTACGGGCGAGCCCGAAACAGCGAAAACCGCGACGATCGCAAGATGGCGTTTGACGCATATTGGAGCAAATGGGCCGAGTACAGAAACTCGGTCGGCATGGTGATGAATTCGCATTTGCAGACGCAGGTTGCACTCGCAAAGGCCCGCAATTACGACAGCGTGCTGGAACGCGAGCTTTTTGAGGACAATTTGCCGCCAGCGGTCTATCGCACGCTTGTAAAAGAAGTGAACAAGGCCCTTCCGACATTGCACCGTTACTTCAAGCTGCGTGCGCGCATGCTGGGCGTTGAGCAACTGCATTACTACGATATTTATCCACCGCTGGTCTCGCTCGACAGCGAATTTGATCTTGAAAGCAGTAAAGCAATCACGTTGGAAGCCATGCAGATTCTTGGCGACGACTGGGTGGGTATGCAGAAAGAAGCGATGGAAGATCGCTGGATGCACGTTTTTCCGCAGCGCGGCAAGCGTTCAGGCGCGTACATGCAGGACTTCGCCTACGACGTGCACCCTTATCTGCTTTTGAATCACAACAGTGATTATGACTCACTGTCTACATTCGCCCATGAGTGGGGTCATGCGATGCACACGGTGTACGCGAAGCAGGAACAGCCGTTCCAGACCGCTGGCTACGCGACGTTTATTGCCGAAATTCCATCAACGTCGCTGGAATTGATCCTGCAGGACTACATGTCGCAGCATTCAGAGTCGATCGACGAAAAACTCTTTTATCTTGGACACGGCCTTGAAGGCCTGCGTGGAACGTTTTTCCGTCAAACGATGTTCGCTGAGTTCGAGCTGTCACTCTACGAGGCAGTTGAGCGCGGCGAAGCACTGTCGGGCGACCGCATCACGGAAATGTACGGAGAAATCCTGCGCCGTTATCACGGTCATGATGACGGCGTCGTGGTTATCGATGAGTTGTACGAAAATGAGTGGATGTTCGTGCCACATTTTTACTACAACATGTACGTGTTCCAATACGCGACATCGCAAACCGCCGGCACCGCGCTGTACGACAAAATCGTCAATGAAGGCGCAGCTGGCGTGAAAAACTACAAAGACCTGTTGCGGGCGGGTGGCTCAGATTACCCATACACATTGCTGGCCAATGCCGGCGTTGATCTCGCGACCGCGGAGCCTTACGAGGCCCTGGTTCGCAAAATGAACGCGATCATGGATGAGATGGAGCGACTGCTCGACGAGCAGCAGAACTAGCTGCAATAGTCGAGACTCGACCCGAAACACGGTAAGTGCTCAGCGCAGGGATGCTGCTGATAGGCCAATGACTTCTCCACGACCCACAGTCGAACTCATTGGCCTATCAGCAGCATCTCGTTAGCTGGTCACGTATTTCGCGTAACCGTCGCAGTATTGAACAGGTGTCGGTCCAGGATAGTCGACGCTGTCGACTGTGGGTCGTGGAGACGGCGTCGATTATCCTGGAGCGGCACCGGATTTAGAACTCCGTAGTCTCGTCAGAAACTGTCAGTAGCTGTCGGGTCGAGATTTGACTATTACGACTAGCCCACCGCTAGTTCACAATCTTGGCCGCAACCACTTCCGCCGGGCAGCTACCGCCCGGTGTGAAGGGGCCCATTCCAGTATTGACGCTGGCGATCTGCCCTGGGGCGATCTGACCCCTGATGCTGTGCCGCTGTTGTGAAGAACGCCCCGAGCTGTCAGTGACGCTGACCGCGACCTGCACGCCCGTGATCTGAACACCCGTATCATTGCGGACAGACACGACAAGTCGACCACTGCCATCTGCATCGCAGGCTTTCGGGATATACGCTCCCGGATTCGCGGGTAAATCCAGCTTAACCAACGCAGCAGTCGCAGCCTTACCGTAATCACCGCCGCTTTTCGCCACGACTTTGTAGTGGCCTATAGCGACGGGAAAGTTGCCACGTTTTTCGGCGATATTGCCCAGCGCGAAATACGCAGGAGCCGTTGGCAGTAGTTCTATGCTGCGATTGAGATCAGTGACTGCACTGTCCGCCCGGCCGAGCTCCTTATTCGCGATACCCCGTTGCAGGTGATAGTAGAAGAATCCGTCCCGTCGACCGATGGCGCGGTTGTAATTTGTAATCGCCATATCGTATTTGTCCGCCGCCAGGCGCGCATCACCGCGTAACGCATGAAAGTGCGCCTCTTCGCTATAGAGTCCCAGCGCCTTGTTCGATAGTGCGAGAGCCTCTTCGATCTTGTCCTCTGCCAGGGCTTTGCGGCCTTCGTCGTAGGCTTCGTACGCCGGCTTCGTGCTCATCGTCTTTCGCATTACGGCCTGAAACTCGTCACGACCGCTGCGACCGCCCGCCGGTAAGGTCGCCGCCGTCGCTATGTTCGCTTGAACGCGGTCGCGCGACGGCGGATGACTGGCAAACAAGCCGCTTAACCAGTCCGACTGACGTCCCTCACTTAGCCGCAAAAATGTTTCCTGCAGCGCAACCGCGCCTTGTGGATCGTAGCCTGCCTTTGACATGTATTGCATGCCGTAGAGATCCGACTCAAGTTCTGCGCTGCGACCGTACTTCGATAAGCTCAGCTGAGCCAACATACTCGCCCCGCCGGCAAGCAGGTTTCCGTAATCGTTGCCGCTGGAAGCGATCGCCGTTGCTGCGACACCGACCTGCATGATCTGGCTGCGTGAAATCTGCTTCGCGGTGTGACGTGCCGCGGCATGTACCGCTTCGTGGCCCAGTACGGCCGCGAGCTCGGATTCCGACTTCAGCTCTGTCAGCAATCCTCGGTTGATCGCGATCTTGCCGCCCGGAAGCGCCCACGCATTCGGTACAGAGTTGTTGAGAACCACGAATTGATACGGCAATGTGACGCCACTTTGCGCGGCGACCTGACTACCAACACGCTGCACATAGCTTGATAGCTCGGGATCGACGTCGTAAGCACCGCCCTGCGACTGTTGCATCGGCAGGTAATTCTGCTTGCCCATTTCGATTTCTTGCGCTGAACTCACCATCATCAGTTCGCGCTTGCCGGTCACAGGATTAACTGAGCAGCCGGTAAGAAAAATAACTATAATAAACAGCAGTGAAATGAAGTTACGCATGGCATTATCCCGGAATCGTTTGGAACATTATACAGACGATCGCCTAAGCAATAGGGCGCAACATACGCGTCAATACGAATAATCAGCATTGGAGAAAAAAATGGGTCTTTTCGATTTTGTTAAGGAAGTTGGTCGGCGAGTTATTAATACGGACGCCGAGGCCGCGGACGATATTAAGGAACATCTGGAGGTCCAGACCAGTGGCCTGAGCAATCTGGAGGTTACATTCGATGACGGCGTAGCAACCATTTGCGGTGATTGCACCAGTGAGGGCGCACGCAAGAGTGCAATCCTGGTTGCCGGCAATATTGCGGGCGTAGAGAAAATCGTTGCGGACGACCTCCGCGCGCCTGCACCGACTCCGGAAGAGCCAGAAGAGGAGGTCGAACTCTACGAAATCGTTAGCGGCGATACGCTCGGCGGAATTGCCAAGCGCTTCTACGGCAGCGGCTCGAAATACATGAAGATTTTTGAAGCGAACCGCGACATCATTTCGGATCCGAATAAGATCTACCCGGGTCAAAAAATCCGAATTCCCGCAGAATAATAAGGAAATAGTTATGGATCTACTTGATTTGCTCAAGAGCAGCGGCGGTGGCGACAGTATCGGCCAGTTGGCCAGTGCTGTAGGACTCGACGCGTCGGACGCCTCGAAGCTGGTCGCTTCGTTGGCGCCGGCATTAATGGGCGGCCTGACCAAGGGCGCAACCAGCGCGACCGGTCTCTCCCAGTTAAGTCGCGCGCTGCAAAGCGGTGGTCACGATCGATACATCGACGACCCGAAATCAATGCTCGCGGATGAAACGCGTCTCGACGGAAACAGAATTCTCGGACATATTTTCGGCAGTAAAAAAGTCAGTCGAGAGGTTGCGAGAACCGCCGAGAAGGACACAGGAATAGACGCCGGGCTGATCAAGAAAGTGCTTCCGTTGCTGGCAACGCTGGCGATGGGTGCGATGAACAAGAAAAGCACCGGGGGCCAGACCGGCGGTCTGGGCGACCTATTGGGAATGGTGAAGAAGTTCCTGTGATTTGACCGCAGTGCCTGCCGGATAGGGGGTTATCCCGATACCGCAGGCTTCGCGGGTAACGCAAGATGTCCTCATGGAATCCAATACACGGCAGTTATTGAATGAGTTACGGGAGGATCACCGCAATATGGCGGAGGTCCTCAACGTCCTTGAAAAGACGGCGAAGTCTGCGAAATCCGGCGATGATCCCGACTTCGAACTCATCAATGAAATCATGCATTACATGACGGTGTATCCGGATGCCGTGCATCACCCAAAGGAAGATATCGTCTACGCGGAGTTACGATCAAAGCGTCCCGATCTTGCCGACGGACTCGATGATGTACCTGAAGATCATCAGCAAATTGCCGCATTAGGGTCGCGATTACGCGATGACGTTGAGGCCATCGTCGCCGGAGCGGCTGTTCGACGTGAGCATCTTGTCGAGGATTTGCAGAGCTACGTCGACAGACTGCGAAACCACATGACCTGGGAGGAACAAGACCTGTTTCCTCGCGTTGATAAGTTGTTGGGCGAGGAATCGCATGATTTCGAGGTCGATCAGTTTGTGCACGTCAAAGATCCGGTATTCGAACTCGAAGTAGAAGGTGCGTTCCGCCGGCTCTTGACGAGCTTGAAAGAAGTCTAGAAATACCAGGCCCATTGCGCAAACAGGCCCGATCTTCGGGAAAGATACCGTCCTGGAACTACCGTCTCAATCCCTCCGAACTCGCTGCCGGATTCACCAAACGGAATATTCAGACTAGCCAGCAAAGTCATGTTGTCTGACAAGCTGTAGTTTGTGACCAGTTGTAACAAACCACCGGGATCACTGGCATTAATCAGCAGCGTCGGCGAGACAGACCACAGCGGTGTCATCTCTATCAGCACGCTGCCCGCGACGTAATGACGCCCCAGGGTAAAGCTCTCTCCTCGAATCAGTCGCCGCAGAAGATCGGGGTTCGCTGCCAGCGACAACGGATCATAATTCTCTGAATCCTGACCAAAACCGTTGAAGTGGTATTCGATCGCGCCGCTCATGTTTTTCCCGCGCCACATCCACGAGTAACTTAAGTTGGTGGATAGCTGCACAACGGTATCAAAGTCGGTATCCGTCACTACGAGATCGCTGCTCCAATGCGCGCTGCCCAACGCATGACTCACGCCAAGACCCAGTACGTCGTCGCCGTATTGCCTGGCCACCAGCACGTCGAATTCGCCATCCCCTGCGAAGCCGTGATACTTAACGGCGGCTGTCGCAACATCTGTGTCTACGTCGTCATTCAACACATCACGACGAATCACATAAGCACCCTGAACATCCGCGCCACTATCCGTCAGATACTGCAGATACAACATGTCGTCGCCCGCTTTATATTCGGTATCGATCGCCGCGGGATCAAACGGGTTAACGAGATCCATGGGTGCGTAGAACAGGCCATTGCCCCACGACAGGGCCTGACGCCCGAACCGGACAACGGTCTTCTCGCTGGTAAATCCGAGCCACAGCCTGTCAAGACGGTGCACCAGGGCAGATTCGTTGCCTCGTTCAACGACGGACGTCAGATCGAGCAGACGCCGCGCGTCGCTGGGCAGCAAAAATGTATCCCCATTCAGAGCGACCAGCTGGTAGCTCGTATTGAAGGTCCACCCGGACTGGCGATGTTCAAGGTTTAGCCTCAGTGCTCCCTGTGTATCGATGGAACTGCTGCCATAAAGATCATGAAACAGACTGTCCGACGGGTAGCTCTGGCCGACCACTCGAAGTTTCGTATGACCGCCAAATTCTGTCCTGGCATCGGCGGCCGCCCCCAAAATCGGGAGCGCAATCAGAAGGACGAGGTATCTATGCAGCACGCTGGTCGATGTCGTCGACGATACGACCGTCGAGCATACGAATGAGGCGCTTGGCGTAGTTCATAACGCGCTGATCATGCGACGCGATTATGAACGTGGACTTGTGACTCTCGTTAAGCTCTGTAAAAAGCTCCATGAGGCCGTCGGAGGTTTTTGAGTCCAGGTTCGCCGTCGGCTCATCCGCAAGTATCAAAGCCGGTCGCGACGCGACCGCTCGTGCAACGGCGACTCGTTGTTGCTGCCCGCCCGACATCTCGGCCGGACGCCGGTTTTCGAGGCCCTTAAGTCCGACCTCATCAAGAATTGCCCTTGCCTTGTCATTGCGTTCATCCGCGGCGACGCCCTGCACCTGCATGACGAACTCGACGTTTTCCTGTGCAGAGAGTACGGGTATCAAATTGTAGGCTTGAAAGACGAAGCCGATTTGTCGCAAGCGTAAATCCGCAAGCTCTCCCTTGCTTAGGTTATCGATGCGTTGATCGTCGACGTAGACTTCGCCGCTATCGGGGATGTCGAGTCCGCCGATTGCATTCAACAGAGTCGTTTTACCACCACCCGACGGCGCCGAAAGGCAAACAAAGCCGCCCGAGGCGATCTCGATACTGACGTGATCAAGCGCCTTGATGTCCTGATCACCCTGACGATACGTCTTGCACAAATCCACACAACGAACAGCACTCATTTTCAGACCTTTGTAATGGCTTCGACGGGCTCGTATCTCGACGCCCGCCAGGCTGGTGAAAGACTTGCAAAAAAACCGAGCAACAACACAACGCCGGACGCGAGCATCATATCGCTGGCATACAGTTTGGGATAAAGCATGCTGGATGCTCCCCACATTTCCATGCCTTCCGAGACAACGGAAACATCGATACCATCCTGCAGCGGGACGACTGTTGCCCATGCCAGGACATTACCGATGGTTAGACCCAGAGTAAGCAGCAGCATCGATTCAATGATGATCTGACTCAAAATGCTGCTCGGCTTCATACCCAGCGCCAGCATCAGACCGATTTCACGCACGCGCTCAAACACAGCCATGACGAGCGTATTCACGAGTCCGAATGACAAAGCGAGAAAGATGACGACAACCCAAATAAGGACGAAACCATCCATCACGCCCAACATGGTGCCGAGATAGGTATCAATCTCGAACCAACGGCGCACCGATACGCTGTCGTCCACAGCGGCGTTTACGGCGTTGAAGACCGGGTCCACGTTTCGATAGTCGTCACCCAGGAATACAACTTCGGTCGTTGAGTCGCCGATGTGTAGCATCGTTTGTGCGGTCGTCCTGCCGACGTACGCATACGCCTCTTCCACCGCTCGAGTGCTGGCTGAATACAGACCGACGATTCTGAAGCCGCGATCAGCGATTTCGTTGTCGGGGTCCTGACTCATGATGACAACCCGCTTCCCTAAATCGGTCTCGAGTTTTTCGGCCATCCTCTTGCCGATGACAATGCCTTTGTCATCAGCATCCGACAGGAAACGACCCTCAACGCCATCGTAATCGAAAAAGGAAATATTGCGTTCAGCCGATGGATCGACACCGAGCAAGGTAATACCGCGCGAGTCTCTTTCGCTGGTAATGATGGCGGGCACCTTTACGCGACTCGCCCACGCTTCGAAGTCGGCATCTTTGAATTTATCCGTCAGCTCCGCGTTCGAATAGACGATCCGATTCGACACGCTGGGATCATCTGCAAATTTCAGATTATGCATCTGCACGTGTCCGGGCATCACTCCGATGCTGTCAATGATCATCTGATCGACCATGCCACGCGTCAACGCCGTCATGAAAATCATCGCCCAGACACCAATACCGATAGCTCCGAGCATAATCCCGGTGCGGCGGTGATTGCGCCACAGGTTGCGCCATGCCAATCGAAACAGAATGCCGAAGAGACGCACTACGCCACCCTCATCGCATCAACAGGATTTTGCCAGCGTAGTCGCACCGCCGGGTATATCGCCGCGAGCATCGTAAATACGAATACAACGCTGGGCCCTATGAACAAAGTGAACAGGTTGACCTCCGGATACATTCTTGCCGGGAGATTAAATCTCGCGGCCATCTCGTCCATGCCCGGAAACGCGAGGCCGTTGCCGGTGAACCAGGACGTCACTATACCGCCCACGACAATTCCAATGACGGTGCCCATCACGCCCATCATTGCCGTTTCGAGCAACACGAGTCGCCCAAGCTTGCCGGGCCTCAAGCCCAATGCCATTACGATGCCGAATTCGCGAGTGCGTTCGAGCACCGACATCAACTGTGTGTTCAGGACGCTGAAAGACACCAGAATCAACAATATGAAATACATGAAGAACGAGCTTCCCATGTCCGCCTGTATCGCCTGTTTCAGCCCTGGCTGCAGTTCGTCCCAGTCCCGCACGACGAGATCGTTATTCGGCGGCAGCATGTCTTGTACCCGCGCTTTCAGAACCGGAACCGTTTCCAGTCCGTCACCAACAATTACGATTTGGTGCCCGGCACCTTCCATGAAGAAGGTCTCCTGAAATAGTCCCAGCGGAATTTCTGCGATGTTGCGATCGATGTCATTTACACCACTGTCGAATACGCCGACGATATCGACAACGGCCGCCGCGAATGAGCCATCAACGCCACTGCCGAGCAACGTCAGTTCGTCACCAACGTCGACGAGCAGATTTCGCGCCAGCGTAGAACCGATAACGATCTCGGCCGCATCGCTGTTCACCAGATAGCGTCCGTTGGATATCAGGCCGGGAATATTGGAAACTCGCTGCTCGTAATCGGGCTCGACACCGTAAATTCCAATGCCGAAACTTCGGTCTTCGCTGGATGCCAACGCAAATGCCCAACCTCGCGCGGCAACCGTCTCCGAATCCAGCTCGCCGCGTATCGAGTTTGCCAGCGGCACAATGTCCGGGACGATCTGGCGCATTTTTTGATCGTCTTTATAGCCTGTCGCCTGTACTTGCATATCACCGGTAAAAATCTGCAAAGCGTTGTCGATCATCATGCCGTACATGCCGTACTGCAGAGAGATCATGAAAACGAGCAATACGTTCGAGAACACCATCGCTCCCGTCGTCAACCAGGTCCGGCGAGGTTGTCGCCAGAGGTTTCGCCAGGCTAGTCGGAAACCGATGCTCACGGCTTAGTCTCGGGGGTTCCGCAGATTGGATAGCGTGAAGAGACTGTCCTTCAAGTCAACCTCATACCGGACATCGTTGACCTGAATCTCAGTCCATTCATCAGGTTCGTCGGCTTTACTCATACGTTGCTGCTTCGCAATCGTACGGCCTCCCATATTGGTGATTTCCATTGTCTTCAGGCTCTTCACGAGCTCGCCATCCTGATCGAAAAAAGAATGTTCGAGAACGACATGATCTTCGCGGATGCGCATCACTTCACTACCCCAGACAACGGCCGCATCTTCGTGGGGAACAGATTCGATCTCGAAAACTGTTACGCCGTCTTCTGTATTCTCGACACTGAGCACCGTATGTTCGTACTCGTCGACGATGTCATCGGCACGCACTACATCCTTGTTGGAAAAATCAGAGCCCATCCAACTCTGCCCCATCATCGATGATGGCACCTTGATAACGCGGTTTATCTTCGGTGAATATGACCACATATTATTGTCGTCAGTTAGCGTGCCATTGCCGCGGTCTTTTTTCGGCTCGATAACTCGAACCAGTGAACGATCATCGCCCTTGGT
>RCNG010000175.1_pt1 | contig 26157 bp, 21 predicted proteins | sample 2041371 | NCBI WGS metagenome assembly RCNG01 (sample SAMN09708227, study PRJNA481090) | Marine sediment metagenome, whole genome shotgun sequencing project. | biome: marine sediment; feature: ocean; material: sediment; isolation source: Sewage treatment plant 1 marine sediment (STP1) ... | reverse complement strand
AGGCCATGAACCGCAGCGAAGCCAAAGGGGCCATCGAAAGTCTGGGCGGCAAGGTGACCGGCAGCGTCAGCAAAAAAACCGACGCCCTGGTGGCCGGGGCCAAGGCTGGCAGCAAGCGGACCAAGGCCGAGGATCTCGGGATCGAGATCCTGGACGAGGAGGATTTCCAGGAACGCCTGGCCGAAGCCCGCACCGCCGCGAGTGGCCATGACGACTGACCGCGACCTGCTGCTGGTGCGCCCCTGGCCGCGACCCGGTCGGCAAACCTGGTTGGCCATCGATCTGCTGACCGGCGACCGGATCCACGATCTCAAGGGACCGGACGTCCCGCCCGTCGAAACACCCGGGGCCGTGCTCGTTTCCGATTCGGTGACAGAAAGCCGCGATTTGACCGGCGGCGCCCTGATCATTCCCGAGGGTTGGCTGTGGTCCTGGATCGACCCCTTGGCGGCGGCCCCGGTGTCCGAGGTGTTTGCCGTCGACCGGATTCAGGTCGAGTCGTCCCTGCGTGCGGCCGCCCGCCGCTTCCGTGTTCGGCTCGCCTGGTACCGCAACCTGGACGGCCTGCTGCGCCAATCGTGCCGGGATCTGCTGCGGGGGTTCACACCCGACCTGACACCCTTCTTCGAGATCCTCGACTCGGCCATGGTGGCGAGCAGCGGACCGGTAGCCGCCGACGATCCTGATTCCGGGCCCCGCCCGACCGGGGAGATGGAAGTACTGGAACCCGATCCCGAAGCCATCTTTTCCTGGCTGGGATCCACCGATGGTCTGGGCAGTCTATACGGGCCGGAATTCGCCCCGCGCACCGAACAGGCGGACATGGGCCGGGAAGTGGCCCGGGCTCTAACCGGCCGACAGCCGCTGCTTATTGAAGCGGGCACCGGGGTGGGCAAGACCCTGGCCTATCTGGTTCCGCTGGTCGCCCTGGTGAACCGACAGGATTCCCGAGCCGTCGTCTCCACCCACACCCGGGCCCTGCAAACGCAGATCATGGATCAGGATCTGCCCCGCCTGGCCCCCCTGCTGGGCGACCGCAAATTCACCCTACTGATGGGACGCCGGAATTACCTGTGTCTGCGACAGCGCCAATCCTATCTCTCGCGACCGGTCCAGGACATGGGAGACGCCCTGCGCGGTGCCGCCTTCCGCCTGTGGCTGGAGGCCACGGGGGACGGGATGCGGGACGAACTTGCGGATCATCCGCTTCTGTCCGGCGACGTAGGGACCCTGTTCGACGCCGCCGACCTCTGTCTGCCGGGCCAGTGCTATGAAGGGAATCGCTGCTTTGTCCAGAACGCTCGCCGTCGGGCCCGGGAAGCCGACGTCCTGGTGGTCAACCATTCCCTCCTGCTGGCCGATCGCCAGTCGGGGCACACCCTGCTGGGTGAAATCGACCATCTGGTCGTGGACGAGGCCCACCGCCTTCCGGCAGTGACCCTTGAGGCCCACACCATAGTTTGCGGCCGTTGGCGGCTGCATGAACTGGAAGATCTCGTGGGACCGGCCCGGGGAGAAAAATCACTCCCCGAAAGGGTGGCCCTGGCCGCGGGCCGGCTGTCCGGATATGGACCCGAAGGTCTGAAGGCGGCGGGGTCGTGCGAGGATTTTGGGGGTGCCCTCCGCCGGGTTGATAAGCGATTCGCCACCTGGTGGAAAGCCTTGGGACAGCTGGTCGACGAAGCCGGCCCTGCGGGTGATCGCCACCGGGTCCGCGTCAGGGACAAGGATGAGGCCTTCGGGTCCATCCGCCCCGAGACCGCGGGCCTGCTGGAGGACCTGGCGGATGCGGTGGGGATCTTCGCGCGTCTGGCCGGCCACACGGCGGTCCTGGAAGACCTGGCGGCGGGGCTGGAGGACGATCTGGCCCAGCTGGCCCAGGCCGGACAACTCTTGAGCAAGCTTCACCATGACGTTCATTTCCTCATGACGGACCCGGACGAGGAATGGGTGACCTGGATCGAACCCGGTCGGTCTCGTGGGGTGCGCCGTCTCGGGGCTACCCTGCTGGAGTCGGGCGAGGTTCTGCGGGAATTCTGGCTCGATGCCGACTACCGTCCTGTCATGACCAGTGCCACCCTGGCGGTCGGGGAGGACTTCACCCACATGCTGAACGAACTGGGACTGACGCGGAGGCGACCGCCTGCGTTGACCCGGACCACGCCTTCCCCTTTCGACTATCATCGTCAGACGCTGATCCTGGCCCCGTCCCATTTCCCGGACCCGGGAGCATCTCATTTCGGGCGAGCCATCGGCGAAGTCCTGCGTGAGCTGGCCCTGGGGATCCCGCGCAAAACCATGGGCCTGTTCACTTCCTACCGCCTGATCAGCGAAGCGGAGGACATCCTGCGGCAGGCGGGTCTGGCCGAGGACGTGGCCGTCGCTGGGTCGGACCTGCCGGTGCTTTTGACCCAGACGCCGCGGTCCGGCACGGGGGCCCTGCTGCAGCGTTTCCGGCAGCACGCTCGCGCGATCCTGCTGGGAACGGCCACCTTCTGGGAAGGGGTGGATTTTCCAGGCCAGGATCTGGAGATCCTCGTGGTGACCAAACTCCCCTTCCTGGTGCCGTCCGACCCCTGGGTCGAGGCCCGCTGCGAAAGGGTGGCCGCGGCCGGCGACAACCCCTTCACCCATTTTATGGTCCGCGATGCGGTGCTGCGGCTGCGCCAGGGCTTCGGCCGCTTGATCCGCCGCACCGGCGACCGGGGCGTCGTGATCATTCTGGACAACCGGTTGCACACCAAAAACTACGGGGCTACGTTTCTGGGCGCCCTGCCCGTCATGCCGGTTTCCTTCGGCGACACGGCCGACCTGCTGACCCGGGTGGAGGATTTTTTCCGGCCCTGAGGCTCGCCCAAGGGGCCCAGCCGGTGGGAATACTGAATGGGAGCGGTTCATGAATTCCAGGAGCGACACTGTCTATTCCATCGGGGACCAGGACCTCGATCTGGATATTTTCACGGCGGTCTGCCGGGGACAGGCCAGCGTCTGTCTGGGCGCCGCCTTCCGGAAACGCATGGAACGCAGCAATGATTTCCGGGCCAGGCTGGCGGTTTCCGACCGGCGTGTCTATGGCGTCAACACCGGCTTCGGGCGCCTGGCCGACACGGTCATCCCGCCGCCGGACCAGGTCCAGTTGCAAAAGAACCTGGTGCGCAGCCACGCGGTGGGATCCGGCAGGCCGCTGGACCGCCAAGAGGTTCGCGGGATGATTCTGCTGCGGGCCATGAGCCTATCCCACGGGTTTTCGGGAGCGCGCCCCGAGGTTGTGGACCAGCTCATGTGGCTGTTGGAGGCGGACCTGCATCCCTGGATCCCCTCCCGTGGATCGGTGGGCGCTTCGGGGGACCTGGCCCCGCTGTCCCATCTGGCTTTGGTCCTGATGGGCGAGGGCCACCTGTTGGGCGTGCAGGGAAAACGGGTGACGGCGGGACCGGTGCTCGCCCGGTTGGGTCGCCGGCCCTTGGAGCTGGAGGCCAAGGAGGGCTTGGCCCTGATCAACGGCACCCAGTTGATGAACAGCATCGGCCTGTTGTCCGTGGCCAGGGCCCTGAATCTGGTCGGCCGGGCCACCCTGGCTGCATCGCTTTCCCTGGAAGCGCTGGAGGGGAGCGCGCAGCCCTTCGACGAGGCGTATCACAAGCTGCGGCCCCATCCGGGAATCATGGATGTGGCGGCCTGTTTCCGGTCGCTGCTGGCCGGGAGCGAAGTCCTCTCCGCCCATCACGATTGCGCCCGGGTCCAGGATCCCTATTCGGTTCGGTGCAGCCCCCAGGTTCTCGGAGCGAGTCTCGATGTGGTCCGGGGCGCCGGTGCGGTTTTCCTGCGGGAAGCCCATTCGGTGACCGACAATCCGGTACTGCTGGCGGACGAGGAACTGGTGATCACCGGCGGGCATTTCCACGGCCAGCCTCTGGCACACCAGCTGGATTTTTTGTACCAGGCGGTCAGTGAAGTCGCCAACATCGCCGAACGCAGGATCAACCTGCTTTTGGGCGGCAACGGGGGCCGTTTGCCCCGGTTCCTGGCCGCCGAGCCGGGTCTCGAGTCCGGTCTGATGATTGTCCAGTACCTGGCCGCCGGTTTGGTTTCCGAGAACAAGTCCAAGGCTTTTCCCGCGACCGTCGATTCCGTGCCCACCTCCGATGGGCAGGAGGACCATGTCAGCATGGGCAGCGTGGGAGCCTTGAAACTGGCCGGGGTATTGGATCGCGCCGAAACCGTGGTGGCCCTCGAGATGTTGACGGCGGCTCGGGCCCTGCAGTTCATCACGCGCCCGGAGCTTGCTCAACGGGCAGGGCGGTCGCCCCTGAAACTGTCCGGGCCCCTGGAAAAACTGATGACCGCGATCACGGAGATATCCTCGCCCGATCCTTCGGACAGATCACTGAGTGACGACGTATCCCGGCTGGCCGAGTGGGTCCGCGCCGGCATTCTGCCTCAGGCGACAGCCGCCGGCCTGGACTCCCTGGGCGTCAATTTTTTATCCTCGACAGACAAGTGAGGGAAGTACCATGAAGGAAAAGATCCGCATGGCTGAGGGCACCGTTGAAAAAAAGACGGTCCCGGATCTTTTGGTGACCAGCATCGGGCAACTCTGCACCGTTCATGTTCCCGAACTCGATGACGGTGCCGGAGCGGGCCCACGGCGGCGCGCCGGCATGGGCGAACTGGGCATCATCGAAAACGCCGCCCTGGCCGTGGGGGCGGATCGCATTCTGGCCTGCGGTCCTGAAGCGGAGGTCGTGGCCGCCCTTTTCGGCACCGGAGGGATCCCTGGTGGGGTACCCGTCATCGACGCCGGTGGCTGCGCGGTCATTCCCGGTTTCGTGGATCCGCACACCCATACCGTTTTTGGTCGCACCCGGCAGGACGAATATGAACGCCGTATACGTGGCGAGACCTACCTGGAGATTGCGGCCGCCGGCGGGGGGATCCACTCTTCGGTGGCCGATCTACGGGATCGCACCGAGGACGAACTGGTGGCTCTGGCGGTGGTCCGTCTGAAGGAGATGTTGTCCTGGGGGACCACCACCGTGGAAATCAAGAGCGGATACGGATTGAGTCTCGAATCCGAGATGAAGATGCTGCGCGTGGCCGCCGTCGCCGCCGAAAAGGCTGGCATCAGATCTGTCCGCACCTGCCTGGCCGCCCACGAAGTTCCGGCCGAGTTCCGGGAGCGGCGTGGCGAGTATGTGCGCCTGGTCACCGAGGAGATCCTTCCCCGGGTAGCCCGCGAGGGTCTGGCCGAACGCTGCGATGTCTTCTGCGAACCCTCGGTGTTTGGCCTGGAGGACAGCCTGATCATCCTGACCCGGGCCCGCGACCTGGGTCTGTCGCTCACCGTTCACGCCGACGAACTCGAACCCATGGGTGGGGCGGTCCTGGCCGCGCGGTTGGGGGCCGACTCGGCCGACCATCTCATTATGATCGACGAAAAGGGCCGGCAGGCCCTGGCTGGTTCGGCCACGGTGGCGGTCATGTTGCCCGGAACCGTGTTCACCCTGGGTCTGGAACGGTACGCCCCGGGCCGCGGGATGATCGACCAGGGCTGCGCCCTGGCCCTGGCCTCCGATTTCAACCCCGGCAGCTGCCCGATCCTCTCGGTGCCGCTGATTATGTCCATCGCCTGCACCCAGATGCGGCTGAGTCCGGCGGAAAGTCTGGTCGGTGCCACCCTCAATGCCGCCTGGGCCCTTGGCCGGGCCTCCGAAGTGGGCTCCCTGGCGCCGGGTAAGATGGCTGATTTCATCATCCTGGATGGCCCTGACTACCGTTTGGTGCCCTATCGGGCGGGCCACAATCCGGTGGGATCGGTTTTCCTTGGGGGAGAGAAGATTATTGCTTAACCCGGTCCCCCAATCGGCGATGATTAAGCATGGGAAGTCGGGGATTGACAACCGACGGACGAAATATTCATCACATGCCGACTGCTGACAGCGGGGGTCTGCCTCTTGTCCAAGCTGAGCCAACTAAAGCAGAAAGCCTATCAGGCCGGGAAAGACCGGAACTGGGTTCTGGCCATTTCTGTCTACGAGCAGATCCTGGAGGTGGAGAAGAGCAATCCCACGGTCATCAACGAACTGGGTGACCTGTGCCTGAAGGCCGGCGATGCCCGCAAGGCCGTCAAGCATTTCCTGTCCGCCGCCACCAAATATCGCAAGACCGGCCTGCTGAACAATTCGGTGGCCATCTGCAAGAAGATTCTCCGCCACGAAGCCACCAACATGCACGCCCACTGGTACCTGGCCGAGATTCGGTCGTCCCAGGACCTGGCGGTCGAGGGGGAAACCCACGCCCTGGCATTCCTGGAAAGCGGGGAGCGTGCAGGTTCCGAGATCCAGGAGATCTTCCACAAACGCTGTGGCAAGCTTCTGGAGCTCTACCCGGCCAGCCTGCCCATCCTGGAGCGGCTGATGCAGGTGTTCCGGACCTGGGAAATGACCCTCGAAGCCAGCCGCGCGGGCTGTCTGAAGGCTTGCGTGATCTATGACGCGGGCAACAAGGAAGAAGCCCAGGCGGTCCTTGACGATCTGCTGGTGACGTCTCCCGAACTGAGGAACTATCCCGAATACGGCAAGTGGAACAAGCGGATCAACCCCGAAGAAAACGTCCCGGGACCATTGTCGGAACACAATTCCGTCAGCCTGGCTGGTGCCGAGCCGGATGGGGCCGCGGCAGCGGAAACTCCCGTGGAACCTGCGGCCGAAACCGAGGTGCCCGTGGCCGGGTCGGGGGAAATTTCTTTCGCGGAAATCAAGATCGATATTCCGGATATATCCGGAAATATTTCCGGAGATATTCCTGTAGATATTCCTGTAAATGTTCCTGTAGATGTTCCCGAAGGCGTCGCCGAGGACCCCGTTGCCGGAGAAACCAAGGACGAAGATGGCTGCCTGGTCATCGACACGGACGACAGCTCGGACATGGCCGACCTGATTGCCCAGGCCACCAAGGACGTGGACCTCAGCGGGGAACCCGACGCTCCGGCCGATGAGATCGTGACCGAGGCCGCGCCTGAGGTGAAAGCCGACCAACCGGTGGACCTGCTGTCCCAGATCCTTTCCGAGGATTCAGGAGACCTCATCGCCCACGACAGCAACCAGGTCGACACCATTGCCGCGGAAATCGGGAAAGTGGTCGGCGGTGGCGAGGGCGACGATGACGCCGACCGGCTTTACGAAATGGGCATGGTCTACCTGGAAATGGGCCTTTTCGACAAGGCCAGCGAAAGCTTCGAGACGGCCGCCGCGGATGACGACTACGCCATCCGAGCCCATGAGATGTGGGGCATCACCCTGCAGCGGGCCGGCAAACCCGATGAGGCCATCACGATATTGACCGCCGGGCTCCAGTTCGCCGAGTCGGACTCGCGGGAGAACCTGGGCCTCCGCTACCATATCGGTCGGGCCCATGAGTTGGCCAACCGGGCGGAGACCGCCGTGCAGATCTATGAAGAGATCCACGGTGTCGCGCCCAATTTCCTGGATATTTCCACCCGCTTGAGTCAGTTGGCGGGAGTCTGATAACCCCCGCTGCCTCTCCTCTCATTGTTTTTCGGGAATTCTTGATCGGCCGCGTCTGTTAACCTAAGATGCGGCCATGATTGTACCGGGAAACAGCAGCTCCAGGACATCCCCGGTCCGGCAGCCCGTTCTGCTGGGCCTTTTTACAGGTACGGCCGTGGGTGTGGGGTACCTGTTGGCGGGTGTCCCGAACGTGGAGCTGATGACCCTGGTCATCGCCCTGGCCGGGGCGGCACTCGGTTTCCGGGCGGGGTTTGCCGCCGGGGCCCTGGCGGCGGCAATTTATTCCCTGGGTTCTCCCTACGGTCTACCTCATCCGTTGCTGCTGGGGGCCCAGATCTGCGGCCTGGGTTGTGCGGCTGTGATCGGCCGTTGGGGGTCACAAATTGTCCTGGACCGGATAGCCGGGCCGTACCGGAAAATCGCAGTGATCACCGCTGCCGCTACCGGCCTGGCGGCGACCCTGGTATATGACCTGTTGACGAACCTGGCCATCATATCGGCTTTCGACCTGGCCCCACTGGTGGTCCTGGCCGGGGCGGTGCCCTTTTTTCTCATCCATGCGGGAGTCAATACCGCCTTGTTCACCGTCTTGTTTCCCCTGCTTCTTCCCCGGCTCGTCCATCTGGGCCGGTCACCCCTGGCCGGTGGGACGGCTGGCCCCACCGTGCTGGCGGTCTTCCTGCTGATGTCGGCCGCAACAGTCGGTCAGGTGGCGGCCCAGGAAACCGAACCGCCGGTTCCCGTGACCGCGGCGGCCGACAGTGCGGGCATCGGCCTTGCGAAACCTGCCGATCCCGATTCCCTGGCCGTCCGGCCTGCCGGGACCGTATCTCCTGCGGACGAAGCCTCGCAACGGGCGGCCGAGACCATGGGGTGGAAACGGAACCTGTGGCTTCCCTTTGCCCCGACGGCCCTGAACTGGCTCAACTGGTATTCCTCCTGGGTGCCGGTCACAGACGGCGGGCTGGGGGCCTCCTCTGTCGTGCTCGGCGAGGGGAACACCAGTGTCTCGCCCATGTTCGTGCGGGACGGCATTCCCGTGGGCACCGGTCACGTACTCGCCGACGATCCTTCCCTGGTCCCGACCCAGGCGTTGATCCTGCGGGATAGGGGTATGGGTTCCGACGGCTGGGGCGGAACGGGGGGGGTCATCAACCTGGAGTCGGATGATCCGGAACCCGACCGGGCGGTGTCTGCCTACCGGGGGATCAAGGGGAAACATGAAACCTATTTCCGGGCCATCAATATCCTGACCCCGCAAGCAGCCTGGAGGGTGGGCTTCGAATTCGAGGAATCGCTGGACAACGAAGGCTACAATTTCACCGATGAACCGGACGAAATCTTCCAGCAGACCCGGGCCGACGGCGCTTTTCCCGGACACGGCAAGGTCCGCCAGAGCCGCACCAGACTGGAGCGGCGGCTCGATGAAAACAACCAGCTGCGCCTCGAGTTTTCCAACGGGCGCAAGACCAAGGATAGCCTGCCGGCCCTCGGCGCCCAGCAGCAGGAAATATGGGACGACGGAATCGCTGCCACCATGAACGCCCGCACCGGCGGCTGGAACTGGCGCACTTCCCTGTTCTGGAGGAATCGGGATGTCGAGTGGGGGGATGTCGACACCATGGGCGTGGACAACGAGCGCCGCCTGCTGGAAACCGGTCGTGAAGGTGTGAGCCTCGACCTGACCCGCTTTCGCCCGGAGGTCCAAGACCGAGAGACACCCCTGACAGGTGTGACCCTGCTCTACACCCACTGGCGGGTCTATGACTCCGGTACGACCGCATCCTGGGCGGATCCTGCGGTCGGGGACGGGAGCGGTGACGGAACCAGCGCCCTGGCTCGCTTCCGGTCCGGGGTCCGGACCGGAAGATCCCGACTGGTGCTTGGCCTTGGCGCCCAGTGGGACCGGCAGGGGGGATGGGGTCCTGAACTGGATCTGGCCTGGGAAGAAGCGACCAGGCTTCCCTGGTGGCGGATCGACCTTTATTTCGGAGGACGGGCGCCTCGCAGCGATGAACTGTTGACGCCCTTGCTCCACGTTGTCGACACCCGGGGACTAGCCCTGTTGCCCAATCCCGAACTGGATCGGGAAAAGACCTTGCGGGCGGGCCTGTTACTCCGGAAACGCCTGGTGGGTTTCGATCTTGCAATCGACGGCAGCGTGCGGCGCCTGACCGACGGAATCACCTGGCAGGCGTTGCCGACGGACGGCGACTCCGGGGCCTGGACCAACGGGCTACAGATGGATGCCGCCCGTGTGACCGGAAGCGTGGGTCTCGATGGCCGCTTTCTGGGCTGGGCACGGGTGAAACTGGAGGGCACGTGGCAGAGCTTCGACGAGCGAGTGGGACGGGCGAGTCAACTGCCGCCGGACAAGTATCTCCGGCTGCACGTGATGTGGGAGAACCACTTCTTCCGCGAGGACGGAATCCTGCAACTGGGTCTGTTCAGCACTCGCCAAGGGGAGATGGCCGACCCCTGGGACGTGACCCGCAATTACCGGCTGCCGTCGCGGACCGTGCACGATCTTCTGCTGGGGTTCCGCCTGGTGGGGGCCAACCTGTCGGTGGCCATCACGAACCTGACCGGCGAAAGGACCCGGATGACGGCCGGAGCCCTGAGTCCGGGCCAGGGAGTGGATCTGCGCCTGTACTGGGCTTTCCATTATTGAGGTCGCCGGCGGTCCGGCGCCGCATCACCGGCATCCTGCTGGCCGTTGGTTTCCTGCTATCGGGCCGATTGATCCGTCATCGTCTGCTGATCGCTCCGGACGGGGCCTGGCGGGAGCACATGTGGCTGGATGAGATCCTGCCTGCGGCGTCCGAGGCAACCGCCGCCGAGAAAGCTGCACGGCCCGTTTTGACCACTCCCTTGCCCATAAATACCTGCAGCACCGACAGCCTGACCCTCCTGCCGGGGGTGGGGCCAGTCCTGGCCGGCCGGATCGGTGAACTCCGGGCAGAAGGTCTCATTTTTCGCGTTGAAGAGGATTTGCGCAAGGTCAAGGGCATCGGACCGACGCTTTCTGCCCGGTTGGCCCCCCTGGTAGACTTTGGCCCGACCGCCCCCGCAGACTCCCTTTCCAAAGATTCCCCCCAAAACTAGGTAAAGTCGGCTTCATCTCTTCCGATGATGAGGTGGCAAGGATGGACCGCCGAAATCCTCCCGCATCGGGGAGGGGGCGGAAAGTGCTGACGACACCCGGCTTTGCGGGCCGGTTCGATTGAATACGCTGGATTTCCAGAGCGGAGTAGTCGCAACATGAACACAGGTTTCACCACCGCCGCCTCCAAGGACAAGATCGCCAACCAATTGATAGAGGCGGGTCTTGTCGATGAAGCCAGCCTGGCCCAGGGCCGGGAGCTCTTGAAGAAGGACGGGGGTTCGCTTGGCCAGGCCCTGGTCAAACTCGGGGTCATCGACGAAGCGACCCTGATGGAATTCGTGGGCAAGATCCACAACCTGCCGGTGCTGAGACTGGATAAAACCGACATCGAGATGGAGTGCATCGACATGATCCCGGGCGACGTGGCCCGGAAGTTCCAGGTACTTCCCATCCACCGCGCCGGCCGGGTCCTGACCGTGGCCATGGCCAACCCGAGCAACATCTTCGCCATTGACGACATCAAGTTCATCACGGGCCTGGACGTCCAGCCTGCGGTCGCCGGCGAGATGGCGATCAAGAAATACATCGACAAGTTCTACGCCACCACAGATTCGCTGGCTTCGATCATGGAGGGCATCGAAGACGACATCGAGCTGGTGGAAGAGATGGACGAGGAGGACATCAGCGGGCAGGAAGGCCAGAACGCCCCGGTGGTCAAGCTCGTCAATACGCTGCTGGCCGAGGCGGTCAAGATCGGCGCCAGTGACATCCACATCGAGCCCTACGAGCGGAACATGCGGGTCCGCTACCGCGTGGACGGCGTGCTCACCGAAGTGATGGAACCGCCCATCAAACTCAAGAACGCCATCACCAGCCGGCTGAAGATCATGTCGGAACTGGACATCGCCGAGCGGCGCATCCCCCAGGATGGTCGCATCAAGCTGAAGATCGGCACCAAGAAAGTCGATCTGCGTGTCTCGACCCTGCCCTGCATCTACGGGGAAAAAGTCGTGATGCGTATTCTGGACAAGGGCAACCTGAACCTGGATCTCGGGGATTTCGGGATGGAGCAGAAGGCCATCGATGACATCTACTTGGCCATCGCGGCGCCATTCGGCATGGTCCTGGTGACCGGGCCGACCGGTTCGGGCAAGACCACCACGCTCTATTCCTGCCTGTCCAAGCTGAACAACAGCCAGCGCAACATCATGACGGCGGAGGACCCCGTCGAGTACAACATCGACGGCATCAACCAGGTCCAGGTCCGGGATGATGTGGGCCTGACATTTGCATCGGCCCTCAAGGCGTTTCTCCGGCAGGATCCGAACATTGTCATGGTCGGTGAGATCCGTGACCTGGAAACGGGGGGCATCGCCACCAAGGCGGCCCTGACTGGTCACCTGGTGCTGTCGACCCTGCATACGAACGATGCGCCCAGCACGATCAACCGGATGATCGACATGGGGATCGAGCCGTTCCTGGTCGCTTCGTCCACGGTGCTGATCATGGCCCAGCGGCTGGTACGGCGCATCTGCAAGAATTGCAAGGAAGAGATGAAGATTTCCGATGAGGCCCTGCGGGACCTCACTCTAGAGCCGGGCACCAAGGTCTACAAGGGCCGGGGCTGCGACCAGTGCAACGGGTCCGGATATTCGGGGCGGCAGGGACTGTACGAAGTCATGCCTATCACCCCGGAACTCAGGGAACTGATCCTGGACCGGGCTTCGACCGCGGAAATCCAGAAGCTGGCCATCAAGCAGGGCATGTTGACCCTGCGGCAGGATGGCCTGATCAAGGTCACCAAGGGAGTCACCACCGTCGAGGAAGTGTTGCGCGAAACTGCCGTGGCCGAGTAACGGACCTGCGGGCGCACAACCGTACGACAAGTCGGAGGAGATAGAAGTGATAGGAATGCGAGAGCTTCTGGAGGAGATGGTGTCCAAGGGCGCCAGCGATCTCCACCTGACGGCGGGGGTGCCGCCCCAGTACCGGGTGGACGGTCTGATTCAGACCTCGACCTTTGCCGTCATGACGGGTGACGAAACGCGGCGGTTGGCCTACAGCATCCTCAACGAAGAGCAGAAGAAACGGTTCGAGAACGATAAGGAACTCGATCTTTCCTTCGGCGTGCAGGGCATCAGCCGCTTCCGGGCCAACGTGTTCCAGCAGCGAGGCGTGACCTCGATGGCCATCCGGCAGATCCCCTACGAGATCAGCACCTTCGAGGAACTGGGCCTGCCCCCGATCTGCCGGGACATGATCCAGAAGAACCAGGGCCTGATCCTGGTCACCGGTCCCACCGGCAGCGGCAAGTCGACCACCCTGGCCACGATGGTCGACACCATCAACACCCACCGCAAGGGCCACATCATCACGATAGAGGACCCGATCGAATTCGTGCACCAGCACAAGAACTGCATCATCAACCAGCGCGAGGTCAACAGCGACACGCACAGTTTCCCCGACGCGCTGAAGTATGTGCTCCGGCAGGATCCCGACGTGATCCTCATCGGTGAGATGCGGGACAAGGAGACCATCGGCGCGGCCCTGACCATCGCCGAAACGGGCCACCTGGCCATGGCCACCCTGCATACCAACAGCACGTTCGAAACCATCAACCGTATCGTCGACGTCTTTCCATCGGGACAGCAGAACCAGGTGAGAGCGCAGCTGGCCTTTTCGCTGAGCGGCGTGCTGACCCAGCAGCTGATCCCGCGGGCCCGCGGCGGTGGCCGGGTCATGGCCATGGAGATCATGGTCTGCACCCCGGGTATCAAGGCCATGATTCGCGACGACAAGACCCATCAGATCTACGGTCTGATGCAGGCCGGACGCAAACACGGCATGCAGACAATGAACCAGTCCCTGCACCACGCGGTGCTGAACAAATGGATCACTTTGGACGAAGCCCTGGGCCGGACATCCGATGCCCAGGAACTATTGGCGATGCTCGGTGAACCCGTCGGCATGGCTACCTGAAAAGGGGAGGATTCCCGTGAGCGCCACGACATTTCTTTGGAAGGGCAAAACCGCCAAAGGGGAGACCCTCAATGGCGAATACGAAGCGACCGACAAGGCGGCGGTAACGGATTACCTGCGCAAGCGCCGGATCGTGATCACTTCGATCAAGAAGAAGCCGAAGGACATCCAGATCAAATTCCTGCAGAAAAAGGGAGTTTCGGTCAAGGATCTTTCGGTGTTCACCCGCCAGTTCGCCACCATGGTCAACGCCGGTCTGCCTCTGGTGCAGTGTCTGGACGTCCTTGGCCGGCAGCTGGAAAAGCCCCACTTCAAAACGGTCGTCCTGAAGGTGACCGCCGACGTGGAGGGCGGCTCGACCCTGGCCGAGGCCCTCGATCAGCATCCGAAAATATTTTCGGACCTGTTCGTGAACATGATCGCCGCCGGTGAGGCCGGTGGTATCCTGGACGTGATCCTGAGCCGATTGGCTGTTTTCCTGGAAAAGGCGGACGCCCTGCAGCGCAAGGTGAAGGGTGCCATGACCTATCCGGCCATCGTGCTGACGGTCGCCGGCGGTGCCTGCATCTTCATGCTCATGTTCGTCATCCCGGTCTTCGCCAAGATGTTCTCCGACTTCGGAGGCACCTTGCCCGCGCCGACCCGGATCGTCATGGGAATCTCCGACTTCATTCGCGGCTACTGGTGGGCGATCCTGGGCGGATCGGTGGCTCTCACCTGGGCGTTCAAGGCCTATCGCAATACCATCCCCGGGCGCCGCAACACGGACCGCCTGTTCATGAAGGTACCCATCATCGGCACGGTGATCCTGAAGTCCTCCGTGGCCCGCTTCACGCGGACCCTGGGGACCCTGATCGGGTCCGGTGTGCCCATCCTGCAGGGGCTGGAGATCACGTCCCGCACTGCGGGCAACCGGGTGATACAGGAAGCCATCAACGAGACCGCCAAGAGCATTGCGCAGGGTGACACCATCGCGGCGCCGTTGAAGGAAAGTGGCGTGTTTCCGCCCATGGTGGTCCAGATGATCGGCATCGGTGAACAGACCGGCGCCCTGGACGAGATGCTGTCCAAGATAGCCGACTTCTACGATGACGAGGTCGACGCGGCGGTCGATGCCCTGACCGCGGCCATCGAACCGGTCATGATCGTGCTCATGGGCACCATGGTCGGCGGCATGCTCATCGCCATGTACCTGCCGATGTTCAAGATGTCCAGCGTCGTGGGGTAGGGGAATTGTCCGATCCTAAAAGCGGCCGCCGGGTCCCGGGGAATCCCGCGGGACCCGGCGGCCGTGATCCCAACGTTCGACTTCTGACCTGGCGGCTCTTGATGGCCGCCTTTCTGGCGATTGCCTCCCTCTTCGTCCACTACTTCGGCTCCAAGGACTTTTCGACGCCCGGGGTGCTCGGTTCCCTCGGCCTGCTGGTGACCACCATCACCGTCTGCTGGGCCGCCTACATGGCCGGCGCGCCGGGGCGTCTGCTACTGGGGGTGCAGCTCGCCGCCGATACGTTCTGCATCGGCCTGCTGGTCCACTTCACCGGTGGTCCCTACTCGGCTTTTCCCCTGGTGTTCCTGATCCCGATCATGCTGGGGGCCTACTTCATGGACGCCCGCTGGTCGATGGCCATCGCGGGCACGGCTGCCATCCTGGTCGGCGGGGGACATTTCGGGTTGGCCCTCGGCTGGCTGCTGACGGGCACCGAGTCGGCGGTCGACTACCTCCAGGGCTGGCCGGTCCTGATCACGGCTCTCCACATGTCCCTGTTCCTGGTCGCCGGAATGATCAGCGGCGGACAGGCCCGCCGGCTGTCGCAGAGAAGGCTGGAACAGGCCCGCTCCCACATCATGGCCCAGAAGGCCCGCTGGGAGGTGCGCAACATCCTGGACAACATCCACAGCGGGTTGATCACCATCAACACCAAAGGCGTGATCACGCGGGTCAATCCTTCGGCCTGTCAGATTCTCCAGATGACCCCGCAGCAACTTCTCAAACACGAGATCAGCTATGCGATGTCCGACGACATGCGGGAACTGGCGGACATTATCCTGCCGGTGGCCGCGGGTGGCGAAGCCGTCACGCGGGGCGAGATCCATATCGACCGCGAAGGTGCCCGCATGCCCCTGGGCCTGAACGTGAACCATGTCACCGCACCGGACGGTCGGATCATCGGGGCCATCACCATTTTCACCGACCTCACCCGTGAAAAGGAGATGACCGCGCGGATCCGCGAGTCGGACAGGCTGGCGGCCATCGGCGAACTGGCGGCCAGCATCGCCCACGAGATCCGCAATCCGTTGGCCAGCATCCGCGGCAGCGTGGAGATCCTGGCCGGAGAGCTCGAACTGGAGGGCTATCAAAACCAGTTGCTGGGCCTCGTGCTCAAGGAGAGCGCGCGGGTCAACACCATCATCAACGATTTCCTGGCCTATTCCCGCATGCCGGGCGCCACCAAGTCATGTTTCGGCGCGGAGGATTTCCAGGAACAGATCTCCCTGCAGATCCGCCAGCACGTGGCCGCTAAGGACGGCCAGGTCCGGGTGGATTGCGCCGTTGATCCTCGCAACATGATGATTGTGGCGGACCAGAGCCAGCTCATCCAGATGACCCTGAACCTGGCCATCAACGCCTGCCAGGCCATGTCCTACAAGGGTGCCCTGCGGATCGGGCTGAACCTGGTCGGCGGCGGCAGCACCTACGAACTGGTGGTCACCGATACCGGTCCGGGAATCGAGCCGGAAATCCGGGACCACCTCTTTTCGCCCTTCAAGACCACCAAGGAAGGCGGTACGGGACTGGGCCTGTCCATCGTCGCGAGGATCGCCAGCGCCCATGGGGGCACCGCGCGGGCGGAGGACAATCCCGCCGGCGGCGCCATTTTCAGGGTACGTTGGCCGCTGGATCCCCAGGTGCTGACCGAAGAGGTGCTGGACCCCGATCCCCAGAAGCAGCTGATCGGCTGACCGCCGGCAGATTATTCCCACCCGACCGTGCAAATAGCGTTGATGAATGAGCCGTCATCCGTGCACAGATGGCATTTTTTGGTAAAGAAACGCGGTTTTTCGCATTTCGCGTTAAAGCGGCGCGCCCAGCTGACGATACCCATTCAAACGGGCAACCTGCCACCAGCACCAAGGAGAATTCAATGGCCCTGGACAAGATCCTGGTCGTTGACGATGAAGAATCGATGTGCCAGTACCTTTCGATCCTTCTGCAGAAGGAAGGCTACGAGGTCCACACCGTCAATTCGGGGGCGCAGGCTCTTCAGCTCATCGAGAATGACCCCGTGGACGTGGTCATGACCGACATCCAGATGCCGAAGATGGACGGCATCCAGCTGCTGAAGGGGATCAAGGGCATCGATCCCACGACCCCGGTCATCATCATGACTGCCTACGCCAGCGAACAGTCGGCGATCGACGCGGTCAACCTCGGTGCCTTCTCCTACATGCAGAAGCACTGCAAAAACGACGAGATCAAGATGGTTGTGCGCAACGCGCTGGCCTTGCGCAAGGCCAAGACCGAAAATCTCAAGCTCAAGAAGGAACTGACCCGCAATCAGCGGAAGAAGAACATCATCGGGCAGAGCACCCGGATGCGCTCGGTCTACAAGATGGTGGACAAGATCGCCGTGACGTCCGCCACCGTGATGATCAACGGGGAAAGCGGGACCGGCAAGGAACTGATCGCCCAGTCCATTCACCAGCGCAGCGAGCGAGCTGACGGTCCCTTTGTCGCAATTAACTGCGGCGCCATCCCCGAAACGCTCCTCGAGAGCCAGCTCTTCGGCCATGCCCGGGGCTCGTTCACCGGTGCCGACCGGGATCACGACGGATTCTGCCGGCAGGCCGAGGGCGGGACCATCTTCCTGGACGAGATCGGGGAGACCCCGCACGCCATCCAGGTCAAGCTGCTGCGCATGCTCCAGGAACGGGAAGTCTACCCCGTGGGCAGCAGCAGTCCCGTGAAGGTCAATCTGAGAGTCATCGCGGCTACCAACCGGGATCTGGAGTACGAGGTCCAGGCCGGCAACTTCCGCACCGACCTCTACTACCGTCTCAACGTCATCCCCATGAATCTGCCGCCGTTGCGGGAACGCGTGGAGGACATCCCCCTGCTGGTGGACCATTTCCTGAAACGCTGCTGCCCGGGGGAATACCAGGGCAATCTGGGTTCCTTGATGGATGACAAGGTCCTCGAGGCGCTCCAGGGTTACGAATGGCCCGGCAACGTCCGGGAACTGGAGAATGTCATCGAGCGCGCCACCATCATCAGGGAGGCCGAGAGGATCACCCTGAAGGATCTGCCGGTCTTCGTCACGAACGGGTCGGGTTCCGAAGTTTCGGGCTGCCACCTCGAGGTCGGCGGCCGGGTCACACTCGACGATCTGGAAAGGGCGCACATCCTGGGCGTGCTGGAAGCGACCGGGGGCGCCCGCAAGCAGACATCGGAAATCTTGGGCATCAACGCCTCGACCCTGTACCGCAAGTTGAAAAAATACGGCCTGCAGGACACGGAAACCGACGGAGAGATGGAAGACCATGAATCTGAAGCGGTTCCGGGGGAAGAATTGCTCGAGGCCGTGGAGTCCGCCATCCGGGAAAGCGGAGAAAAAGTCGAAGAACCCACTCCGGTGTGATTGTGGTCCGACTTTTGATTCGCACGGGTAGTCGGTCCCGATTGGGCAGAATGCACGTGAAATGCCTGGTTTATTTTGCCCGGACCGAAATGGGCTGAAATGTAAGTTATTCAATTCCAATGAATTGGAATTGATGACTGATAAAGAGGCAAATGGCACGGCCATTGCTTCAAGTGAACTGCCGTTGGCAGGTAGAGAGCCGGACAACCCGGCAGCTAGCACCAAAGAGGTCTACAATCACAAGGACGTGGACCGAATCGAAGGAGATCGATGTGTTGAATCGTAAGGGATTTACTCTGATTGAGCTGATGATTGTGGTCGTGATTATCGGTATCCTGGCCGCCATCGCCATTCCCAACTTCATTAGCATGCAGGATCGTGCCAAGGAAGCCAAGGTTAAGGGTGCGGCTCACACCGTGCAGCTGGCCGCTGAGGATTTCGCCGTCCGTAACGATGGCATCTACTCGGCCGACGCGGGCGATGTTGGCCCCCTGCTGCCCGATGGCCCCCTGGCGAACAACAGGCTGCAGAATGCCTTCACCGCCGCCTACGACCAGCCTGTATTTGGCGCCGCCGCCACTACCCCCGGCCAAGTCGGTCTCACGATCATCAATGACGGCGTTGCCAACGTTGGTTACACGATCAACGGTTGGGGCAAGGAAAACGAGATTCTCGAGCTGAGCAGCGGCCAGTAGAGAGTATTCCGGGTTTGATTGGGACGGTGCCGGCAACGGCACCGTCCTTTGGCATTTAAGGGGGACGCAATCCGGCCGATCAATGAGGGAGCGACAGTCTTCTGAACGCCGGGGATGCCGGGAGGTCATTTTGAAAAACAGCGAAGGGTTTACACTGATCGAATTGATGATCGTCGTCGTCATCCTTTCCATCTTGGCGGCCATCACCATACCCAACTTCATCAAGCTCCAGGAACGGGCCAAGGAAGCCAAGGTCAAGGGCGCCGCGCACACGCTGCAGCTGGCCGCCGAGGATTTTGCAGTGCGCAACGAGGGAGTCTATTCCGATGCCGCAAACGACGTGGCTCCCCTTCTGCCTTTGGATCCCGCCGGCGGGAGCAACCTGGAAAACCCCTTCACCCGGGCCTATAGCGAGCCCGTCTGGGCCGGCGCCGCGGCGACTCCCGGCCAGATCGGCATCCTGGCTGTCCCGGACGCCACCGGGACCAACGTCGGGTACCTGATCAATGGTTGGGGGCACCATGAAGAGGTGATCCTGCTGAGCAGCGGCCAATAGGCCGCCTCGGGAAACGCGCAGAATAGGCGGCCCTCTACGGCCGCCTTTCCTGTTGCCCTGCCAGGTGGGGCCGTTGGCATCCAAGTTGCAATTTTGGCACCCGAAACTGGAAATGGAGCTCCCAGGGAACCGATGCAGGGCCTTCAGGGCCGGAGGTGGACGTTGATCATGCAAGCGCCGGTAAAAAACGAGGCATCCGAAACAGGGCAAATTGAGGTTGGAGTGGACGCCCTTCCCGGAGTCAGGACCATTTCCGAATCCGTTTCGCCCCTCGCTTCAGCCCGAAGTGCTGAAGTAGTCCTCAGTGTGGAGGGGCTGTGCAAATCCTTCCGCTCGGGTTTCCTGAAACGACGCCTGCGGGGTATCGAGGACATTTCCTTCTCCGTGACCCGGGGCAGCGTGTTCGCGCTGATCGGTCACAACGGGGCGGGGAAGACCACCACCATCAATTGCATCCTGGACCTGGTCCATCCTGACGGCGGGACTGTGTCCATCATGGGCGCCGACCACCGGGACGCCTCCTCCCGCTTCAACGTTGGCTACCTGCCCGAACGACCTTACTTCTTCGAACACCTGTCGGGCCGGGAGCTGCTGAAATTCTACAGCCGTCTGCTGGGCTTGGCCAAGGACAAGCGGGCCGCGCGCATCGATGAGGTCCTGGACATGGTGGGCATGACCGAATTCGCCGGGCGCCGCCTGAACAAATATTCCAAGGGCATGCTGCAGCGCATGGGCCTGGCCCAGGCCATCCTGGGTGATCCCGACCTGTTGATCCTCGATGAACCCATGTCCGGCCTGGATCCTCTCGGCCGGCGGGAAGTCCGCGAGTTGCTGATGAAACTCAAGCGCGACGGCAAGACCATCATCCTGTCCAGCCACATCGTGCCGGACGTCGAGCTGATCGCCGACACGGTCGGCATCCTCAAGCAGGGCTCCCTGGCGTCGGTGCGGAGCCTGACCGAACTGAACCACGGATTTTCCTACACCGGCGAACTGGCCGTGGGCGAGGCCCGGATCGACTGGCTGCCCCACAAGCGCCGCAACCTGGGCGAGGGGCGGGTCCAGGTGAAGATAGACAGCGTGGACGACCTGAGGGATATGCTCAACAACTGCCACCGCGAATCCATCGGCGTGGTGTCGCTCGAAACCCATCAATCCACCCTGGAGGAACTGTTCATGGAGATCAATCGGGTTACGCCCAACAAGCAGGAGGTCGCCCGATGAACAGCAACATCCTGACCCTGGCCACCAGCACCTTCCTGGAAACCGTGCGCGATCGCATTTTCTACCTGGTGGCGGTCTTCGGTTTCATCATGCTGGCCAGCACGGCCATCCTGTCCCCGCTGACCATCGGCGCGCAGGGCAAGATCATGGCGGACGTCGGACTGGCGTCCATGGTGATCTTCGGTCTGCTGGTCGTGGTCTTTGTCGGCAGCAGCATGGTGCGCAAGGAACTGGACAAGGGCACCATCGTGACCATCCTGTCCAAGCCGGTCGGCCGGCGGGAATACCTGGTGGGGAAATACCTGGGCCTGAACCTGACGCTGGTTTCCATGCTGGCTATCATGGGCGCGATATTCCTGTTGATGCTTTTCCTGGCCCCGGGATCCTTTTCCTTCCGCTTTCTGGGCGCCTTTTATCTCACCTTCCTCGAACTGACGCTGATCAACGCCGTGGTCGTCTTCTTCTCGACCAGCGTGTCGCCGGTCCTGGCCGCCGTGTTCACCCTGGGTGTTTTCACCGTGGGGCACCTCAGCCAGTCCATCCGCGACTTCGGCCAGCTGCAGGGGGGCGTGTTCCAGAAACTGCTTTCGGATATGGTCTACTACATGACGCCCAACCTGGAAGTCTTCAACCTGCGGGGTCCGGTGGTGCATGGCACGCCGGTATCGGCGGAACACCTGGTGATGGCCACGGTCTACAGCCTGGCCTGGAGCCTGCTGCTGCTGCTGGTGGCGGGGTCGATCTTCGCGCGCAAGGAGCTGCGGGGCGAATGAGCGGATCCATGAAAACCCTGTTGAGATACGTGACGCTTCTGGGCCTGGGCGCGGTCATCTTCCTGACCCTGCGAGTGATTGAAGGGCAGGAGGACGGATCTCTCCAACAGGAACGCCTCTATTTCCCTTCGGGGACCTTCCTGGTGGAATCCACACTGGGGTTCCGCGAAGCCACCGCGGACTACCTCTGGTTCCGGTTCGTGCAGTACTATGGCGACTACTCCAAGGGCAACAACGATTTCCGGTATTTCGAACTCCTGGTCGACGGCATCACCAAGCTGGATCCCAAGTTCGATGAGGCCTACTACTTCGCCTCCCTGGTCTTCTGGTCCAGTTTCGGCGACGTCGAGCAGTCCATCGACATGCTCAAACGCGGCATCCTGGCCAACCCGGACAAGGCTAAGCTGCCGTTCCAGATCGGCTTCATGTACTATGTCATCGAGCATGACTACGAACGCGCCGCCCACTGGTTCGAGGTGGCAGGTCGCTGCAGCGACGCCACTGACAAGGAACCGCGCTTTGCCGCCTTCGCTCGTTACCGGGCCGGGGACGACCGGGTATCGCTGGAGCTGTGGAAGAACCTGTACCAGACGACCGCCAGTCCGCAGATGGAGGAACTGGCCCTCAAGATGATAGAAAAGCTGTCCCGCAAGATCGAAATCATGAAGATCTACGGGCCCAATTTCATCGGACCCATCCCGGAGATTTAAGATGCTGCTGGCCACCTTCGGCATCCTGCCCGTGATCCTGACCGCCTGGCTGGGCGCCTGCTTCGGCAGTTTTTCCAACGTCCTGATCTACCGGCTGCCCCGCAATCTGAACGTGGCGGCCGGACGGTCTTTCTGCCCCTCCTGCGAAAAGACGGTGGCCTGGTACGACAACATTCCGGTGTTCAGTTGGCTGGTGCTGCGCGGCCGCTGCCGCAACTGTTCCGAGCCGATTCCCGTGCGCTACCTACTGGTGGAGCTGGGGGGGGCGGCCTGCGCCCTGGCGGCCGTCTGGCGGTTCGGCTGGACCGTGGAGGGGCTTTCTGCATCGTTTTTCCTGATCATCCTTCTGGATATTGCAATGATCGACTGGCGCCACATGATCATTCCGCACACCCTGACCGTGGGCGGCATGCTGATCGGGTTGTTTTTCTCCCTTTTCGGCAATCCTGCGCTGCCTTCGGCCCTTGTGGGCGCCGCTGTCGGCGCCGGCAGCATTCTGGCTGTCTCCTATGGGTATAAGATGGTCCGAGGCCAGGTCGGCATGGGGGGGGGCGACGTGATGCTGATGGGCATGGTGGGCGTCTTCCTGGGCCCCTGGGGAGTTCCCGCGGTGCTTTTCGGTGGGGCCCTGCTGGGGACCCTGTACGCCTTTTCCGCCGGGCGAGGTCGGCTGGCCGGGGCCGCCAAGCTGCCCTTCGGGACTTTCCTGGCCGCGGCCGGGGCCTTGGTACTCCTGTTCGGGCACGACATCTTTGCCTGGTACCTGTCACGTTTCTGATCCCCCTGCGATCAATCTTTCCCCTGTAGGGTCGGTATGTTGCCGGATAGTGTTTTCGGCCTCTTTTCGACCACCGCCCGAATCCTGTCCCAATCCATAAAATTTCTGGTGATTTTGTCTCAAGGCCCCCTGGGGACGGCCGATGAGAATTGTGGCACGCATGTTGCGGTTAGCCCGTGGGATACCCGATAGGGAGTGGGTGTCCCCCACATGAACGCACGAACAGCGAGGCAGGCTTGACATGTTCGGATTCCTTAAAGGGAAACAGAAATCACTGATCGGCATGGACATCGGGTCCAATGTCGTCAAGTGCCTCCGGCTCGATCTGACCAACGATCGACCGGTGATCACCCATTTTGCGATGGCCGATCTCCCGCCCGAGGCGATTGTCGACGGCGAGATCATGGACCGCGAACTGGTGATCGAAGCCATCCGCAGCGCGGCTGAGGAGGCAGGCATTCCGGATGAGCCCGTGGCTAGCGCCGTGGCGGGCCGGGCGGTCATCGTCAAGAAGATCGTCATGGACAAGATGTCCGAGGAGGACGCCCGGGAGGCCATCTACTGGGAGGCCGAACAGCACGTGCCCTTCGACATCGACGATATCACCCTGGACTTCCAGATCCTGCAGGAGGACATCGGGGCCGACCAGATGGAGCTCCTGCTGGTGGCGGCGAAGAAGGACATGATCCTCGGTCACGCCGAGCTGATCCGGGACGCCGGTTTCCGGCCCCTGGTCATCGATGTTGCTTCCTTCGCCAACCAGAACACCTGGGAATACCTGAAGGGGCAGGAGGGGTTCTCGGGATTGCCCGAACTGATCCATGAACCGGCCCCTGCCGCGGACGATGCTTCCGTGGATGAGCTGGATCCCTTCGACGAGAGCGACGGGGACCAGGCCATGCGGGCCGAGGACGAAAGGGCTGACGAATTCGTCGCCCTGCTGGACGTGGGCGGAGGGGTGACCAACGTGCACATCGTCAAGGACGGCGTGCCTTACTTCACCCGCGACCTGCCCATCGGCGTGGCCCACTTCATCGAGGAATTCCAGAAGCAACTGGGCCTGACCTACGAGACGGCCAACGACGTGGCGCGCGGCCACACCGACGAGGTGGACGACCAGCTGGTCACCGACATCGTGCGTTCCGTGGGCTCTGAAATCTACCAGGGCCTCGAACCCAGCCTGTCCTACCTCAAGACTTCCGGCGAAGCCGACGGCATCGACCGGATCGTTCTGAGCGGCGGCGGAGCCCATCTGCCGGGCCTGCGGGAATACCTGGCCGAAAGCTACAACGTCCCCAGCGAGATGGCCGATCCCCTGGCCGGTCTGGACTACAGTCCCGACCTGTTCGGTGAGGGAGAGGCGGAGGAGTTGAGTCCCCTGCTCACGGTGAGCGTTGGACTGGCTCTCAGAAAGGCGGTGGGAGCATGATTCGCATCAATCTACTGCCCCGCGATGAAATGCCGGCCAAAAGCAGGATCACCCTGCCCAACGTCGGAAACTTCGCGCCCCTGGCCCTGGTCCTGGTCGCGGCCCTCGGCATCGGCGCCGTGGTCATGCACCAGTCAAACCAGATCAAGGCCTTGAACGAGATCATCGTCGAGGAAGAGGCGGAAACCCGCCGGCTGGCTCCCGAGATCGCCAAGATCAAGAGGCTCAACCAGCAGCGGAAGGACCTGAACGATCGCCTGGATGTCATCACCAGGCTGGACGGCGATCGCTACTTCCGGGTTCACCTGATGGACGAACTAAACCGGGCCATGCCGGACCACATCTGGCTGACCCGATTCGAGGATATCGGGGGGGACAGGTACGCTGTCGAAGGCGTCACCTTCTCCAACTTCCTCGTGAGCGATTTCCTCCAGAACGTCACGAGCAGCCCCTATTTCTCCGGTGTCGACCTGCTGGTCGCGGAGAAGGGCGAGATCGAGGACGTGAAGGTCATCAAATTCAAGGCCCAGGCCAAGGCTGTCCGCAAGGCGGCCCAGACTCCCTTCGAAGGTTAGGAAGGACGCCATGGATATCGACGTCAAAGATCCCAAATTTCTCCGCTGGGCGATTGCCGTACTGGTGGTTCTGGTGGTGGTCCCGATGTATTTCCTGACGGATTCCTACCCCTTCACCTACAAGGCGCGCAACGTGAAGATCTCCGAGCTGGACGCCCGTCACCAACAGCTTAGCCGGGACCTGGAAAGAGCCCGCCTGCTGGTGCGGAATCTTGAGAAGGTCGAACAGGAGTACGCCATCCTCCACGACCAGTGGCAGGTGGCCCAGGCCCTGTTGCCGGAGCAGAACCAGATGCCTGACCTGCTGCGCAAGGTCACCGCGGCCGGCCAGCAGTCCGGTATCGAGTTCCAGCTCTTCAAGCCTCAGGCTCCGATCAATCAGGGGTTCTATTCGGACAACCCTGTCGAAGTCGTGATCCAGGGCGGGTACCACCAGACCGGTGTGTTCCTGAGCCGTCTGGCCAATCTCAACCGTATCGTCAACGTTTCCGACATGAACATGGAGGGGATGGACGACCAGGATGAGACCCCGTTCACGGTCGAGACCGCGATGACCTTGACGGCCTACACCCAGGGCCCGAGCGCCCCGGTGGAAGGTGGCAGGCTCCAGGATGACGAGGGCATCCTCAACAAGTTGAACGCCAAGGCCGACGCCGAGCAATCCGTCACCGACCAGGCCGCAGTTCGCCACTAGGGAGTTTGAACGATGAAGAGGAACATATTCAGGCTGTCTGCCGCCCTTACCATCGCCGTCCTGCTGGGACTGCTGGTAACCGGGCCGGCCCTGGCCGTCGACGAGGACGCCGACATGGACAAGGATTCAAGTTCGGTCTCCCCGTCCCAGATCTCGCGCGACAGGATCAACGCGATCCGCGCCAACGAGTTTTTCTACCAGTCCTACGGCAAGGCCGACGCTTTCGGAGTCCTGGTCGCCGGTGACTTCGAGAAGTCGACACCCAACGAACTGGTGGACATGAACAGCGCCCAACTGGTGGGTGTGATGTGGGCCCAGGACGACAGGTTCGCCCTGGTCGAAGATGGAGAAGGTTTCGGTTATATCCTACGTGTGGGCGATCGCGTCCGACACGGCCGCGTCGTCAGCATCCGCAAGAATTCTCTCACCGCGCGGGTCACCCTGTACGGGATCACCAACAAGGTGGTTC
>RCNG010000179.1_pt1 | contig 26229 bp, 26 predicted proteins | sample 2041371 | NCBI WGS metagenome assembly RCNG01 (sample SAMN09708227, study PRJNA481090) | Marine sediment metagenome, whole genome shotgun sequencing project. | biome: marine sediment; feature: ocean; material: sediment; isolation source: Sewage treatment plant 1 marine sediment (STP1) ... | reverse complement strand
CGGTCACTGGCACGCGAGATCCTCCTGTATGCGTAGACATGATCGAGCCTAGATCGGATTGCGAGATGCGGGGGAGGGAACCGCGCGACGAATGGAGGCATGCCTCGCCCGCGGTACGATGTCCGACTATGGAGGTTGCATGATCGATCGATCGGTGGTGGTGGCCGTCGTTCGCCGCCCTGGACTCTGGGTCACGGCAATCAGCGCCATGTTCGCTTGCCCCGCAAGAGTGGTGGCGCCACCGGCCTCATCTGCCGCTGCCGGATGCATCGTTGATGCGCTGGCGAATCGCTACCGCCTATGGGAGCGAAGACGCCGCGGTTGATCCTGCGGACATCGTGGCGTATCTTGAGTGGAGGCAACGATCCACTCAGGGGTAGACGAGGGGAGGTTGACGTGGCCACCGGAGTGCTTCGTGATGAACTGCTGAGCCTGCCGGGCGTCGAACGCGCCGATCTCGACGGCGCCGGACCCAGCCCCACCGGGATTCGCGTGCGGCTGGGGGCGGGTGTTGATCCGATTCTCGTCGGCGAGCAAGTCCGCCGAGTCCTTGCTGCCCACGGACTCCGCTCCGAGGTAGTCGGCGGGTCGGCCGATGTCGTGCAGCTACCGACCGAATCGGCCGCCGTGACGATCGACGATACCGATCCGATTCCCGTCGTTTCCGATCCGCCCACAACCGCCGCCGCACCGCCCGTCCACCGCGATGACCGGGCCCCGACGGTATCCGAGGTCCCGAGCAACGTCGGGACGGCCCTCGACGCCGTGGCCGTCGTCGAGGGCCGCGAGGGGACAACGATCACGGTATCGGGGTCCGGTGGAGCGGCCTCGGTTCGGGCCGCCAGCGCGTCTCGGCCGGCAGTCGACCAGGCGGTGGTGTCGGCCGTGGCTCGCCTTGCGGGCGGGGCGCCTCCGCTGATTCGCTCGATCGACGAACGGGATATCGGCGACACAACCGTCGCAACCGTCGTTGTCGATGCTGGAGGTGAACGCCTGGTCGGTTCGGCCGTCGTGGGAGGAGGTTGGTCCTACGCGCTCGGGCGTGCCGCCTGGGCCGCGTTCTTGTCGCGTGCGGCATCGGGGGGCATCAGCTGAACGATGACATCGCTCCCGGCCGGCGATGTCGGCGCTGGCTGGGGTGCGATCTGCGGCTCAGCAAACTCGCGTCGGAAGCTCTCGACCTTTGCGATCACATCTCGTACGATGAGCCGCGTGTGATCGTCGGGGATCTCGAGGAGGTCATCGTGATCGGAAGCGTTGATCGAGACCACCGTGAGGCCCATGTCTCGGAGGTGGTCGAGCATGATCTCCTGGGTGACCTTGTCGGGTGAGAGTACGGACAACTCGGAGACGACGACGGCATCCGCGCTTCCGGATCTACCAATGTCGAGCAGAGCCCGATATCCGTCGCGTCCGAGCGGGCGAGCGGGGTCTCTGCCGTCCTGACAGGTTGCGACGAGGTGATGTCCGGTCTCGGACGCCCATCGACGGATGAACTCACTCTGGGCGAACGCGGTCTCGCCCTCCTCGAGGCTCGGAGCCTCCCGTATGTACCCGACGACGCGCACGCTGTCTCCGGCGTTCTCGACGTTGCTGCCCGCCGCAAGTATGGCACGGTGACACTGAGTGGTCAACAATTGTCGCTGAGTGGTCGCGCCGTCGCTCGGTGATCGAGAGTGCCCTGGTAGCCTTTTCAGATGCCACGAGCCCTCGTGCTGAACGCAAGCCTCGAACCGCTGTCGGTGGTTCCGGTTGAGCGCGCACTCGTGCTCGTGTTTCGCGACCGTGCCGATGTGTTGGCCACGAACGGCGCTATGTGGCGATCCGAGACCATTGCAATGCCGTCGCCCTCGGTGGTGCGTCTCCACCGATATGTGCGAGTGCCCTATGAGCGGCGGATTCCCGTGAATCGGCGGACGGTGTTCCAACGCGATGGGCACCAATGCCAGTACTGCGGACGACCGGCAGAGAACCTCGATCACGTCGTCCCGCGATCGCAGGGCGGCGAGCATTCCTGGCTGAACATCGTCGCGGCATGCCGCCGCTGCAACACCAAGAAGGGTGGGCGGACACCGGCGCAAGCCGGCCTCACCCTGTCGCGCTCACCGCGAATGCCACGACCCGATATCTGGGTGACCGCTGCCGTCGGAGGTGCTGTCGACCCGGGGTGGGAACCCTACGTCACGACGTAGCAGATCGGATCAGTAGCACCGGGCGTGGGGAGCGTCGAACGATCTTGGTCCCGGTGGAACCCAGCAGTCCCTGGAACACGCCGCTTCCGTGCGATCCGATCACCACCACATCGGCATCGAGCGCCTCGATCTGTTCGATGATGGTGGCTGCGACGTTCTCGCTCTCGACGACCCGGGTCTCCGGGGTAACGCCGCGCTGTTGGAGTTCTTTGACCACCGGACGCGTGTTCTTGACGAGCTTGTCATTCAGATACCGGTCGATCAGGGCGTCGTTGCCCGGCCAACTCAGCGGAGTCTTCTGGCCGACTGCCGGAGTCTTGACGAAGGTGTAGTCGGCCACCACGTTGCTGCCGTCTGCTGCTCCCCAGGCGGTACGCATGTCGCTGAGGAAAGCGCGGGGTATCTCGACCACCGACAGAATCGTCACCTTGCCGTCGGTTCCAGCGAGGCTGGCGGCGAATTCTGCCGCCGCCGCTGAATCAATTGCTCCGTCGGTTGCAACGAGTACGTGCACGGATCCTCCTCCAGGTCGCGTGATGAGACTAAACGGCGAGGCCCGCCTCGCGCCCGATCTCTGTCAGGACCGGTACGGCGATGCCTGCCTCGCGTGCGTGGCCGATCGCTCGATCGAGGCGGCGCGGAGCGCTTCTGCCCGTGGTGCCGTGGTCGGGGTCGCCGTCAATCGCGGTGACCATACCGGCGATCGCGGCATCTCGATCGACCGACGAACCGACGAGCCAATCCTGAATGTCGAGCACCTCGGTGGCAATAGCGGATGCGAAATCGTGATGATCGTTCCACAGTTCGGTGACGGTGCCGCCGGTACGAAGACCGCCGATGTTGGCGGTGAGGATGTAGAGGTTCTTCGCGACCAGTTCGTTGACCAGAGCGGCGTCGCTGACGCGGATGGCCGGTATGTCGATCGCGAGCAGTGCCTCGACCACGCCTTCAGCCTGTGGCCCGGCTACCGGCGTGGGGATGAGCACCCGCGTCGCTCGTCCCGGCTTCTTCTCGAACCAGACGACGGCAACGGTCGGCCGCTCGATGCGGTGGCGTTCCCAGTCCCTCGGGAGGAGTTCGTTCTGGATGAGGCCGACGCGCGAGCGCCACTCGTTCGGCAGCTGGTCGAGGACGGGATGCAGGTCGTCCTCACCGACGGTGACGAGCACGAGGGACGTTTCGGGATCGAACTCCATCGCCATCGTCATCGATGTCGAGCGGACGACCGGAGTGATGGGATGCCCGGCTCTCAGCAGTGCATGGGAGAAGACGGCGCCCATCTCGCCGATGCCGACAAGGGTGATCGAGTTGTTCATGGTGTACAGGGTACCGGGGGAGTGGGAGGGTGGGCACGGGAACGAAAGGGTTGACATGTGGCGCAGAGTGGGCCATAGTGGGGCCTCGTGGTAGATGAAGACCGAAGCGCAACGGAGGCGCGGCCAGGTGTTTCTCGGGGAATACAGTCATTCGCTGGACCAGAAGGGCCGCGTCGTGATGCCCAGCAAGTTCCGTACGGAACTCGACGAGGGCTGCGTCGTCACCAAGGGTCAAGAGCGCTGCATCTACGTCTTCCCCATGGAGCGATGGGGAGAGGAGTCGAGCAAGGTGCTCAGGCTCCCCAGAACCGATCGGCGGGCCAGAGACATCTCGCGGTCCTTCTTCGCTTCCGCGTCGGATCAAGCACTCGATCGGCAGGGACGAGTGCAGATCCCCGAGGCGCTCCGGCGCTACGCGGGATTGGAGAAGGACCTGACGGTTGTTGGAGTCGCGGATCACATCGAAGTGTGGGCGACCGACACATGGCAGACCGTGGTCGCCGAAGCAGACGAGTACTACGCCGAAATCGAGGAGGCAGTCTCGGAGTACGGAATATGAGTGAACCACAAGAGCGGATGGCAATCGGCCGAACGCTCGTAGCTGTTGATTGGTCTGGCCTGCGGTCAGTCCCCCGGATGCCAATTGGAAGGCCCCTTACTCCGCCCGCTTCCATGTTGGCGCCAGCGCTCCGGGGGACTGACCATGGATCAGACCACGAGCAGCTACCACGAGCCAGTTCTCTTGACCGAGTGCGTCGAGGCACTGGCCCCGGCAGCACTTGGCGTAGTCGTGGACGGCACCTTCGGCGGAGGCGGCCATACGCGGGCACTCCTCGCGTCGTATCCGGACATGCAGATCATCGCGATCGACCGCGACACACAGGCGCTCGCGAATGCGCCGGACGACCCCAGGGCGCGCATCGTGCTCGGCAACTTCTCGGACATGGCGAGGCTGGTCTGCGATGAATTGGATATACCACCTGGCGCTCGTGGGACCGTTGACGGGGTTCTTCTGGACCTTGGCATCTCATCGCATCAAGTCGATACCGCCGAGCGGGGCTTCTCCTATCACCGCAGTGGCCCGATCGATATGCGAATGGGCGCCGACGCTCCGTCGACTGCAGCTGAACTCGTCAACACGCTCGACGCTGACGAGCTACGAAACATCATCCGTCGTTATGGAGAAGAGCGCTTCGCCGGAAGGATCGCCCGGGCCATCGTCGCGGCGCGTCCGATCAACAACACCACCGATCTCGCTTCTGTCATTGCCAACGCCGTACCGCAAGCCGCTCGACGCGGCGGCCATCCGGCCAGGAAGACGTTCCAGGCGCTTCGCATCGCAACGAACGCAGAGCTCGATGCGCTCTCGACCGGACTCGAAGCGGCCATCGACCTCCTTGCGCCGGGCGGGAGGCTCTGCGTGATCGCGTACCACTCGCTCGAGGATCGCATCGTGAAGCGGCGCATCGCGCTCGGTGCGACAGCCTGCGTCTGCCCGCCGGGCATGCCGGTCTGCGCGTGCGGCAAGGTTCCGGAACTCGAGGATCTCGGTCGCTTCCGGCCAACGGACGCTGAGATCGAATCGAATCCGCGAGCGAGGAGCGCCATCCTTCGAGTCGCAGGGAAGGTCTCAGTATGACCGCCGGCGCATTCCCGAGGACCTCTGCACGGCCGCTCACCCGAACCAAACGGACCCGGCCCGTCGTACGACCGCTTGTCATCTTCATCCTCGCCGTCACGATGGCGTTCTTCGCCGTCATCTACTCACGCATATCTCTCGATCGCACTGCCTTCGAGCTGCAGCTACTCGAGCGCGGAATCGTTGCCGAAGAGGAGCTGCACTGGGACCTCCGGGCTGAGCACGCCCGGCTCCAGGCGCCGGATCGGATCACACAGAGAGCCGCCGAACTCGGGCTCGTCTACCCGCTGGATCGACGTTCGATCGAAGTGACGGGTATCGAACGCGGGGTCGGCGGCTCTGAGGACAGACTGACGGATCTACGAGCGCTGTTTCTGGAACAGCCGTGATGAACAGGGGAGGGGAACAATGCGGAGGCCGAACGCTGGCGGCCACGTACCCGATGGCCTTGACGCGCTGAGGGTGAGCTGAATGAGCCGAACGTCATTTCGTTTCGGCGATCTGCGCGTCGTCGCGCTTGGATTGGTACTCGTTCTCGCATGGGCGGGCATCGGGTACCGGCTGTTCCAGGTGCAGGGCGCAGATGCCGCCGTACTGGCCCAACGCGGTTTCGACCAACGCGTGCGCCACGAAACCATCGAGGCCAAGCGTGGAACCATCTTCGATCGGGATGGCGTTGAACTCGCCGTGACCATCTATGGGAAGGCACTCGTCGCCGATCCCAGCCTCATCGATGACCCCGCGGAAGCCGCGGCCGTACTCGCACCGGTCCTCGACACCGATTACGTCAAGCTCGCCACCCGTCTCGACAGCGACAGTCGCTTCACCTACGTCGCTCGCGACCTCGAGAATGCACTCGTCGGCCGGGTCGAAGCGGCGATCGAGGAGGCCGATCTCATCGGGTTCTCGTTTGAGGAAGCGCCGATTCGCATCTACCCGTCCGGAGCACTCGCCGCCCCGGTCATTGGCCTCACGCGAAGCGATGACGGCAGCGGTATCGAAGGCATTGAATCGGTCATGGAAACCGAGCTTGCAGGTCGTCCCGGCAAGCGTGTCGTGGAGCGAGATCAGGCAGGTCGCGCCATCCCGCAGGCCGAGTTCCTCTTGGAATCGGCGACGCGCGGATCCGATGTCGTCCTCACGCTCGATCGCGAGATCCAGTTCGTTGCCGAACAGGCGCTGCAGTCGGCGATCGACTCGACGGGTGCGCTCGGTGGGTCCGTCGTAGTGATGGACCCCAGGACGGGCGAGATCCTTGCGATGGTCTCGCTGCCGAGCTTCGACGGAACCGACCGATCGACGCTCGACCCGGCGTCCATCCGGAACAGAGCGGTCAGCGACGTACACGAGCCGGGTTCTACCCTCAAGGTCGTGACCGTTGCCGCAGCCCTCGAAGAGGGCGTCGTCCGTCCCGATACCCCGTTCAAGACTCCACCAGAGATCGAGATCGTCGGCGAGACGTATTCAGACCATGGCAGCCACCCATCTGTCATGACGGTGACCGACATCGTCGCTCAGTCCTCCAATGTGGGGACGATCAAGATTCAAAGACAGCTCGGCGACGAGGTGCACTACCGCTACCTCGATGCGTTCGGACTTGGCCGGCCGGCCGCGATCGACTTCCGTGGTGAGGCGACCGGCAGACTCGACCACGTCTCGGAGTGGTGCGGGCCGGCGTGTGGCGCCTCGGCAGCCATCGGTTACGGCATCGGCGCAACCACCCTGCAGATGGCGGCCGTGTACTCGACGCTGGCGAACGACGGAGAGTGGGTCGAACCGCACGTCGTCTCCGAGATTGCAGCGCCGGACGGCACCACAATCGTGACCGAGCCCCGATCGCGACGAGTGGTCTCGGTCGAGACGGCAGAGACGATGCGCTCGATGCTGCGCGGCGTCGTCGAACACGGAACCGGATTCCGAGCCGACATCAACGAGTTCCCGGTTGGCGGCAAGACCGGCACCTCCGACAAGTTCGACGTCGAGGCCGGGGAATACAGCGAGACCGAGACGATCGCATGGTTCATCGGCATTGCCCCGATCGACGACCCCTCGATCGTGGCTGCCGTCGTGCTCGATACGCCGCGGGGCACGCTCGCTGACGGTACTGAGTTGAAGTTCGGCGGCGCCTCGGCTGCGCCGGTGTTCGCCGAGATCGTTGAGTCGGCGCTGCACCAACTCGGAGTCTCACCGGTGAGCACCAACGATGAGTGAGCGACGCCTGCTCTCCGAGATTGTCGCGAGCCTTCCCGGGGGCGGTCGCCTGATCGGGCCCGATCCCGCCATCGGCGGGGTCACCCATGACTCGCGAGCCGTTCGACCGGGCGACCTGTTCGTCGCGATTCCCGGAGCGACGGCGGACGGCCACGACTACGTCGAGCGCGCCGTTGGGGCCGGCGCGGCAGCCGTCGTTGTTGAGCACGACGTGATCGGAGCAACGAGCCGTGTCGTGGTGCCGGACGCTCGGGCCGCGTTGCCCTGGCTAGCCGCCGCTGCGTTCGGCAACCCGTCGCACCGGCTACCGGTCGTGGGCGTCACAGGTACCAACGGCAAGACGACGGTGACCCATCTCCTCGAGCAGATCATCCTCGCGGATGGGCGGTCGGCGGGAGTGATCGGAACGATCGGTGCGCGGATCGGCTCGGCAACAGAATCGGTGGAGCGAACGACCCCTGAGGCCTCGGATCTTCAGCGCCTCTTGGCCGATATGGCCGATGCCGGCGTCGACATTGCCGCGATCGAGGTGTCGAGCCACGCCCTCAGCCTCCATCGGGTCGATGCGATTCGATTCCGAGTGGCCGGATTCACCAACCTGATGCAGGATCACCTCGACTTCCACGGTGACATGGAGCGCTACCACGCGGTCAAGGCCTCCCTGTTCACCTCGAACCGGATCGACCGTGCAGTCATATCTATCGACGATGAAGCCGGCCGAGCCATCGCCGCAGCTACCGATGTCCCCGTGACAACGACCTCCCTCGATCGTGGTGCAGACGTCACAGCGTCGGCCATCGACGAGACCGTTCGGGGCACGGCGTTCCAGTTCAACTCGCCCGCCGGAAGCGTCGCGGCACGCGTGGCACTTCCCGGTCGTTTCAACGTCCAGAACGCCCTCGTCGCCGGTGCGATCGCTCTCGAGTTGGACATGCCACTCGAATCGATCGTCACCGGCCTTGAAGCCCTGCAAGCGATCCCCGGTCGATTCGAGCGTATCGCGGTTCCCAACGGCGTTCCGGTCGTGGTCGACTATGCCCACACGCCCGATGCCATCGATGCCGTCGTCGAGGCAGGACGGCGCATCTCGAACGGTCGTCTCATCGTCGTGTTCGGAGCCGGAGGAGACCGCGACCAGAACAAACGGGCGGCGATGGGCAGAGCTGCCAGCCGCGCCGACCTGGTGATCCTCACGTCCGACAACCCGCGCTCCGAAGACCCGCAAGCGATCGCAGCTGCGGTGCGCGTGGGTCTACCTTCGACGGCCAGAGTCGTCGAGGAACCGAATCGGCGACTCGCCATCCGTCGAGGTCTTGCGGCGGCGGGTGGAAGCGACCTGGTGCTGGTCCTCGGGAAGGGTCACGAACAGGGTCAGGAAGTCGCAGGCCGCGTTGAACCGTTCGACGACCGAGCGGTCGTTCGCGAGGAACTCCGGTACGTCGCGGAGGCGTCCTCATGAAGGGTCCCCTGAACTGGACGCTTGCGACGGTTGCGGCCGCCACCGAAGGCATCGTCGACGGCGACCCGGCGATGCCGGTGTGCGCCGTGTCCACCGACTCGCGGTCGGTGGCACCCGGAACGGTCTTCGTTGCGTTGCGCGGACCGAACCATGACGGTCACGATCATGCCGTCGATGCCGTGTCTTCTGGTGCCGTGGCGGCACTTGTGCAGCGAGGAACTCATCCGAACCTCGTACCCCGTGTCGAAGTCTCGGACACCGCAACGGCGCTTCGCGATCTCGCGGCGACCCGACGGTCCGAGCTGGATCTGCCGGTTGTTGCCGTGACCGGCTCGACCGGCAAGACGTCGACCAAAGATCTGTTGGCCGCGGCGATCCCTGGTGCCTGGGCATCGCCGCGTTCGTATAACAACGAAGTCGGTGTGCCGCTCACCGTGCTCTCGACGCCTGACGATGCTGCCGCTCTGGTGGTTGAAGCGGGCTCACGCGGCATCGGGCACATTCGGTGGCTGATGCCGGCGATACGTCCGTCGGTAGCTGTGATTACCAACCTTGGCCTCGTGCATCTCGAGACGTTCGGATCACGCGACGCGATCGCTGACGGCAAATGGGAACTGGTCGAGGGCCTCGCCGAGGGGAGTACCGCCGTACTGCCCGTCGACGAACCGCGACTGCGACGCCCCCACCCGGGACCGACCGTGACCTTCGGCAGCGCTCAGGAAGCCTCGATACGTGTCACAGATCTCGTGTCCGATCCTGCTGGGCGCCCGTCGTTCACCCTCGAGGCCGACGGGCGCCGGTACGATCTGACGTTGGGCATGTCCGGCTCGCACAACGCGACCAACGCCGCCGCGGCATTGGGCGCCGCGATGGCTATCGGCATTGAGCCCGATCTTGCAGTGAGCCGCATGGCAGACGCCGTGGGTTCGGCGTGGCGCATGGAGGTTCATCGAGGCCGATTCACCGTGGTGAACGACACCTACAACGCCAATCCGACATCAATGGAGGCGGCGCTGCGAACCGTTGCTGCGATGCCCGGCAGCGCCTACGCCATCCTCGGCGAGATGGCCGAACTGGGACCGGTCGCGGCGGACGAGCATGCCCGGATCGGCCGGCTGTCGGTTGAGCTTGGCTTCGAGGCCGTGGCTACCGTCGGACCGGATCACGGTCTCGCGGAAGCCGCCGGTGGATTCAACGTCGACGGACCCGATGCTGCGTTCGATGCGATCGCTCAACGCATTGGGGATGGCGCCGTCGTGCTCGTGAAAGCATCCCGATCGGTTGGCCTCGAGCAACTGGCCGAGCGGCTCATCGAGGAGGCCGCCCGATGATCCAACTCCTCATCGCTGCCACGATCTCATTCGCGTTCACAATCTTCGTGACTCCGATCGCGATCCGAGTGCTCCGCAGCCGAAGCATCGGCCAGTTCATCCAGGAGGATGTACGCGGTCACATGCACAAGCGCGGTACTCCGACGATGGGCGGCGTTGTCATCATCTTCGGCACCCTCCTCGGTTACGCCGGGGCGCACCTGCGTCTGTTCACGCTCGGTGGCGGGCTCGACTTTCGGGTGTATCCGTTCGCGCCGGAGGGCCTCCTCGCGGTTCTTGCGTTCGTCGGCATGGGGTTCATCGGTTTCCTCGACGACTACACGAAATACGCGCGCAAGCACAACCAGGGCCTTTCGAAGCGCTGGAAGTTCCTCGGGCAGCTCGCGGTTGCAGCGACGTTTGCTTGGGGAGCACAGCGAATCGGCGTGTCTACCGAGCTGTCGTTCGTGCGCCCACTCGGCATCGACCTCGGCCCGATCCTGTACTTCGTCCTGGTGCTGTTCATGCTCACCGCGGCGGCGAACGCGGTGAATCTGACAGACGGCCTCGACGGACTCGTCGCCGGTTCCGTGTCGCTCGTGGCCGGTGCCTACGTGCTCATCGCGTTCTGGCAGTTCAGGAACATCGCGATCTACTTCGTCGACATCAACGGGGCGCTCGACCTTGCACGGTTCGCCGCCGCGGTCGTTGGAGCGGCGCTCGGCTTCCTCTGGTGGAACGCGGCGCCGGCGAAGATCTTCATGGGGGACACGGGTTCGCAGGCTTTCGGCGGTGCGCTCGCGGCGCTGGCCCTGTTGACCAACACACAGCTCTTGCTCGTCCTCCTCGGAGGCCTCTATGTGGTCGAGACGCTCTCCGTCATCGGGCAGGTCTTCACGTTCCGCGTGTTCGGGCGCCGCATCCTGCGCATGGCTCCGATCCACCACCACTTCGAGCTCAAGGGATGGCCGGAGACGATGGTGATCGTTCGATTCTGGATCCTCGCCGGCATCATGGTCGCGCTCGGGGTCGGGGTCTTCTACGCCGACTTCCTCTCGGTCACCGGCGGAGGGTCACCGTGAACACACTGATTCTCGGGGCCGGCGTGAGCGGCGTTGCCGCAGCGGGCCTCGCAGCGAGTCTCGGGCACACGGTCTCCGTGTATGACCGCTCGTCAAAAGCGGTCCTCGCGTTGCGTGACCAGGGCATTGCTGTGCATTCCGGCGTCTGGCCCGACCGATTACTGCGCGGCACCGAACTGGTGGTGGTTTCCCCGGGGTTTCCCGAGCAGTCCGACCCCGTGCGCATGGCCGTTGCGGCCGGTATCGAGATCATCAGTGAGATGGAGTTCGGCGCGCGGACTCTCGCCGTGCCCTACGTCGCGATCACCGGAACAAACGGCAAGACCACCGTCACGACGGAGACCACCGCGATGCTGAACGCGAGCGGCGTCCGGGCCGTGGCAGCGGGGAACATCGGCGTTCCGATCTGCGGCCTGGGAATCGAGCCGGCATCAGTGGTGGTGTTCGAGGCATCGAGTTTCCAACTCCGATTCATCGACGAGTTCCACCCCGCGGCTGCCGGTATCACCAATGTTGCTGCCGACCACCTCGACTGGCACGGATCGGTTGAGGCATACGCCGCGGCGAAGGCACGCGTCTTCGAGAACATGACTGGCAACGAAGTTCTCGCCTTCGACGTCGACGATGCCGGAGCGCAAGCCCTCGCCTCCAAGGCCTCCTGTCGAACAATCCCAGTCAGCGGTGTGAGCGCTCCGGACGCAGGCATCGGACCGGACGGCGGCACGCTCCTGGTCGACGGCGCTCGCCTGCCGCTCGCGACGACCGACCCATCGTTCGTCGTCGATCTTGGTATCGCCGCCGCGATCGGCCTGTCCGTGGGAGCGACAGTCGAAGGTATCGGACGGGTCTTGGCCGAGTTCGCTCCAGGGGCCCACCGTCGGCGCATCGTGTCGACCGAGGGCGGCGTCGTGTGGATCGACGATTCGAAGGCGACCAACCCGCACGCGGCGCGAGCCGCTGCTGCGGCCTACGAGCGTGTGGTGTTGCTGGCCGGCGGCCGGAACAAGGACCTCGACCTCTCCGATATCACCGCAGACTCCGTGCGGCATCTCATCGCATTCGGCGAGTCCGCCGACGAAGTAGCCGCAGGCTTCGGGGGTCCGACGACGGTCGTCGGCGATCTCGCCGACGCCGTCGATGCCGCCTATCGCACCGCGCGGCCGGGAGATACCGTGCTTCTGGCCCCCGGCTGCGCGAGCTTCGACGAGTTCGAGTCGTATGCCGCCCGAGGCGACCGTTTCGAGGAGCTCGTCAAGGAAGCCGGGGTCGCGAAATGACCGACGGTTCGCGAGGTGTCGACCAAGCTACTCGAATGCTCGAGGCCGTTCCCGACCCAATTGCCGACGAAGACGACGACGCGCAGCCGACGATGCGCGACCAAATCCGCGAGCGGCGAGCCGTCAGAGCTCTCAATAGCAGCGACCGTCGAGCGGTCCTGCTTGTCGTTCCGGTTGTGATGCTGTTGATCGTCGGCCTCGGTGCCATGCTCTCCGCGGCGTCCGTCGTCTCCATTCGCGAATTCGGCGATCCCCTCTACTACATCAAGCGTCAGTTCGTCTGGGTCGGCCTGGGCCTCGTAGCACTCATAGTCTCCACGAGAATCCCATATCGGCTCTATCGGAAGCTCGCTCTGCCGATCTTCATTGTCGCCATGGTCGGTCTGGCGGCCACGCTCGTCATCGGCGATGTCCGCGGCGGCGCTCGTCGATGGATCGAAGTCGGTCCCCTCACGATCCAAGCATCGGAGTTCGCGAAGCTTGCCACCGTCATCGTGCTGTCTGCCGTCATGGCGAAGAAGGATCGGCTCCTCGGGTCGCTCGCTCATTTCGTCCTACCCGTCGCTGCAGTCCTCGGGGTGGTATCAGTTCTGCTCATGGCACAGCCCGATTTTGGGACCACGCTCCTCATTGGCGCCTCAGCCTTCGCCGTCCTGTTCGCTTCGGCAGCCCCACTGGGGTACGTCGTGGGTCTCGGCGGCATCGCAGCGCTGCTCGGCATGCTCGGCGCGTTCACCATGGACTACCGACGTGACCGCATCACCGGTTTCCTCGACCCGTTCGCCGATCCGCTCGGCACCGGGCACCAGGCCGTGCAGAGTCTGGTGGCGCTCGGAACGGGGGGATGGTTCGGCGTCGGCTTGGGCGCGAGCCGAGCGCGTTGGTCGTTCCTTCCGAACGCCCACACAGACTTCATCTTTGCGATCATTGGCGAGGAGACCGGCCTTGTCGGCGCCGGCCTCGTCATCGTGCTGTTCGCCTTGTTCGCCGCGGTCGGCATCCGCGTCGCGCTCAAGGCCCCGGATACATTCGGCCGGTTGCTCGCCGTCGGCATCGTCGCATGGCTGTCGTTCCAGGCATTGATCAACGTCGGTGGCGTCGTCGCGGTGCTTCCGATTACGGGCGTTCCGCTGCCGTTTGTGTCTTCGGGCGGCAACGCCATGATCGTCAGCCTCGCCGCGGTCGGAATCCTCGTGAACATCTGCCGGACGAGGACAGCCGAACCGGCAACATCATGACCTACGCTTTCGCCGCCGCGGGCACCGGCGGACACATTTACCCGGCTCTCGCTGTGGCCAAATCGCTCGTCGACGACGGCACCGATCCCGACGACATTGTGTTCTTCGGCGGCGATCGACTCGAGACCAGGCTCGTTCCCGAAGCCGGGTTTCGGCTCGTGCAACTCGATATCCGCGGGCTCAAACGGTCGTTCAGCGCTGACAACCTCAAGCTCCCAGCAATGGTTCGGCGTGCCACCGCCGAGGTAGCCGAAACGCTTGGTGCCCTCCCGCCCGGGGTTCTCGTGGTCTTTGGCGGCTACGTGACGGTGCCGGCAGCGGCGGGAGCCCGCAAGGTCGCCATGCCCTACGTCATTCACGAGCAGAACGCCGTGCCGGGCGTCGCCAACCGCTATGTCGCTCGACGAGCCGAGCGCACCTTCGTGGCGTTCGCGCCCGCTCGAGAACGCCTGCACAACGCCGAGATCGTCGGGAACCCACTGGATGCATCATTCGGCGAATTTGACCGCGATCGGCGCCGATCCGATGCCCGCCGGAAGTACGGGCTCGACCCAGACCGACCGGTCATCGGCATCGTGGGGGGAAGCCTGGGGGCGCAGGCCCTCAACGAAGCCGGTGTCGAGATCGCAACGCGCGCAGGGCGGGCCCACTCGGTGCTTCACCTCACCGGCACCGACCACCACGAAGCGCTCGCCGCGAACGCCGCGGAGACGGATGGATGGGTCACGAAGCCGTTCGAGCGAGAGATGCCGGAGTTCTACGCAGCGACGGATCTGGTGCTCGCGCGAGCGGGGGCGATGACAGTGAGCGAGTTGGCGGCGACGGCGACCCCATCGGTCGTCGTTCCGCTGCCGGCCGGACGGGGGTATCAAGCGATGAACGCACATGACTTGGACCGAGCAGGTGGAACGGTCATCGTCGACCAGGAACGAATCAGCGACGTACCCGAGCTGCTTCGACAGCTCATCGGAGATCGCGAACGGCTGTCTGCCATGGCCACCGGTGCGCGCTCCGTCGCCCGGCCCGACGCCGCGCTCCACGTCGCCGAAGCACTCAGGGAGATCGCAAATGTTTGAACCGCCGAGCGTCGACATCGATGAGATCAATTCGATCCACATGATTGGAGTTGGCGGAGCCGGAATGTCCGGACTCGCCAAGCTGCTGGCGCAACGCGGTGTCGCCGTGACGGGGTCGGATCTCAAGCCATCCGCAGTTATCGACTCACTTTCGGGTGTTGGAGTCGAAACGTGGATTGGGCACCAGCCGGACCGAATCGAAGGGATGGACGTCGTCGTGGCATCGTCGGCGATTCCCGATCGGGACGTAGAATTGCTTGCCGCTCGCGAGGCCGGGATAGCCACGGCCAGGCGGCCGGCGCTCCTGCGCGGCATCACTACGGCGTTCACGACGATCGGCTTCTCCGGTACGCACGGCAAGACCACCAGCACGGCGATGGCGGTGGCGGCGTTGCGGGCATGTGAGCGAGACCCGTCGTTCATCGTCGGAGGCGAATTGACCGATCTCAACACCGGTGCTCACCTTGGTGATCGCGACGTACTGCTCCTCGAGGCCGACGAGGCGTTTGGCACCTTCCGGCATCTCGAGCTCGCTGCACTCGGCGTGACCAACATCGAGGCCGACCATCTCGACTACTACAAGACGGTGACCGCCCTCGAAGAGGCATTCGCCCAGGTCGCGGGCCGTACGGAAGGCCCCGTCGTCGGATGCATCGACGATCCCGGCGTGCGACGGCTCGCCGAGCGGGCGAAGGTCATCGGATATGGAACGGGGCCCGATGCCGACTGGCGCATCGCGGACGTGGAGTTGGGTGTCACCTCGTCGTTCACCCTGACCGGACGAGGAGCGTCATATCGCGTGCAGCTCCGACACCCGGGCATGCACGTGGTCACGGACGCTGCCGGTGTGCTCGCGTTGCTCGGTGAGTTGGGCTTCGACCTCGAATGCGCCATTGCCGGGCTCGCTCGTTTCGGCGGCGTACGGCGACGGTTCGAGGTCAAGGCCCGAATCGGCGGCGTCTCCATCGTCGACGACTACGCCCATCACCCAACGGAGGTCGCCTCAACGGTCGAAGCCGCGCGCACCATGACCAAGGGCCGCATTTGGGTCGTGTTCCAGCCTCATCGCTACACGAGGACGGCCGCCCTGGCGCCCGCATTCGGTGTGCCACTCGCCGGAGCCGATCGCATCGTCGTGACCGACGTATACGGGGCCGGGGAGCAACCGCAGCCGGGCGTTACTGGTCGGCTGGTAGCAGAGGCCGTTCGAGCAGGCGGCGGCGACGTCGAATACATCCAGCGCCTTGCCGATGTTCCCACCTATCTCGCCGGGCAGCTCGAACCCGGAGACACCCTGGTGCTCATGGGTGCCGGCGACGTTGCAACAATCTGGGCCGAGATTGGTGACTACCTCGGAGATCGGTCGTGACCGACTGGACCGACGGCATTGCGGGCGTGGCGACCCGGATACCGATGGCGCCGTTGACGACCTACAAGCTTGGCGGATCGGCGGCATGGTTCGCCGAGGTCGGCAGCGACCGTCACCTCAACGACGTCCTTGAAGCGCTACCACTCGATGTGCAGATGCTCGTGCTCGGACGGGGGAGCAACCTCGTGGTGGCCGACCGTGGTTTCGACGGTCTGGTGCTGCGCCTCGTCGGAGACTTCGTAGCGATCAACGTCAGTCAGGACGGCACCGTCACCGCAGGGGCGGCGGCTTCTCTTCCGCGCGTTGCCCGTGCTGCAGCCGAAGCCGGTCGCTGCGGTTTGGAGTTCTACGCCGGAATCCCGGGATCGGTCGGCGGTGCCGTGATGATGAATGCAGGCGGCCACGGGAGCGACACTTCCGAGCGCCTGATCTCCGCATCGATTGTCGACGTGCGCACCGGAACAGTTACCGTTCGCGCACGCGATGAGCTCGACCTCCGCTATCGCCATTCGAATGTAGGCCCAGATCAGCTCGTGACGTCGGCCCAGTTCTCGACCGAACCGTGCTTGAGGTCGAGCGCTGAGTCGCGGATACGCGAGATCACTCGGTGGCGAAAAGAACACCAGCCGGGTGGGACCTTCAACGCCGGATCAGTGTTCAAGAATCCGGACGGCGACGCAGCCGGTCGCCTGATCGACGAAGCGGGGCTCAAGGGCTACCGGTGCGGCGGCGTCGCCGTGTCGGAAATGCACGCCAACTTCTTCGTCGCCGACGAAGATGCGGTCGCACAAGACGTCTGGGATCTCGTCTGGACGATCCGAACGCGGGTCGCACAGGCCACTGGTGTGTGGTTGACACCCGAGATTCGATTCGCCGGAGCATTTGACGACCGCACTGGGCAGGCCGGGGAGCGCGAAACGGTATGAACACGATGGATCACCGCATTGCCGAACGCCGACACGAGGTGACGGAGGAACGCGCGCGCGGCCGCCTTCGGTGGCTGATCTGGGTCGTGGTCTTGGTCGGGGCGATCGCCGCGGTCATCTGGTTCGTGAATTCGCCCGTTCTCTCGATTGGCTCCGTTGTGGTAACCGGTGCCGAGCGCACCGATCCTGCCGCCGTCGCTGCCGAAGTCGGCGCTGCTGCGGGCACGCCGACGATTTCGGTGCGTGGTGGTGAGATCGAGGCAGCCCTGCTCACCAGCCCCTGGATCGCAGAGGCCGATGTCACCGTTTCATGGCCCGGCACGATCGAGATCAACGTTCGCGAGCGCGTGCCGATAGCGTCGATCACGACGGAGAGCGGGATCTTTGGCATTGCGGTCGATGGCATCCTGGTTGCCGAGATCGGCAATGTACCGATCGGTACAATGATCGTGTCGGATCGTCTGGGCCCCGTGGCGGTGGGTGACCGTGCCGGCCAGGCCGGCACGCTTGGCGCCGTCGAGTTCGCTGCCGCGCTGTCACCATCTCTACGTCGCTCCACGACGATCAAGATCACCGGAGACACGGTATCCGCCGTCGTCAGCGGGTACACCGTCGTTCTCGGACGGCCCGCCGAGATGGCGTTCAAGGCAGCGGCCGTTGAGGCCCTTGTCTCGACGGGCATCGAGGAGGGAAGCCGGATCGATGTGACCGCCCCGACGCGCCCGGCGGTGGCGCCGCCTCGATCTCAACTGGAAGGTGAGACGGAGACGCTAGAACAGGCTCAACCTTCGGACTAACCTTTAGATACCTGCGCGGGAGGACCCATACATGACCGATCCGAAACTCGCACCTCATACCTACCTGGCCGTCATCAAAGTGGTCGGCGTCGGTGGTGGTGGTGTCAACGCCGTAAACCGCATGATCGAAGCCGGAGTGGGCGGTGTTGAGTTCATCGCCGTGAACACCGACGCTCAGGCGCTCATCATGTCCGACGCGGACCTCAAGCTCGACATCGGACGCGATTCAACGCGCGGTCTCGGCGCTGGGGCGAACCCTGAAGTCGGCCGTGAGGCTGCTGACGAGCATCGCGGTGAACTCGAAGATGCGTTGACGGGTGCCGACATGGTGTTCATCACCGCCGGTGAAGGCGGCGGAACCGGCACCGGAGCCGCTCCCGTGGTAGCCGAAGTCGCACGATCGCTCGGTGCGCTCACCGTCGGCGTCGTTACCCGGCCATTCGGCTTCGAAGGACGTCGCCGCTCGGTCGCTGCCGAACAGGGCATCCAATCGCTCAAGGCCGCCGTCGACACGCTGATCATCATTCCGAACGAGCGCTTGCTCGAGATTGCCGACGAGCACACCCCGGTCGTCGAGGCATTCCGCATGGCGGATGAGATTCTCACGAACGGCGTCAAGGGCATCACCGACCTCATCACCACGCCGGGACTCATCAACGTCGACTTCGCCGATGTGAAGACGGTGATGTCGGAGGCCGGATCAGCGGTGATGGGCATTGGCCAGTCCACCGGTGACAGCCGTGCACAGCAAGCGGCCGAGAAGGCGATCGCGAGCCCGTTGCTCGAGACGTCGATGGACGGCGCGCGAGGCGTTCTGCTCTCCATTGCCGGTCCAATCGACATGACGCTCCACGAAGTGTCGACCGCTGCTTCGATCGTTGCCGACCACTCGGACGGCGATGCGAACATCATCTTCGGCGCTGTGGTCGACGACACCCTCGGGGACGAGATGCGTGTAACCGTGATCGCTGCCGGATTCGAGCATGAGCAGTCTCGGTCGTCTTCGTTCACGTCTGCTCCAACCGTGAGTGTGCCGACCGTGCGTTCGCCGCTGGAGGATTCCGGCTCGCAAGACGAAGGTACCGACGAGCTGGAGATCCCGGGGTTCGTGCGCGGATGATCCGCCCCGCGGGCTTCCGCGGAGCATTCTTCGGAGATGCCGCGGACGGCAACGGTCGAGACGACCCTGATCGACGCGACGGGATATCGAGCGCACTCGGCCTCTCGAACGCGTGGGCGTCCCTTCACCAGGTTCATGGCGCCGTCGCGCTCACGGTCGACGAGCCGGGAGCCGCAGGCGACGCCGACGGTCTGATCACCATGAATCGAGGGCTTCCACTCGTCGTCGCCACCGCAGATTGTGTCCCGGTCATCGTTGAGGGAGACCGGTCCGTTGCGGTGCTCCACGCCGGGTGGCGTGGCGTTGCTGCAGGAGTGATCGCTTCGGGCGTCGAGGCCATGGCTGCACTCGGGGACACGCCGCGGCGAGCCGCAATCGGCCCGTCGATCGGTCCGTGTTGCTTCGAGGTGGGAGATGAGGTCATCGCCCAGATCGGTGGCTACGCATCGAAGACCGTCTGGGGGACGTTGAGCGTCGATTTGTGGTCGGCCGCAGAGGCTCAGTTGGCCGGACTCGACGTGTGGAGCTCGAACATCTGTACATTCACCGATCCGGCCTATCACTCGTTCCGCGATGACGGAACGACAGAGCGACAGGTGGCGGTGGCATGGCTTCCCTAGTCCTGGCCGATATTCAGGCTCGCATGGCGACCGCTGCGCGTCGCTCGGGGCGCGACCGCAGCGACGTACAACTGCTGGCCGTCTCCAAGGGTCATTCCAACCAGGCCGTGCGAGAGCTGTATGAGGCGGGCCAGCGGGCGTTTGGAGAAAACCGGCCGCAGGGCCTCGCCGAGCGAATGGCGGCGGGCCTTCCTCAGGACATCGAGTGGCACTTCGTGGGCAACGTCCAGCGGCGGGCGATCAAAGTGATCGCACCGCCGATCGTGCTCCTGCACTCGTTCGACCGTGCGAGCCTCATCGCGGCCTGGGCGAAGATCGAGCAACCACCACCGGTGCTGATCGAGGTGAACATCGCCGCCGAGCCACAGAAGCACGGTTTCGACCCGTCTGAGGTGCTGAGCACCGCCGACGCAGCGGCGGCTGCACAGATCGAGGTGCGCGGGTTGATGATCATTCCGCCGCGGGTGGGTCGGCCCCAAGACGCACGTCCCTGGTTCGCGAAGCTGCGCGACCTCGGAGAACTCCTCCGACAAGAGCACCCTGCCGCGGTCGAGCTGTCGATGGGCATGACCGACGACTTCGAGGTGGCGATCGAGGAAGGTGCAAGCATCGTTCGCGTGGGACGGGCTATCTTTGAACCCACAAACATCACTACCCACGACCGCTCCACTGAGGATTGACTATGGCAACGTTCTGGCAGAAGACGCTCTTCTACCTTGGGCTCGTCGATGATGACACCGATGGAGATCAGCCGGCGGTTGCTCCACCTCCGGCTCCGGTTGCAGGTGAGCCACCGCGCGTCGTCACCGCTCGTCCTCCCGGAAGCATTGCAGGGCGCCGCGTCGACCCGCCGACGTCGCAGACCCGTCAGAACACGTCGTGGGAGCATGCCGAGGCCGGGGTCTACGTCCAGCCGGGCTCCGAAGGCGGTCGCCCGCTCGATCCGATACGGAGCGCATCGGCTGAGACAGAGATCATTGTTGCTCGCAACTTCTCCGACGCACAGATGCTCGCCGACGGCATCCGCTCGGGGCGGGCCATGGTTCTGGATCTGCGGACGACAGAACCCGAGATGGTCCGCCGGCTCGTGGACTTCACTTCCGGGTTGACCTATGCGCTCGACGGCAAGATGGCGAAGATCGCTCAGGGCGTCATCCTCGTCTCCCCGGCCGGCGTCGCAGTGAGCAGCGCAGAGCTCGACCGCCTTGCCACCCTTGGCCTCTATGGCTCTTCCTGAGTGATACTCAACGTCATCTGCATGCTGCTGCAAGTAGCGGTCTGGGTGCTCATCGCGTGGATCGTGCTCAGCTACGTCGTCATCTTCGGACGTCTCGGATGGGACCACCCCGTGCGACGCCTCTACGACGGGCTAACGAAGGTGATCGAACCGGTGATGCGTCCCATTCGCAATGTTGTGCCGCCGCTGCGGATCGGTGGGGCGGCGCTCGACTTGTCGCCCTTGATCCTGATCCTCGGCATCACCCTGCTCACCCGCGTGATCTGCGGTTGATCAGGCCGACCCAATAGCCAACCGGATGGTCCGACCGTCGATATCGATCGTCTGTTCGGCCGCTTCGGCCGTTCGGCTGATCGCTGCAGCGAGTACCTCGCCGGCGATGAAACTCCCAAACTGGGCGAACGCCGCAGCGATGTCTTCATCGTCGGATGACCAGGACACCTCGATGCGGTCGGCAACGGCAAAGCCCTCTGATCGGCGCAACAGTTGGATTCGGTTCACAAGCTCACGAGCGAGCCCCTCCGTCCGGAGCTCATCCGACAGCGTGGTGTCGAGGGCGACGGTGATGCCTCCGTCGGTGGCGACCACCATTCCTTCACGAGGTGTCCGCACCACCACGACGTCGTCGGCCGTGAGCGCGACCCCGTTCAGCGTGACCTCATTGCCATCGAGCAGGCCGGTGATCTGTGCGTGGTCGAGTGATGCGATCTTCGCGGCGACCGCGCCGGTGTCCTTCCCGAGGCGTGGGCCGAGTCGCTTGAAGTCCGCCTTGGCAGAGAATTCGACGAGATCGGCCTCATCGGCGCCGGCTTCGACCAGACGGACATTGAGCTCCTCGGCGATCAGGGCGCGATGCGTCTCGACTGCCGTGGCCAACGCCGGATCCCGGGTGACGATCGTGACGACACCGAGCGGCTGGCGAACCCGCAGGTCGTTGCGTTTGCGCAACCCACGGCCGAGATTCACCACCGTGCGCACCGCGGCCATCGAGAACTCGAGGTCCTCGTCGATGAGCGCCGTGTTCGCGTCCGGATAGTCGAGGAGATGAATGCTCGGTGTCGCCGAGGTCTCGTCGGGTCGAACGAGCTGCTGGTAGATCTCCTCCGACATGAACGGGAGCACCGGCGCTGCGACCGTTGCGAAGGAGAGGAGCACCTCGTGGAGTGTCGCGAACGCGGCGAGCTTGTCTGCATGGTCGGCTCCGCCGCGATGCGACCAGAAGCGTCGCCGTGTCCGGCGGATGTACCAGTTGGTCAGGTGTTCGACGAAGCCGACGATCGGGGGCGTGACGGCATAGAGGCGGTAGGCCACCATCTCTTCGTTGACCCGCGAGATCAAGCTCTGAAGGACGGAGAGGATCCAGCGGTCGATCTCAGGTCGCTCCGAGGCCGGCGGCGCACTGGCGAGGTCTGCATCCGTGATGGCGTCGGCCTCGGCGTACGTGGTGAAGAACGACAGCGCGTTCCACCAAGGGAACAGGACCGTGCGCACCACCTCGCGGACACCATCTTCGGAAAACCGAAGCGGATCGGCCCGAACCACCGGTGAGTTGATGAGATAGGCCCGAAGCGCGTCGGCGCCGAACTCGTCGAGGACGTGAGAGGGATCCGGGTAGTTCTTGAGACTCTTCGACATCTTTCTTCCATCCTCGGCCAGGATCATGCCGGTGACGACGCAGTTCTGAAATGGCGCCGCGTCGAAGATCCCGGTCGCCATGATCAGCAGGGTGTAGAACCATCCGCGAGTCTGGTCGAGGCCCTCAGCAATGAAATTGGCGGGGAATCCGCGCTCGAAGCGCTCCTTGTTCTCGAACGGGTAGTGCACCTGGGCGTACGGCATCGATCCCGAGTCGAACCACGTGTCGAGCACCTCGGGGACGCGGACCATGGTCCCATCGCACTCCGTACACGCCCAGGTGATCGGATCGAGGATGTGCTTGTGGAGATCGTCGGTCTTCACACCACTGAGCGACTCGAGCTCGTCGACAGAACCGATGCAGACCGTCTCGTCACACGTGTCGCAGACCCAGATTGGGATCGTCGTGCCCCAGTAGCGGTTGCGGGAGAACGCATAGTCGCGGGCGTCATCGAGCCAGTTGCCGAAGCGCTTCGACCCGACATAGTCGGGCACCCAGTGGATCGACTCGTTGAGTTCGACCATACGGTCCTTGATCGCCTCGACGTTGATGTACCAGCTGGGAATGGCCTTGTAGATGAGCGGCGTGTCCGTCCTCCAGCAGAACGGATAGCTGTGTGTGATCGTCCCGGAGTGGATCAGCACCCCCCGGTCCTTGAGCAACTGAATGAGCACTGGATCGGCATCCTTGACATGAAGGCCCTCGACTTCCGGCACCGCGTCGGTGAAGCGCGCCTCGAGGTCGATCGGGTCGACCAGGGCGTCGATCCCTGCGGCGCGGAACGCGAGGAAGTCGGCCTCGCCGTAGGCGGGGGCGGTGTGGACGAGGCCCGTTCCGTCCTCTGTCGTGACGTCATCCATCGGGATGACGCGAAACCCGCCATTTGCCCGCTCGGCCTCGAAATGGGAGAACGGTGGCTCGTACTCGGCGCCAAGCAATTCCGTGCCGGTTGCGGAGGCGACGATGTTCGGTGTTTCATCAGGCCAGATCGTCGAAATCCGCTCTCCTGCAATCCAGTAGTGCTCTCCGTCGTCCTCGACGCGCACGTAGCCAATTTCGGACCCGACCGCGACCGCCAGGTTGCCGGGGAGGGTCCAGGGTGTGGTCGTCCACACAAGGAGATAGTCGCCGGCCTGGGCGTGTTCGTTGCCCGTGGTGACGGCGAGTCGGAGCGTGATCGAGGGGTCCTCGACGTCGCGGTAGCCGCCGAGGTTCACCTCGAAGTTGGAGAGTGACGTGGTCGCACCCCACGAATAGGGGAGGACCTTGAAGGCCTTGTAGACCAGGCCCTTGTCCCACAGCTGCTTGAACCCCCACCAGACGGACTCCATGAACTCGAGATCCATCGTCTTGTAGTCATCTTCGAAGTCCACCCATCGGCCGATCCGGCGAGTGATGTCGTACCAATCGGTCGTGGTGTTGTTGACCAGCTCCCGGGCCGCCTCATTGAACCGAGCCACGCCGAGTTCTTCGATCTCACGGGGCCCCGAGACGCCGAGGAGCTTCTGCACCTCCATCTCGACCGGCAATCCGTGGGTGTCCCATCCGAAGCGGCGCTCGACGCGATGGCCCCGCATCGTCCAGTACCGCGGCACGATGTCCTTGACGACGCCCTGCAGGATGTGGCCGTAGTGCGGGCTGCCGGTCGCGAACGGGGGCCCGTCGTAGAACGTGTACTCGGAGTCGGCCGGACGCATCTCGACCGAAGTGTGAAATGCATCGACGCGATCCCACAGCTCGAGAACTCGCGCATCGAGTTCGGGAAGGACGACCCCGGGAGGGACCCGGGAGAAAGCTGGATCTGACTGGTTCTTGTTCACGGGCCCTCCGGCGTTGCTGGTGCTGCCGGGACGAGGTGGCCCGCGGTACCACCCGGCTTGCCGATCATGCGATCGACCGCTCATTCGCTCCGTCGCGGTGGAGCCGACCGGCGGGCTTTGCCTGCGGCATGGCCGCGTTCTTCCCGCTGCTCGAGGGTGATGTCCTTCGGTGCGTGGTCCCGGGCTCGCACCATTCCCAGGTCGCTGCCACCACGGGATCGCCGAAGGCGCGTCCCCGTCATTGCGATACGGAAGCGTACTCGACACAGAGTGCTTGTCGCCTTCGATATGGGCATTGGTCGGGTACGTTGCGCCGATGGACGCGATTGCAGAACATGCCGACGGGGTATTGGTGCACGTGCATGTGGTGCCGGGCGCCTCGCGATCCGAGATCAAGGGTCGACACGGCGACGCGATCAAGGTTCGTGTCGCGGCTCCGGCCGAGGGCGGTCGGGCGAATCGCGCTGTCGTCAAGCTCCTGAGTTCCGCAACCGGTGGTCGAGCGTCCATCGCGAGCGGCGAAACATCGCGGTCAAAATCTGTTGTGATTCGAGGTGTTGGTCGAGCCGACGTCGTGGCGCGGCTCGACCCATGAGACGCGTCGGGACTGCCGTGCGCTGCTATGGTGCTCGCTCGCATCGGAGGAGTTCATGGCCCGGCAGTTGGCAGCGTCAACACTGCAGCGCCTCGAGCGGCGGCTCGAGGGCGAGCGAGTGCGGCTTGCGACGATTCTCGAAGAGATCGATCGTCAGCGCGAGATGCGGCGCCTTGCCGAGAGCGCATCCGATCACAACCCTGAGTCGGAGAACGCCGACGGAGGCTCCCATGCCCTGGAAATGGAGATGGACATCTCCATCGAACAGAACGCCAAGGAGCTTCTCGAGAAGGTGCTCCACGCTCAGGACCGAATGCAGAAGGGTCTCTACGGCACATGCGAGATAACGGGGGACCCGATCCGAGTGGCGAGGCTGGAAGCCCTGCCGTACGCGACGACGACGGTGAAAGCCGCGTCCCAGCGCTGAAGCTTCGGCTCCTCGCCGGCCTGGTCGCCCTCCTCGTGATCGTTGCCGATCAGGCGACGAAGGCGTGGGCTGTTGACCGTCTCGCGGATGGCCCGATCGTCATCATCGACGGCTGGCTCAACCTCCGACTCGTGTTCAACACGGGTGCCTCGTTCTCGTTCTTAGCGAAGGGCGGCGCGATCATCGGTCTGCTCGTGATCGCCGTCGTGGTCATGATCTTCTTTGCCCTGCGTGAAGCCGGCCGGCGCCTCGATGCCGTCGCACTCGGTTTCGTGCTCGGTGGAGCGATTGGAAATCTTCTGGACCGGGCCTTGCGCGGCGACGGATTCCTTGACGGTGCGGTGGTCGATTTCATCAACGTTCCATTCTTCGCGACGTTCAACGTCGCCGACATCGCGATCAACGTCGGTGTGGGGCTCCTCCTCATTGGCGCGATCATTCGCCGATGAGCGAGATCCTCCACATCCCGGTCGATCTCGACAAGACTCGCGCCGATCGGGCGGTCGCGGTGCTGTGCGGACTCAGCCGCCGCAGCGCGCGCATCACGGTCGAGGCCGGGGGAGTGGTGCGCAACGGCGCACCGTTGACAGGCTCCGCTCGGGTACGCCACGGCGATGTGCTCGAGGTCACGGTCACGACGGTGGAGATTGAGATGCTGCCCGAACCCGACGTCGAGTTCTCCGTTGCATACGAAGACGAATCTGTCGTGGTCGTTGACAAGCCGCCGGGCGTTGTCGTTCACCCGGGCGCTGGTCGGTCTGGCGGCACGTTGGCGAACGGTCTGTTGTCCCGTTACCCGGAGATGGTGGCCCTCGGCGAGGCACACCGGTGGGGGATCGTGCACCGCATCGATCGAGAGACGTCTGGGCTGCTGATCGTTGC
>RCNG010000173.1_pt1 | contig 26240 bp, 25 predicted proteins | sample 2041371 | NCBI WGS metagenome assembly RCNG01 (sample SAMN09708227, study PRJNA481090) | Marine sediment metagenome, whole genome shotgun sequencing project. | biome: marine sediment; feature: ocean; material: sediment; isolation source: Sewage treatment plant 1 marine sediment (STP1) ... | reverse complement strand
AGAGACGGGCAGCCTGAATCGGGTCCTGATGGGACACGAAGACCAGCGGTCCTTCCGAATCGTCTCGATGCCGGAGAACCGCACCTCCAACCCGTCGAGCGAGTTCAACGAGCGACTCAGGAGAGAACGGTAGGTCTTCAGGGTGCTTGAGGTAGGCCGCGAGTTCACCCGGGAACGAGTCGTCGAGTTCTTCCCAGACGCACCCAGCCCAGCGCGATCCGAGCGCCCACTCAGTGAGCGCATCGTCAACCACGACGTGGCCGTTCGTGCGGTCGGCGATGATCCCAGCGGTCTCAACGGCACGGTCCAGCGGAGAGGCCACCACCGTGGCGTGTCGTGGGAGGCGTTCGGCGACATCCGAGGCTTGGCGTCGCCCGGTAGCCGAGAGCGGGAAGCCGGCGAGGTCGGCATAGACGACGTGGTCGGGATTGCGGACCTCGCCGTGTCGAACGAGCAAGATGCCATCGTTCGCGGTGCTCATCTGATCGAGGGTACCGGTACCGTGGAACCATGACGCAGTTCGCCGAGCCGATCCTTCACGTCGACATGGACTCGTTCTTTGTCGAGGTCGAACGGCTCGACGATCCGGAGCTGATCGGCAAACCCGTCGCAGTTGGCGGAACCGGAGGGCGTGGCGTCGTCGCGTCGGCCAGCTACGAAGCGCGCAGTTTCGGAGTTCGTTCTGCGATGCCCGTCGGAGAGGCTCGCCGCCGATGCCCCGGTCTCGTGATCGTCAACACCTCACACGGTCGATACGGCGCCGTGTCCGCCGAGATCTTCGAGATCATGCGCTCGTTCACGCCGCTGGTCGAGGGAATATCGATCGACGAAGCGTTCCTGGACGTATCGGGGCTCAGGCTCCACCACGCGTCGACTGAGGAGATCGGCGCCCGAATCAGAGCGGTGATCAAGGAACAGATTGGTATCCCGGCATCAGTCGGGATCGCCGCGAGCAAGTTCGTTGCGAAACTGGCATCGAAGCATGCCAAACCCGACGGGATGCTGCGCATCGCAGCAGGCACGGAGCTCGAATTCCTCCATCCTCTCGACGTCGGCGAGTTGTGGGGGGTGGGGGAAGCAACGGAGCGGGCGCTGAGCGATCTGGGCATCCGAACCATCGGAGACCTCGCCGAAACACCACTGCGGCTGCTCGAACACCGGATCGGGAGTGCGTCGGCGCAGCATCTCAGCGCCCTCGCCCGGGCCCGGGATCCCCGCACGGTTGAGGGAGGAACGTCGGCCCGGTCGATCTCGTCGGAGGGGACGTTCGCCAACGATCTCCGGGACCTGGATGAGATCGAGCGCGAGACGCTCAGGATGTGCGACCAAGTGGCCGCACGACTGACGAAGGCGAGGGTTGCCGGCCACACGATCACACTCAAGGTACGGTTCTCCGACTTCACCACGATCAGTCGCTCATCCCGTCACTCGGAACCGATCGCCTCCACGGCGGAGATCTGGGAGACCGCCCGGATGCTTATCGGTCGGGCCGAGATCGGCGATCGGTCTCTTCGCTTGCTCGGAGTGGCGGTGAGCGATCTCGTCGATGTAGGGGGCACCAGGCAGATGGTCCTCGGCCGCGAACGGGCCGATGCCGCCGCCGACGCTGTCGACGGTGTACGGGAGCGATTTGGTGCGGGTGCCGTCATACCCGCCAGAGTGGCCCCACTCCCGGGAGATGGGGATCATCGGAGCGGGAAATAGGTATCGAAGGACCCGCTACGCGAAAGCGGGGGGTCGGTATACTGCAGGTGCGGACAGGTTTGACGTGGAGGTTGCCGAATGGCGCTGGACGATAGAGAGCAGAAGATCCTCGAGGAGATCGAGCGCAACCTCTATGCAGAGGACCCGAAGCTCGCGCAGACGGTCGCCCGGGCCGATCTGTCGGCACGGACCAAGCGACGCCGCTTCGTCGGGGGCGCCGGTTTCTTCGTCGGGCTCGCGATCATGCTCGGAACCTTCACCCGTTTCTCGTATCTCGCCGGGTTGGGGTTCATCTTGATGGTGGCTTCCGCAGCGGCGATCGCGGCAACGATGCGTGGCGTACTACCGGAACGAACCACCTCGATCTCCGTCTCGAACTGGATGGAAGACGTCAGGGAACGTTGGCGCAAAGAACGCTAAGGTTGCCTCTCCCGCGAGGGGTCACAAGATTTTACGAACCGGCCGGGCGGCCGGAGAACTATGGGGAGAAGGCGTGGAGGGATTCACCGCTCAGCAAGCGACTCGTCTGACGGGCTGCACGCCTCATCAGCTTCGCTACTGGGACAAGGTGGCTCTGGTACAACCCTCGCTCCAGCAGACCGGCGGTCGACCGGGACGGCGCCGTCTCTATTCGTTTCGTGACCTCGTCGCTCTGAGGGTCGTGAAGAGCCTGCTCGACAACGGGATGTCGATCCAGCGGGTGCGTCGTGCGTGGGACTACCTCCGCCGAACCGGGGACATGGAGAACCACCTGTCCGAGATCCGGCTTGTCACTGACGGGGATACGATCTTCGCTGTCGCCGTCGATGAAGAAGAGATTCTCGACGCTCTGCGACAAGGCCAGCTCGCGTTCTTTGTGGCGATCAACGACATCACGCAATCGGTCGAAGAGGACGTCTCCCGTTTCGAGCTCGACCGAACACAGTTCCTCGAGATGCTTCGCTTCGTTGAAGACGACGTTCTGTCGGAGGTCGACGAATCGAACGGGTGATCCGGAGGACACCCGTCAGCCTCGGGAATCAGCGCCGGAAGCGCCTCCGCAACGAGCCCAGTCGGTAGTACGAGCGCGTGCGCTCCATGGGGGAGTAGCGAGTCGTGAGCCGATCACCCGTCAACTCCATCGACCGGCGTGCGGTCTCGACCTGTTCGTCCGAGACAGTGCCGGTACCGCCGTAGACAGACCGGGTGTAGACGGCCGCGAGGGGAACCATGGCCGGGTCAACTCGTGCCGCGACCTCATCCGGTGTTGAAGAGGGATCCGGTTCTTCGGAGAAATCGGTGAGCCGTACGACGATCTCTTCCCAGGCCGCCGAGATATCTCCCTCGGCGAGGCGTCGCATCCGGCTGCGGTGACGGATCCATTTGATCAGCGGCAACGCCAATGCGATGAGGATGAGAAGTGCGGCCATCGATCCGACGATCGGAATCCACGAGGGGAGTGAGGACGACGAAGTGGTCTCCCCACCGGTGCCGACGAACCCGGGCTCGGGACGGTCTGTGTCGGGTGCGAAGACGCCGCCCAGCAGGTCGCCTTCGGACGGGAACCGTATGGGCTCCGGCTCAGGAATCTGACCGAGGTACGCCGCGAGGTCGTAGCCGAGGGCCGACTCCATCGCCTGGTAGCTCGTTGCCGGATTGGCGCCGTCGGTGCGTGGCGTCGGATCGAAACTGACCCACCCTTGACTCGGGATCCACAGTTCGACCCAGGAGTGGGCATTGTCGTCACGAACCACCACCTCATCGACACCGACACGGTCGCCGGGGGTGAAGCCCAGGACGACTCTTGTCGGGATCCCGATGGTGCGCGTCATCACCGCCATCGATGTCGCAAACTGTTCGCAATAGCCCCTCCGATATGCGGCGTTCTCAGGATCGTCGTCGAACAGCCAGGCGGCGAGGATGTCATCGCTGTGGCCCTGGGCGACATCGAGGTCGTAGACGAAGCCTCCGCTCTCGCGGAACCAGTATTCGATTGCCAATCCCTTCTCGAAGGGCGTGGTGAGTCGTTCGGTCAGGCCGATCGCCTGTGCCCGGATCCGCGGGTCGATCTCGGGAGGGAGATCCGTGTACTCCTCGGCATCGGGGAGTTCCCTCAGCTCGACCTCGATCGGATCGGGCGGCGTTTCGCCGCCGTCCGCTGCCGCTGTGAACAGAGGAGAGAGGCCGCCACCGGGGACGCCGGCAACTGCCGCCGGGTCAACGAAGGGGATTTCGGATGTGACCCTGTACTGCATCCCCTGATACGTCCGATCCCCCCGGAAGAGCAGCGCAGTGTCGGATCGACGGATGCGAAACGCATCCACATCCTCACCGGCTGCGCCACCGACGGCATACGGAGCAGGCAGCCAATCCTGTCCGAGAGCTTCGATCTCGATGTCGGCAGTAACACTGGAGGTCGGCCCGATGTACTCGTAACCCTCCGTTTCGAGCGGCGTCTCGTCGAGCTCATAGACCTTCGGTCGGCTCGCCGACCACTTGCCGTTGCCATAGGTCTCCATGGTCAGGAGCCGGAAGTACACGTCTCCGGGATCGCCGGCGGTCATGTCGATCGTCGCGCGGAAGAGTGGGGTTCCCGTCTTGGAGACGAGTCCCTCGTGGATGCTCACGTAGGGGTTGTAGCTGATGCTCCCGTAGAACCCACCGCTCAAGCCTCCAGGAGTACGCCAAGCCAGCACCCCATCAGTTGGGAGCTTCGGTCCCAGCAGGCCGGCACCGACCACGGCGAGGGCGACGGTGGCGGCCACGAGCAGTGCAGCGGTAAGTGATGGAGCGTTCGAAGGTGGGCCCTGACGATCGCCTGCCATCCGACCGGCGCCCCGGTCGCGTTCGTCGAGAGCGACGGCGAGGATCGTTGCCGCGACCAGCACGACGAATGCACCGAGGATGATCAGGCTGTCGTTGCGGCGGTCAAGCGTTGCGAATTGGAGTGCGACAACAAGCGGGGGAAGGAGTGCCACGAACGGATGATCCTTCGAGAGGCCCCATGCGAGGAGGGCCCCGAGCAGCCAGAACAGAGCCGTCAGGATCACGACGAGGCCGGTGATCGGCCGAACGGGTTCGACGCCGTGCCGTATGACGTCGAAGGCACGAAGGAGGTCGGACCACAGTGCGGCGATTCCCGGGAGCGTCGGGATGATGAGGAAGGTCTCCGAAGGCGCTGCGAAGCGTGTGGCCGCCACGAAGAGTGCTCCGACGTTGATCAACGCGATCCAGATCGCCCGCACGCGATACGTGATGGCGGTCCATGTGAGGATGAGTCCGATCGCGAGTCCGGACAGCACGACGAGTTGCCACTTGGCTCCGGATTCGGTCGGCCACAGCAGACCCGTCAGCTGCCAGAAGGCGTAGCCGATCGACGCGAGGCCGGCTATCCAGCTGTAGCGGTAGACCACGTCCGCTCCATTCCCTGCTTCCACGCAGACGCCCACCGCTCCGGTGACCGTGACGAGACCGTTGTCGCCCCGGCACGGGCGAACTGGACGAGTGCGTCGCTCGATTCCGATCCGGATGACATCACGATCGTTCGATAGAAGTCGTTCCCGAGGATTCGGTACATGCCGAGAACGGGATCATCCGGCACGCCTGTAACCAGGACGAGGACGCCACCGGCCACGCCTGTGCGACGGATGCGAGAGAGAGCCGTCTTCAGATCGAGGACGGGCGCAGGCTGCACAGCAGCGAGCTCTTCCATAGCGATCCCGTAGCCCTCGGTGCTGCCGACCACGACGCCTGATCCGTGCCCGGTCCACAGCGTGGGCGCATACCCGTTTCTGAACAGATGTCGGAATGCGGATGCGACGCCACGAACCGCATGCTCGAATGCTTCCGAATCCGGGTACACCGATTGGCGGGGATCGAGCAGAACGAGCGCCCTGGATTGCCATGGCATCTCGAGCTGGCGGATCATGAGGACGTCGCGCTTCGCCGACGATGGCCAGTGAACCTTCCTGAGATCATCCCCCTGCTGGTATTCGCGGAGCGTGAAGAAATCGTCCCCGCCGGTGGGGGAGAAGCTCGCCCGAGACGTGTTGACGGTCGGATCGTGACCGCGGCCGAGAGGAAGGCCGTCGAGGTCCTCCACGGCGGGGTACACCACGAGGCGATCGATCTTGCCAGCCGTGCCTCCGGCCTCCGAAAGAGCAAGGGGATCTCGAACCTGGACGATGGCGGGTCCGACGGTGTACACGCCGCGGGGACGACAGAGCACCTCGTAGCGGGCAACCATGGGATGGTGGGGTTCCACTCGATCGGCAACGAACCGAGCTGTCCCCAATCCGGAAACCTCGTCGAGAACGACCGCCTGGGGGATCCGACGACTCGTCGAGAGTGTGACCTCGACGATCGCGCGGTCTCCATCATGCACCTGGAACGGGGTGATGTGGCGAGACACTCCGACACTAGGGACCGTCGACCGGACGTATGCGACACCGCCGCCGATCGCCGCGACGAGGAAGAGACCTACGCCGAGCATCAATCGCTCTCCGAACACGACCCACAGAACGATCAGAGCGACGCCGGCACCGAGGGCTGCCCATCCCCGGGTCGTAGGCATCAGCGATCCACCGTCATTTCGCGGCGACGCGTGTCCCGGGTACCGGCACGGTACCGGTCACGCCTTCAAGGATCTCGTCGATCGTGACTCCCCGCATCTGTGCCTCGGGTCGCATGATCAGACGGTGGTTGAGCACCGGATACACCACGCTCTTCACATCATCTGGTGATACGTAGTCGCGGCCTGCGACGGCGGCCGTCGTGCGCGCGGCGCGCTGGAGGAACAGCGAAGCACGCGGGGAGGCGCCAAGGAGAAGGTCGGGTTCCTCTCTCGTGGCCTCGGCGATGTCGATGATGTATCCCTTCACGACGTCGGCGACATGGACATGAAGGGCGATCTCGGCCATCCGAACAACGTCCTCCGCGTGGATCACGGGCCGGAGGTCTTCGAACGTTGATCGGTCGCCGTGCGTGTCGAGCATCTCGAGCTCTTTGGACCGGGCCGGGTAGCCCATCGTCAGCCGCATCATGAAACGGTCGAGCTGTGCCTCGGGCAGGGGATAGGTGCCCTCATGTTCGATCGGGTTCTGCGTCGCGACAACGATGAACGGCGGTCCAAGTGTGCGGGTCACGCCATCGATGGTTACCTGGTGTTCCTCCATGGCTTCGAGCAATGCGGCTTGCGTCTTCGGGCTGGCACGGTTGATCTCGTCGCCGAGGACGACGTTCGAGAACACGGGTCCGGAGCGGAAGACGAACTCCCCGGCTTCTCTGTCCCAGACGGAAACTCCCGTGACGTCGGAGGGGAGGAGGTCGGGGGTGAATTGGATCCTCTTGAATGAGCAGTCGATCGACCGCGCGAGCGACTTGGCCAGGAGCGTCTTCCCCACACCGGGGACATCCTCGATGAGGACGTGTCCGCCCGAGATCAGACAGGAGGTGATGAGTTCGACGGTGTCCCGTTTCCCCTGGATCACATGCTCGATATTGTCGGCGACGGCAGTGAACCGTTCGCCGAACCAGGCCAATTCGTCCGGGGTCACAGGCATGGGGAAGCCTCCATTGTTCTCGCGCACCGCCGAGCCTAGAGGGACCGGAAGAATGTGGGGGCAGTGGCCGAGTAGATCAGTAGATCAGTAGACCAGTAGACCAGTACTGCTCTACTCGAACGGAGTACCGTCAGCGACACATGATCAACCGCTCCGTCACTTCGGCCATTCTCAAGCGGCCACAGCTCTGGGCTACCGCGTTCGGTGCGATGCTCGCGTTTGCTCGCCGGGGGTGGTGGCGCCGTGCTCCCTTTCTCCCGACTCCCGACGACGAACTGATGCGGTGGCGAACAGCTACCGCATACGGGACCGACGACGTCGACCTTGTCAGCGACGACGTCGTGGCCTATCTTGAGTGGCGGCAACGATTCGGCCAGGGGTAGACGAGGGGAGGCTGACGTGACCGTTGGAATGCTGCGCGAAGATCTGCTGAGCGTGCCGGGCGTCGAGCGTGCAGACCTAGACGGGGATGCCATGGCGCCGGCCGGTGTTCGCGTGCACCTCGCGGAGGGCGTTGATGCCGCCGTGGTCGGTGAGGAGGTTCAGCGAGTTCTTTCCCTCCATGGTCTCCGATCCGAAGTGGGGCAAGGATCCCTCGTTCTCTCCCCGGCTGATTCGCAGACCGTCCGCAGTGCGCCGGCCGAGCCGATGCTCACCGCCGTGCGGGTCACGGAAGGACGCGACGGTGTCACTGTGGAAGCCGTGTCCGGCGATTTGACGGTATCGGTGGGCGCTGCCGGCGCTGCAGGTCCGGCCCTCGATCAAGCGGTTATATCAGCGGTAGTCGAGCTGGCAGGGGCGACCTCCATCCCTCTGGTGAGATCGGTCGACGTCCGTGACGTTGGCGACACATCCGTGGTGACGGTCGTGATCGACGAGGACGGGGACAGGCTCGTCGGATCGTCGATCGTCGAAGGCGGTCGTGCCTACGCGGTGGGTCGGGCCGCGTGGGCGGCGCTTTCCTCCCGCTGAGGGCTTGGTGGCATCAACTGAACGATGACATCCGGTTCGTCAGACTCGACAGGCTCTCCGACTGTTTCGGGGAACTCTCTTCGGAATTCATCTACTTTCGCGATGACGTCTCGCACGACGAGTCTGGTGTGGTCGTCGGGTACCTCGAGCAGTTCACTGTGGTCGGGCTCGTTGGTCGAGACGATCGTGAGATCGAGACTCCGCAGATAGTCGAGCATGATCTCCTGGGCCACCTTGTCGGACGAGAGGACCGAGAGTTCAGAGACGACCAGGGCGTCTGCGTTCCCGGATCGTGCGATGTCGAGGAGCGCACGGAATCCGTCCCGCCCGAGGGGCTGCGTCGGATCTCGTCCGTCCTGGCATGTTGCGACGAGGTGGTGACCGGAATCCGCAGTCCACCGCCGAATCCGCTCGCTCTGGGCGAATGCGGTCTCGCCTTCGGCCAGACTCGACGCTTCTCGTACGTACCCTACGACCCGCACAACTTCTCCCACGCTCTCGTATCTGCTGCCCACCGTTGAGTATGACAGGAGTACGGTGAGTGGTCAATTACTGTCGCTGAGTGGTCTCAGTTTCAGTGGATGCTCATGATGCCGCTGGTACGATTCCGGTGTGCCACGAGCCCTCGTCCTGAACGCGAGTCTTGAACCGCTGTCGGTGGTTCCCGTGCGGCGCGCCCTTGTCCTCGTGCTCCACGATCGGGCCGATGTCCTGGTCACGAACGGTGCGCTCTGGAGGTCAGAGGTGATCGCGATGCCGTCACCCTCGGTCGTGCGCCTCAAGAGGTTCATACGTGTCCCGTACCAGCGCCGGGTTCCGGTGAATCGTAGAACGGTGTTCCAGCGGGACGGTCACCGATGCCAGTACTGCGGTCATCAAGCCGAGAACCTCGATCACGTCACTCCGCGGTCGCAGGGAGGCGAACACACGTGGTCGAACGTTGTCGCAGCGTGTCGACGCTGCAACACGAAGAAGGGTGGCCGCACACCGAGCGAAGCCGGACTCAAGCTTGGGTCTGTTCCGCGCCCACCGCGTTCCGACACGTGGATAGCTGCAGTGATCACCGGTTCGATCGATCCGGACTGGGCGCCCTACGTCAGGACGTAGCCGACCGGATGAGCAACACCGGCCGGGAGCACCGTCGAACGATCTTGGTGCCCGTCGAACCGAGCAGGCCCTGGAAGAGACCCTGACCATGAGACCCGATGATGACAGCGTCGGCACCGACGTCCTCGACTTGCTCCAGGATCGTGCTCGTCACGTTCTCACTCTCCACCACTATGCCCTCCGCCTGAACTCCTACGGCCTGGAGCGCCGCGACGATCGGTGCTGTGTGCAGTTCGAGCTTGTCGGACAGGTACCGTTCGATCATCGCGTCATCGCCCGGCCAACCTCTCGGCGGCTCCCGGGGCACGGCAGGTGTGGCAACGAACTCAACGTTGGCGATCACGCCGGCACCGCCCACAGCACTCCGCTGAACGCGCATATCGTGCAGGAATGCTCGCGGCACCTCGACGACGGTGAGCACGGTTACCCGGCCGGATGGACCCGAGAGACTGGCTGCGAAGTTCGAAGCGATTTCGACGTCGACCTTTCCATCGGTGGCGACGACTACGTGCACGGTTCCTCCTCGGGGTGTCGGATATCAGCCTATACGGAGAGACCGGCCTCGTGCCCGATCTCACTCAAGGTGGGGGTCTCGATCCCGGCCGAACGGGCATGGTCGATCGCCCGCTCGAGACGTCGAGGGGCGCTCCGCCCGGTCGTGCCGTGGTCGGGATCTCCTTCGATCGCACGGACCACGCCTTCGACTGCAGCGTCCGGGTCGATGGGGGCGCCGACGAGCCACTCCTGAATCTGAAGGATCTCCGATGCGACGGCGCTGGCGAGCGGACGATGATCGTTCCACAGTTCTGAAACGGTCCCTCCGGTTCTCAACCCGGCGATGTTGGCCGTGAGGATGTAGAGGTTCTTCGCCACCAGGGCATCGACGAGGGCATCGTCCGGGATGAGCTCGGCAGGGATGTGGATCGAGGTCAACGCCTCGACGAGCAGAACAGCCCGCGGTCCGGCCACCGGCGTCGGGATGAGAACCTTCGTCGCACTACCCGGCTTCTTCTCGAACCAGACCACGGCGACGGTTGGTGAATCGATCCCGTGGCGCTGCCAGTCGCGGGGGAGGAGCTCGTTCTGGATCAGGCCCACCTGAGATCGCCATCCCTCCGGCATGTGCTCAAGAGATTCCGGGAGGTCGTCCTCTCCGACGGTTACGAGGGTGAGCGCCGGGTCGGGAATGATGTGAACTGCATCCTGGACGGGTGTCGATCGCAGTATCGGGAACACGGGATGTCCGGCGCGGAGGAGGGCGTGCGAGAACACCGCTCCCATCTCGCCGATGCCGATGAGAGTGATGGGTTGCTTCATGGGCAGAGGCTACCGGACCCGTGGTAGGGGCGTCCGGGCGCGTTCGGGGTCGATTGAGTTGACAAGTGGCACATAGTGGGGCATAGTGGGGCCTCGTGGAAGATAATGACCGCAGCGTTACGGAGGCGCGGAAGCGTGTTTCTTGGTGAATACAGCCACTCGCTTGACGAGAAGGGCCGGGTCGTGATGCCCAGCAAGTTCCGGACGGGGCTTGCTGATGGGTGTGTCGTGACCAAGGGCCAGGAGCGCTGCGTCTATGTCTTCCCGATGGATCGATGGGAAGAGGAGTCGAGCAACGTTCTCAAACTGCCGCGCACAGATCGGCGGGCCAGGAACTACTCGCGGTCCTTCTTCGCCTCGGCGTCGGATCAGTCACTCGATCGGCAGGGACGAGTGCAGATTCCGGAATCACTGCGCCGATACGCGGGGTTGGGGAAGGACCTGACGGTGGTCGGCATCGCTGACCATATCGAGGTCTGGAACACCGAGACCTGGCAACAGGTCGAAGCCGAGGCCGACGAGTACTACGCCGAGATCGAGGAGGCACTGTCCGAGGACGGAATATGACGGAGACACACGGGCGCCTGGAGAGCGGTCCCGTGACCGAACAAACGAAATGGTCTGGCCTGTGGTCAGTCCCCCGGATGCCAATTGGAAGGCCCCTTACTCCGCCCGCTTCCATGTTGGCGCCAGCGCTCCGGGGGGCTGACCATGGATCAGACCATGAACAGCTACCACGAACCCGTGCTCGCGGACGAGTGCATTCGGATGCTCGAGACAGCGGCCTCCGGCATCGTCGTGGACGGCACGTTCGGAGGTGGCGGTCACACGCGCCGTCTGCTCGATGCCTACCCGCAGATGCGAGTCATCGGGATCGATCGCGACCCGGATGCCATAGCCAACACTCCGGACGATCCGCGGGTGCGGGTGGTACTCGGGAACTTCGCAGAGATCGAACGGATCGTGGGCGATGAACTGGCCCCACCACCTGACGGTCCTGGGGCCGTTGACGGGGTTCTTCTGGACCTGGGCATCTCATCGCATCAAGTCGATGCCGCCTCGCGAGGGTTCTCTTACCACCGGAGTGGTCCGATCGACATGCGTATGGGCACGGATGTGCCGGAGTCGGCGGGAGACATCGTCAACGAGTACGACCGTGACGATCTTCGCGACGTCATCCGGCGTTTCGGCGAGGAACGCTTCGCAGGACGCATCGCCGACGCCATTGTCGCAGCGCGGCCCATCGATGACACAACCTCTCTCGCTTCGGTCATCGCTGAAGCGGTCCCGGCTGCCGCTCGCCGTGGCGGGCACCCGGCCAGGAAGACGTTTCAAGCTCTCCGCATCGCCACCAACGCGGAGCTGGATGCGCTCTCGGCCGGTCTCGATTCCGCCATCGAGCTTCTCAGACCCGGCGGGAGGATTTGCGTGATTTCCTACCACTCTCTCGAGGATCGCATCGTGAAGCGCCGGATCGTGTCAGGCACAACCGGATGTGTGTGTCCACCGGAGCTCCCGGTCTGCGGCTGCGATGAGCGTCGGGAACTCGAGGACCTTGGCCGGTTCCGACCGTCCGCCGACGAGATCGCGCGGAATCCACGTGCGAGAAGCGCGATCATGCGCGTGGCCGAGAAGGTGCCGGCATGACGGCCAGCGCTCTTCCTCGGTCGAGAGGACGTCACGTCGGGGTACGGACGCACGGGCGGAGGCGTCCCGTTGTCCGACCTCTCGTCGTCTTCACGATGGCAGTCATCCTCGTGTTCTTCGCGGTCATCTACTCGCGGATCTCGCTCGATCGAACCGCGTTCGAACTCCAGAGTCTCGATCGGGAGATCGCCGCCGAGCAAGAGCGCCATTGGGATCTGCGCGTCGAGAATGCGCGGCTCCAGGCGCCCGATCTGATCACACAACGGGCCGCCGCTCTCGGGCTCGTCTACCCGGACGATCGTTACACGATCGAGATCTCCGGGATGGTGGACGCGAACGGCGGCCCCGAGGATCGATGGATGGCTCTGAGAGCGCTGTTCGTGGAGCAGCCGTGATGACCGAAGGAGGGGAACGATGCATAGGCCGAACGCTGGCGGCCGCGCACCCGACCGCAGAGAAACGCTGAGGGTGGTCTGAAGTGGCACGATCGACGTTCCGCTTCATCGATCTTCGGTTGATTGCGATCGGACTCGTCTTCGTCCTCGCATGGGCCGGTATCGGATACCGGCTGTTCCGTGTCCAGGGTGCCGACGCGGCTGAGCTAGCCCAACTGGGGTTCGACCAGCGTGTTCGTCACGAAACGATCCAAGCCAAACGGGGAACCATCTACGACCGTGACGGCATCGAACTTGCGGTGACCGTCTTTGGTAAGGCCCTGATCGCGGATCCGAGTCTCGTTGAATCACCCGAGGAAGCTGCAGCGATCCTCGCTCCGATCGTGGGCGTCGACTACGTCGGACTCATTCAGCGCCTCGAAGGTGATGGAAGATTCACGTACGTCGCCCGCAGACTCGAGAGCGATACGGTCGAGCGCGCTGCTGCTGCGATCGAGTCTGCCGATCTGGACGGTTTCTCGTTCATTGACGAGCCGCTGCGAATCTACCCGTCCGGACACTTGGCGGCTCCAGTGATCGGACTCACGCGTCTTGATGACGGAGCAGGCATCGAGGGAATCGAAGCGGTCATGGATACCGAGCTTGCAGGACGGCCCGGCAAGCGGGTCGTCGAGCGCGACCAGGCCGGTCGGACAATTCCACAGGCTGAGTATCTTCTTGAACCATCCGTGCCAGGCTCCGACGTTGTGTTGACGCTCGACCGCGAGATCCAGTACACAGCTGAATCGTCGCTCCAAGCCGGGATCGATCGTTCCAATGCGCTCGGCGGATCCGTGATCGTCATGGACGTCGACAGCGGTGAGATCCTTGCCATGGTGTCGCTACCGGGTTTCGACGGATCGGACCGGGGGACCCTCGACCCTGCGACGCTTCGCAATCGTGCGACCACCGATGTATTCGAACCGGGGTCCACACTCAAAGTCGTCACCGTTGCCGCGGCCCTCGAGGAGGGCGTCATCCGTCCGGATACCACCTTTGAGACTCCTCACGAGATCGAGATCGGCGAAGAGACGTACACCGATCACGGAAACAATCCAGCCGTGATGACCGTTTCGGACATCGTCGCCAAGTCATCGAACGTGGGAACCATCAAGATCCAGCGCCAACTGGGGAACCAGGCGCACTATGCGTATCTCGACGCGTTTGGTCTGGGACGTCCGGCGTCGATTGACTTCGCAGGCGAATCGACCGGCCGACTCGATCATGTGAGCGAGTGGAACAACGCAGCGGCGGGTCCGTCGGCTGCCATCGGCTACGGAATCGGTGCAACCCCCCTCCAGATGGCCGCTGTATACGCGGCCGTGGCCAACGATGGTGAATGGATCGAACCTCACGTGGTCTCTGAGATCGTCGGATCGGACGGAGAGCGAACGATCACCGAGCCGAGGCATCACCAGGTGATCTCCGCCGACACGGCGCGAACGGTCCGCACGATGCTGCGCCGGGTCGTTGAAGACGGCACCGGCTTCCGTGCAGACATCGACGAATTCCCGGTCGGAGGCAAGACCGGAACATCGGACAAATTCATCGTCGAGACCGGCAAGTACAGCGAAACGGAAACGATCGCCTGGTTCATCGGGATCGCACCGATCGACGACCCCGAGATCGTGGTCGTTGTAGTCCTCGACGCACCCAGTGGAACCGTCGACGGGGGCCGCTACAACCTGAGCTTTGGCGGAACCTCCGCAGCGCCGATCTTCGCCGAGATCGCAGAGTCGGCACTCCACCAACTTGGAGTGTCCCCGACGCATGACGGCAATGCCTGATCCGGTCCGCCTCTCGGATCTCGTCGGTCGCCTCCCGGGAGGAGGACGGCTCGTCGGTGACGATGTGTCGATAACCAGCGTCACCCACGATTCTCGCTCGGTCGACGCCGGCAGTCTCTTCGTCGCGATCCCCGGCGAATTGCACGATGGCCACGACTACGTGGATCGCGCGGTTGCTGCTGGGGCAGCGGCGGTCATCGTCGAACACGGCGTCGATGCTCCAAGCCAGATCGTCGTGTCGGACGCCCGAGCTGCCTTGCCGTGGGCCGCCGCTGCTGTGTACGGCGACCCTTCGTGGCATCTCCCCGTGATCGGCGTGACCGGGACAAACGGCAAAACCACGGTCACCCACATTCTCGAGAAGATCGTCGTCGCAGCCGGACAGACGCCTGCCATCGTCGGCACCGTCGGTGCGAGGATCGGTGATGCACATCGTGCTGTGGCGAGAACGACGCCGGAGGCTTCCGATCTCCAGCGACTTCTCGCCGACATGGTTGACGCGGGTGTCGATGTTGCCGCGATCGAGGTCTCGAGCCATGCCCTCTCCCTCCATCGAGTCGACGCCATCCGTTTCCGCGTCGCGGCGTTCACGAATCTGATGCAAGATCATCTCGACTTCCACGGTGACATGGAGAAGTACTTCGCCGCCAAGGCTTCCTTCTTTGCTCCGGATCGTGCGGATCACGGCGTGGTCGCGATCGACGGCGAATGGGGCAGGAGAATCGTTGCCGCTACCGACGTGCCGATCACCACGGTTGCCCTCGACCGTGAGGCCGACGTTGAGGCATCGTCGATCACAGAGTCGGTCTCCGGTTCGTCATTCCTCATCGGCGTCGAGGATCGGCAGATCCCGGTCGAACTCCCGCTTCCGGGGCGATTCAATGTCGAAAACGCATTGGTCGCGGTTGCCATTGCCCTCGAATTGGGCATCGACGATGTCGCCATCGCTCGTGGGGTCTCCGCCGTTCGGACGATACCCGGTCGATTCGAGCGCATCGAGAGCGGGCGAGGGTTCGGCGTGGTTGTCGACTACGCCCACACGCCTGACGCCATCGAAGCTGTGGTCGGTAGCGCACTCCGCATGTCGGAGGGGCGCGTCATCGTGGTCTTCGGAGCCGGAGGGAATCGTGACCAGGACAAGCGGCCGGCGATGGGGAGAGCGGCGAGTCGAGCAGACTTCGCTGTTCTGACTTCTGACAATCCGCGGTCCGAGGATCCGGCAGCGATTGTGGCGGCCGTTCGATCCGGGATCCCGACGGAGGTGACGATCGCCGAGGAACCCGACCGACGTCGAGCCATCAGAATCGCGCTCGAAGCGGCCGGGCCCGACGACCTTGTCCTCATTCTCGGCAAGGGGCACGAAACAGGCCAGGAGATCGCGGGGAGGAGAGAGCCGTTCGACGACCGCACGGTCGTGCTCGAGGAGCTGGACACGATGTCGGGGGTGTCGTTGTGACAGGGCCCCTTGACTGGACGCTTGCGACCGTGGCGGCCGCGACCGGTGGTGTTGTGGACGGTGACCCGACGATGCCCGTGCACTCGATCTCAACCGACTCCCGAGCGGTGGAGCCTGGATCGGTCTTCGTCGCGATCCGTGGGGAGCGGTACGACGGACATGACTTCGCGACCGATGCCGTCGGAGTAGGCGCCGTTGCAGCGCTCGTCGAACGGGGGAGCCGTCCAAACCTCGTGCCGCGCATCGACGTCGAAGACACGACGACCGCCCTGCGTGATCTCGCCGCTCACCGCAGAAGCGAGCTCACCATGCCGGTCGTCTCCATCACCGGATCGACCGGGAAGACGTCGACCAAGGATCTCCTCGCTGCGGCGATACCCGGCTCGTGGGCATCGACGCGTTCCTACAACAACGAAATCGGCGTCCCCCTCACCGTGCTCACGACACCGGACGACGCCACCGCCTTGGTCATCGAGGTGGGATCGCGGGGGATCGGTCACATCAAGTGGCTCATGCCCGCCATCCTTCCTTCAGTCGCCGTCATCACCAATCTTGGCGTCGTCCACTTCGAGACGTTCGGTTCACTCGATGCTGTCGCTGACGGGAAATGGGAACTTGTTGAAGGTCTCGCCGAAGGCGCCACCGCCGTGCTGCCCGACAACGAGGCACGACTCCAGCGGGATCACCCCGGTCCGACGATCACCTTCGGGGAGAGTTCCACGGCGTTGGTACGGATCACCAATCTTACGACCGACGATGAAGGTCGCCCCTCCTTCGACCTTCGATCATGCGGACAGGTGCTTGCGATCACGCTCGCGATGGCGGGCCCACACAATGCGCTCAACGCTGCAGCGGCCTTCGCCGCCGCAACTGCGATAGGGATCGAACCGGAGACGGCAGCGTCGGGGATGTCGACCGCTGTCGCATCGCCATGGCGCATGGACGTGAGGCCCGGATGCTTCACCGTCGTCAACGACGCTTACAACGCCAATCCGACATCGATGGAGGCTGCTCTTCGGACGATTGCAGCCATGCCGGGCCGGTCCTACGCCATTCTTGGCGAGATGGCAGAACTCGGATCGATCACGATGGAAGAACACGAGCGTATCGGTCTCCTCGCCGCCGATCTCGGCTTCGAGAGTGTCACAACGGTCGGACCGGATCACGGCCTTGCGATCGCAGCGGGTGGGAGGAATTTCCCGGACGCCTCGTTGGCGTTCGACCATATCCTCAGTCTGCTTCGTGACGGCGATGTTGTCCTTGTGAAGGGATCGCGATCGGTGGGACTCGAAGCCATCGCCGAGAGACTCGCCGAGGTCGCCTCCTCATGATCCAAATCCTCATCGCCGCTTCCGTTGCATTCGCGTTCACCATCTTTGTCACACCGATTGCGATCCGGATCCTCCGACGACGCAGCATCGGTCAGTTCATCCAGGAGGACGTGCAGGGCCATATGCACAAGCGGGGGACACCAACGATGGGTGGTGTGGTTCTGATCCTCGGAACCGTCCTCGGGTACGTGCTGGCCCACTTCAGCGTCCTGACCGTTGGGAAGGGTCTCGAGTTCAGCATGAGTGTGTTCGCTCCCGAGGGACTCCTTGCCTTGTTCGCCTTCACCGGCATGGGCGTGATCGGATTCCTCGACGACTTCACGAAGTATGCGAGGAAGCACAACCAGGGCCTGTCGAAGCGATGGAAGTTCCTCGGTCAGCTCGTCGTGGCTGCGATCTTCGCCTGGTGGTCGGTGTCTATCGGTCTCTCCACAGAACTCTCGTTCGTTCGGCCGGTTGGTATCGATCTCGGGCCGATCCTCTATTTCGTTCTTGTTCTGTTCATGCTCACCGCTGCGGCGAATGCCGTGAATCTGACCGACGGCCTCGATGGCCTGGTTGCCGGATCGGTTTCTCTCGTGGCGGGTGCGTACGTTCTGATCGCCTTCTGGCAGTGGAGGAACATCGGTGAGTACTTCGTCACCCTGAACGGGGCGCTCGACCTTGCGACAGTGGCTGCCGCCGTGGTTGGCGCCGCTCTCGGATTCCTCTGGTGGAACGCGGCGCCGGCGAAGATCTTCATGGGAGACACCGGATCGCAGGCCCTCGGAGGGGCGCTCGCCGCCCTCGCACTCCTCACCAATACGCAGTTTCTGCTCGTTCTCCTCGGTGGGCTCTACGTCGTAGAGACGCTCTCGGTGATCGGACAGGTCTTCACATTCCGTGTGTTCGGACGTCGCATCCTCCGGATGGCGCCCATCCACCACCACTTCGAGTTGAAGGGCTGGCCCGAGACGACGGTGATCATTCGATTCTGGATCCTTGCCGGGATAGCGGTCGCTCTCGGTGTCGGGGTGTTCTATGCCGACTTCGTGACAATCACACAGGTTGGTGCACCGTGAGGACACTGATTCTCGGTGCGGCCGTGAGCGGTGCGGCCGCGGCCGGCCTAGCGGCGCGTCTTGGTCGTGAGGTGTCGATCTACGATCGCTCGTCGAAGGCCACGATTCCGCTCCGTGAGATGGGCTATGCAGTGCACTCCGGATCGTGGGCGGATCGTCTTCTCAATGATGTTGACCTCGTGGTGGCATCACCGGGCTTCCCCGAGCATTCCGAACCGATCCAGCGTGCGCTTGACGCGGGAATCGAAGTCATTAGCGAACTCGAGTTCGGAATCCGCCACATGAAGGCCCCATATGTCGCTGTGACCGGCACGAACGGCAAGACGACCGTGACGAGCACGATCACCGACATGTTGGTCGCGAGCGGTGTCCCGGCAGTGTCCGCCGGGAACATCGGAACACCCGTTTCGGATCTCATCGACGACCCGTCCGTTGTCGTGGTGCTCGAGGCTTCGAGCTTCCAACTCCGCTTCATCGATCGGTTCCATCCGGTCGCAGCGGGGATCGTCAACGTGGCCGCCGATCACCTCGACTGGCACGGCTCGGTCTCGGCGTACGGATCCGCCAAAGCCAGGATTGTCGAGAACATGACGCCGAGTGACGTCGTCGTCTATGGCGCCGACGACCCAGGAGCTACCGAGATCGCAGCGTCGGCCCGATGCCGAACGATCGGGGTGAGCGGAACAGCAGCTTCGAGGGACGGAGTCGGTCCAGTCAACGGATCGCTCCAGGTGGGGGAGAGACGGTTCGCAGTTCCGACGACCGACCCGTCATGGCTGACAGATCTAGGAATCGCAGCTGTGATCGCAGCTTCCGTTGGCGCCACCGATGCAGGCATTGCAGCGGCCCTTGCCGACTTCAGCCCAGGCCCGCATCGACGCCGAACCGTCGGAACCGATCGAGGCATCACCTGGATTGACGACTCCAAGGCGACCAATCCGCACGCCGCCCGTGCCGCAGCCCAGGCATACGAGAGCGTGGTGCTCCTGGCCGGAGGCCGCAACAAGGACCTGGACCTCTCAACGATCGCACCCGAATCGGTCGACCATGTCATCGCATTCGGAGAAGCTGCGCCGTCCATCGCCGCAGGGATGGGAACGCCCGTAACCGTGGTGGACGACCTCGCGGCTGCCGTCGAAGCAGCAGGCCGGCTCGCCGTTCCGGGTGACACAGTCCTCCTCGCTCCCGGGTGTGCGAGCTTCGACGAGTTCGACTCCTATGCCCTGAGGGGAGAGCGATTCGCTGAACTCGTCGCTGCCCTGGAGGCGGCGAAATGACGGGTGCGAGGACACCTTTCGACCATGCTACGCGCATGACCGAACCCGCCCTGTCTCCCACGATCCTGGAGGACGCTGACTCTCGCGCATCGGTTCGAGAAGAGATCCGAGATCGACGGGTCGCTCGTTCCCTTCATCTCAGTGATCGTCGAACAGTTCTCCTTGTTGTTCCCGTCGTCATGTTGCTCATCGTCGGTCTTGGCGCGATGCTGTCCGCATCATCCGTTATCTCGATTCGCGAAACAGGTGATCACCTCTTCTACATCAAGCGGCAGATCATGTGGGTTGGTCTGGGGCTCGCCGCCCTCGTTGTGTTCTCCAAGATCCCGTATCGCCTCTACCGCCGGTTCGCCATGCCCATCTTCATCGTCGCTGTCGCGGGCCTCGTCGCCACGCTCGTGTTCGGTTCCGTACGCGGCGGAGCAAGGCGTTGGATCGAGGTCGGACCACTGACGATCCAGGCTTCGGAGTTCGCCAAGATCGCGACCGTGATCCTTCTCGCCGCTGTCCTCGCCAGGAAGGACCGCCTCCTGCGACAACTCCCTCACTTCCTTCTTCCGGTGATCGCGATTCTGGGGGTCGTGTCGACTCTGCTCCTGCTGCAGCCCGATTTCGGAACCATGCTTCTGATCGGGGCCTCTGCGTTCGCGATGTTTATCGCTTCGGCCGCTCCTCTCGGCTTCATCGTTGGACTCGGAGGAATCTCGGCGATCTTCGCCGTCTTCGGGGCGTTCGCGATTGACTACCGGAGGGCGCGGATCACCGGATTCCTCGACCCGTTCGCAGACCCGCTCGGTACCGGTCATCAGGCCGTCCAGAGCCTGGTCGCACTCGGGTCGGGAGGCTGGTTCGGGGTCGGCCTTGGGGCGAGTCGTGCGCGATGGTCTTTCCTGCCGAATGCGCACACGGACTTCATCTTCGCGATCATCGGTGAGGAGACGGGCTTCGCCGGGGCCTCGCTGGTCATCGTGCTCTTCGCGTTCTTCGCTGCCGTCGGCGTCAGGATCGCGTTGACCGCACCGGACATGTTCGGTCGGCTCGTGGCAGTGGGCATCGTCTCCTGGCTCACCTTCCAGGCTCTGGTCAACGTCGGGGGCGTCGTGGCGGTGCTTCCGATCACAGGCGTGCCACTCCCGTTTGTCTCCTCAGGTGGCAACGCCATGATCGTGAGCCTCGCTGCGGTAGGGGTTCTGGTGAACATCTCCCAGACGAGAGCGCCCGAGCCGGCGACACAATGACGTTCGCATTCGCTGCAGCAGGCACGGGTGGTCACATCTATCCGGCTCTGGCCGTCGCAGGGGCGCTGGTCGAGTCGGGCGTGCCGGCTTCCGAAATCGTGTTCTTCGGAGGCGATCGACTCGAGACACGGATCGTGCCGGAAGCGGGATTCGAGTTCGTGCAACTCGAGGTGCGAGGCCTCAGCCGATCTCTGACGACCGACAATCTCAAACTGCCGGCGATCGTCCGTCGAGCGACTTCCGACGTAGCAGAGACCCTCGCCGCGCGGTCACCCGGTGTTCTCACGGTCTTCGGCGGATACGTGAGCGTTCCCGCCGCACTCGGTGCCCGCCGCGTCGAGATGCCGTACGTGATTCATGAGCAGAACGCCGTCCCCGGCCTCGCGAACCGGTATGTGGCAAGGCGAGCAACGAGGACGCTTGCTGCATTCGCTCCTGCTCTCGATCGGCTCAAGGCGGCCGAGATCGTCGGCAATCCGCTCTCCTCAGCGTTCGAGAACTACGACCGAGATGACATCAGAGCCGGAGCGCTCCTGCACTACGGACTCGCTCCCGACGTACCCGTTGTCGGCGTGTTCGGCGGCAGCCAGGGTGCCGGGGCTCTCAACGAGGCAGCGGCCGAGTTCGCCACGACCATCGGTGAGATGGTGTCGGTACTGCATCTCACGGGTGCCGATCACTACGAATCCGTCTCGGATGCAGCTCGTTCCAATCCGAACTGGACAACGGTCCCGTTCGAATCGGATATGCCGAAGTTCTTCGCAGCGTCGGATCTTGTTCTCTCCAGAGCCGGAGCGATGACTGTCAGCGAACTCGCGGCGACCTCGACGCCGTCAGTCGTCGTCCCGCTTCCCGCGGGGAAGGGGTACCAGGCATTGAACGCACGAGATCTCGAGCGAGCTGGGGGAGCATTGATTATCGATCAAGAACGGATTGCCGACGTCCCAGGAGTCCTGGCGAATCTCGTTGTTGATCCCGAACGGCTTGAGGCCATGAGCGAAGGAGCGCGATCGGTCGCGAAACCGGATGCTGCGCGCCGTGTCGCGGCCATCCTCAAGGAGGTCGTCGGTGTTTGAACCACCCACCGTTGCACTGGATGAGATCGACTCCGTTCACATGATCGGTGTCGGCGGCTCCGGTATGTCCGGACTCGCCAAACTGCTCGCCCAACGAGGGGTTCGAGTCACTGGCTCGGACGTCAAACCGTCTTCAGTCATCGATGCCCTCTCAGGCGTGGGGGTCGAGACATGGATCGGCCATCGGCCGGATCGAATGACAGACGTGGACATCGTTGTCGCCTCATCAGCAGTCCCCGATCACGACCCAGAACTCGAAGCGGCACGTCACGCAGGAGTGGCGACGGCCAGAAGACCGGCACTGCTCCGCGGTGTCACCGCCGCATATCCCACCGTCGGGCTCTCCGGGACACACGGCAAGACGTCGAGCACTGCCATGGCCGTGGCCGCTCTGCGTGCCTGCGGCAGGGACCCCTCCTTCATCGTGGGTGGAGAGATCGCCGATCTGAACACTGGTGCCCATCTTGGTGATCCCGATCTCCTGATCCTCGAGGCGGACGAGGCATTCGGAACGTTCCGGCTCCTCGAACTCGACGGACTCGGAGTTACCAACATCGAAGCCGACCATCTCGACTACTACCGCACCGTCACAGCCCTCGAGGAGGCGTTCGCTCAGGTGTCAAGCCGGGTCGACGGCCCAGTGGTGGGCTGCATCGATGACCCGGGTGTTCGACGCCTGGCGGAGCGCTCAGCGGTGACTGGATACGGCACCAGCGACGATGCTGCATGGAGGATCGACGATGTCGCCCTCGACGCCGAGCCCTCGTTCTCGCTCACCGGCCACGGTCGGACCCGGCGAGTTCGACTCAAGCAGCCCGGCATGCATGTCATCAGGAACGCGGCGGGCGTGCTGGCGCTTCTCGGCGAACTCGGCTTTGACCTCGACTGCGCGATCGAAGGAGTCGCGACCTCCGGCGGCGTGCGCAGAAGGTTCGAGGTCAAGATGGTGATCGGCGGCGTGTCGATCATCGACGACTACGCACATCATCCGACCGAGGTGAGATCGACGATCGCCGCAGCCCGCACGATGACTGCTGGGCGCCTCTGGGTCGTCTTCCAGCCCCACAGGTACACACGCACGGCGGCGCTTGCTCCAGCCTTTGGTGCCCCCCTGGCCGAAGCGGATCGGATCATCGTCACCGACGTCTACAGCGCGGGCGAACGTCCACAGCCCGGTGTCACCGGCCGGCTGGTCGACGAGGCGGTTCGGGCGAGCGGGGGTCATGTCACGTACATCGAGCGGCTCTCCGATGTGCCCGATCATCTCGCGGGCGGACTCGAGTCCGGTGACACCGTGATCCTGATGGGTGCGGGAGATGTCGCATCGATGTGGGATCGGATCGCGGAACAGATCGGGGACGGATCGTGAGCAGTCGACTGTCGTCGATACGCGGAGTGCGCGACTGCGTTGTTCTCGCACCGATGACGACGTACAAGCTCGGTGGACCAGCGGACTGGTACGTCGAAGCCGAAGATGAACACCATCTTGTCGACGTTCTGGCTGCCGCTCCTGACGAATCCGATGTGTTGATGCTCGGTCGAGGGAGCAACCTCCTCGTCTCGGATGCCGGGTATGGCGGATTGGTGATCCGTCTCTCCGGCGAGTTTCTTCGGGTCTGCGTGGAGCCGGATGGTGTTGTCAAGGCCGGCGGAGCAGCGCCGCTGCCACGGGTCGCGAGGACGGGCGCAGATGCCGGACGCTGCGGGCTTGAGTTCTACGCAGGGATACCGGGCACGGTCGGTGGTGCCGTGAAGATGAACGCAGGCGGCCATGGAAGCGACACCGCGACGCGGCTGATCAGCGCAAGGATCGTCGACCGCAGCACGGGAGAGCAACACGACAGATCGGCAGAGGCACTCGACTTCGCCTATCGGCACTCGAACATAGGCCCGAACGAGATCGTCGTGTCTGCGCGATTCTTCACCGAGCCGTGCGAAAGCAGCACCGCAGAGGCGCGGATCCGCGAGCTCACCCGCTGGAGGAAGGAACACCAGCCCGGCGGGACGTTCAACGCAGGATCGGTGTTCAAGAACCCGCCCGGCGACGCGGCGGGGCGGCTGATCGACGACCTCGGACTCAAGGGATATCGACGCGGTGGTGTCGCGGTGTCGGAAATGCACGCCAATTTCCTGGTCGCCGACGAATATGCCACAGCACAGAACGTATGGGATCTCGTCTGGGCCGTACGGCGACGAGTCGGTGAATCCACCGGAGTCTGGCTCACGCCGGAGATCCAGTTCGCCGGCGTGTTCGAGCAAACCGGAGACGAGCTGTTGGGAATGGAGACGACCGGATGAACACGATGGATCACCGAATCGCCGAGCGGCGACAGCAGGTGACTGAAGATCGAGCCCGTGGGCGTCTCAAGTGGCTGATCTGGGTCGTTGTCATCGCAGCCGCGGCCGGCGCGACGGTCTGGCTCGTGAACTCGCCCCTCCTCTCGATTCGCTCGGTTACGGTCACGGGAGCACAGCGCACCGATCCGGCTGCTATAGCGAGTGGTCTCGACGTCGAATCCGGCATCCCGACAATGTCCGTGAATGCCGGGGCCGTCGAAGCCACACTGCTCGACAACCCCTGGATCGCACAAGCCGATGTGGTCGTATCGTGGCCCGGTAGCCTGGAGATCCACGTCGTCGAGCGGGTGCCGGTTACTGCGATCACCGTGGACGGAACGGCATTCCAGGCGGCGGCCGATGGGGTGCTGGTCGAAGAGTCGAACAGCGGAACGATCCCGCCGCTCGTCATCACCGATCTCGCAATGGCGGCGCGCGTCGGCGCTCGAGTCTCCGACAAGGCGACATTGGGCGCGATCGAATTCGTCTCCGCGCTTCCGCCTGCGCTGCGCCGTTCGACGGAGGTCGTTGTTGCCAATGGCGTCGTGGCAGCAGAAGTGGAAGGCATCATCATTCTGGTCGGTCGACCCACTGACATGGCGGCGAAAGCGACGGCTGTCACGGCTCTGATCGGTACGGGAATCGAGAGCGGGAGCCGGATCGATGTGACCGCTCCGTCTCGGCCCGCCGTCGCTCCACCTCAGTCTCAACTTGACGGTGAGACGGAGACACTAGAAGAGTCTCAACCATCGGACTAACCTTGTTCCACCTGCGCGGGAGGCCCAGCACATGACAGACTCGAAACTCTCACCCCACACGTACCTGGCCGTCATCAAAGTGGTTGGAGTTGGCGGGGGCGGCGTCAATGCCGTGAACCGTATGATCGAAGCGGGGGTGGGTGGCGTCGAGTTCATCGCCGTCAATACCGATGCCCAGGCACTCATCATGTCTGATGCCGACCTCAAGCTCGACATCGGCCGTGAATCAACTCGTGGTCTTGGGGCGGGAGCGAATCCCGAGGTTGGCCGGGAAGCAGCGGATGAACATCGGGCCGAACTCGAGGACGCTCTGACCGGTGCCGACATGGTGTTCATCACGGCAGGCGAAGGTGGAGGTACCGGGACCGGTGCTGCTCCCGTTGTGGCGGAAGTAGCGAAGTCCCTCGACGCACTCACGGTCGGCGTCGTCACGCGCCCGTTCGGCTTCGAGGGCCGCCGTCGCTCGGTAGCTGCCGAGCAAGGCATCCAGACCCTCAAGCAGGCCGTTGATACCCTGATCATCATCCCGAACGAGCGCCTCCTCGAGATCGCCGACGAGCAGACTCCCGTCATCGATGCATTCAAGATGGCCGATGAGATTCTGACGAACGGCGTCAAGGGGATCACCGACCTCATTACGACCCCGGGCCTCATCAACGTCGACTTCGCCGACGTCAAGACGGTGATGTCCGAGGCGGGATCCGCTGTGATGGGGATCGGACAGTCGACCGGCGACAGTCGGGCACAGCAGGCAGCCGAGAAGGCGATCGCCAGTCCCCTGCTCGAGACGTCGATGGACGGAGCGCGCGGCGTCCTGCTGTCGATCGCCGGTCCGCGTGAGATGACACTGCATGAGGTGTCCACGGCTGCATCGATCGTTGCGGATCACTCAGACGGTGACGCGAACATCATCTTCGGGGCGGTCGTCGATGATTCCCTCGGGGAAGACATGCGGGTGACCGTCATCGCTGCGGGATTCGAGAAAGAGCAAGACAGGAGTACGTTCTCCTCCGCTCCGACGGTCAGCACTCCCATCGTGAGGACGAGTTCGGATCCGGTGCTCCGTCACGGTGACGGAACCGATGAGATGGAGATCCCGGGCTTCGTCCAGGGATGATCAGACCCGCGGGATTCCGTGGAGCAGCCTTCGGCGACGCGGCGTCCGGAAACGGCCGGGACGACGCCGAAATCCGTTCTT
>RCNG010000215.1_pt1 | contig 26321 bp, 23 predicted proteins | sample 2041371 | NCBI WGS metagenome assembly RCNG01 (sample SAMN09708227, study PRJNA481090) | Marine sediment metagenome, whole genome shotgun sequencing project. | biome: marine sediment; feature: ocean; material: sediment; isolation source: Sewage treatment plant 1 marine sediment (STP1) ... | reverse complement strand
GTGTTGAAACAGCAGGCTGAGTACTTCAAGGCAAACCTGGAGGACATCGAGAAGAGGCTGCAGGCCATGGAGTCGAGCGATGAATAATCGCTCGGGCGCGCAGTCTGACTCTTGTTAGTCGCTTCCCCCTTTCCTTTTCTTCCCCCCTTTTCCATAGGGCGGTCTGCATGCATCCCCTGATGCGGCCGCCCGTCACAGCCAAAACCGCAAAACTCCCTCCGGTTTGCCCGTTTTGCAGCTCGGGAGAGCTTCGTTTTGGGTGAGGACTCTGGTATATTCTGCTACCCGTTACATCACCCAAAATCAGAGGGAACAGGTATGGAACAGAAGCGAGCAGGAAGGAAAGGGGTACTGGCGGCACTGGTCCCCCTTCTTGTCTTGACCGTAGGGGCGAGACTGCACGCGGAGCCCCTTGCGCTGGACGATGCCGTGATGAGGGCCCTTGCGAAATCCCCGGTGGTCGCTGCCGCTGAAAATGGGTTGAAGGGAGCAGAGGCTCGCGAGGAAAAGAGCCTGTCGGCACTCATGCCTCGCGTCGACTTCGAGGAATCCTACTTGAGAAGCGACCAGCCCGTGGCCGTGTTCGGGAGCAAGCTCAATCAGCGCCAGTTCACGCTGGAGGACTTTGCCATCGATCGCCTGAACAATCCCGACTCGACTGAAAACTGGCGGACGAAGTTTACGGTTACCCAGCCCATTTTCAGGGGCGGGCAGCTCCATCGAAATCGCACGATCAGACAACTCGATCGGAAGGCCTCGGAATGGCATGTGGAGGGCACGAAGGCCCAGGTCGGATTCCGAACGATCGAAGCGTACTGGGGCCTGTCGCTGGCCCGGGAGAGCGAGAAGGTTGCCGAAATGGCGTTGAAGACGTCCGAAGAGAGCCTTCGCCAGATTGAACTGCTCTATGAGGAGGGATCGGTCGTACGCTCGGATCTCCTCTCCGCCAAGGTTCAGAAGGCGGGTTTTCACGACCAGCTCGTGAAGGCCCGCGGGAGGAAACGTGTGGCGGAAAGAGCGTTGAGGATCCTGGTCGGAGAGAGCGAAGACAGGGTCTGGGAGGTGGCTACCTTGTGCCCGCCGGGGCCGGAACAGATCCCCGATCTGAACACAGAGAACTTGCTGAACGTAGCGAAGGAGACCCGTCCGGAGTTTGTCGGGCTCAAGGTGCGCTGGCACTCGACAGGGGCGGCTGTGAAGGCGGCGCAGGGGAATTTCCTGCCCACCTTCGGGCTGGAGGCGAGCTACGAGTGGAATTCTGAGAATTTCGCGTCGGACCAGGAGGGCTCGTACCTGCTCGGGCTGGGAATCCAGTGGAACCTCTTCAAGGGCCTCGCGGACAAGGCGGATCTCAAGGAGGCCAAGAGCGGCCAGGAGATGCTCCGGCAGGAATTGCGGGGACTGGAAGACATGCTCATCCTCGAGATCGAGGAGGCCGTGGTGGCCGTCACGACCGGCAGGGAGAGCCTGCTCGTGACCCGGGAGAGGGTCAGCCTGGCGGAGGAAAGCCTCCGGATCATCCGAAAACGATACGGGGAAGGGCTCACGAACGTGGTGGAGCTCGAGCAGGCGTCGTTTCGAACTCCAGGCTCGAATGGCTGAGGGCCGTCTATGACCTGCGGATCGCCCTGGCCAGGCTCAAGCTCGTGACCGGGGAGCTGGTTGAGAGTCTTCCGGCCCTCTCGTGCGGGCCCCGCGAGTCTGCTCCCCAACCCTGACACAAAGGTCGGAAACCTTTTCCCGATTCTGATCTCTCAATAGTCTGAACTGATGTGCGGATGGCCCGGTAAAACAACTCGAAGCAGACAGGAGTCAAGACGATGGAAGAACCGAAAAAAGTCGTCATCATCGGTGGCGTGGCCTGCGGCCCCAAGACTGCCGCAAGGCTTCGGAGACTCGATCCGGATGCGGACATTACGCTGATCGACAAGGGCAGTGTTCTCTCATACGGCGCCTGCGGGATGCCCTACTACGTATCCGGTGATGTGGAACGAGTGGACGAGCTCTTGGAGACGCCGGTGGGTGTGAAGAGGGATGTGGGGTTTTTCAGGAAGGTCAAGGGTTTCGAGGCGTTGACCGAGATCGAGGCAACGAAGATAGACCGGGAGAAGAAGATCGTCGAGACGAAGCACGCGGTTACAGGCGAGAAACGAAGCTTGTCATATGACAAGCTGGTCCTGGCTTCGGGTGCCAGCCCGTTCGTGCCGCCCATATCCGGCCTCGACCTGGACGGGGTCCATCACATGCACCACTTCGAGGATGCCTCGAAGGTGAAGGAGTTCGTTGCCCGGAAGAAGGGCCAGAAGGCCGTGATCATCGGGGCCGGGTTGATCGGGGTCGAGATGGCCGAGGCCTTCCGGGCCCAGGGAATGGAGGTGGCCATCGTGGAGATGTTGCCCACCGTGATGGGACTCCTCCTCGACGAGGAGATGGGAAGGCTCGCCATGAAGCACATGGCGCAGAAGGGCGTCGAGTTTCGCATGAACGAGCGTGTGGAAGCCTTTGAGGGAGACGCGCAAGGGAAGCTCAAACGGGTGAAGACCTCACACGGTGAGATAGAGGCGGACCTGGCGTTGGTCGCTATCGGCGTGAGGCCCAACAGCGAACTCGCCGCCCAGGCGGGGGTGGCCGTGGACCCGAAGGGCGGTATCCTGATCAACAACTTCTGTCAGACCTCTGATCCGGACATTTACGCAGGGGGCGACTGTGTCACGAATGCCTCGCTGCTCGGTCTCTCGGGTTACGGCTTGTTCGGGCCGCAAGGATCCACCGCGAACAAACACGGCCGGATTATTGCGAACCACATCGCAGGCCGCCCGGAGTCGTTCGACGGCATCCTGGGGACTGTGATCTGCAAGGCCTTTGACATTACAATCGGCAGGACAGGGCTCACCGAGGAACAGGCCAAGGTGCTTCGGTATGATGTGGAAACTGTTCTGTGTCCCGGACCGGACATGCCCCATTACTACCCAACGGCCAAGCCGATATGCATCAAGATTGTGGTCAACCGGCGGACGAGACAGCTCATCGGCTTCCAGGCCGTCGGGGCCGGAGACGTGGCCAAGAGGCTCGACGTGGCGGCAACGGCCATGAGCTTCGGAGCGACGATCGATGCAATGGCTCACCTGGACCTGGCGTATGCCCCGCCATACTCTCCCCCGCTGGACCCGATCCTCACGGCGGTCCACATAGCGCAGAACAAGCTGGACGGGATCACGAGGGCCATCTCCCCGGTCGAGTTCAGAAAGAGAATGGAGGAGGGGGACCAGGACATGGTGCTTCTCGACGTGAGAAGCCCGAAGGAGCGCGCTGAGGTTCGTTTGCCATACGAAGACAGGACCATCCACATTCCGCTTGGGGCGCTGCGCGAGAAGACCGGCGAGTTGCCCAAGGACAAATGGATCATTCCCTTCTGCAAGTTGAGCCTTCGGGGCTACGAAGCGGAGAGGATCCTGACGGGGGCAGGCCTGCCCCACGTCTCGTTCCTGGACGGGGGGGTCCTCGGATGGCCTTACGAACTGGTCATCCCAGAACCAGACAGCTCTTCCTGAGTGAGCGTCCGCACAGCGTGGCGTGGCAGGGATGCCTCTTGCCGATTGCCGTAGTGGGTCGACAGGAGGCTTCAGCTGAGGTTGATCTCGAGTTGCTGGGTGCTGTCCTGGGTTCCCTCGGAGATTTGTGCCGGGCGACTTCGGGGGAGAGGGAGACGGAGCCCAAGCAAATCGGAGAGGGAACCCAGGACAGTACCCAACGGCAGGGCACTCCAGAGATATTTCCGAGTCACCCTGCTACAATATCGGGGAAAAGAGGCGGGCCAGCCTCACCCCTGAATCGAACACGAAACCCCGTGTGAATCCCTCATCCGCAGGGACTTCCCGGCACTTCGAGAAATCCGATTCGAGCATCTGCGCTACTTGTTGGACAAAGCCTTGCGTGATGCCCAGCGCAGAGATTTCGAAGTTCAGTCGGAAGGACCGGTTGTCCGCGTTGGCGGTCCCTACCATGGCGAGGCGTTCGTCGACGACGAATGCCTTCTGATGGAGGAAGCCCGGTTCGTACCGGAAGAAGCGGATGTTTGGCTCGTCCAGTTCCGCCATGAAGGAGAACCCGGCCAGATACACGACCCGGTGGTCCGGCTTCAACGGGAGCATGATGCGAACGTCCACTCCCCTCAGGGCCGCTGTCCGGAGTGCGGCGATGACCGCTTCGTTCGGGATGAAATAGGGGCTCGAAATCCAGATTCGACTTCTTGCCGCGTGGATGGCCAGGACGAACATCAAGGAACACGTATCCATTGGGTCTGCGGGCCCGCTTCCGAGGATCAAGAGATCGGTGCCTTCCGGATGACCCGTGGCCGCATCCCAGTTCGTCAAGATCGTACTTCGAGCGGCAAAGTACCAGTCCGCAAGAAAAGACATCTGGAGGTGGCGAACCGAAGGTCCATCGATCCTCAGGTGGGTATCGCGCCAGTGACCGAATTTTCGGCTGCGCCCCATGTACTCATCCCCTACGTTGTGCCCCCCTACGTAGCCGATCTTCCCGTCCACCACGGTGATCTTCCGGTGGTTTCTGAAATTGAGCTGAAATCGGTTGCCCCTTCCCTGGGTGGTTCCGAAAGGATGGATGTGAACACCGGCTCTGTGGAGCTCCTTGATGTAACGCTTCGGTAGCTTGTGGCAGCCGATCTCATCGTAGAGGAAATAGATGCGAACGCCTTCATCCGCTTTGGCAATCAACCTGGATTTGAGTTCCCTGCCCAGCTCATCGTCGTGTACGATGAAATACTGCAGGAGGATGTAATCCTCTGCGCGGTCCATATCCTCGAACATCCGTGTGAAGGTCGTCTCTCCGTCCACAAGGAGCTCGACCGAATTGCCGCGGAGAAAAGGAAAACCGCGATTCAGGTTCTCAAAGACGTTGAAATCATCCGGGATCACGTCCGCGCCTGAACGCTGTTCTTCCTGGAGCCGACGGATGATCTCGTCCACCTGTTTGGCGTGCTCGTCGTGCCCCTCCCGCAGTGTCTCCACGTATCCGCTGAATTTGCGCCGACCAAAAACCCAGAACAGGGGGAGGGCGAGAAAGGGAAAGGTGACGAGCGAGACCGCCCACGCGATCGCGGCCTGAGAGCTTCGCACCGTCCGAATGGCGTACAGGGCCGTGAGGATGCCGAGAATCTCGACAAAGGGATAGATGACGCCGACAAGAACGATGTGTATGTCTTGAATCATTTTTCCGCTGTGATTTCAAGGTGTTGGATAGGCCTGTCAAGGTCTGAACGCGTCTAAACTAGCACACGGGGGGAGAGAAAAAAAGCAGCAGGCGGGCTGGGAGGCTCACTCTGCAGAAAGCTTCCCATCGCTCTCGAGCTGGTAGAGATTCCTCAGGCTGGTGATCACTCCCCGCTCGAAGGCGGCAAACCGCAGGTCAGGAACCTTGCCCAGGGGGTACTCCGGAGGGGAAATCATCTGAGCGCCATGTTGGGAGAAGGCGATCCCAAACATAAGCTCGCAATGCCTGTGTTGTGAGAAGGGATCGAAATTGACAACGGATCCCTGTCCCTGCTGCACCTCTTGCATGGACTCATAGAAGGGCTTGTATCTCAGGGCGAAGAATTCGAGATCTTCCCTTGTGATGTAACTATCGAAACAACGGACCGCCCATCGGAACCCGGCCTTCTCGATCTCCCGCAGGTACTTGGTGTGGGTCCGGGTCCAGTCCTTGTTCTTGCCTTTTTCCTTGGCCGTGTTGCCTTCCATTAGAGCCTTTCCCTCTTGCAAGCGGTTCTGTAACGAAATCGAGTCAACAGTCTGCCGTGATGTACCAAAGATGTACCAAAGACGTACCAAAGACGTATTAAATGAAAATCAATAGATTAGATGGGTACGAGGTCGGATAGGTTCCCCGGGGTCACAGATTGGAGGGATACGCGATACGAATCAAAGGGTTGTCCCCTGCCCGGGAATAGGCTATCGTGCGCGGATGAAGATGCCGGATCAATGAGTCGGACCGTCCGAAACCCAAGGCTGATGGGGATTGATCGGCGCGGCAATCGAAGATGGTGGAGGAAAGATGAAGAGACGCCATGTTGCAGCATTTAGCCTCTTATTCTTCCTTTTCATATCAACCGGGCTACAGAGCGCTCATGCATCGGATGAATGTGTACCCCCAGAGAAATTTCCGTACAAACAAGGATGGCTTGGTGGGGACGGAGCGTATTCAATCCCCCTTTCCGATGGCAGAACCCTTTGGCTGTTTGGCGATACTTTCATAAGCGATGATCCGAATCAAAGAGAAGGTCGCAACGTGTCTGCATTTATTCGCAGCACCATTGGGATCTCTGCTTGTGATCCGAGCTTTGACATGAACTATTATTGGAGGCAGATGTACTCGCCTCATCCAAAACCCTTCTTTCACCTGACGGATGATAAAGACACGTGGTATTGGCCAACCGATGGATTCGAGTTGAACGGAAAGGTCTATGTAGCATTAACTGAGCATGTTATTGATCCGGATGGGCCTCCCGGGTTGAACTTCACAGTCACCGGCGTCGTCCTTGCGATTGTCCAAAACATAGAAGAAGATCCAGCCCAGTGGACAATCGAGTATAAGAGACTCAGCGACAACCCGTATGCCTCGCCGGGGACAACAATAGCCAGGGTTGGCAAATATTTCTATTTCTTCTCAGTCCTCCATAACGGAACCCACGATATCATGATCACCCGAATTCCTGCTTTATCAATAGATGATCCTCGAGGATTTGTTGAGTACCTGGACAAAGAAGGGCGATGGAGAAAAGGATTCAATCAGAAGGATTTTGACCGGAGTACAGCAGAGATCCTTTTCCAAAAAGGCTCCACAGAGATGACAGTAAGATATCATGAATTGTTGAATAAATGGGTAGCGCTGTATAGCAAGAATTTTAGTGAAGTCTACGTCAGGACCGCGAATGATGTATGGGGGCCTTGGAGTAGGGAGAGAATGGTCTTCAAGATGCCGGAGCTTGAAACGGTAGAACACTCCCTATGCTATGCGGGTAAAGAGCACATCCAATACTCTGGCGAACACCAGGAAGACCTCGTATTCACGTATGCGTGCAATTTCTTGATCCCTGATTCTCTCCCTGAAGAGCAGCGCAGTGCAGAACTGGAGAAATCATTCCAAAATATGGACATGTATGTACCCACGACCATAAGTCTATCCTTATATGATATTTTTAACTTCAAATAGTCGACTTCCTCTCGAAGGACTGCGACACTCACAAGAACGAGACTCTAGATGATAGGCCCTGTTTGGAATCATCGGATGGGTAGGATTTTGCTGGTCCTGGCATGCTTTGAGATCACTGCGGGTTGTGATATCGAAAGACGGAGCGAGCCTGCCGCTGTGCCGGAGATTCGGCCGGGGATTCCGGCCGGTGATCTGCAACCTGAAGCGCAACCCCTCACCGGCGAGGTCGAAGTCCTGCAATCCTGGCAGGGCGACTATCCTGTAGCGCAGATCAGTCAACTTCCAGAAGGACAGCGCGAGCATGGGGTGGGATATATTGCTGACCCGAGAACCTTCGAGAATGTGTGGAAGGCCTTCAAGCCGGATGAAGCCGTTCCGGAAATCGATTTAAAGTCGAACTTGCTCCTCTTCGCTCGCAATACCCAGTTCTTCAATCGCATCAGGATCGGCAAGGTGAAGGTGACAAACGGAGTTGCGGAGGTGCTGGCCATGGAAACCATGTCCGCCATGCCCATCGAGGAAAAGGTGGCCATGTCCTTCGTCGTGGTTCCACGGAAGGGAATTGAGTCGATTCAGAGATCGGATGGGTTGTTACCGATCGAGCAGTAGACCCCCACTGCGTCGCTACCACGTGTCGACAAAACGTCGGCGTTTTCCGTGAGAAGCTTTCGGTTTAGGAGCAGCTGAAAGGGCCCGCAGAATAACGTTGCGGGTGTCGGCCGGATCGATGACCGCGTCGATTTCCAGATGTGCAGCAGCTTCGGTCGCCTTGCCCATCTCGTATGCCATAGCCAGCAGATCTTCATACAACTTCTTGCGCTCTGCTTCATCCTCTACCGCTTCCAGTTCCTTCTTGAACCCCAGCCTCACGGCGCCTTCTAGGCCCATGCCGCCAAACTCTCCGGTTGGCCATGCGGCCGAGTATACCGGTGCATGGAAACTCCCGCCCACCATGGCCATGGCACCCAGACCATAGCCCCTGCGAAGGAAGATGGCCACGATGGGAACGGTCGCATTGGACCCGGCCACAAACAGCCTCGAAAGGCGGCGCACCGCGGCCTCCTTTTCACTTTCCGGTCCCACCATGAATCCGGGGGTGTCTGCCAGTGAGACGATCGGAAGGTCATAGGCATCGCACAACTGAACAAAACGTGCAGCCTTGTCCCCTGAGTCAGAATCCACGGCTCCAGCCTTATGCATGCAGTCGTTCGCAATCAGGCCGACCGGCTTGCCTTCGAGCCGCATGAACCCTGTCACCACGGACTGCCCGTAGGCGGGTCGGAGTTCCAGAAAGGAGTCTTCGTCCGCCAGGGTCTCGATGATCCGCCGTACGGGATAGGACCGCCGGCGATTCTCCGGAACCATGTCCCGCAGCCCGCTCTGATCGGCACAACGCCACTCGTCGAGAACGCCCTGGAAGTAGCCCATGCACTTCTTTGCAAGGGCGGTCGCGTGGGCTTCATCTTCGGCCACAATGTCCACCACGCCGTTCTCCTCCTGCACCTCGATGGGCCCGATTTCGGTGGGCTTGAAGACCCCCAGCCCGCCCCCTTCGATCATGGCGGGGCCGGCCATCCCGATCCAGGATTTCCGGGTGGCAATGGTGATGTCCGCGCATCCGAACAGGACGGCATTGCCGGCAAAGCAATATCCGTTGTTGACCGCAATGCGCGGCACCCGGCCGCTGAGCCTGGCCCAGACCGAAAAAGATGTGATGTCGAGCCCTGCGATGGCCGTGGTGACATCCGTGTCCCCGGGCCGCCCACCCCCGCCCTCGGTGTACATGACCACCGGCAGCTTCCACTCTTCGGCCAGTTCCAGAATCCGGTCGAGTTTCTTGTGATGGAAGAATCCCTGGGTACCTGCAAGCACTGAGTAATCGTAAACCACCACGGCAGCGCGAGAGCTGTCATTGCCGAATTGATCCCGATTAATCGTCGCGATGCCTGTAATCACACCGTCGGCTGCAGTGCTGATTTGCAGATCCTCGTAATCGCGCCGCTTGCGCTGTGCGGCTACGGCCAACTGTCCGTACTCCACAAAGGAGTCCGGGTCAACGAGATCGGCCAGGTTTTCGCGGGCGGTTCGATAGCCCTTGGCGTGGCGCCTGGCCGCCGCCTTGGTACGCACCTCATCCTTTGTGCGCGCCAATCTCTTCTGTAGAGCGGCCAGATCCGGCCTTACGTCACTACTCATAAGAACACTCCCTTAATAGCGGATGGATATGATATGGAATATGATTCCCGACCTAACACTACAAATCAAACTACTATCCTCAGCGGCACCCATCTGCTCCTTTACGCACGGAGGTTAGAGGGGTAGGATGATCGCATGGCTGTCGAAACGCCGTCATACGTATTCTGTGGGCAGCACCGTTCGATCATTGCTGCGGTGTTGCACGGCGAAAACCGGACGTAGGAGATAAAAGCATGCTACTTGATGTCTGTATTTCAATATTCATAATAATGGAAATAGCCAATGTCACAACCCTCTATTTCAATCCCGACACAAAACTGTTCAATGGAATGGGTGCATTCAAAATCTGGGATAAGATAAAGGACGATGAGCAATATGGGGATTTTGCCAGATATCTGGTCAACTGGGTGGCAGGGACAAAGCTGATTTTTATTGCCCTGCTAACAGTTATCCTGTTTTTCGGAAGCGATCAGGTAAAAGTTATTTCATCTGGAGCCATGGTTCTGTCTATTGCCAGCTTTTTCTGGCGCTTGTTTCCAATAATAAGAAGAATTGATTTGGAGGGCATGATAGACCCTCAGAATTACCACAAGACATTGGCCATAATGATTGTGTCCTTTATGGGAATGTTTCTAGCTGCCCTTGTCATAGGAATTATATAGGGGCCTCGTTGGGATCCAGGATCCCTTCCACGAGATATGCGAGATAGTTGATGATGTCCCGGGAGGAGAGGATCTTTTCCGGACGGCCTTCGGCGTCCACTAGCGGCAGATGTCGCAGATCGCCTACCATCATGCGCTGGAGGGCGGAGGCCAGGAGCTGGTCCCCTCGAATCACCTCCGGGTCGTGGGTCATGTATCGGCTGACTGGATGGGCGGCGAGATCCACCGCCTTACCGGCCACCTTGTAGAGCAGGTCACGTTCGGTGAAGATGCCGCAAAGCTTCCCCTCAGGATCCGTGACGAGCAGGCAGCCGATCCTCCGTTCGCGCATGGTCCGGATCGCTTCCTGGAGGGAAGTCTCTTCCGGCACGGAAAAGGCTTCAACCGGATTCAGGGTCTTGACCTTGTCCTTTCTCAGGCTCTGTGCGATAGCGCTTTCGATCCTCGCGAGGGGCACGTCTTCGTGCATCAAGCTGACATGGCATTCGTCGCAATAGTCTGCGCCGGGAAGGTTGTCGTGACCGCAGCTCGTGCATCGCATCTTGGGTCTCCTTTACTTCGCATCCTGAGGCACTTCCCAGGTTTGTCCCTGGCGGTACAGTGCGTTCATGTCGGGGATTTTCCTGGCCTCTGCCTCCCGGACCTGTTCCAGCAGGAGCTGGTCGTGGACGGGCTTGTCGATGGACCGGAAGACGCCCACCGGGGTGGGGAAATCGGGCGGGCCCATCCGGGAGAGGAAGTAGGCCAGGGTAGGCTGCTCTGCCTTCTCGTCGTGAACGATCAGGTTTTCCTCCCCCACTTCAGCAACATCGACCACCTCGGGTCGGAATCCGTTCAAACGGATTCCTTTCTGCCGCTTCTGTCCGAACCGCATCGGCTTGCCGTGCTCGAGGTAGAGCACGTTCTCCAGCTTTGCGTTCGGATCGGTCAGGTGCTTCCAGGCGCCGTCGTTGAAGATCACGCAGTTCTGGGCGATCTCCACGAGGGTGGCGCCCCTGTGTTCGGCCGCCCGGAGCAGCACATCCGACATGTGCTGCTGGAACATGTCCACCGTGCGGGCGATGAAGCTTGACTCTGCACCGATGGCCACCCCGATCGGATTGACGGGGTTCTCGATAGAACCCTGGGGGCTCGATTTGGTCCGTTTTCCAAATTCCGATGTGGGGGAGTACTGGCCCTTGGTCAGGCCGTAGATCCGGTTGTTGAACAACAGGATGTTGATGTCCACGTTGCGGCGCAGGGCGTGGAGGAAGTGGTTGCCGCCGATGGCGAGGCTGTCGCCGTCTCCGGTCACGACCCACAACTGCAGGTCGGGGCGGGCGCACTTCAATCCCGTTGCCAGGGTAGGGGCGCGGCCGTGGATGGAGTGGATGCCATAGGTGTTCATGTAGTAGGGAAACCGGCTGGAACACCCGATCCCGGAAATGATCACGAAGTTCTCCCGGGGGATTCCCAGCTTCGGAAGCGTTTGCTGGACCTGGGCCAGGATGGCGTAGTCGCCGCAACCCGGGCACCATCGGACCGCCTGGCCGGAGGAAAAGTCTTTTCGGGTGAGCGCTCTGGATTCTGCTGCGTCGGTCATGAGAGCATCTCCTCGATCTTCTGTTCCACCTCGGAAATGGTGAAGGGACGTCCTTTGACCTTGGTGAACGAAACCGCGTCGACCAGATACTTTGCTCGGATCAGCAAGGCCAGCTGCCCGAGGTTGAGTTCCGGGATGAGAACCTTCTTGTAGCTCGAGAGTACTTCTCCCAGACCGCGCGGGAAGGGGTTCAGGTAGCGGAGGTGCAGATGAGCCACGGCCCGCCCCTTCGCCCGGGCTTCCTGGCAAGCGCTGTACACGGCCCCGAAGGTTCCCCCCCAGGAAAGAACGAGCAGGTCCCCTTCGGAGGGGCCGTCCGAAAGGGCCTCGGGCACGAAATCCGCGATGCGCTCGACCTTTTCAGCCCGGAGGCGGCACATGCGTTCGTGATTCTCCGGGTCGTAGCTCACCGCGCCGGTGCCGTCCTGCTTCTCCAGTCCGCCGAGGCGGTGCTCCAACCCGGGTGTACCGGGAATGGCCCACGGCCGGGCCAGGGTGGACTCGTCACGTGAGTAGGGCAGGAAGCCCTCCGGATCGGAAGGATGCGTCACTAGGATGGATTCCAGATCCTCGAACTTGGGAATTCGCCACGGCTCGGCACCGTTGGCTATGTATCCGTCCGTGAGCATGAAGACCGGGGTCATATGTCGCACCGCGATCCGGAAGGCCTCGATAGCTACATCGAAGCAGTCCGCCGGATTCGCCGCGGCCAGGATGGGGACCGGGCTTTCACCGTTTCTGCCGGCAAAGGCCTGCAGCAGGTCCGCCTGTTCGGTCTTGGTGGGCATGCCCGTGGATGGGCCGCCCCGTTGCACGTTCAGGATGACGACGGGAATCTCCAGGATGATCGCCAGGTTGATGGCTTCGCTCTTCAGGCATACGCCGGGCCCGCTCGTTCCGGTGAGCGAGAAGGTGCCGCCGAAGGCCGCGCCGATGGCCGAGCCCATGGCCGCGATTTCGTCCTCGTACTGGATGGTCCGGACGTCCAGGTGCTTCAGCTTGGCCAGCTCGTGCAGCACGTCGGTGGCGGGCGTGATCGGGTAGGAGCTGTAGACGAGGGGCTTTCCTGCCAGCCGTGCGGCAGTGGCGAACCCGAGGGCGCTGGCCTCGTTTCCGTTCACGATGCGGTAGGTGCCCGGCTCGGTCGGGGCCCTGGCAACGTGGTAGTTCACCGCAAAGGACTCTTGGGTCTCCCCCAACTGATACCCGGTTTCCAGGGCCCTTCGATTCGCTTCGGCCACTTGAGGGACCTTGGAGAACTTCTCCTCGATCCAGTGGAGAGTGGGCTCCAGGGGCCGGCCGTAGAGCCAGTAGACCAGGCCGAGGGCAAAGAAGTTCTTGCACCGTTTCTTCCCCCTATTGTCCAAGTCCACGTCCTCGAGGGCATTGACCGTCAGGGTCGTGATGGGAACCTTTCGGAGTTGGTATTGGTTCGCGAGTTCGGGATCTTCAAGCGGGTTCTCTTCGTACCCGGCCTTCTTCAGGTTGACGTCGGTGAAGGCGTCCCGGTTTACGATCAGCATCCCCTTCGGATTCAGCTTGGGCAGGTAGACCTTCAGGGCGGCCGGATTCATCGCCACAAGCGCGTCTGGCGTGTCGCCGGGCGTGTGGATCGGGATACTGGAGAAGTTGATCTGGAAAGCGGATACGCCGGCCAGGGAACCGGCCGGGGCGCGGATCTCTGAAGGATAATCGGGAAACGTGCTGACGTCATTCCCGAACAGGGCCGACGTGGTCGTGAACTGCGAGCCGGTGAGCTGCATGCCGTCCCCGGAGTCCCCGCAGAACAGGATGGTCACGCGATCGAGTTCTTGTTTCTGTATAGAGGATTTGGTCATGAGATCCTCAACCTCCTTCGCGGGTGTCGGGCATGTTGCCTGGGTCAGGGGGCAGGTTGAGCACGTGCTGTGCGAAATGCTCTACAAGGTAGTGCACGATGTCCTTGTGGCGGACGCAGGTGATGATCTTGCCCTGCTCATCCAGGATGGGAATGTTACGGAAGCCGCCCTTGTGCATGTGCATGACCGCGTTTCGAATCGGGTCCTTTTCTTGGAGGCAGACAGGGTCGCGGGTCATGAGGTCGGATACAGGCTTGTTCAGCACGCCCTCGACCCCAACGACTTTGGTGAGCACGTCTCGCTCGGTAAAGATGCCGGAAAGCTTGCCTTCCCGACAGAGCAGGGCATAACCGGATCCCTTTTCCTGCATCTGCCGCAGGACATCCCCGACGGATGCCGTCTCCTCCATAACGACGGGGGGATCCATCTTCAGGGCCACCACCTCCACGTCCTTTACGCTCTTCGCGATGGTCATGATCGAGTTCCTCCTGTTTGCCGGCCTGTCATCGGCGTTTATACCTTTCTCGAGGGGCGCGTGTCCAGTGTGAACGGATCTCTTGACAATCGTTATCTCTTGAGGTAACAGTTAAGGAGGAGGGACTACTGTGAAGATCAGGAAGGTAACAGCCAACAATCGAAAGAAGGCCTTCGAGGTGCAGGCGGCCACGAAGCATTTTCTGTTTCCCTATGCGAAGCTCGAGGTGCAACCCAGCCGGGAAGATCCGATTGAACAAGTTTTTATAGACAAGGAGCTTGGAAGAGAAGCGTTCACATACGTTCTCGCTTCGGGTGCGGAAGGAACCGTACACATTGACTACGTGCTCGAATACAACGAGGATCCGGGCTATATGCGGGATTTGATGCTCTACAAGCTTACCCTGGAGGCCCAGAAGAGGGTTGAGTCGAGCCGTTTGAGCAAGCGGGAAATCATTCGACGCCTCGGGACGTCTGCTACGCAGTTCTATCGAATCCTGGATCAGGCAAACTACCGGAAGTCCATTGATCAAGTACTGCAACTACTTCATGTGTTGGACTGCGAGGTCGATCTTGTGGTTAGAGATCGAGATCGCGCCGCAAATACAGCCTGACAGCCTAGGATTTAGGCGGGAGAGGGGCCCCTCTATGTTCGCTACCCGGCCTGCTTCTCCGCCTGGATCTTCTTCAAGTTCTTCCAGAGATCCTCGACCTGTTTCTGTGTCTCTTCCAGGCCCTTCTCGTTGTTGATCACGAAGTCCACGAAGCCGACCTTTTCATCGATCGGCAGCTGGGCGTCGAGGATACGGCCCGCCTCCTCCTTGGTGATTCCATCCCGTACGACCAAACGTTCGATCTGGGTATCCCGGGGCGTGTACACGAGCAGGATCTTATGAAACAGGTGCTGCAGGTTGACCTCGATCAACAGAGGGACTGCAACCTGAATGATCGCGTTCGGGTCGGAAGCTGCGATTTCGGTGACCTGCTGGAAGAACTCCACCCCGATCTGCGGGTGGGTGAAGCTCTCGAGCTTCTTTCTCTTTTCCATATCCCTGAAGACCACATCTGAAAGCTTCTGCCGGTCGATGGTTCCGTCTTCCTCCAAGATTTGTTCCCCGAAGAAGGCCACGATCTGTTCGTAGGCCGGCTTTCCGGGCTCCACCACGACTCTCGCGAGGACGTCGAAATCCACGATGGGTGCCCCAAGCTCTTCGAGCATCTTGGACACTGTGCTCTTGCCGGTTGCGATTCCACCCGTGACGCCGAGAAGGAGCCGATTGTCATTGCCCCGCAAAGCCTCCAGTTGTTCAATACCGCCGTAAGCCGCGGGGAAGGCCTCCGTGACGTCCGACTCTGCCCCCGCATAGCTGATCGGATAGCGGATCCCCCGGCGGTAGAGCACCTCCAGCCCGCGCAGCGCCTTGTCCATCATGCCTGCCGGGATGGCCATCACCATGTCTTCGTCCTGAGCGTGGCCGTACCGTCTTTCCCCGTAGCAGGGGATGGTCATGCAGGGCTTTTCGGTCAGATAACACTTGGCGATTGCATCCGAACAAGAGGATTCTCCCACGCAGGAGAACTCCATCACCTCGTAGTCTTCGAACTGGAGGGCGTTGATCAGGAGCATCATCTGCGCAGGGTTGGCGTAGATCAGTACGATGTCCGGGTCAAAGGGGTTGTAGACCAGGGGGGCCATGGCCACTGCTTCATACTTACCCATGGGAATCCTGGGAATCGCCGCCTCGTATTTTTTCCCATCTTCCTTGGTCTGCACCCACACGATGCTGCGGAAGGTTCCGTCCTTGACCGCCTCCGGGATGTCGGTCAGGCCGATGATGGAGGGGCACATGGGGGAAAGGAAATTGTCCAGATCCGCACCGACGGTCCAGTCGAAATTCCTGACGAGCGTGATCATCTGACACATGGTCATCTTCTTTTCCGGCCTGCGCATGAAGGGGATCTCGCTCAGATCCTCTTTGCTCTCGAGCATCTTGAAACCCACCGGGAAGGACTTGAGCCGCAGCAGGAGTTCCATCCGTCGAATCGGTTTTTCCCAGTCTTGCGTCGTTGCCATGCCAGTTCCTCCTGTCCTGAAAAAAGATGAATTCGGAACACTAATCCGACGAGGGTCGGGCCCCGACCTGCTTCTCTGCCTGAAAGACCACGGGTGAACACGCCCCGTCTTTCAAGGCCGCGACCAGATCCTGTTCATTCTTGATCTCTGCATAGAACTCGGTTGCATACATACCGACCTCGGCCACCTCGTGTGCGTCACTGCCTCCCGTGCCGGGCAGCCCGAGCCCGTCGGTCACGCGCGAGGCGAAGTCGTTTTCTTTTTCCGTGACCTTCCCGTTCAGGACCTCAACGGCGTCGACGTAATCGAACAGAGGCCTCTCCATCGCCTTCTCCGGAGTCAACCCGGCTTGATCGACGCCGACCACGAGGAATCCCCGGAACGGATGAGCCACAATCATGAAGCCGTCCGCTTCGTCGACTTCCCGTCTGAGCTCCTTCAGGTCGATGATTCCCTGGATGTCCTTCTCCAGACCGAAGACGAGGACGTCCCCCTGATTCGTCGTTATTTCATTTCCCCGCAAGATCAGGAATCCGTGCTTCTGGCGCAGTTCTTCCACATGGCCCGGGTCCCAAAGGTGATTGTGGTCGGTCAGACAGATCCCGTCCAGGCCGATTCTCTTTGCCTCCTCGATCAGTGAATCCACCGAGGCAGAGCTACATGGCGACTCGGGATAGCTGTGAACGTGCAAGTCGATTGTCATCTTGGCCGCAGACGGGTCCCGATCCGCCTTTCGGATGGGCTTGGTACGTCGACGGGGGGCTTCTTCTGTTTGAGTGGATTGGGTCGCCGCCGGTGTTGCTGCTTGCGGGGCGCCCTCCTGGCGGAATTCCTCCAACTTCAAGTCCGGGTTCTCCGCCTTTGCCTTCTCCCAATCGAGAATCTTCGTCGCCTCTTTGGCGGAGTGGCAGCACTCGAGCATCAGGTTGGCGAAGTGCCGGCAGGCCTTTCGGCCGACCACCTTGTGGACCTTCGGACCAAAGCCTTCTTCCCCGATTCGAAATCCGACGGCCCCCTGGAGAAACTGGGTCGCCCGGGGGCATTCCGGTGTGGTCCACCTGTGCCACTTTCCTTCGATACTCAGAATTTCGAGGTCAGCGACCCGAACCAGAACATCCAGCTCGATGCTGTATATGTCGTCGTCCAGGACGCCGTGCACGGCGAAGGTTTCCAGGTCTTTCAGGCTGACGTCTACCACCTTGTTGCGCGCGAACTTCAACATGATTCAATGATCTCCCTGGTCCTGCGGTGGCTCGATTCCCTCTACCATGGCGCTGCCCGGGGCGAAAGCGGCGCAGCGGTTGTATAGCCGGATGTTCTGCTTGACCATTTCGCGGTAGAATTCGGCCGGGACCTCGGAGCCGGGCGGCGCCTGGTTGAGCTGGTCCTTGGTCATGGACAGGATGACGCCGTGACAGCACTCCTCTACCATGAAAGCGAGCTGTTTGCAGTCCGTGGCCTCCCCGATCAATCCCTTGATGATCTTGAGCATCCCGGCACCGATGCGTACGCCGACCATCTTTTCGAGCGCCTCCGTCGTACAGAGACATGACTCTTCCGGGGTCCGAAGGAACTCGGCCGTTGCGCTCGCGATCTCAAGATCGGGCATTCGGACCAGGATTTCTACACGAGCATCTGTCAGTGTGTCTTGAAGGCGGCAGGTGGACCGTAGGGTGCTTTCGTCGAGCACTTCAACAGAGGTGCATCGGTTACGGGAGAAACGGATGATGTCCGGTGGCATTTCGAGGCTCTCCTTGCAGGTTCGATTGAGCTTGTGCGGTGTGGGAGAGAAAACACATAGATTACCACAATCACAGAGCGACGAAAAGGGTTGGCGAGTTAAAAACGCAACAATAATGGGGGCATGTCCTACCTAACTGCAAAGGTATAACGCCCTCCGGGAAGCATAACGACACTTGCCTGTCGGCCCAGTCGGGTACATAATCGGTGACAGCCACGCATTAGAGAGTATCACGAGGGGAGGACGAGAAATGCCAAGCAAACCCAGACTGATCATCGTGGGAGGATCTGCAGCGGGACCAAGTGCCGCCGCAAAGGCCAAGAGGGTCAACAAGGATCTGGAGGTCATGATCTTCGAGAAGGGGGATTTCGTCTCCTACGGGTCTTGAGAGACGCCCTACTACATCGGAGATGTAGTCAAGGATCACGAAACCCTTCTGGTGAGAAGGCCGGAAGAGTTCAAGGAGAAGCAGGGGATCGACGTCCTCCTGAGACACCGGGTGAACCGGGTGGATCCCGGAGCCAAGCAGATCGAAGTGGAAGACCTGGAGAAGGGAGAAAAAAAGGTTCTGGACTTCGATAAGCTGGTTCTGGCCAGCGGAGCCCGATCCCGAAGATTGGGAATGCCCGGCGAGGAGGCTGCGAACCTGTTCACCCTCAAGGATCTTGGAGATGCGATTCGGGTGAAACAGTATCTCGATCTTCGACGGCCTGGTCGGGTCGGCATCCTCGGCAGCGGCTACATCGCACTCGAGATGGCAGAGGCCTTTCGGGAGAGGGGGCTGGAGACGACGATTTTCTACAGGGGGACCCGGCCCGTGTCACATCTCGAGCCGGAAATCGGAGAGCGGATCCTTGAGGAGTTAGAGGAGAACGGCGTCCTCTTCCTTCCGGAGCACGAACCGGTCGCGTTTCACACGAATGGGGGAGACGAGATCGTTTCGCTGGAGACTTCTAAGGGGCGATACCCGGTAGATTTGGTCTTGAGCGCTTTGGGCGTTGTCCCAAACGCGGAGATCGCCGAAGAGGCGGGGTTGCGGCTCGGCAAGGCCGGCGCGGTTTGGACAGACGCGGGGCAGAGAACCGATCACCCGGATATCTATGCGGCCGGCGACTGTTGTGAAGTACACCACCAGGTCCTGGAGGATTCGGTCTATATGCCCCTGGGCGATGTTGCCAACAAGCAGGGGAGGGTGGCCGGCGAGAATGCGGCCGGAGGGGAGGCGACCTTCGACGGGGTTATCGGGTCCATGTGCTTCCAGGTCTTCTCTTTGGAGGCGGCGGCCACAGGACTTACCGAAAAGACGGCCCGAGACAAGGGGTTGGACGTGGCCGTACAGAAGATCGAGGCGTCTTCCAAGGTCCATTACATGCCCGGCGCAAAGCCGCTTTCTCTGAAGATCGTCTTTGAAAGGCCTTCCGGCAGACTCCTGGGAGGACACATGGTGGGCCAAGAGGGAGTGGCCAGGCGGATCAACACCCTGGCGGTGGCGGTCCAGAGCCGCATGACCGTGCAGGCCCTCTCGAGGATGGATTTTGCCTACGCGCCGCAGTTCTCCGGCCCCTTCGATCCGATCCTGATCGCCGCCGAACAGGCAATGAAAAAGCTATAGAGGGACCTGCAATGTGCGATACCTTCGTTGTACTGCCGCAGTTCACCGCAGACGGGTCGGTCATCTTCGGAAAGAACAGCGACCGGGAGCCGAATGAGGCCCAGGCCCTGGAATTCCACCCTGCGCAAGAACACCCTGTCGGGCAGACGGTGAAGTGTACGTACCTGGAAATCCCCCAGGTTCGAGAGACCCATGCGGTGTTTCTGTCTCGCCCCTTCTGGATGTGGGGTGCGGAGATGGGAGCGAACGAGAAGGGGGTGGTGATCGGAAACGAGGCGGTCTTCACGAAGATGCCGCTCGACAGGAAGGGCGGCCTGATCGGGATGGATCTGTTGCGCCTTGCCCTCGAGAGAGCGGATACGGCGGAGCAGGCCGTGGAGACCGTGATTCAACTTCTGGCGGACCACGGTCAGGGTGGGATCTGCGGGTACGCGGACAAGCGGATGACCTATCACAACAGCTTCATCTGCGCGGACCCGAAGGGAGCATGGGTACTGGAAACAGCGGGTCCGCTCTGGGTCAGGCGCAGGGTGGATGGGTTCGCTTCCATCAGCAACGGCCTCACGATCGGTGAGGAGTTCGACGCCTGCCACCCGGACACGATCGAGACCGCGAAGCGGAAAGGGTGGCTTAAGCCCGGAAAGACCTTTGACTTTTCACGGTGCTTTTCCGACTGGTTCTACACCACCTTCTCAGCCTCTCGGAACAGACAGAGCCGCTCCCTGGGCCTGATCCGCGAAGGAGAAACAGAAAAGGGTGGTCAAAGGATCGGTGTGCCCTCTGCCCTGCGCGTTCTCAGGGATCATCAGGGAGACGTATATCGCCCGGACGGACACTTGTTGTGCGATCGGCTGTGCGCCCACGCTGCCAACAGGCTCAGCCGGAACGCGACCCAGTCGACCGGGTCCTTGGTCGCCCACCTGAAGACCGACCTTCACACCTACTGGGCGACGGGCACATCCGCCCCCTGCACAGGGATTTTCAAACCGGTCTGGTTCGGCCCCAGCCCTCTGCCGGACATCGGAACGACACCGGAAGGGACGTTTGACCCCAATGCCCTGTGGTGGCATCACGAAAGGCTTCACCGAAGCGTGTTGCTCGATTATCCTGCCCGGATAAAGGCCTACCGGGAAGAGATGGATGCCCTGGAGGGAGAGTTTCTCGACAAGGCCGCTTGTGTCGGGCCGGATGAGCGGTCCGAATTGAGCAGATGGGCCTTTACACAGGCACGAGATGCGACCGACCGATGGACCGGGCAGGTGCGGGGTCTTCCGATCCAGGGCCGGGCCCGCTGGAACTACCGCCGGTATTGGAGACGCCAGAACCGCAGGGCCGCTATCAAAATCTGATCCGATTTCGGTGCCTGCCCCCTGTAGCGGAAGAGCTTCTGACGCTGGACCAACGTTTGTGCCGTTATGTGCAATGCGGACGCATGACCCCTGACATTATGAAAAAGCTTGTGGGCAGGGCCTTGTAACCTATCTGCGCGGAGGACGTCTCCTTCGTATCTGCCTGCTCCCGGCCCGAATTCCAGCACATGGGTAATGCGGTTCGGCACGAGGACCGGGCGTATTTGATCCCACCACACTGCAGTTCGGGTTAAGGGTTTGCGCAGAAATAACTTCCCATTTTCGCATCCCATCTTTGGGCCGTCTTCAACCCCTCCTCATTCGCAAGATCCTCGACATAGCTCTGCTATGCCTGCGGTCTTGCTCGATCGTCGTGGCCGAATCCGACCCAAATCTGGGCGAAAAAAAAGCTTACGAAGCCACCTCCAAAATACGACCATGGGCCGTTTTCTTTACTCCCGGAGGAAAATCATTATATAATCATTTTTGTCAACGGAGATTGCCGAGAGGTAGCGAAGGGCAAGCGTGGGCTCTCGAGTTTCGGCGGCGTACTACCCCGGGTCACCGATCTACCAACACACCGTTTTTCTCTCCCCTCCACGGAGCGCGAGCAAATGGATAAGAAAGAGAGCCGCAAGACGAAAAGGCTCACCATCCTCATGCTCCTGGTCATCGTGGCGACCGGGGCCTTTGTCCGCTTCCACAACGTGCACAAAGTAGAGCCATTCGTCGCAGACGAGGCGATCTATGTCCTCGAAGCCCGATACCTCTACAGCATCGTCGAATCGACCTGGCAAAGCCTGCGACTGAAGGCGGAAGAGCAGAAGACGGGCGAGGACCTGTGGAACCGGCAAAAAGAAGCGGAGCGGTTTACCGAAGACATCAAGGGAAAGCCCCCCTGGTTCGCCCGGCCCGGCCACCTCTATCTTGTGTGCCTGGCCATGATGATCTTCGGGCCCGACTCAGTCATCGTGGGGCCCGTTGTCTCCGCTTTTTTCGGCACCCTGTGCATTCCTCTGATGTTCCTGCTGGGCAGGAAACTCTACGGGAACACGGCAGGTCTCCTCGGGGCGGCGTTCTTCTCTCTCTCGGGCGTGCAGGTCATCTATTCCCGAAGTGGTCTGACGGAGCAGGACTCCCTCTTCTTCTTGCTCCTTGCCCTCCTGTTCTACGTGAACGACCGTACAGCACAGCCGGACCGAAAGTGGTGGTCTCTGATTCTGAGCGGATTCTTTATCGGGGTTTCCTTCGTGGTCCACTACCGCATGGTCACCTACATGGTGGCCGTCGCCGTCCTTGAGCTTCCCTTCTGGCTCCGGTGGAGAAGAGAGGCGCTTCTCTACGCTCTGAAACGCGCGGCGATTCTGCTGGGCTTCGCCTCCCTGCCCGTCCTGCTGACCGAGCTTCCCTACTACTTCGTGATGCTGGTGGTCCACATGTTCATGAAGGCCAGGCTCCCGTTCCAGACGTATTTTGAACAGCTTATGGGCCAGGCGGTGTACCTGGTCCTCGCGTACAAGGACGCCCCGAACACCGGGCTGCGGCTCGAAAACTTCCTGACCTACCCGTACCTGATCTGGAAAATGGAGGGTCCCGCCTTCGCAATTGGGCTGATTCCGGCAGCCTTTGTGATCCTATGGCACCGGAGAAAGGAGGATTTCCTTACCACGGTTCTGATCGTCGTCCCCTTTCTGATGTGTACCCTGTTCAACCCGCGGGCCCGCTACCTAAGCGGTTTTCTTCCTTTCCTTGGCCTGATGATCGCTGCGGCTATCCAGCGTGTGCGCGAAGAAGACCGCTTTGCGGGGCTGAGGTGGCCGCGACCTGTTGCAGCCGCAGCCGTGGTCCTCATCCTGTCCTTCGGCGCTATTTATTCCTATCGGGCGGCCATGCCCAAGACGAGCTACGCCCACTGCATCGATTTCATCCGTACTCACCTCGACGGTCAACCGAAGCACCTGGCAACCCTGACTGTCGTCTCCCAGGTGTTCTGCGGCGTGGAGAACGTGCCGAGCGAGTGGCCTTCTTCCGAGGAGGAGCTCCGGGAACTCTATGACCAGGGACATCGCTATTTCATCATCGATTTTGTCAAAGATGTGATCGACAGGGTCATGGTCATGTTGAACCTGCCCGCTAAGGGCCCCAAGTTCGAGAAGTTCAAACAGCGCATTGACGTGATGAACCGGATCGAGGAGCGGACGACCCCCGTGTTCACCTGCGATAACCTCCACCTGGATAAGATCTACAACGTGTTCGAAGTCAACCAGCATTTCTCACAGACACTGCAGTACTTGCGAGAGGGCCGGAACAACCCCGAGGGTCGAGTCATAAGGGTCTATGATTTGAAGGACTTCTTCGAAAGTGAAGCGATAGAAAAGGATTTCTAAAGAAAAACGTGGGCGCTTGACGATTCCTTATTTGGTCGGTTCATGTTAGTATTTTAATATAAAGCTGTTGGAGCCTCGAACCCGGATTGCCGGACGGAGCAGTTAGGTCAAATGAGACACGTTTCTGTCGTCCTTTTTTTTACGGTGTTCCTTCTCTCCGGATGGGGCGTTGTCGCGAGCCGCGGCCGGGCGAACGAGACGGAGCCCGAGCGGCGAACGATGATCGCCCTGGATCTCATGGACCTGGAGATCCCGGGAGAGGGCAGCGGGGATGAGATGGAGTTGCCGCCGATCCAGGGGGTGGAGAAGAGCGAGGTGGAGCCCGAACCGCCGACACCTCCCCGGGAGCCCGCAGAGGTTGAGCGGATCTGGCCCGAAACCCCGGAAGCGAGCAGGTCTGCTCAGTCTCCTGAGCCCGGCCTGGTTCCGTTTCTCCTGGAGGACCCGGGAGTTGGGGGCGGATCGACATGGCCGGGGACGGAAACGACAGGAGACCGTGCGCCCGAGACCCTGACCGGGGAATTTCCTGCCGAGTTGAAAACGGTTTCGCCTCCCCCCTCCCATGCCGAAAGCCTCAAGTTGCCCTCCGGAATGGATGCGAGTGGTTCCGGCGGATCGGACGTGCCGGAGGTCCCCTTGTTGAAGAGCGAGGACCGGGGACAACGGGCGCCGGTGGGGCAGGATTCCTCCCTGACGATGAAGCCTCTGCCGGATCTCCGCGGAACGCCGGGGGCCAGCCGTGATTCCAGGCCATCGCCGGAGCGCTGGCGACCCGAAGATTACCTCCAAGTCCGCGAGGACCTGGATGCGCAGCTCATCGACCTCTATGAACGCTATTACAAAGACAGGTAAGAGGCCTGTCGCCGCAGTTCAATCCTCCGCTCACATACGACCACGACTCAGAAAATCGGAATTCTTCCACAGAAGGGCTCGAATCCTGCGTGAGGTTGACAAAGGATTGAAGTCTTGAATAATGGAAGACCGAGCTGGACCGAGCTAGACCGCTGGCGGCGAAGAGAGTTCTTCGATCGCTTGGAGGAGGGCATCTAGGTCAAAGGGCTTCTTGATGAGTCTGTAATCGGGGTAGTTGTTGAGTTCCTCGTGGAGTCTCTTTTCCGTGTCTGTCTCATCGATCCAGGCACTCAGGTAGACGACCTTGATGGATGGATTCCGGTCACGGATTCTGGATACCACAGTGAGGCCGTCTTGGACGGGCATCATGATGTCCGAGATCACCACTTCCGGTCGAAATTCCTCGAAGGTCTGAAGGGCATGCTCGCCATCCTCGGCCAGGCGGACCTCGTAGTCGTGCCCCTCCAGAAAGCTCTTCAGCAGCACACGAATCGCGTATTCGTCATCGATCACGAGGACTCTTCTGGTCGGGCTCTGAGGGGCCATACGAGTGCGATCTTGTTAGCAACCGGCTCGAGAGCGGGTCGGGAGGAATGAATTGTTCTGTCGGCAACCATATGGATGAACATACAATAGAAAATGAGAAGGAAAGTCAATGGGCTCGAAGGGATCGAAAAAAGGATACAGTTGGCTGAAATCCCGGCTGCACGAGCAACTTGCCGAAGAAGGGCGGCTTCCAGACGAAGCAGCGAAGACGCTTCTCGAGGCCACGGACCCACAGGCGTTGATTCGATGGATACCGCGGCTTTTCTGGGAGAGCCCTGAGCAGGATCGAAAGGGAATTCTCCAGGGGCTGGTTCCCCTTGTGGGGACCGAGGCGGTTCCTTTCATGGAGGAGATCCTGGCATCCCCGCGGAGCGGGTTCATGGAGAAGCGGTTTGCCCTGGAGCAGCTCGAGACACTGGGACGGCAACCTGACGCTTCATGGGTAGAAGACCTGAGGAAGGCAGAGGACTTCATCGCCTCCTTGCCCGAATTTCTCAGCAACGCGGAAGAGATGGGTACGATTCCCGAAGATGTGCTCAGACGTTTCGGAGGCCTTTCGAGGCTGTTTCAGGGCGTCGTTCTCAGGGAACTCCTGCGTCGTCCCCCGGGGAGCGTGTTTCGGTTCCTGGAGTGTGTGCTCGCCGGGCAGCACGATCTGTGGGAGGAGATCCTGGTGGCCCTGGAAGAAGCGCCGCACGAAGAGGCGGGCCGGTTGTTGCAGGCAGGCTATGGCACGGCCGACAAGGCGCTCCAGAAGAAAATCAGGAGAGTACACCACAAAAGGAATGTGAGAGGCTTGCCGGTCTGCCCGCTCGAGAGGGGGGAGACGGGGGACGCGGTTTGGAGGCCGCCTGTGCCGCCCAAACCCGAAGGGTTGCTCTCCATCCCGGATCCGCTAGGGGCCCGCATGGCGTGGGTGATTCGGCCGAATGTACGGAAGGGGATGCTCGTATTCGGGGGATGGGTCGACTATCAGAGGGGGCTCGTGAAGTTTTTCGTCATGGATCCTTCCCGGAAGGAACTGGAGAACTACAAAGCCTCCCTGTTGGAAAACCCGGAATTCACCGTTGTCGATTGCGATGCGGGCTTCTGCGCCTCCCTTCTGGACGAGGCCTATCAGAAAGGGCCGCCCGTTGATTCCGAAGAAGCCGAGGCGTTCAAGGCCGTCCGGCCCATGTTGAAGGAGGTGGTTCCTGCGGAGAAGCCTACAGCCCCTGTTTACACGGTCTTCAGCGATGTGTTGGAGGAAACTGTTTCGGACGACCCCCTCGGGGAATCGGCAAAGCTGTTGAACGAGAATCTTCTGTCCGCCTGGGCCATCGAGCCCCAGAGGATTCAGCCCCACGTGGAGAAGCTGGAGGAGATTTCGGCGAGCCGAATCATTGTGCATCCCATGCAGAAGAAGGAGCGCATGGACGCTCTCTTCCGTGAGATTGCAGGGGAGATCCTGTCGGATCCTGCCTATCGGGCATCGTGGAGGGGAAGGCTCGAGGATGCCGGCTGGGTCTTCCACAAGAAGGATCTCGAGGGGCAGGCCAGAAGGCTCGCCCAGATGAGCCGGTACCTGGAAGATCCGGAAAAGGACGCCTCGCGGGTCTCGTTCTTTGTGGAATTGGTTCGAAGAGGGATGGAAGGAAGACTGCAGGAGAAGAAGACGGAAGAGAAACAGACGCCTTCCCTTATCGTCAAACCCTCTTAGGAGGCTGTCCAAAAAGTCCCATCTGCGGCGTTCGGCTTCATCCCTCGTCATTCGACGTACAGGCAGTACGCCTCATCGT
>RCNG010000172.1_pt1 | contig 26376 bp, 24 predicted proteins | sample 2041371 | NCBI WGS metagenome assembly RCNG01 (sample SAMN09708227, study PRJNA481090) | Marine sediment metagenome, whole genome shotgun sequencing project. | biome: marine sediment; feature: ocean; material: sediment; isolation source: Sewage treatment plant 1 marine sediment (STP1) ... | reverse complement strand
GGCTAAGACGGCCCGCGAAATAAACCTGATCGACTAAGGCGCCTTTTTCTGCGCAACGCCGTAAGCTACGCTCTCGGCATGTCGGGCAACGGTGCAATGCATTTTTCGTGCAAAGATCTGCGGGTTAGCGTGCCCGGCCGCGTCCTCGTGGACGATCTCACCCTGGACGCGACAGGCGGCGAATTGATCGCGGTTCTCGGGCAGAACGGCTCCGGCAAGTCGATGACGATGCACACGCTGGCGGGACTGCGTACGCCGGAAGCTGGCAGCGTCACCCTCAATGGCGCGAACCTCGCAGCAGCAGCCCGCCAGGACATCGCAAAGCAGCTGGCATTGCTGCCGCAACACGTTGACGATGTCTTTCCCGCAACCGTTCTTGATACGGCCATGATCGGTCGCCATCCCCATATCGGCCGATTCAACTGGGAATCCGGTTACGATTTTTCCGTTGCCCGGGCCGCGTTGCGCTCGGTCGGACTAGAGGAACTCGCAGGGCGCGACGTACTAACTCTGTCAGGCGGAGAAAGGCGTCGTCTTGCAATCGCCCAGGTGCTCACGCAGGCACCAGAAGTCTACCTGCTCGACGAACCCACCAACCATCTTGATCCGCAGCATCAACTCGATGCTTTGGAGTTAGTCCGCGAGAAAGCCGACGCCGGCGCTGTCGTCATGGCGAGCCTGCACGACGTTAACCTGGCGGTGCGGTACGCCGACCGCTGTCTTCTACTTTACGGTGACGGCCGCTGGGACCTGGGGCCGACTCAGGACATACTGGATTGCGAACGCCTCAGCCGGCTTTATTCGACGCCGATGGAGGCCGTCAGCTGGCACGAGCAACAGCTGTTTATTGCCTCAGGCAACAAACCCCGTTAGCATTTTGAGGTAGCTGGCGTGGAGCGCCGGGTTCGCAGCCAGCACCGAACGGGTCTGCAGCGTGGGCTTGTCACCGTTCAGGTCCGTGAACATGCCGCCGGCTTCAGTGACAATGATCGACAGCGCAGCAATGTCGAGAATATTCACGTCTGACTCGATCACGGCTTCGATTTTTCCTGCCGCCAGCAAATGATAGTGATAGAAGTCGCCGTAGCCGCGGATACGATCCGCGCGTGCAACGATTTTTCCCAGCGACGACCAGCCATCGCTGCCGGCGAGGGATTTCAGGTTGCCGACGGACACCGCAGCACGATCAGGGTCATCGATATCGCTTATCGAGAGGCGCCGCCCGTTGAGCCATGAACCCTGGCCCTTCTCCGCCCAGGCCAATTCACCCATCATCGTTCCACTGGACACGCCAAGGACGATCTCGCCACGGTGCATCAGGGCGATCTGTGTAGAAAAAAATGGATACTGGCGCACGAAGCCCTTGGTGCCATCGATCGGGTCTACCAGCCAAAGATAGTCAGCACCGACCTCTGTTTTGCCCGTTTCCTCACCGTAGAACCCATGCCCCGGGAAGTGTTGCAGCAAGCGCTTCCTTATCGCCTGCTCACACTCGACGTCAGCCTGCGTAACCGGCGTCATGTCTGCTTTCGTCGTGACCGTGAAGTTGCCGCTGTAGTAGTGGCGACTGATTTCTGCCGCCTCTTTCGCCGCCGCCAGTGCGACCTTCAAGTGCTCCGACGCGCTGCTTTCGGGATACGTGTCCACCGTCGTTGTCCTGCGCTCTGATTAAACCGGCCCAACTATGGCCACACCGGCGGCAATAAACAAGCGGGCGCACACACTGCAATTCAGAAGCGGCTTGACAGGCTCCCGGCACCTGCCTATCGTCTCGGCTTCATCAGGTGAACCCGAGATGGCTTGTTTCGGGTGAACGGGAAGCCGGTGTTATGCGCTCGATTAACGGTCGATCGCAGTATTCCGGCGCTGCCCCCGCAACGGTGATCGAGTGAATACCGTAACCCCTGTGTCACAGACCGCGCTACCGACGGTCGATGGCGCAGAGCCACTGCGAACGAGCATGTTTTCGCGGGAAGGCGTTACGGCAGGAGAAATCCGCTCGTCAGCCCGGAGACCGGCCCGATGAAACGCGAATGGCGCGGCGGGCGCATGTTCGGGCGCGCGAGTTTTGCGCCCATCTTCCTTCCGCACCATTCAGATTCTCAATATTGATGCGTGCGGGCGGCATGCTAAGGAAGGTCTTGATGCGGAATGGCAATTCTATTTTGCTGGCGGTGGCACTGTCGATCCCGGCAGTTTCAGGTGCGGTCGATATCACTCAGGGCGATACGATTATCGTCACGGCCACGCGAACGCCGATTCAACAGGCGGATGCGATCGTTCCGGTCACCGTTATTACGCGCGAGGATATTGCCTTGTCGCTGGCAACGGACCTGTCGGAGTTGCTGCGATTTCAGGCCGGCATCGACATCGGTCGCAACGGTGGCCCCGGACAGGCCACATCGGTCTTCCTGCGTGGCACCGAAAGCAATCACACACTGGTCCTTATCGACGGCGTACGCATGAATCCCGGCACTATTGGCGGCGCAGCGGTGCAAAACATTTCGCCGGAAATGATCGAGCGCATTGAAATCGTCAAGGGAGCTCGTTCCGCGTTGTTCGGCACGGACGCCATTGGCGGCGTAATCAACGTCATTACGCGCCGCACCGATCGGGGCTTTGTCGAGGGCGGCGTCGGCAGCGGCAGCTTTGCGACACAGTCCGGCCACGTATCCGGCGGCAATCGCACCGCCGATGCCGAGTTCGGTGTCAACCTCGACTGGCAAAATACCGATGGCTATGCGCCGCGTATCGATTCCGAGCTCAAGCGCGGCTATGAGAACCTTTCCGCCAACGTGTACGCATCAAAAAAGTCCGGCAACCATGAACTAAGCGTTCGCCACTGGCGTGGCGAAGGCAACGTCGAGTACCTCGATTTCTTGCTCGCTCCCGTCGATCAGGATTACGAGAATGCGGTGACCTCACTGGCGCTGCAGTCGCAACCTTCGACGGCAGGTAGCAGCAAGCTGGTCCTGTCTTTCGCCCAGGATGAAATCCAGCAACAGCAGACCCCGGATTTCGTCAACTCGGAACGGTTGAGCCTCGACTGGCAGTATAGCCACGCGCTGGAAAATCATACGTTGACCGGCGGTGTCTATTTCGTAGACGAGGATGCCAGCACACTGTCGTTTGGCTCCGGTTTCGATGAGAGAACCCTGACGCGTGCCGTATTCCTTCAGGATCAGCTGGTGCTCGGTCGGCACCGCGGGTTTGTTGCGCTACGGCTCACCGATCACGAGAACTTCGGCAACCATGCAACCTGGAATACCGAATACGCGTATGCCATCAGCGACGCCGTGACGCTTAACTTCGGCCTCGGGCACGCGTTCCGTGCACCGGACGCCACTGATCGCTTCGGCTTCGGCGGCTCACCCGACCTGGAGCCGGAGATTGCCGACGAGCAGCAGCTGGGCATTCGCTATGTTGCCGGGGAACGACACAGCTTCAATGTCGAGTTTTACGCGAACAGGATTGAAGACCTTATCGAATTTGATTCTGAGGCCTTCGCCTTGCGGAACCTCGACGAAGCCGAGATCCGCGGCGCGCAGTTTGGCTATGAGTACCACGGCGAGCGCTTCGTGCTGAAGGCCGACCTTGTCAAACAGCGGGCGGAGAACGCGACCACGGGCGCGCGCTTGTTGCGACGTGCCGACGAAACGGCGACCATCAGCTTCACGCAGAGCTTCGGTGCGCATCGCCTCGGCCTGTCTATTCTCGCCAGCGGCGATCGGGAGGATTTCGGCGGTATCGCGCTCCCCGGCTACGTAGTTGCCAACGCGACGGCGCTGCTGCAACTCAACGATCAGTGGCAGCTCAACGCGCGCATCGAAAACCTGGCGGACACGGAATATCAGACTGCAGCAAACTATCGCATGCAGGAACGTAGCGGCTTCGTCGAACTACGATACCGCTGGCAATAAGGACGAAAACGGTCATGGGAAATCGGCTCAGCAATATCTACACACGTACCGGTGATGACGGCACGACCGGCCTTGGTGACGGCAGCCGCACCGCCAAGGACAGTGCGCGCGTCGAAGCGTATGGAACGGTCGACGAGGCCAACAGCGCCATTGGCACAGTCCTCGCCAATGACACGGTCCCCGAGGCAGTACGGCTGTGTCTAACCGAGGTACAGCACGACATGTTCGAACTGGGGGGCGAACTCTGCATACCCGGCCACGTGGCGATTACGGAAGATTTTGTCGAGCGCCTCGAAAATCAGCTCGACGGTTTCAACGACGAGCTTCCACGCCTCAAGGAATTCATTCTGCCGGGCGGCGGCCAGGCCGCTGCGGCCTGTCACCTGGCTCGGACCATCGTGCGCCGTGCGGAACGTCGCACCTATACGTTGGCCAACGACGAAGACGTCCGGCCCGAGGTCGTAAAGTACCTGAATCGACTCTCGGACCTGTTATTTGTCCTGGCTCGTGTCATCGCGCGAGCCGAATCGGGTACGGAAGTACTGTGGAACAGGAACCGGACGTAGGACATCGCGACAAGTGGCGTTGTCGCGTCGTGGCGCGCAGAAGCGCGCTTCTACAGAACCTTACTCATCAACGCTCGCTGAATGCGTCGCGATTAAAACGGGCCTGTTGCAACGCAAGGCACATTGCGCCGCCCGCGAGTACCAGGCGAGGCGTCGCGCGCGCGATTTCATCCGCAGGTAACAAGAACAGATTGCCGTACAGATTGGCCGCAACCGCCGGCCACCGCTGCCATTCTTCAAAAGCGTCGTCGCCGGCGTCGGTACTCGCGAGCATGACCTCCGGATTCCGGTCCACGACGGCCTCTACGGAAATCCCGGGCGCGAGGTCCTCGAGATCGGAGAAAATATTCTTACCCCCGCAAAGTTCGATCAGCTCGCTCACGTAGTGCTCCTTACTGACCGTATAAAGCGGTCTGGCAGAGACCTGGTAGAAGACGCGAATCGGCGCTCGGTCCCGCTGTGCGTCACGCAGCTCGTGCAGCGCCTGCTGATAGTCTGCAGCGACCTTCTCAGCTTGCAGCGGGCGGCCCGTCAGCTCACCAATTCGGCGCAACGCGCTGACGACATCGTCAAGACCACGAGTACGTATGGTCTCGACGACATAGCCGGATTTTCTGAGCTCGTCGACCGCGTGCTCCGGTGTGCCGCTTTCCCAGACGAGCAGCAAGTCCGGTTGCAGCAGCGCCAGTTGTTCCTGATCGACTGCAAACGCATCGCCGACAACAGCGAGTTCGAGCGCCTGCGGCGGATAATCGGACCAGGCACTGACGCCGACGAGCAAGTCACCGGCACCCACCGCGAAAACGAGCTCGGTCAGGTTCGGCGCCAGCGTTACGATGCGCTGGTAGACCTTGGTGTCGGGTTGGCTGCGTTCGGCGTCCTGGCAGGCGCACAGAGCGACGGCCAGCAAGGCCAGCGCAAACGCCCGGCTCACCGGGTGAGGCCGTACAACGTCATCGCAGAGATGATCACAGCCCAGATGATCAGCTGACGAAATACCAGCCGGTTCGCCGATATTGCACCGCGGACACCCCGCTCGGTAATGCTCTCGTCAGGCTTGTCGCCAAGCGCAAGCGCCGCCGTACCGACGCGAGCCAGCAGGTGTTCGCTGTGCTCTGATGTTGTCGTGTCACGCTCCTCTGTGGGTGCGCGCATGGCCGCGATTGCCTCGTCAAAATGACCCGCTGCCGCGTAACCCACGGCAGTAAGACGTGCCGGTATCCAGGCCAGCCAGCCATGCAGCATGACCGCGGCGTCTCGCACGGCGGCCATATTGTCGGCGCCATCAGATTCCGACTCACGTGCTACGCTGAAAACGGAGCGGCGGCGAATCAGGTCTGTCACACGATACGCCCAGGCAGCCAGCGGCCCCAGCAATACAAACCAGAAAACGACGGCGAACAGGCGGTTATTTGCCTGCACGCAGACCGATTCTTCAACACGCGCGATGCGCTCTCGTGCATCCGTCGGCACATCGCCCTCGACGATCGCTTTGGCCGCGATCTGGATAGCCTCTTCGTCTTCGGATTCCAGCGCCTTGCAATACTCGCCGACTTCTTCGCCGATGTCTCTCGGACCCAGCGAGAAGAACAGCACTACGATCGCCAGTATCAGGTACGTGAATCCCGCGAGAGTCCCGCCAAGACCGAAAATTACGAGGTAGACCGGCAACACGAGCAGAGCGGCCAGCAGCACCACCGGGATCATGGCTGGCCAGCTGGCAATACGTTGCGCCTGCCGAAACCCAAGATCTATGATGCGGTCGAGCCAGCGCATGCGACGCCAGTGAAACAGTTGCGACGCCAGTCGTTCAACAACCAGTCCAATAAGCAGGGCAATCAGGTTCATAAGCGGTCAGCTCTGTGGCTAATGAGGGTTATGGCCAGGTGCGTAGCATCAGGCCCCAACAAGACCATCATACAATCGCAGCCAGTCGAAAGCAGGACCTGGATCGCTCTTGCGACCGGGAGCAATGTCACAATGGCCGGCAACCTCGCGTGCCGTTATTTGCGGATACGCGTCAAATATAGCCTGCAGAATCGCAGCGAGCGCATGATATTGCCGATCGTCATACGCAGTTTCGTCCTCGCCCTCGAGCTCGATGCCAATTGAATAGTCATTGCAGCGGTGTTTGCCGCGAAAACAGGACTCTCCGGCATGCCAGGCCCTTGCCGTGAACGGCACGAACTGGGTTAGCGACCCGTCCCGTCGAACGAGTAGATGCGCGGAAACTTCAAGGCCCCGTATCTCATCGAAGTACGGATGCGCATCATGATCCAGCGTATTGGTAAACAGCGCCTCGACCTCGGGGCCGCCGTACTCCCCGGGTGGCAGGCTGATGCCATGCAGCACCACCAGCTTCGGCTGGACGTCTTCCGGCCGCGCATCCTGGTTGGGACTGCGGCACTGGGCGGCCGGCTCGATAAGCCCGCTGTCAGGAGAGATCTTGAATTGCGTTTGCATGAACTCGCTGCATTTGCCACGGTTGCGTCATCGACTGCAAGTGAACATAGTAAACCATGCCTCGAACCAGACTCCACATCACAGCGAGTTTCGGCGTGCATTCGACGCTGCAACTCGACGCCGATCAGGCACGCTACCTGAGTCGTGTACTCCGCCTTCGCGTTGACGACAGGCTAACCGTCTTCGACGGCCTTGGCTCCGAATACGTCGCATCGATCACCTCGATCGGCAAGTCGATCGCCACACTGCTGGTCATCGAAGAAGCCGTGGCCACAACGGAGTCGGACCTCAAGGTACATCTCGTACAGGGCGTATCACGTGGTGAGCGCATGGATTTCGTCGTACAGAAGGCGACCGAACTGGGCGTCAAGCGGATAACCCCGGTCCTTACCGAGTTCGGCGTCGTGAAGCTCGATGCAACGCGTGCCGAAAAACGTCGTGAGCATTGGCAGAAAGTCGCCGCCAGCGCCTGCGAACAGTGTGGCAGGGTTCGCCTGCCGCTCATCGACGCGCCGCTCCCGCTAAAGCACTGGTTTGGCAGCAAGCCGGAACAGGTTGACGCGGAGATCATTCTGAAACCGGGCGCGGCGACCCCGCTGGCACGCATCGAGGTGCCGAAGACCAAAGTGTGCGTACTGATCGGTCCGGAAGGCGGATTCAGCGACGGCGAATTTGAGGATGCGGCAATAGCCGGATTTCACCCCGTGTCGCTGGGACCGAGAGTCCTGCGCACGGAAACCGCGGCGGTAGCAACGCTGGCCATTCTACAGTCCCTGTGGGGAGACCTCGGCTAGCACGCGGCTGCCCTGTTCATCACGCCTGCTCTGCCTCTTCAGCGAGCATGCCTTCCAGCCTTTCGAGGTCCGGAATCAACGGGAACTCGTTGATCATGCGCACGCGGCAGAGCACCGGCGCATCCTCGGGCCAGCCCTCTTTGGCCTCGAGCTTGAGTACTTCTTTGTTGACACGCACGAGCTGCGGAAAACCCTGGGTGAGGACGCCGAAGAAACCGTTCCTGAGTTCGCCGGTACTCGCGTAAAACACAACGATTCGCGTACGCCCGGTAGCGACCGGCATGTCGTTACCGAGCGCGCCTTCATACGAGACCACGGGCAACGGCCGGCCATTCCAGTCGACATTCCCCAGCATCCAGGGGTGCGCTCCCGTACTTTGCTTGGGCTCGATGTACCGCACAACTTCGGCGACGCAGGCGCGCGGCACAATCAGACGGTCGCCGGATAGCGGTACGAGCAGGCTGTATAGTTCGTCGGCAGCAGCGCTCATGACAACTGTATCCCCTTGTCCTCGAGCTGCCGGCGAATCGCGTCGAGCAGCTGCGAATCCTGGTAGGGCTTGCCGAGATAGTCATTGACACCAAGCTCGATCGCGCGGGCGCGATGTTTGTCGCCAACACGCGAGGTAATCATGATGATAGGAATATCCGCTACGCTAGGATCGTTGCGTACGTGGGACGCGAATTCATAACCGTCCATTCTGGGCATTTCGATATCCAGCAGGATGACGTCGGGTTTGTGTTCGTGCATGACGCTGATCGCATCGAGGCCGTCTTTGGCCGTCGTAACGCGCATACCGTTGCGGTGCAGGAACCTCTCGGTAACGCGTCGCACGGTGATCGAATCGTCCACCACGAGCGCCAGCGGACGCGTATCGCTTGGCGTCGGAGCCGCCTTCTTCAGCTCGACAACCGGCGCGCCAGTGCGAACCAGCGCGTTGATGTCGAGGATCAGGACGATCCGTCCATCGCCGAGAATCGTGGCACCGGAGAGACCACGAATGCCGGCCAGCTGCGGCCCTACGGCTTTGACTACCACTTCGCGGCTGGCGAGCATCTCGTCGACCAACAGGGCCGCTGAGTACTCACCCGCCCGCACGAGGATTACCGGGACGGCTGTATCTTCATCCGGCAGTTTGGCCGCCTGCCCGCCCAGGTACATACCAAGATGGCGGAATTTGTAGGCCTGTTCGCCGTAAAGGTAGCTCGGTTCACTTTGACTCAACAGGTTTTCGAGCTCGCCACGCGGTATACGCGCGACGCCTTCGACCGTTGGCAACGGCAGCGCGTACACTTCCTCGCCGGTGCGCACGATCAAGGCCTGGGTGATTGCCAGTGTGAACGGCAAGCGAACCGTGAAGTTTGTACCTTGGCCGATAACCGAGGATATGCGCAGATTGCCGCCGAGCTTCTTGACCTCATTGGCGACAACATCCATGCCAACACCGCGCCCGGCCGACTGCGTTACTGCGCTAGCGGTCGTAAAGCCCGGCGTCAGGATCAGCTCCATGATCTCCTCGTCGGTGACCTTACTATCCGGTCGCAGCATGTCGAGCTCATAGGCTTTGCGGCGAATGGCATCAACGTTCAGACCGCGCCCATCGTCAGCTACGTCTATCACCATTTCTGCACCTTCGCGGTGCAGGCGTATCGTTATGCGCCCCATGCCCGGTTTGCCGTCGGCCTGGCGCGCGGCCGGATCCTCAATGCCATGGATAACCGCGTTGCGAAGCATATGCTCGAATGGTGGCAGCATTTTTTCGAGCACCTGCCGGTCCAGCTCTCCGGAGGCACCTTCAACGGCAAGCTCGGCGCGTTTGCCGACTTCCTGGGCCACCTGTCGGACAAGGCGCGTCAGCCGTGGGACGTGCCGTTCAAACGGCACCATGCGGGTTCGCATGAGTCCGTCCTGCAGCTCTGCAGTGACGCGAGACTGCTGCACCAACAGCCCTTCGGCTTCGTTCGTGACCGACTTGAGAAGATCCTTCAGGCTGCCAAGGTCGCTTGCGGATTCGGCCAACGCGCGTGTCAGCTGCTGAATGTTCGAATATCGATCCAGTTCCAGCGGATCAAAGTCACGCGCAACCAGGGTATCCTGATGGCCGTGCATGATCTGCGCTTCGGTTTCGATCTCCAGCTTCCTGAGCTGTCCTCGAAGTCGCGATATGGTCTGCTCAAGCTCATCGACATGGAAGTCAAACGATGTAACCTGCTGGTTGAGCCGTGAGTGATAAATGCTGATCTCACCGGCGGCGTTGAGCAGGTCCTCCAGCAGGTCCGCGTCAACACGGGCGAATTCCTGGCGTTGCTCAGGCGTGCGCAGCGCTCGCACGTCGGCACCGGCACGTGGCGCAGCCTCGGCAGCTGCGGGTTCGCGCTCCGCCTGCGGCGGTTGCTCATCCTCGGCCGCTGGCTGATCTTCGAGTTCGGCTTCCGGCTCTGGTTCGGGCTCTGGTTCGGTCGCAGCTTCTGGCTCCGCCTCCGCCTCGGGCTCCGCCTGGAGCTCGAAGTCGGCGCCGGCTTCCGCCGGCGCTTCGGTGGCGTGCTCAACACCGGCAAGAGACTCAGCCGGCGCGTCAACCAGCGGCGGCTCTTCCTCTGCGGGTCTGCCGATTTCAGCCAACTCGTCAGCCAGCCGTGAATCGACGATAACCATGCTCACCGTGTCATCCGGCTCCATCGTGAACTTGGCGGTCGGCGCCTGCTGGACGTTGGTGTCATCGAGGGCAACCTCGACTTCAGAGTCATCCGCAACCTCGAAGCCGGCATTGGCCTGCTGAATTCGCTGCTCGAGATCCGCCGCCGTGCGCACCGGCTTACCGGCAATAACGAGGTCACGCATGCGATGCAGTTCATCGACACTGCGTTGCAGCAGGTCCTCGATGGCCGGGGTCGCTTTCACACGTCCGTCGTCGACAGAAATCAGCAAGGTCTCGAGCTCATGACTGAGATTGCCCATCGCCGTGATACCGGCCATGCGCGCGCCACCCTTGAGCGTGTGCAGGTGGCGCTTCAGTTCATCCATGGGCTGAGCCGACCGCTCACGAACCCAGTCGATCAGCGCCTTTTCGGCTGCCTCCAGGAGTTCGGCCGACTCCTCGGTAAATATCGACGCGATTTCCGCATCGTATTCGGGCTCATCACTCAGCGCCTCGACGGCGGGTACTTCGACCTCTTGAGACTCTGGCGCTTCTTCGGGCTGTTCTTCGGGAACCTCCGCAGGTCGCACCGAATCCGCCAGTGTCGAAATATGCGCGATCAAGGCAGTGTAGTCAGCTCGATCGCGATCCGGGTTGTTGATGTCCTTGACAATAGTCGACAAGGCGCTGGCCGCCGCCTGCAATGCGGCAAGACCCGACTTCTGGAACCCGACCTTGTGGTCATAGACGCGCCGCACAAAGCGGTTCAATGTGGCCGCGACCGCGACGCCGCGTTGCACATTGGCCATGTTGGCGCTGCCGTGCAGCGTGTGGCAGGCGCGATACAGCTTATCCGTGACATCGTATGGCGGCTCGTAGCCCTCGCAAGCGGACAGGTAGCTGGTTATGACTTTCAGGTGCCCCGCAGTCTCTTTCGAGAAGATGTCGTACAGAATCGGATCCATTTCGAGCGCAGTTGCCGGGCTCGGCGGCGGCACTTCTGTGGGTCGCTGGAGGGTCAGCACGGCGGCATTCGGGTCGCCATCTGCGAAAGCATTGGCTCTCGCGATAAAGAGACTGATATCGGCGGCTGGCTCGCTCCCGATCTCGAGCTGTTCGATCAGTTCAGGCACGGCCGCCGCCGCCTGCGTAATGAAGTCCACCATTGGCGGCGTTCGCGGCAACGTGCGATTGATCAGTTTGTTCAGCAGATTCTCTACCGACCAGCAGTACTCACCGATCCGCTCTGCACCCACCATTCGGCCACTGCCCTTGAGCGTGTGAAAGGAGCGCCGCACCGTGATCAGCGTCTCCATATCGTCCGGTGAACTCACCCACCCCGGCAGATGTCGCTTGATCGATGCAACCTCCTCCCTGGCCTCCTCAATAAAGAGCTCGAGCAGCTCCGGGTCGAGGTGTTCGGCATTGGGCGCAACGACGGGCAACGGGATAACGTCCGTGACGTGGGCTCGCGCCGAATCGTCGGCAGCCTTCGCGACCTGCTCGATAGTAAGCCCCGTTTTCGTCTCGGCGGCCTCTCCATCTTTCGGGATCGCCTGCAGCATGCGTTGCTCGACATCGCGCAACACGGAGAGACAGGCCTCGGCGTTATCGAGCATGTACCACGGCTCGCTGCGACCCGCCTTGACCGTTTCCATGTAGTACTCGATGCTGACGATCGCGTCCGCCAGACGATCCGTCTCGCGTTGCGTCAGCTGCGCGGGACCGCCGCTGTTCAGCATGGCCATCAGGAGGCTGCCAATTCGTTCGACGACCTCCATGGCGCGAGGCTTGCCAAGCATCAGCAGCCCAGCCTTGATGCCCTTGATCAGCGTTGGAACGCTGTCCAGCCCTTGTGACGGCGCCTGCTCCGTAAAGCTCTGGCTAACGGTTTCCTTAATTCGGGCGAGATTGATAATGCACTCGCGCATGACTGATTCGGCAACCTGCCGAAAGGCCGCGTCATCGACCGAGGACTCGGCCGAAGCCTGATCGCCGTCGGTATGCTGCGGCAATGTGAGTCGCAGCAGCTGTTGATCCAGGCGATCTTCGACGCGTAACAGGGTCGACGCTATGTCCAGAATAATCTGGTCATTGGCAACGCCGCCGCGCTCAACCACCTGCTTCAGCCGATCGATTTCTCCGTCGATATCACCGCGCAGTTCGCCAAGGCCGAGTACGCCGAGCGTATCGCTGATCTTCTTCAGCAACTCGAGTTGCGGCACGAGCTCCGATGACTTGTTCAGACCGGTTCGCACAAAGATATCAAGTACATCCTTGACGCGCCCCAGGTCTTCCTTGATCGCAGAGCCAACGGTAGCCATCAGCTTCGCGCTCGGCGCTGAAAGCGCGTCGCGCGCGTCCTCGACCTGCTGATCGCCCGGCAGCAGTTCCGAAAGATTGAAGGCCGCGCGAATTTCGCTGATGCGTTCCCCGGCATTGCTGGATCGCGCGACGTAATACAGCATGTTGTTCAGCATGTCGGCGACGGGATGTTGGTCATACGCGAGCAAACCCTCGTCAATCACGTACTTCAGCTGGCGGTCCGCCTGTCCCAGAAGGCGCTTGACCGAGATAGATGTCTCCAGCCCCCCGTTCTGCAGCGACTCCAGAACGCCGCCTACGACCCACCAGAGCTGGTACATATCGTCCCGCGTTGCGGAATTCTCGAGCGCGGCTGCAACCTTGGACAAGGTTTGCAGGTGGCGCGACGTGTCGCCCCCCTTGATCCACCCGAGCAGCGCGAGCTGGAATTTGGGCCGCAGCCGCTTCGCAACCACTACGGGGTCTTCACCACTACCCGCACGATCCGAGACCTTCTTGCCGGAGCGACTGGGCGACAAGTTGAGCAACAGCAACGTGCCTTCGGACAGCAGTGGTTCGCCGCGCGCCGCGCGCAGGTCATTAAGCATTGGCAATAGTACAAGGGCGATGTCACGACCACCGCCGAGCAGTTTTTCAACGTAGATGGGCAGCTGAACCATTGCGCGCGTCAGCGCTTCGAGTCCGTCTTCGCGGCCCTTTCCGGGGCGCAGGTTCGCCAGGTACTTGCAACCGAGCTCCATTTCCTCGACAAGCAGCGCCGCACCGTAGGTCTCGGTGATCTGCAGCGCACCACGCGCCTGGTGCAACAGCTCGCCAGCGCGGGTCAATGCAGCTGTACCGCCCCGTCCGTCGACGCAGTCTTCAAGCGCCAGATGCGCGTTGCGAATGGTCTCCATGAGCTCGGCACTGACAATCACCAGCCCACGCACAGCTCCCTGGCCGTCGTCGTCGCCGATTATTTGCTCATGAATGCCCGTGTTGCCCGTCATCTAGTCGTCCGTATCCATCGCGGCGCGCGCCGTCGAATCGTCCTATCCCGTTTTCGCTTGCGGGTTCGTCGACGGCGCAACCGAGGGCGGAACGGCGTTTGCCGTAGTCCGCGCCAGCACGCTGGCCTGCATCATTTCCGGTGGTAACGCGAATCCTTCAACCGTCTTTCTGAGCTGTGTCGCGAGTTCCGAAAGTTTCGCAATAGAGGCCGCCGTCGCCGAGGTCGCCTGACCGGTCTGCTGCCCGATCTCACGCAAGCGTGTCGTGCGCCGCGTCACGTCAGCGGCGGCGCTGGCCTGCTGTCGTGCAGACCCTGAAATATTCTGGACCAGGCTGGCAATCTGGTTCGATACCTGCTCGATCTCATCGAGCGCCGCGCCGGCGTTTTCGGCCAGCAGTGCCCCGCCAACAACGTCCGTCGTGCTGCGCTCCATCGAGATCACGGCTTCATTGGTATCTGACTGAATTGTGCGTACCAGCACTTCGATCTGCTTGGTTGCGTTCGTTGAACGCTCTGCAAGTCGCTGGACCTCGTCCGCAACCACGGCGAAGCCGCGACCGGCCTCACCCGCCATCGACGCCTGGATGGACGCGTTGAGCGCCAGAATATTTGTCTGCTCGGCGATGTCGTTGATGAGCTCGACGATATTGCCGATCTCCTGTGAACTTTCGCCGAGCCGCTTGATGCGCTTCGACGTTTCCTGAATGGTTTCGCGAATCGCATTCATGCCGTCAATGGTTCGCCGTACGGCCTCTCCGCCCTTGTGCGCGACCTCAACCGAGTGACGGGCGACATCGGACGATCGCTCTGCGTTGCCGGAGACTTCCTCGATGGAGGCCGCCATGGAAACGATCGATTCGGTGGCGGCGTTGATTTCCTTCGCCTGGTTGTCTGCCGCCCGGGCCAGGTGGCCCGCCGTGTTTTCGGTTTGCTTGGTTGCGTTGTCGACCATCAGCGCGGTGTCGTTCACCGTTGCCACCAGTTTGCGAAGCTCTTCAATAGCGAAATTGAAAGAGTCTGCAATCGTTCCCGTAATGTCTTCGGTAACGGTCGCTTCGACCGTCAGATCTCCGTCTGCGAGACTGCCCATCTCGTCAAGCAGTCTCAGGATGGCCTGCTGGTTGCGCTCATTCTGTTCGGCTTGTTCTCTTGCCGCCGTCTCAAACACCGCGGATTTCCGGTGCAGTCTTAGCAGACCGCCAACGAGCAACAGCGCGAGCAGCACGGCGCCGATCGGTATCCACATGTTGTCGAGAAAGCCTGGCAACAGACCCTCTCCGGCCGACGATGCACTCGCGGCCCCCAGCAAGTTGTCGGCACTGGCATCCAGCTGTGCTTGCATCGCAGCGAGATCACCGACCTGGCTCAGCGATTCAGCCAGCGTCGCCGCATTCTCCTCAATACTAGCCAGGCTGCCCACGATCGGAATCAGGGCGACCTCGCGGCCTTCGTTATTGAGCGGGCGAACATCCAGGTCAGATTGCTCACCGGCGAGCGCGTTCGTAACCTCGCGAAGAAAAGTAAGGTCAGCATTCATCTCGTCCACCGCCGCCGTACCGCCGCCAGGAAGACTCGCAGCCGCCTGACCGACGCGGTCCGCACGCAGCTGGAAATCCTGGATGATAGCCGTCGACCCGGAACGTTCCAGCAGTTCGTTCGACTTCTCAAGGATCGCTCCTGCGTAAATACCGATGCTGTCCGCCGCCGCCTGAATTGCCTCGATGTCTGCGCGATTGCCGAGAATTGCAGCCGCACTGGATCGCAGCTGCTGCCAGTCCGCGGAGCGACCAGGAACGCCGCTCATTTGCAGCGACGTCAATGTCTTGACGCTGCGATCGAGATTATTGAACGCACCCTCGTCACCCGCGATTGCGCTCGCCGCTTGCGACGGTATCGCCTGAGATAAGGCCGCCGCCTGTGTCGCCGACGAATTGCCGCCGCCTGCCTGAAGGTAAACCAGCGCCGCTGCAGCAGCCAGGCAGATGCCGACGAGTGCAGCAATGGAATTGAATGCGGACGAATTGTCAGTTTTGGTGGCCATAGTTAATCGAACCCTTATTCCGCAGAAGCCTGCAGAAACATTTTGCTTTCGACCAGATCGAAAAGATTGAATACGGGCCAGCGATCCTCGCCCCTCGTATAGGTTCCGCCGAGAAAGTTGTCGCAGCGTACGATGGTCTTCGCCGCATCGGCGGCGAAATCCTGATCCATGAACCGCCGGAAACCAAGTACTTCATCCACGACGATGCCCGCCGGAACCTCGCGATGGTTCACGGATATGACACGCGTCGTGCGCCTTAGTGTCGTTCGGCCGCTACCGAGCAGCAGCTTGATATCGACGAGTGGTAACAGGTGGCCGCGCAGGTTGGCGATGCCAAGTAACCAGCGCTTTGCGCCCGGAACTCGCGTTATCGAATCGGGCAGCATCAGGACCTCACGCACCTGTTCACGGTTGGCCAGAAATTGTTCCTCGCCGATGCGAAAGCCGACGCCAACCCATTCCGAAGGTAGAGCCCCGGCACCCTGGCCGGCGTGCGCTGCACGACTGCGATGCTCCATTTCCTGCAGCAACGCAAACGGTTGCTCTACCAACGCCGAGAGATCAGCGGAATTACTCATTCAGCCTGCCATTACCGAGCGAACGGTTGCGATCAGGTCCTTGTCGGCGACGGGCTTCACGACATACTCGACAGCGCCCTGTCGCATGCCCCAGATCTTGTCGGTTTCCTGATCCTTGGTCGTTATCATGATGACCGGGATATCGGCCGTCTTGGGGTCCTTGGTCAGCTTGCGGGTCGCCTGGAAGCCGTTCATGCCCGGCATGACGACATCCATCAGGATGCAATCCGGGCGAGCGGTCATTGCCGCTTTCAAGCCTTCTTCACCGCTATCGGCGACCAGCGTTTCGAAGCCAGCTTTTTCGAGCATGTTCTGAAACAGGTGCAACTCGGTTGGCGAATCATCAATAATAAGAACCACAGCCATGTTTATCTCTTCCTAGTTGAGCTGGTTGGAAATCGCGCCAAGCAATTCGTCCTTTGTGAACGGCTTGGTCAGATACTGCTCGGAACCGACAATTCGGCCGCGCGCCCGGTCAAACAGGCCGTCCTTGCTGGACAGCATGATCACCGGTGTTTCCTTGAATACTTTGTTGTGCTTGATCAGGGAGCAAGTCTCATAGCCGTCGAGGCGCGGCATCATAATGTCCACAAAGATGAGGTCCGGCTGGTGATCAGCGATTTTTGACAGCGCATCGAACCCATCAATTGCCGTAAACACCTGGCAACCCTCTTTGGACAATAGCGTTTCGGCCGTTCGGCGAATGGTCTTGCTGTCGTCCACCACAAGAATTTTGAGACCGCTCATTGAGCGGTTTGCGTTACTTGACACCGAATTTCCCCACGTTCAAAAGCGACTTTTACCATATTGACATAAGTCCCGCTACGACGCTCGCCGCGTTACGCAAAATCGTCCGAAATCCGGTGCTTACGCAGGTTTTCGCTGTATAGTTGGCGGCGTCTTGCTGAAAGCCTGGAAGTTCTGCAAAAGATGGCCGCAAACTCGCTCAGGGTCGGCGTCGTAATGGACCCGATCGACTCCATCGTCCCCAAGAAGGACAGTTCGTTTGCCATGCTTCTGGAGGCGCAGACACGCGCGGCAGAAATCCACTATTTCGAACAACGCGATCTTCGCATGGTGGCGGGTACGGCGTACGGAAAATCGAGACGGCTCGCCGTTGAGGACCGACCGAGCGACTGGTTTGAGCTCGGCGAGCGGCAAGACGTTGAGCTCGGCGAGCTGGACCTCATCCTTATGCGGAAGGATCCGCCATTCGATATGGAGTACGTCTACACGACGTACATTCTCGACCGCGCGAAGTCTGACGGCGCGCTGATCGTCAATGATCCCCAAGCACTGCGAGACATGAACGAAAAGGTCTATACGGCCTGGTTTCCCGAATGCACGCCACTCACGCTGATCACTCGCTCCATGGCAGATATGAAGTCGTTTCTCGCCGAGCACGAGCGGATTGTCGTAAAACCACTCGATGGCATGGGCGGACGCTCGATTTTCGTCGTGCAGAAAGGCGACAACAATGCCAATGTAATTTTCGAGACCCTGACAGACTACGATCGGCAATTCGCGATGGCACAGGTCTTCATTCCCGAGATTTCGCTGGGCGACAAGCGCATTTTGCTGATCGACGGCGAGCCCGTGCCGCACGCGCTGGCTCGCATACCGTCTGGCGACGACAATCGCGGCAACATGGTCGCCGGCGCTGTCGCGAAGGGCCAGGCCCTCTCGGACAATGACCTGGCTATCTGTCGCACGGTGGGTCCGGTGCTGCGCGATGCGGGCGTACTGTTTGCCGGCATCGACGTGATCGGCGATTACCTGACCGAGGTCAACGTGACCAGCCCCACAGGCATCCGCGAACTCGATCGGCAGTTCGATATCAATATCGCCGGCTTGATGTTCGATGCCATCGAGAAAAGACTCGCCTGATCGCCAGAGCCCGTTGGCACCAGCCGGCCCAATGCGCGATGTGCCAGGCGGTGACCTGGTCCTCACTCCGTCAGGGCGTGAGCGTTTACACTGATTGCATCGACTAATCGCTTGTTAATGTAAACAAAAAAGCGGAAAATTTTTGTACGTATGGCCAATATCGCCCTGAACCAGGACCCCCTCGACGAGCTGTTGCTCGTGCCACCCGCTGCGCAGGATCGGCTGCCTGCCATGCTGTTCCTTGCGGCCCTGGTGCACGGCATTCTCATTATTGGCGTGACCTTCAACGCATCGCTGACCAACCCCTTCGCCGACGCCATATCGCTTGAAGTCACTATCGTCGCGGACCCGGACCAGCGCATCGACCAACCGGACGAGGCCTCCTACCTGGCGCAGGCCAGCCAGATAGGCGGCGGCAACACCTCGGAACAGGTACGACCCGCCGCCCCACTGCAAAGCGCCATGCCGGTCGACAATCTCGGCCATGAAGACGGTACCGGCCTGATCGACGCGACCGCCCATACGCAGGCGGCGGATGAGGTACTCGCCTCGGCAAATGACAGCGACTATCGCGTCACCCTCAACCCCAGATCGGACCCGCAACAAATCAATAGCAAGGCCATCGCCATGGAGGCGGGCAGCGACACAACCCTGCCCCTGCCGCAGGAAGACAAGGCGTCGATGCTTATTCATGACGACGACCCGCGCCAGCTGATTGTCAGTGCCGATACCCGCGAGTCAGTCGTTGCCGCTTACCTGGACAACTGGAAACGCCGTGTTGAAGCCGTTGGCGCGACGTATTTGCCGGAACTCGGTGACCTCGGCGTCCTGAACGGCAGCCCGACATTGATGGTGAGCATTCGCGCATCCGGCGATCTGGAGGAGGCCATCATTCGCAAGACCAGCGGATCGACCGTACTCGATCTCGCGGCGCTCGACATTCTGCAGCGCGCCTCGCCGTTCAACCCCTTCCCGGCGGAGATAGCCGCCGAGTACGACACCGTGCGTTTCGAGTACAAATGGCTGTTCACTGACCAGCTCATTTCGACCGCCGGCAACGCGGAGTGACACCGGCCGCTTGTGCCGGATGATAATTGGCTTGATACTGTCTGTATGGGATCTGACAGTACCCTTACAAATCAATTGCTTATTGCCATGCCCGGCATGGCCGACCCGAATTTCAGCACCACCGTCACCCTGATCTGTGAACATAATGACGAGGGAGCTCTCGGGATCGTGATCAATCGTCCGCTGACCGTGCGACTCGCCGAACTGTTCGAGCAGCTCAACGTCGACAGCCCCGACCCGAACACGGGTGACGAACCGGTATTGGCCGGCGGGCCTGTCGGCACTGAACGCGGTTTCGTATTGCACGCCCCCGGCTGGAGCTACGAGAACACGCTGGCTGTCTCCGACGATATTCAGCTGACGCTGTCGCGCGACGTAATCGATGACATGGCCAGCGGCGAAGGTCCGGACAGGTCGATCGTCGCCCTTGGCTACGCCGGATGGCAGCCGGGCCAGCTCGAAGAAGAGATGCTCTCCAATTCCTGGCTAAATGTCCCCGCAACGCCGGAGCTGGTTTTTGATACGCCCTATGCCAAACGATGGGATTCGGCGGCAAGAACGCTGGGTATCGATATCGCAAGGATGTCGTCGGATGCCGGTCACGCCTGACTCCAATCCACCCAGGACGATCCTCTCTTTTGATTTTGGACTGCGCCGCATCGGTGTAGCGGTGGGTCAGAACGTCACCAGCTCGGCGAGCCCTCTCGGCGTTGTCATGAATCGCAACGAAGGCCCGGACCATAAGCGCCTCGCAGAACTAATCGGCGAATGGCAGCCAACGCTGCTGGTCGTCGGCATGCCGTCGCACGCCGACGGCACGCCCAGCGATATGCAGGAACCGGTCAATGCGTTCATCGGCGATCTCGCACGTTACGGCCTTCCCATTGACACGATCGACGAACGCTACACATCGATCGAGGCAGAGCGAGTCCTGAAGGAGGCCCGCGCCGCCGGCTCCCGCGGACGGATTTCCAAGGACATGATTGACAGCGCAGCTGCTGTATTTATCGCTGAAAGATACCTCGCAAGTGGGTAGAATTGCGCCGCGATGAACGCCGCCGAACCAACAGACATTCCACAAGACGAAGCGTCGCTGCAGCTCGATGGTAACGGTAACCTGCGCCACCTGCTGACGTTGAAAGGGCTCGACAAGGAGTTGCTGACCGACATTCTCGACGATGCCGGAAACTACCTTACCGAGCCTGGCCAGCTGCCCGCCCGCGGCCAGTCGCTGGCCGGAAAGACGGTTGCGAACCTGTTTTTTGAACCCAGTACCCGCACACGGGCATCTTTTGACCTTGCGGGCAAGCGCCTCGGTGCTGACGTCCTCAATCTCGACGTCAACACGTCGTCACGCAAGAAGGGCGAGAGCATCCTCGATACGATATATACGCTCGAGGCTATGCAGGTCGACATTATGGTGGTGCGGGACGCGAGCGCTGGGGTGCCCGCTTACATCGCGAGGCACCTGCTTCCGCACGTCAGCATCCTGAATGCCGGTGAGTCCGACGTCTCACATCCGACGCAGGGACTGCTGGACGTACTGACAATACGGCAGAACAAAGGCAGCTTCGAGAACCTCGTGGTCGCAATCGTCGGCGACATCCGGCACTCACGCGTTGCCATGTCAGCGTCACACGCCCTGTCGACTCTCGGTGTAGGCGAGTTGCGATTGATTTCGCCGCCGGTTCTGGCACCCGACCCCGAAGCCGTCCCTGGCGCACGAATCGTCGACAACCTCACGGAAGGACTGAGAGACGCTGATGTCGTCATGGCCCTCAGAATTCAGCGCGAGCGTATCGGCAATCTCGACGGAATCCCCGGTATCGACGAGTATTTTGCCAACTACGGCATCAGTCACGAAAGCCTGGAATTCGCGAAGCGCGACGCGATCATCATGCATCCCGGCCCCATGAACCGCGGTATCGAGATCGAGGGATCATTAGCGGACGGCCCCAATTCTGTCATTGCGCAGCAGGTAACGAACGGTGTCGCCGTGCGCATGGCCGTGCTGGACCGCGTCGGCAAGACAATGGCTTTGCGGTGATCACCGCAGCGCAGCAAAAGGCGCAGCAAAACCGGGGCACGATCTTCGTCGAAGACGGAGAGGTACTCTCGATTGACGCATTTCCCGGCGAGCAGTTCGTCATGCGCGTGCGAGCGCCGAGGTGCGCGGCTGCCGCCGAGCCGGGCAGCTTTGTACACGTCCGGTGCGACGAGACGCTGCCGATGCGGCGGCCGCTCTCGATCATGCGCGCCGGCGACGACTGGATAGAGGTCCTGTACAAGACTGTGGGCCACGGGCTGCAACTGTTGTCACGAAAAACTCCCGGCGAATCGGTCAGCGTGCTTGGGCCGATTGGCCAGCCCTTCCGGATAATTCCCGAGAGGCCGAACACCGTACTGATTGGCGGCGGCGTTGGTATCCCACCGATGATTTTCGTCGCAGACCGGCTGCGGCGCGCCAGAGACGGCCCGCAAGCACTTGCAATCCTGGGTTCGGAAATACCCTTTCCCTTCGATCTTATTCCTTCACGACTCGAAACACCGTGGCTTGACGCCGATACGAACAGCACGATGCCCTTGCTCGAGAGCTGGGGCGTGCCGGCACGACTCGCCACCCTGGCCGGTTACAAAGGCTGCTTTGACGGCTATGTCACTGATCTCGCCGAGCAGTGGCTCAAGACGCTCCCCGCCGATGACCTGGCAAAGACAGTAGTTTTCGCTTGCGGCCCGACACCCATGCTGAAGGCGGTCGCCGACCTTGCCGCGCGCTATGCGCTGCCGTGCCAGGTATCGCTGGAGGAATACATGGCCTGCGCCGTCGGCGGCTGCGCAGGTTGTGCCGTCAGGGTCACCACGCCCGACGGCGAAGCGATGAAGCGGGTCTGCGTCGACGGCCCGGTGTTCGATGCAGCAACGGTGGTCTGGTAACAAGGACTCGTTACGCTGCGGTTCATTCCTCCACGAGCGGCGCCAGGTGTAGCAGCGAACGCTTGTAATCGATAGTCGCTACGAAGTGTTTCAGGACGTCATAGCCCAGAATGCCGTCTGAATTGTTCTTTTTGATCCGCGTACCCGTTCGTGCCGAATCCTGTTTGCCCACAGTGGTCTCGTTGCCCTCTGCCGGCACCATCGCGATCACGTTCTCAAGCGTAAATGGCCCGATCGTCATTGTGGGGAGATTAAACCACTGGTTGGTCGACACCCTGGTCACTCCGGCAACACGCACATCGGCCGTTCCGTATTTCTCCAGCCAGCCCTAACGAACGGCGGGCTTGCGCGGCATGAAGATACCGCTGTTATTGCCTGTATCCAGCATCAGCCAGGCTTTGTATTCGTCGTTCAGTTCAACTTTGACCATCGGCTGAGAGATGCCGCCTGACCTTTTCATTTTGACGTTGGCAACGTCCTTCAGGTTTATCGCGTCCTGACTAATGATCCGCAGGCGACTTTTGGGGTAGTCAATCTGCAATATGAAATTCTGGAAAAACGACAGGCCGACAAGCAGGTCGGCACTACCAATTCGAAGCGGTACGAGACGGTCTATCTTGAAAGAAGTCCCGAACATGCTGATATCGATACCATCGACAGGGCGAACCCTGCGGCTGCCATGCACCCCACTTATGACCATCTCTTTGCTGACTGAGTACTCACCCTCATGCTTGTTGAGAAATCGGTCAGAGATGCCGTCGAGCGACGCACCGGAATCGAGGATTGCCCGTGTTTCAACCCCGTTCAGAGTAACGGGAATAGAGATATGACCGCCGTCGCTGTCGAAGGGAACCCAGACAGAAACGCCCGCCGCTGCCGACAGGCAGAAGCCGAGACCCAGGAATAGTATAATTATACTCACACGCGACCGCTCGAAACCCGGAAACCGGTCTCGATTATAGCGCGTCGGGACTAACCGCCGAAGTTGACCTTGGCTTCGAGGTTGGCGCGCGAGTCGGCGTGCGACATGGCCTCTTCCATCGTGATGGTGCCGTCCTTGTAGAGCTCGAGCAGCGCGTCATCGAAGGTCACCATACCGGACTCGCCGCTGTCCTTGTGTGCTTCCTTGATCGCGCTGATATCGCCCTTGAGGATCAGGTCCTTGATATGTGGCGTGTTCAGCAGCAGCTCGACAGCCGCCACGCGCTTACCATTGCGTGCGCGCACGAGGCGCTGCGCGAGGATCGCGCGCAAGTAATGCGCGAGGTCCATGAAGACTTGCTTATGTTGTTCCTGCGGAAACAGGTTGATGATCCGATCCAACGTCTCAGCGGCGTTGTTCGAGTGCACGGTCGCAAGGACGAGATGGCCGGTTCCAGCCATGTCCAGCGCCGCGCGCATGGATTCGATATCCCTTATCTCGCCGATCTGGATAACGTCGGGCGCGGCACGCACAGCACTTTTCAGGGCGCGGCCGTAGGATTTGGTATCAAGCCCGACTTCCCGCTGATTGACGATTGACTGCTTGTTCGGATGCAGAAACTCGATCGGATCCTCGATGGTCAGGATATGCGAGGACGTTTTCTCGTTGCGATGGTTGATCATCGCCGCGAGGGTCGTCGATTTGCCCGCGCCGGTTGAACCGACCATCAGAACCAGTCCGCGACGCAACATTACCAGCTCTTTAAGCTGCTTCGGCATACCGAGTTCCTCGAGCGTCGGCATTTCGGAAGTGATGTAACGCAACACCATGGAGACGCTGCCGCGCTGATGAAAGACGTTGACGCGGAAACGCCCCAGTCCCTGCTCGGACAGCGCGAAATCGATTTCCAACTCCTTGTTGAACTGGTCCATCTGATCTTCGGTCATTAACTCAAACGCCGCCTGTTTCACCATTTTCGGCGTCATCTCAAGCTTGTTGACCGGCATGATCTTGCCCTCGATCTTTATCTTGGCCGGTGTGAAGGGTGCGAAGAACAGGTCGGACGCGTTCTTCTCGACCATCAGCTTGAATAGCGGTTTGACGTTCATCTGGTTGGCATTCCTTGCGCGCTCAGAAAGTCTGAGCGGTATCCTCTTCCATAATTTGCAGGCTCTCGGCCTGCTGATCCGCGGCGGAAGCGTCGCGCTTGCTTTCCAGCTTGATCCTAAGGCGCAGCTCGTTCTTGGAGTCCGCGTTCCGCATGGCTTCCTCGTACGTAATGATGCTCTCCTCGAATAGATAGAACAGCGCCTGGTCGAAGGTCTGCATGCCCAGTCGCGTCGACTTCGACATGATTTCCTTAATTTGCCCGACCTCACCCTTGAAAATCAGATCCTGGACGAGCGGCGTATTGAGCATTATTTCCATCGCCGCAATACGACCGATACCGCCTTCGCGCGGGATCAGGCGCTGCGCGATAAAGGCCTTCGTATTCAGTGACAAGTCCATCAAGAGCTGCTGACGGCGCTCATCCGGGAAAAAGTTGATGATGCGATCCATAGCCTGGTTGGCACTATTGGCATGCAGCGTCGCAAGGCAAAGGTGGCCCGTCTCCGCAAACTGGATACCGTACTCCATCGTTTCCTTGTCGCGTATTTCGCCGATCAGAATGACGTCTGGCGCCTGGCGAAGTGTGTTCTTCAATGCCGCATGCCAGGTTTCCGTGTCGACACCGACCTCACGCTGCGTTATCACGCAACCGTTGTGAGGGTGGACATACTCCACCGGGTCTTCGATCGAGATAATGTGTCCGCGGGAATTGGCGTTGCGGTGCCCGATCATTGCAGCCAGCGTGGTCGACTTACCGGAGCCCGTACCGCCGACCACAATTACAAGACCGCGCTTGTTCATGACAACGTCTTTCAGGATGGGCGGAAGATCAAGATCCTCGAGCGTCGGGATTTCCGTCGTAATGGTTCGCAAAACGGCACCCACCATGCCCTGCTGAATAAACGCACTGACACGAAAACGGCCGATTCCCTGCGGCGCGATCGCGAAGTTACACTCCTTGGTCGCGTCGAATTCCTTGATCTGCTTGTCGTTCATGATTGAACGAACCATCATCGCCGCCTGTTCAGGAGACAGCGGTGTGTCGGTCGCTTTATGAACGGTGCCATCCACTTTGATTGCAGGCGGGAACGCCGCCGTAAGAAACAGGTCCGAGCCATCTCGCTCGACCATTTTTCGCAACAGGTTCTGTGTCAGTCTTACCGCTTGTTCGCGTTCCATCGTTTGCCTCTCCCTTCAAACCGGCGTGTATCTGCCAGCCTCAGAAATTCTCCTTATTGATCGCGCGGAAACGTGCCTCTTCCTTGTTGATCAGTCCTTTCTGCATCAATTCTGCAAGGTTCTGATCGAGCGTGTGCATGCCATGGCCCTGACCTGTCTGAATGGCAGAGTACATTTGCGCAATCTTGCCTTCGCGAATCAGGTTTCGAATAGCCGGCGTTCCAATCATGATTTCGTGCGCCGCGATTCGCCCGCCGCCAACCTTTTTGAGTAGCGTCTGCGAGATAACAGCTCGCAGAGATTCGGACAACATGGATCGAACCATTTCCTTTTCAGCGGCAGGAAACACGTCAACAATACGGTCGATGGTTTTTGCGGCCGAACTCGTGTGCAGCGTGCCGAATACAAGGTGTCCGGTTTCTGCGGCGGTTAGCGCCAGCCGAATGGTCTCGAGGTCACGTAGCTCGCCGACGAGAATCACGTCCGGATCTTCGCGCAGTGCTGAGCGTAGCGATTCGTTAAAGCCCAACGTATCGCGATGCACTTCGCGCTGATTAATCAGGCATTTCTTGGATTGGTGTACGAATTCGATTGGGTCTTCAATCGTCAAAATATGATCAGGTTTGTTGTCGTTGATGTAATCGACCATCGCACTGAAGACCGCCGCATTGGCCATTTGCCGCACATCGGTCAGGTATGCATGGCGGATCACTTCTTTGATTAAGGGAATGCGCACGGCGCTCATGCTCAGTTCATCGATTCCGAGCCCCACGAGCAGAACGGATTTCCTCGCATCAGTCATGGGCGATGTTGTACCGCCGGTGCGGCGGCTTGGCAAAGCAAATAGGGAATGCCCGCCGGCTACTTCACCTCGACGCTCACGACGTTCGAGAGGGCGCTGATGTTCGGGCCGTCGTCCCAGGTCTTCAGCGCGAACTGGACCGTCCCCGGCGTAAGGCC
>RCNG010000184.1_pt1 | contig 26478 bp, 25 predicted proteins | sample 2041371 | NCBI WGS metagenome assembly RCNG01 (sample SAMN09708227, study PRJNA481090) | Marine sediment metagenome, whole genome shotgun sequencing project. | biome: marine sediment; feature: ocean; material: sediment; isolation source: Sewage treatment plant 1 marine sediment (STP1) ... | reverse complement strand
CGGGGAAAACCGTCCTTTTCCCGCTGGCGGTCCTTTTCCAGCAGCTCGTCGATGGAGCGGATGTGACTGACATAGGAGCCCTTGGGCTGAGCCATGGCCTGCAGGGTCATCAGATCGTGGTAATCATAAATATTGAGTAGACGGATCTCGCCTTCATCGGTGGTGACCACCGCCATGCCTCCGCCGATGATCGGCAAATCATGCGCCCGGTCGTCGTCGAGCTCCTGGAGGACCTTCTTTTCCTGCTCGGGTGTCAGGCCCGCTTGCTTCATTTCAGAGTATATTTTATCAAGTTTTTGGCGCATCGGTCGTTTCACCAATAGTCGATATGTATAAGTGGCAATTTTGTAAGTGTCCGATCATTAAAGCCAGACGTGCGACGGTTTTTTCATAAGGAATCCAATTTTTAGTTAACAGACCATATATCCAACTCGAAAAGATCATAATGAAAATTACTGCGAACCAAAAAAACAATCCGTAAATAAATACCGCCTCATAATCATTTAGCATATGAGTCTGTCCCTACTGGTTTTTCGATAGAAGTCTTCTCAAAATTAGGATTTTGGCCCAAGGTCAATGCGGAACTGCGATTCAATCCGCAGGCATACTGAAGTATGTCGAGGAATTGAAGCGCTGTTCCAACGCAGAGATTGGGCCAAAAGACATTTTTAAGATGCCTTCAATTAATTTTCATCCTCCTGTGTGCAGAAGTATTCGATGGTCTTCTGCGCACAGGTCTTGCAATACCCCAGCTTGTTGAGCATGGTGTCGACCATGCGGTCGTAAAGCTTCTGGTTCTCTTCGTTGGTGCGATTGGCCAGGGCGCCGATGAGACTGCCGGCACCGGCGATATCCGATTTCAGCCGCACGTCGGTGACCGCCTTGACCAGTTCCAGGTTGTCCATGAAATCGTAATCCGGATCCACGGATATCTTCTGGCCATATATCTTGCGAATGGAAGTCCTGAAGGTCTCCCGCTGCTCGCTAGTCTTCAACCCCAGGCGATCTTCCACACTGTTGATGTAGCGTTCGTCTATCTTCAGGGCCCTCAGTTCCCCGCTCTGGGGGTCTTTGTACTTCCACATCTTGTCCGGACCCAGGTTTTCGGCGTCGATGCCGATAATCATGTTCACGTAGCTCATGACGTCCTTGCGGATGGCCAGGGGCTCGTCCATGTAGGCGTTGAACATTTCCGTCATGATCCGCTCACGGTAGAGCCCCTTGGCGGTCTTGAGGTCCTCCAGGTATTTGGCACGGTCGTTGGCCTCGGTCACATAATCCAGGACGATGCGCTCCAGGGCCTTGAATATATCGTAGGCGAACATGCACCGTCCCTCGTTGGTTTCCGAGCTTTCATTGAGCAGTTGGATAGCCCGGCCCAGGTTTCGCTGCCCCAGCCCCTTCTGGCCGAACCGCTTGGTGATGTCCGGGTTCTGATTGAGGGTGTCGATAACCTCGGCCAGTGTCTTGATGCTCTTTTCTCCGGCCACCTCGCCGGCGGCCAGCTTCATAGTCTCGATGGGGGTGAGCTTTTCCGACCTTGCCAGTCGGGTGAGCACCACCGTCACGGAGGCGGCATGGTTCAGGTTGGGGTCCTGGTGCAGATATTCCCGGTCGAGGGTGGTGCGGGTTTCGTTGCCGATGGCGTATATGGTCAGGTCTTTTTGCAGCTTGTAGTTGGTGTTGTGAGAAACGTAGCAGATGCGACAGCGATCGACGATGGGGGCTTCCTCCTTTTCCGCCAGAAAGCGGTTGAATTCGGAATTGTTGCTGGTGGCAATGATCAGGGTGTCGATGGGCCACTTGTAACCGTCGATTTCGATGTTGCGGTTTTGAATGACCCCCAGATAGACTTGGACCAAGTCCTTTTTGTTCTTGAAGATTTCATCGGAAAAATGGACGCCGCCGCCGGCCACCCGCGCCAAGGCCCCACGCCGCAGATCAAAGCGGTAGGGGTTGTTGGTTTCCGTAATGTGAAGCAGCCGCTGAATGGATTCTTCACCCAAAAGATCCACCGCCGAAGAGGTAATCTTGTCTTTCGCCGCATACTTGCCGGTAACGGTGCCCAGACTCTCGCTCATCGGGACAGGGATGATCTGGATAAATTCAAGCATCTTTGCCAGGTCCCCGTTGGTGTAATTTCTGATGCTGTCCCATATAAACGCGCTGCAGGCACCCAGCGGACGATAATCCCCCCAGAGGGTTTCGATTTCGTTGTCCGAAAGTCCAACCTCTTTGGACAAAAACTCACGGTTTTTATCCGGCTCGTCGGTGATGTTCATCGCCAGAATCATGGGATCCTCATAGGTCTGGGATTCGATGGTCGATATTTTCCCGTATCCGCCGATCTTGTCCAGGCCGGTATATCGGAATGAATATTTTCGGTTGGTCTCCTCGGATAAAAATTCTCTATATTTACTACAGACAAAGTCCACCAGAAACGTCTTGCCGTTTCCCGGTTCTCCGACCAGGACAAAGGCCATCTCCTTGGAAGATCCATTTTCCGAGGCATCCTTGACGTAGGAGACAAAACTGTTGATTTCATCATACATGCCGATGATGTGCTTTTTTCCGGTTCTAAAAATACTGAAGTCATAAGTGGTCTTGCCGTTGACCACCACCTTTTCGATGTCGCTGTCTAGAATCATCCGGGCTACACCTTGAAAGGCGTTTTCGAAACAGCGTGTTCCTTCCTTGACTTCGACCAGATGCTGGTGAAGCGCCGATGTGTTCTTTTTAACCATGGTGTCCCCCTAAATTTTTAATGACCGGTGCAGGAGATGGTGGATCGGGTTAATGGTGCAGACCCTGTTGTTTCAGCCGCAACAGCGAAATGACCATGAGACCTTTATAATGACTTCCGGATCGACCGTCAGAGAAAAATGGGATGTAAAGGGGATTCTGACGGGAATTAAAAAACCCGGAGCAGGGTGCTTGACCTTTACCTGACTCGGACGCAATGGAAAGAGTCACAATATGGGCTGAGCGCGCAGGAACAGTCGGCTGTCGCCGCTGATTCTTCAAGATGAGAATTCCATTGCCTTGAATTGGAGTATAGCACCTCGTTGCAAAACTTCAACCCGAAAAAAACCAAACAAACGACTGACCACAGGCGGTTAATAGAACAGTCGGCATACGTCTATACCGGCAGGTAAGCCGATCCCCGAGGCCGGCGGGCAGGCTTGACAACAATCAGAGCTTACTGGTAGGACCTCTTACCAGTAAGCTCAAGGAGACCTCCCATGAAGGTGAAATCATCGGCAACTTCTCCCGTCCGACCGGCCCAATTGGTCGAGCACCACGTCATCACGGGCATCTTGGACGGCACCTACCCACCAGGCAGGCTGCTTCCCAACGAACGGCAGTTGGCCGAAATCATTGGTGTGGCCAGGCCCCCCCTTCGTGAGACGCTCCACCGGCTGGCCAACGAAGGATGGCTGACCATTGCCCATGGCAAACCCACCCAGGTAAACGACTATTGGGAAAAAGGCAGTATGGGAGTGCTCAGCACCTTGGTCAAATACATTGACACCCTTCCAGCAGGGTTCGTGATCCATCTGATGGAGGTCAGAAGCCGCCTGTTGCCCATCATTGCCGGGTTGGCTGTGGCGCAGGCACCCGATGAGGTGCACACCTATTTAGAGGCTGCCGGGCAGATCGATGACGATGTCAGCGCGTTTGTGGATTTTGACTGGCGGCTTCACCTATTCTTGGCCACTCAATCACGCAATCCCATCTATAAGCTGATCCTCAACGATTTATCCACGATGTTTAAAACGCTTGCAGCCGCCTACTTTTCGATTCCCGCGGCGCGGGCGGCCTCCCGACAATATTACCGGGATCTTTCCACGGCCGTCCAAGCCGGCAGCCGGCGAGTGGAAACCGTGGTGATGGACGCCATGATGCAGAGCATCTCCCTGTGGGAAAGTATAAGAGTGATCCGATCATGATGAACCTGGACAGCAACGGGGATGTGATCATCATCGGTGGAGGGATCACCGGTGTTGGCATCTTCCGCGAAGACACGTTGCATGAAACCGTGAAAAATGGCTGAACAAGATCTGCTGCTTTCCATCGACAACGGAACCCAGAGCCTCAAGGCACTGATCTTTGATGCCGACGGCAATCTGATCGCCCGGCAACAGGTGCTGTTCACTCCTTATTTTTCAGATCAGCCCGGTTGGGCCGAACAGGATCCCCACGTATTCTGGAACGCTCTGTGCCAGGCGTGCCAGGGAATTTTTGCCACTCCTGGCATCGAAAAAGCACGCATCGCCGGCGTTGCCCTGACTACCCAGCGGGCCACCGTAATCAACGTCGACAAGGATGGCCGCCCTTTGCGGCCGGCCATCCTGTGGCTGGACCAACGCAAGTGCCACGGCCTGCCACCGTTGGGGGGGCTGTGGGGGCTGTTTTTCAAGGTCACCGGACTTGCCGGCACCCTGGCCTATTTCCAGTCAGAGACCGAAGCCAACTGGATCTTGAGAAACCAGCCGGCTGTCTGGGCGCAAACCCACAAATACCTGTTGCTGTCCGGTTATCTCAATTTCCGTCTGACCGGCGATTATGTCGATTCCATCGGCAGTCAGGTGGGATATCTGCCATTTGACTACAAGCGGCTGCAGTGGGCCCGTTCCTGGGACTGGAAGTGGCGCTGCGTGCCGGTGAGTCCGGATCAGCTTCCCCGGCTGATGGCGCCGGGTCAGGTTCTCGGGACCGTGAGCCGACAAGCTTCAAAGGAAACCGGGATTCCAGCCGGCATGCCTGTAATTGCCGCTGCGGCGGACAAGGCCTGCGAAGTCATCGGCTCCGGCAGTCTCGACCCATCGGTGGGATGCCTGAGTTACGGTACTACAGCCACCATCAACGTGAACCATCACCGGTACATCGAACCCATCCCTTTACTGCCGGCCTATCCGAGTGCCGTTCCGGGAAGTCATACCATAGAGGTACAGGTGTTCCGCGGTTTCTGGATGGTCAACTGGTTCAAGGAAGAGTTTGGTTTTCCGGAACAACAGGCTGCCGAAAAAACCGGTGTGGCCGCCGAGGCATTATTCGAAGGGTTGATTAAGGACATTCCACCCGGATCCATGGGGCTCATGCTGCAGCCTTTCTGGACACCGGGCATCCGGACGCCGGGTCCCGAGGCCAAGGGTGCCATCATCGGGTTCGGGGATGTCCACACCCGGGCGCACCTGTACCGCTCCATCCTGGAGGGAATCGCTTATGCCCTGCGGGAGGGCAAGGAACGCATAGAGCGACGCAGCCGCACGCCCATCACCAGTCTGCGGGTATCCGGGGGAGGAAGCCAGAGCGACCTGGCCTTGCAGTTGACGGCCGACATATTCGGTCTACCCACCGCCCGGCCCCACCTTTACGAAACGTCGGGCCTGGGCGCAGCCATTGATACAGCGGTCGGACTGGGGTTACATCCGGATTTTGAAACTGCCGTGAATGCGATGACCCGCCCCGGCGATCGTTTCGAACCGAACCCGTCAAATCACCGGCTTTACAACGAACTCTACCACAAGGTTTACAAGCGAATGTATCGCCGGCTTAGGCCGCTTTACGAAAAAATCCGTGAAATCACAGGATATCCTGAATAATCAATCGACGATATCATCCACCCCTGTTGTCCCATGAATCCTTACGATAATGCTTGCTTCCCCCCGTTGCCTTTTTTATGATGGGACGATTTGTCGGATTATAAACGATTGCGACCCTTCAAAGGCGTGCACCATGCTCAAAGAGCTGTTAATCAAGAACTTCGCCATTATCGACGACCTGAATATCCGCTTCGACGGTGGATTGACCATTTTAAGCGGAGAAACCGGCGCCGGCAAATCCATCATCATCAACGCGGTGAACCTGTTGCTGGGATCACGGGTTAATGCCAGGATGATCCGGGACGGTTATGAGACCGCGGAATTGTCTGCTTTTTTCGATGTCCCCGAGGGGTCCACCGCCGCAGCAATCATGGCTGAAAACGGCTATGACCCCCAAGATGGCCTGCTGGTGCGAAGAATCATCTCCGGCAACGACCGCCATCGCATCTATATCAACGACCGCATGGCGACCATGCAGATGCTGACATCCATCACCGCAGATCTGGCCAGCATCTCAGGCCAGCATGTCCACCAGGGTCTGATCAGAGAAGAAACCCATCTGACGATATTGGATCGATTTGGCGGTCTTTCACCACGGGTTCGGCAGGTATCGGACCTACATGGAAAGATCGTCACGCTGGTCCAGGCGCTCCAGGTTCTCGAAGAGAAGAAAAAAAATCAGGACAAGCAGATGGATCTGCTGCGATACCAGGCGGCGGAGATTGCCAATGCCGATATCATGCCGGGAGAGGACGAATCCCTGGAAAAAGAAAGGTTGCGACTCAAGCACGCTGAATCCCTCCACCAGTCCGTTTTTTCTGCTATCGAAACCCTTCACGGAGCCGACGGCGCTATTCTGGAACAACTGGGTGAAGTGCGCAAAAACCTGGAAAAAGCAGCGGATATAGATGATGGGCTGGCGGCCGGGGTGCGGAGCCTTTCAGACCACCTGTTCGGCCTGGAGGATGTGACGGACTCGTTGCGCGCCTACCTCGGAAGTTTAGACACCGAAGCGGATCGGCTTGAATCAGTGGAAACCCGGTTGGATCTGATCAACAAGTTGAAACGAAAATACGGGGGCTCCCTGGAGACGCTTTTCCAAAAGCGTGATGCCATTGAAGTGGAATTAGCCGCCACCACCGTTACCGATGATGACATCCAACGCAGTGAAACGCAGTTGAATGACTATTACGATCAGGTATCGCGGCTGGCCCGGAGCCTGTCTGAAGAACGAACACAGGTGGCCTCTGATTTTGCCGAATCCGTTGAAAAGGAACTGGAAGGCCTGAAGATGGCCGGCACCCGCTTCGGTGTCAGCCTTTCCCCGCTCCCTTGCAGCAAGCCAGCATCCCCGTGGCTTCGTGTGGATGACAATCTGCTGTCGGCCACGGGTATCGATCAGGCTGCGTTCATGATCGCCCCCAATGTGGGTGAGTCGTTAAAGCCCCTTGCATCCATCGCCTCAGGCGGGGAACTCTCCCGAGTGGTACTGGCGCTAAAGGCCATCCTGGCAGAAACCGATGCAGTGGGGACAGTTATTTTCGACGAGGTGGATGCCGGTATCGGAGGCGCCGTGGCCGACGTTGTGGGGAAAAAACTGGAGGCCCTCTCTAAAAAACACCAGCTTATCTGCATCACGCATCTTCCCCAGATTGCCAGGTTTGGTGATCAGCATTACTATATAGAAAAACAGGTAAAAAACGGCCGCACCGCCACAACCATCCGGCCGATGGACCAGGAAGATCGCATTAAAGAGATCGCCCGCATGCTGGGTGGAGAAATAGTCACCCGGACCGCCCTGGAGCATGCCCGGACCCTGATGGAGCGATGATGGAAAGCACCCGGCGCTTGACAATTTCAAGATGATGTTCAAAGTTTAGAAAATTTTTCCAAATGGAGACCGAAATGCCTATTTTTGAATTCAAATGCCTTGACTGTGACAAATACGTGGAGATCCTGGTAATGAATAAGCAAGAGGAGATGGAATTGGCCTGTTCCAATTGCGGTTCCGGCAAACTGGAACGCATCCTGTCCACCACCAATCACACGATGACCGGCGGTGGTTCCGGCCAGCCTACCGATTCCAATACCAGCTCCCAGACGCGGACCTGCAGTTCCGGTTCGTGTACCACCTATACCATCCCCGGGCCGGCTTGAGACCATAAACCTGCATTCAAGCTTGATGAACTCGTAAAAAGTCTAATTTCCGACGGATTCGTAAAAAGTTCGAGATCAAGGCTTGCAAATCCCGAGGAATGAGGTGTACTTACGGTACTCCGCAGTGACGAGGGATGAAGAGTAACGCAGAAATCGGACTTTTTACGAATCCGTCAAGATTTGGTGCTTGCAATCTTTAATTTCCGGGTTGGTTGTTCTGATAGATCACAACACGAGCGCATGACCACCCCGATCCATTGCACCTTATACGACCATTTCCAGGAGTTGACATGCTCTTTCCCGAATATCGCCCCAGAAGGATGCGCCAGAGTGATGCATTTCGCAAAATGGTCCGCGAGACTGCCCTTTCCGTCAACGATTTCATCCTGCCGCTGTTTGCCGTCGACGGAAAAGGGGTCAAAGACCCCATCGATGCCATGCCCGGCCAATACCATTTGTCTATCGACAACCTGGTCAAGGTTGCCGGACAGGCCTTCGACCTGGGCGTTCCCGCCATTATTCTTTTCGGCGTCCCATCGAAAAAAGACCCTTTGGGCACCCAGGCTTACGCCAAAGACGGCATCGTCCAGCGGGCCACCCGCGCGGTCAAGAACAAATTGCCGGAACTGGCCGTGATCACCGATGTGTGCCTGTGCCAGTATACCGACCACGGCCACTGCGGCTTTGTGGACGGCCATACCGTGGACAATGACGCTTCCCTGGATCTTCTGGCAAAGACGGCCCTGTCCCATGCCCGGGCAGGTGCCGACATGGTGGCACCGTCCGACATGATGGACGGCCGGGTCGCCGAGATCCGAAACCTGCTGGACGAAAACGACTATTCCCAAATCCCCATCATGTCCTACGCCGCCAAGTACTGTTCATCATATTACGGACCGTTTCGGCAGGCGGCCCACAGCACCCCCCAGTTCGGGGACCGGCGCACCTACCAGATGGACCCGGCCAATGCCAGGGAGGCCATCCGCGAAGCCACCATGGATGTGGAGGAAGGCGCCGACATCATCATGGTCAAACCGGCGCTGGCTTACCTGGATATCATTTGCCGGATCCGGGACGAGGTGGACCTGCCCGTTGCGGCATACAATGTCAGCGGCGAATATTCCATGATCAAGGCTGCTGAAAAAATGGGCTGGCTCGACGGCCAGAAGGTGATGATGGAAACACTTACCGCCATCAAACGGGCAGGCGCCGACATGATCCTGACCTATTTTGCCATGGATGCCGCCGCCCTGATCAACGGATGACGACAAACAATTAAAATAACCGTTCAAACGTTCAAGGTTCACCGTTCAGACGCCTGCCCTGCTTCCAACCCGTCGGCCTGCCGGCTGGAAAGTATCATCTGTAATTTGGAGAGGCTTTAGCCGTCGTCGTTCCAATTTTCTGAGAACACTGAACTTCTGAACGCTGAACCCCTGAACGCTTACCAAAGGATAGATTAGATCCATGAACCCCCATCCCCACATTGAAAAAGGAAATCCGCCCAGCGCTCACGGCAAGAGCAACACGCTTCGCCTGGTGGCCTGGGAGACGACCCGGAACTGCAACCTCTCCTGTGTTCACTGCAGGGCCGCAGCCACCAACGGTCCCTACAAGGGAGAACTGGATACCGACCAGGGATTCAAATTGCTGGATGAAATCGCCGAGGTGGGGAAACCCATCATCATCCTCACCGGCGGTGAACCCCTGCTCCGGGATGACATCTTCGACCTTGCCAAGCATGGAGACAGCCTGGGGCTGAGGATGGTGATGGCCCCCAACGGAACCCTGATCACCCCGGAAACCGCCGAAAAGATGGCGGCTTCCGGCATTCGGCGGATCAGTGCCAGCATTGACGGGGCCACCAAGGTATTCCACGACAAGTTCCGTGGTGTTGACGGTGCTTTTGATGCCGCCATCCGCGGCATCGAGTATGTAAAAGCCGCTGGAATCGAATTTCAGATCAACACCACCATCACCAAAAGCAATCTGGATCAGATCCCCAGGATTCTCGAACTGGCCGAACGGCTTGGCGCGGTAGCCCATCATATTTTTCTACTGGTCCCCACCGGCCGGGGAAAATATATCGTCGACCAGGCAATCGATGCCAAAGAGTATGAAGCCACGCTGAACTGGTTTTATGACCAGCGCGAAAAAACACCGCTGCAACTCAAGGCCACCTGTGCGCCCCACTACTACCGGATATTGCGTCAGCGGGCTAAAGCCGAAGGAAAGACGATTTCCTTTCAAACCCATGGGCTGGATGCCGTGACCCGGGGCTGCCTGGCTGGTACGGGATTCTGTTTCATTTCCCACACTGGTGTCGTGCAACCATGCGGCTACACGGATGTTAAATGTGGCGACGTCACCCAATCCACTTTCGGCGAGGTCTGGAACCATTCGCCCGTATTTCTGAAGCTTCGCGACTTCAAACAGCTGGAAGGGAAATGCGGTGCCTGCGAATACCGGGCGGTCTGCGGCGGATGCCGAGCCAGGGCCTTTGAGGCCAGCGGCAATTACATGGCTGAGGAGCCACTATGCGCCTTTCAGCCGGAAAAGGCCTCTCCATCCTTGTGAGATACAACCCCGGGCGTGTCAGGATGCCCGGTGCAGGCACCATAGTATTGATTGGATCCTGAGCCTGTTTGAGCCCTCCCTGCGGCAGGCGACCCATCATGCGCTCGCTGTTGCGGTTCAAGGCGAACCGTCACCTTCGACCACCATATTTTGCGGTTAACTCGATAAAGGTCCACAACGGGCCTTGACATCAGACCCTTTTTTTAATATTTTTCCCCACCAACGTCCACCCGGCGAATCAATTGCCTTATAATTGATCGGACGAGCATCCGATCCCGACCACCCAGCGACACAGCAATGGCTAAGTTCAAAAAAGGGGTTGCGCTGAAAGCGACACCGCTGATGATCGTGTTCCTTGCCATGCTCCTTGCATCTGCCCTTCGGGTAGAAGCGACGGTAGTCAAGGACCTGCGGTTTGGCGATAACGAAGCATACGTGCGCATGGTGCTGGAATTTGACCAGCCGTTGAACCCGCCCCCGTCCTTTTCCATCCACGGTAACACGCTGCAGGTTGCCCTGACCGGGATCATCAACAACCTGTCTGACCTTCAAATCGGTGAATACCACGATGACATCATCAGCCTCGATGTTTCCCAAACGTCAGACGTCACGCGTATTAATGCGATCTTTTCCTTCGACCTAGCCGATGTCAAAACCTTCTCACTCACCGGTCCTCATCGTTTCATCATCGATGCGTATCTTCCCCTCTCTCCGAATACCGCCAACCCGCCCGTTGAAAAATCACCCCATATTGCCTCGATTGAAGAAACCGTGTCTTTACCGGCACCTGGCGGCGAGTCGGAAAAACCACTACCGGCTGGAGAGTCGCGGTCCATGGATGAGGCATTGATCAAAGCCCACGGTTCCGCTTCTCCGGTTAGCGGCATCGATGACGATTTGCGCCGAAAGCGGTTTCAGCAGCGATTGATCGCCGCCCTGATCGTGGTCACATCAATCATTGCTGTCCTGCTCTTTTTTCTGATATGGATGGGTAATAGTCGGAAACATCCTCCGGAGCCATCCTGGATAAACGATCTGCCGCCAACCAAGGATCGGGATATTGACAGCATTGACTCGGTGATCAGCGAGCATCTTAAAAACCATGATCACCGATGAAAACACAGGCCAGGTATCTTCATGTCCCAACAGAAAATAGATGCGTTCACTGTCGGCCTATCGGAGGCCGAAAAGGACGATCTTGAAAAAATGATCGGCGATTTCCGCCGGGACCGCCCGGAGGATGCCCGTGGGGAAACCAGAGAATCGATCCAGGCCCAGATGGCCAGTCTCACCCGGAGACTGGCCGACCTAAGCGAAATGGTATTAACGACCGACCGCCAGATGGCCGCCCTGGTGGAAGTCATCCGCCTGTCACACCAAAAAAGCGAATTGTTGAACCAACGCCTGGACGCTGTCATTGCGGCACTAAAAAAAGGACGAATGCTCTGAACATGAATGGAATCGAACCGCACGCGAATCCGGACCAGGAGAGCGTCATCGAACAGATTCTCGATGACCAAATCGATATTAATTCGGCAGAGGAGTTTGAAAACCTTCTTGAGGTTTTTCCCGACAATGCGGATCTGTATCGCAAATTTGCAGACCTGTTGGTCGGCAGAAAGCGATTGGATGCGGCGCTGCTGGCTTACCATAAAGCAGCCACCCTCTACCTGGACGCCGGTTTGGTGCTCCAGTCCATTGTAGCTAAAATATTAGAGTGGAGTATCGTCAAGCCTTCCCACCGCGAAGGACTCGATTTCCATACGATGGTCCGGCGCAAGGGAGGCGGTGGCATGCCCTCACAGGTCCTTTTTTCCCAACTGAACTATGAGGAGATGGTGGCCCTGATGCTTCGCCTGGCCCGTGTGCGCCTGTCACCTGGCGAGGCGGTTTACGACACCGGTCAGGAGTCCACGGACATATATTTCATTGTATCAGGCGAATTGACGGAAACACCGCCACAAATAGAGGATGCTGAACCATCCACGGCCATTGCGCTGGCGGAAAACGACATTTTTGGGGACATTTTCCCCCTTGAAGAGGAATCGCTCTGCCTCGCCCGCGTCGCGGCCACCAGTGCCGTGGAACTGGTAAAAATCTCAAAACCGGTGCTCAAGGCCACCTGCTATCGCTTTCCGCGAATCCGCGAACTTCTCGAACGATTAAGCCGGATCCGGACGCCCCAAGGCGACCGGGCCTGGCAGACGGTTCGCAGGTCCTGTCGTTACTGCCTGCCTGCGGATATAAAAATCGAGTTTTTGTCGGACGACACCGAAGAAAAGCGGTTCGTCCACGGCACCACCAGAGACCTTTCAACCGGCGGCATTTGCGTGGTCCTGAAAAATGATACCTCCCGCTCCGACGTTGACGCGTTGCTCAAACAAAAACCGACCCTGACGATCCTTGAAGGAAATCGAACGGTGATCGATGGGTTGATCGGCAATGTGGCCTGGCGGAAAACGGTCGGCCGGGGAACCCGTCCGACCCATATAGTCGGTATCACGTTCGATCCGATGGCTGATGAAACTGCAATCGCCCTGAATGCATTCTGTACCATATCCAACGACGAACAGGACATGATCTGGAATCTTTGGAATCAACTGGTGCGACACTGAATTGGAAGGGATAAAAACAGATGCAAAATCAGTACACTGAAAAAGAGCGAACACAATCCCCGCAAATCTGGGCGGTCGGTGGGGGTAAAGGAGGCATAGGCAAGAGCGTTATCAGCATATTGATTTCCATGGCGCTGGCCGAGAAAGGCCAGGACACGGTGGTCATCGACGGAGATTTGGGCGGGGCCAACCTCCACACATTCATGGGCATCCGCACTCCCAGCAGAACCCTGAATGATTTTATCAGCCGCCAGTATGCGACCTTGGACGAGGTCTGCATGGGCACGGAGCAGAAGGGACTTCGAATCATCTGCGGTGCCAGCGAGGTGCTGACCCTGGCCAACCTTCAATATACCCAGAAGATAAAAATTCTTCAGGCTATCTCCAAGATCGAGGCCGACCATGTGATCCTTGACTTGGGTGCCGGCACCGGATTCAATACCCTTGACTTTTTTCTATCTGCCCACCGTCAGATTGTGGTGATGACACCCCAACCCGTTGCCATTCAAAATGCGTATGCTTTCGTCAGAAACGCCGTTTATCGGACGTTGAGCCGGCTAACGAGCCGGCGGCCGTCTCTGAGTGGGTTGGTAAAAGCGGCAATGGACCCCAAAAACGACATGCGGGTGAGAACGGTGAGCACCCTGTTAGATCGGGTGGCCGAATATGGAGCTCCGGCGGATGCGGTTGAAATGGCAGCGCACCTGAAGCGAATTCGCCCCACCCTGATCACCAATATGGCCAGAGAGCCACGGGACAAAAACGCCGGACGGATTATCCAGATGGTGTCGCAAAAGCATCTGACGATTCAAGCGGAGGTCGGGGGCGGCATCTATTTCGACCCTCAGATCAATGCTATGGTTTCAGCCATGGAACCACTCACGCGGGTAAACCGTGACAGCAATGCCATCCAATCCGCTTTGGCCATCGTGTCGCATCTGGAAGACACCGCGACGGGGTAAAGGTGAGCCATCGGGATCCGGCAGGTGGAGATAAAGCGCCTCCCGGGTCTCAAGTCTCAAGGGTCAGCGAAGAGGCAGGGTGTCCCTGAACGTTTCAAAACAGTTTTTTATAGCCTCAGACGTTTTGGGAGCCAAATCTACAAAAAAGCACCCCACTCCCCTTTTGTTGACATTGGCGATTTTGGCCTTTAAAAGGACCGCTTTTTCTTCGGTGGGAAACTTGATCGCAAGGCTGACCAACCGCCCCGGATCAAGACCGGATTTATCCCTCACCTCCACAAACAGGCCGTTCAAGCTCAAATCGGTCACTTTGAGCACATCCTTCAGATGACCGAAAAGCGCCGTACAGCGAAATTCCAGCCTGGGGTATTGCCGTCGCTCACTACTGACATCAATATGCTGGCTTCGAACGTCAATCATGTCCAGTCAAACTCCTTTGTTAACTCACTTAATCGTCGCCCTCGGCATTAATATAGCACGGTGGGTTCCAAATTCAATGGTTCATCTACCGACTGAACCGGATAAAGGCAGCGCCATTGATTAGCGTCATCAGGCCGTTGGTGATTGTGTCGAAAACGCAGGGAGAGACAATTTTTCAGCCTATGCGGTATTGCGAACTGGCCTGACGCTGGAGGCGGTTAATCATATTCTTCATGATTTCCATCTGATATCCAGTCAGCGATTCGTATTGTATCCCGATGCCACCCTGCTCCAAACGGATCACGCGGCCTTTGATTTTGAGGGCCAGTTGGTCCTCGGCCACCGAAAAGCAGATGGAGACAGACTGATTCATTGTAAATGGCTCGCAGCTTTCCACAAACATCCCGCCGGCACTGATATCCATTGCGGAACAGTTGATGGCACGTCCATCAGCAGCCAGATCCAGAGTGATATTGCAGGGAACCCGGGGAAATTCCCGAAGCATGGCAAACCGTTTCTGCTCGTAACGATTCATGAACTTCAGCAGATCCGCTTCGGACAATTGATTGATCAGAAGAAAAAAACGCGCGATGAGCAGTTGCCGGTCTCTGGCCGCAACAACGCCTTCCGAATGGGGCTTCGGTATTTTCAGAAGTTTATCTTTGTCCTTGAGGTCCAAGTCCTTGAACAGATGCAACAGGGAGATCAACTGTTCGTCGGTCATTTTGTAGATGGCAATTGAAAGGCGGGTCAGAATTTTCTTTTTTTCCGCCTGCCAAGTGGGATCATGCATCAGTGTTGTCTCCTGCATATGTCGACCAAGGGTTGCTCCGGATTCCGACAGGCATTGAACCCTCCCCGCGGCCCCGATGAGCGGGATCTTTGCATCGCTCCCACAAGCCGCGGGGAATGTTCTGCCGGTAACGGCAGCGCTGCGCAGCACCGTAATGATACAATCGATTCCCCGTTCGCTCGCTATCGCGGTTCAAAAGGTTCCCGTCGAGGTTATTCGTATGTACGCCCGGACACACCCACACATGTCCAGGGCATGCCTTAATTGGGCCACGGCAGGGAAAACCACACCCTGAAGTGACGCATGGCGACATTCGTTAGCGGTATTGTATCCCTTTTTTAATGGAAAAATCAAGTCTCTATTCACTGGGATAATGCTGAATAACAAACAGTTACAGGATATTAGCAAATTATTGGATAAAGCTGCCGGCAATGGGGCGCCTGTCCGGAATAGAAGTGCCCGTAGGGCCAACCGGTGTTGACGATATGTCATCGAACCAGCCAATACGAAAAAAAAGTACTTAAAATCATAGAAAAAACTTGAAAACCTAAAGCAAAAAAGGGTATTAATCGCAATTGAACCGGTAAAATCGTTTTCGAATGATTGAACCTGCAGTTGCCACCAGGGCAAAATTACACTTCATCCGCTCAAGGGGCAGCAGAATCGCCACCGTACCGGTGAGCCAGCGCGTGAGCACCCGCAGCAGGCAGTTTCGGGAATGGCCACGATGGCTGGCTGCCCGGGAAAGCGCTGATCTATCAAGGAGGAAGGGACATTGTCTTATATCCTGGATCAAGAACAACTGGACGGTTTGGAAGAGGCATTGACCACCGATCTGATGACGCTGGGCATACAGTCCGTGATCCTCATCGACATGGCCGGCAATGTCATCGTCAACCTCGATGACGGTAAGGTTCGCCACGATGTCTACTCGCTGGCAGCATTGGCCGCCGGGAATTTCGGAGCGGTGAGCGCCATGGCTTCCATCATCGGTGAAGAGGAGTTTTCGCTTCTGTTCCACAAAGGCAAGAGTGAGAACATCAATTTCACCAAAATCATGGATGACTTTCTGCTGGTGTCCATTTTCGGGAACGATGTATCTCTGGGCTATCTCAGACTCAAGATCGATGAAGTGATTAAAAAAGTAAAAGTACTGATTGAACAGACCCGATCGACCTAAACTGTGGGTCTGGGCGTTAACGGCTTGGTCCACCCGAACTGAACAGCAAACGGGACGGAAGCATGGCGTTTATCAATACCAAAACAAAAGAAGTTCAGGTCAAACTCGTTTTTGTCGGCCCCGGCAGAGGCGGGAAAACCACCAATCTGGAATATATTTTCAGCCGGATCCGGCACCGAATCGAAAGTGACATGGTCAGCATCAAGACCCAGGGCGATCGGACGTTGTTTTTCGATTTTTTGCCGTTCGAACTGGGGGCGATCAAAGGGTACAATGTTAAAACCCAACTCTACACGGTTCCCGGCCAGGTCAAGTACAACGCCACCCGCAAACTGGTACTCAAAGGTGTGGATGGTATTGTCTTTGTCGCTGACTCCATGGTCGACCGAAGGGAAAACAATATCACTGCCCTGAACAATCTATCGGAGAATCTTCATTTTTACGATATAGACATCGCCGAACTCCCCCTTGTGTTCCAATATAATAAGCGAGACTTGGCAACGGAGGGAATTCCCATTCTCGACGTTGAAACCATGGAAAAGGATCTCAACGCCACACTCAAGGCTCCCAGTTTCACGGCCAGTGCACTAAAGGGAGACAATGTGATCCCCACTGTTAAAAAAGCCATCTCTACAACGATGGTGGCGATTCGGGAAAAGCTTTTATAAGGAGGTACCGCCGTGGATAAAAAAGCGAATGATACGTTCGCCTTTGATTTGGAAAACCGTCTCGATGATTTTTTCAGTGATGCATTGCCTTCCCAAGATGAGCCGCCTGCGGATGCGCCTCCAGCGCCAAAAACCGATTTTCCGTTAAAAGAATTAAAATCCACGATCCTGGCCATTGACTGGGAAATCACCGATGATATTCTCGATACGTTTATCGGTCAGTTAGACGGACTAATGGAGCAGTTCGAAGACGACAAGGTGATCCATACTCTGCTCAAACTTTTAAAATCTCTGGGTAAATATGTACGCACGCACAAGTCCAAAGCCCATCCGGATACCATCAAGCGAATTATGGCGGTGTACTCTGTTCTGGAGGAATCTGTCACCAACGATGATATGAGCCGTAACGAAAAAGAAAAAATGATGCTGGAAGAGGTCAGGCAGTTCCAGCGGTTGAAGGCATTGATCTTCGCATCTTCCCCCCCGCATGTGTCCAGCGGCTCGCAGAAACCGATTAAACCAGAAGAAATGCCCGGCATTGATGCAGTTGTCAGCGCAATCGATGAATTGAAATCCATGATGGCGAGTGAACTGAGCGCTATCCGGGAAGAGCTTGGGCAGTTGCTCAAAAAGTAGTTTTCTGGTTCCGGGTATTTGGGTGGTACGATCGGGCCTGACAGGCAGCATAAACCTTCCGCTAAAGTCATCACTCCTCACTCGCAACTGTTGTCTTCATCAGAATTTTGAATTGTCTTGCATGCGCTCATGGCATGTTTACCCATCCTGTTGCGCTGAACCCGTCAAGCCCCCTTGAGATCCCGCGGAAGTGATTCTTTTCTTTTTGTTTATTCAACGATGGGGTTTACTCTTCAGGCGGATGGCCGCGCTTCAGCATGATGCTGTCCAGGTCGTCGATGCCGTCAATGGACGCAGCCAAGGCAAAACGGTCGTCCACCAGACCAGTGATGTCTGCTTGCCGAGCCAGATCATAGCGCACCATGAGATCTGCAAGGGTTTGGATTTCCGCTGTTTTAGGAACAAATTGATCATAAACCACCCGACCACTCGGCGTGGTCAAGGCATGGCGCACCAGCTCAACGGACTGGTTCCAGTAACCGGACGCGATCCGGGCAGCCTCATCGGGATGGCGGCCGGCCCAGAGCCCGGATCTCGCCGCCGTCTCTACCAGTTTTCGCACAACGGACGGATAGGCGTCAATCCAGCTGCTTTTCACAAGCACGAGATTGCAGATAAAACCCGGCCACAGGGACTCAACATATTCCACGACATCGGCGTCACCACTGAGCACGGTCTGGGCTGCAAATGGTTCACCGACAAAATAGGCATCCAGTGCGCCAGACGTCAGCGCCGACGCCATGTCCGGCGGGTTCATCTCGACCACCCTAATTTTTCCGCCCAGCCCCTTTTCCGCAATCACCTTCTGCAGGCAGAGGTTGTGGCCGGAATATCGCATCGGCACGGCAATCGTGCGGCCGGACAAATCTTCCAGCCGTCTCGCATTCAGGGATTTTCTCGCCACCAGGGTACTTTCATGCCGGTTGCCGATCAGTACCACCTTCACATCGACCCCTTGCTGACGAAGCACCACCGCCAGCGGTGCAATGATGAACGCCGCTTGTATACTGTCGTTTCTCAAGGCTTCGGCCATTTCAGCAAAGGAGGAAAACTTCACGGCTTCGAAATGGACACTGGCGCTGCGGCGGGAAAGATGGTCCAAAAGCGGTGCCGCCAAGTTCGTCACCACCGGCATATATCCCATGCGGACGATCTTCTGGTCCATCGGTTGATTGTTCAACTGGTAGTGGAGCCATGAGATGAACAGCAGCCAGAAAAGAAAAAAAAGGCATAGCTTCGTGGGTAGTGTCAGTAAACGGGAACCGACAATGGGTTTGAGGCTAAACGGCATAGTTGACCCCCATCATGAGGAACAACTCACTTCTCAACATGCTTAATTCAGAAGATTTTTCAAAATCGCGGGGCCGGGGGAAGTCCAGCGTTCGATCCATGATCACCCGGGTGGGACTGTCCCCTAAAATAACGATCCGGTCGCCCATGATCAATGCGTCATCGATGTTATGGGTCACCAGCAGGATTGTCTTTTGAATGAACGAATGCATGTTGACCACTTCTTCACGCATTTTCATATGCGTGAGAAAGTCAAGTCCGCTGAACGGTTCATCCATGATCATAATGTCGGGGTTCACGGCAAGGGCGCGGGCCAGTTCCGCACGGCGCTGCATGCCGCCGGACAGCTGCCGGGGATAGTGCTGCTCAAAGCCGTCTAGTTCCACCATCTCGATAAATTCCGATACCTGTTCGTGCCTGTCCCGTCGGTTTTTCAGATGACGGAGCCCCAGGCCGACATTCTCGAAAACGGTCATCCATGGGAACAAGCCGCTGTGCTGAAACACAAATATGTGGTCGGCAGAAGGTCCCTTGACCGGTTTGTCGTTAATCTGCACACGACCATCGGAAGGCGACTCGAACCCGGCAATGATTCTAAGCAAGGTCGACTTTCCACATCCCGACGGCCCCAAGAAGCACACCATTTCACCATCCAGGATATTCAGGTCGATATCGAAAAGAACGGTCACTCGGTCGCCTTGGCGCAGCGATGAGTCATCATCGCTGCGGGGGTCTCTGCGGCGATTGGCGTAAGTTTTGTTAAGCTTTTCAATGTTGATGCGGCCCAACACCCTACTCCTTAATGAGTCATTTTACGCCAACGGGCGGCTTCCAGGTCACCCAGTTGGCGCATAAGAAAATCCAGCGTCAGTCCCACCAGGCCAATGGCGATCATGCCATCCATGACGTAATCCATGCGGAGGGCATTTCTCGAATCCAAAATCAGAAACCCCAGGCCGGATTGCACCGCAATCATCTCTGCTGCCACCACTACCAGCCAGGAGATGGTCACCGTCATCCGCAGGGCCGTCACGACCTCCGGGATGATGGCGGGGATCACCAGTCGGGCAATGATCTCAGCACGGGAAAAGTTGAAGTTGGCCGCCACATGAAAATAGGTGGGATTGACACCATCTACAGCAATGGTGGTGGAAACCACCAGCGAGAAAAAACTAGACAAAAAAATCAGGAAGATGGCCGGTGGATCGCCGATGCCGAACCATAGCATGGCCAGGGGTATCCAGGCCAGCGGCGATATGGGCCGTAAAAATTGAATCAGTGGGTTAATCAAGGATCTGGCGGTTTTCATCATGCCTAATGCGATACCCATGGGGATACCCAACCCGGCAGCCAGATAAAACCCCACGGTAACCCTGAACAGACTGGCCACCGTATGCCTGATCAGGGTGCCATCGGCCAGCAGTTCTCCCATGCTCACCAAAACCACCACAGGCCCTGGAAATACCTCACGGCTCCAGCCGCTGAAGCGGGCCAATACATCCCAAACCAGCAGCAGGGCGAAGAAGCCCAAAAACGGCATCAGGTAGGCATAGGATTTCTTCTCGCCTTTTTTACGAACCTTGGTGCTCAAGCCAGGTCACCATCCTATTGGATTAATAACTGTTGTAGATCAGGTGAATGCCGATAAGCGTGAGCAGGAAGATAAAAACCTCCTTAAGCATTCTCTCGTTGATCTTCTCGCTAAACCACGGGCCAATTTGTCCGCCGATGATCACGCCGGGCACCGCCCAGACCAAAGCCGTCAGATCGGCAGATGTCCCTAAAATCACATGGAAAGCGGAGCCGGCAATACAGGTACCAAAAATGGTGACGATGCTGGTGGCGACAGCGACACGCATGCGCAGTTTCAGCCGGTTGCGCATGAGAGGAACCAGCCACTCGCCAATGCTCACGCTGAGCATGCCGCTGGCCACAGCCATGAGTGAAACCAGCCACCCGCAGCGACGGGCCTGTTTCACCGCCACCCGGTCCTGGCCCGTATCGCTATATTTCTGGTTCGCCGACACGAAGATAAAGGCCGTGGTAAGGGTTAATATCCCCAGCGCCAACTCCAGGTTGGCCGAAGACAGCAACCGGGTCAGCAACGCCCCCAGACCGAGCCCGGGAAGCGCCAACAGCAGAAAAAAGCAGGCCAGAGGAAGATCTCGCTGTTCTCTTTTTTATATATGCAGCACTGCCCGATCCCATGCCAGCCGTCTGTACCAGCAGCGAGGTGACCACCGCGGTCTCCGGCGATAGCTTTAAAAAAATAATAAAAAAGGGCATCCACAGGATGCCGCCACCGATGCCGACCGCCGATGCCAGGGCCGCGATGATCATCCCTGCCGGGAAGGCCAGAAGATTCAGCCCGGCCATGGCTGGTTGTCCACTGAATAGAGTTTGAAGAAATCAATGACCTGGCCAAGCATTACCAGTTCAGATTCCAGACGAGCGAGCTGCTGTTCCATTGCATCCGAGCCTCCGGGCGTCAATCGCTCTTTTCTCATCAGCCCTATGGTGTTCGAAGTCACCCGGCCGGCTGAATCGCATACCGATCGCGAAAGCATGATGATCTCCTGCAGGTTGGTGGACATGTCGTCGATGGCGGCGGACAGTTGAGAAAGTTCGTTTTTGGATTCGACCCCCGTTGTCCGGCTCAAATCTCCGGCAGATATGGCCTTGGACACCTCCACCATGTGCTGCAGGGGCTCGGTGATGGTTTTAATGAACATGGTCAGCACGATGACCACTACCATCAGGACCACCCCCACCATCATCATGGCTTTGTTGCGAATTTTCACCAGTGGCTCGTATACTTGGCCCTCAGCCAGTTCTCCGCTTGCAAATCGCTGGTAATTTCGGCTCAGTTCCTGTTTCAGCGTCGTTGAATGGGTGTCCAACACAAATTCTGAGGCGACAAGCAGAGCGGCAAACCCGATTAAAAGAATGTAGATAATCATGGTGCGCTGAAGCGAATAACCGCTGGGGGGGTTCATGGCGCGGACTGCAGCGAGTCATCCAGGTTTGAAATGATCTCTTTGGCCAGTTCAATATACTGGGTGCCGGCCACACTGTTCTGGCTGTAGTGGATGGCCGGCATACTCAGGATCTGGGCCTCTTTGAGGGCATTATCCATCTCGATGGCTGTATTAAAGGTCTGCCCCTCGTAAAGATCTTTGATTTTAGATAGAATCAGCCGGGATGTATGGCTGGCCTGGTCCAGCATGGTAAACAGGATGCGGGACTGAATCAGGGGATTCGCTTTTTTACGGATCAGCCGAATCAGTTGCATTACCTGGTCCACGCCATGGGTTGACAGATAATCGCACTGGCAGGGAATCAGTACCCGGTTGGACGCGGTAAGTGCATTTAACGTATAAAACTCGATGGAGGGTGGGGTATCGATCAGAATGAAATCAAATTGATCTTTGACCGGGTTGATCCGGTCCTTGAGCATGTATTCAAAATGCTGGGCCCCGAAGTACAATTTGTTGAGTAGAACCATGTTCCGGCCGGAGGGCAATAGCCAGAGATTAGGATATTGCGTCTCAATGATGAAATCGTCCAGCGGCTTGCCGAAAGCTTTCTGAGCATCATAAAACGTGGGCTGGTGCTTTTGCCCCAGTGAAAGCGTCAGATTGGCCTGTGCATCGAAATCCACAAGCAACACCTTCTTGTTGTGCATGGCCAGGGATACGCCGAGGTTCAGGCAGGTGGTGGTTTTGGCGACCCCCCCCTTACGGTTGCTGATGCTCATCACATGGTCGTTGGCGTGATCCTGGCGTGCATGATCAAGATTGAGGAACGTGATCTCCTGAACACGGTTAGGCTTGTATGCGGAAAAAAGATGGCCGCAAATCGTGCACCGTGCCACGAAGGACGATTTGTCAGTCGCATCGTCGTCGAGATGAAACCGGGTTCTGCATTTCTGACATACAATGATCATTGTTTATTTTCCTCGGGCAACAGACAAAATTAAGGCCGCACGCGGATCTGCAGTACGGCAGCACGCCGGGTCAGTGTTTCAGGTCAAACCCGTTTAAAACGGTTTTTATCAGGTCGGCGGGATTCACCTCCTCATCGGCCAGACCAGCCTCAACCACCTGGTCGAGTGGCTCGGCAACCATGCCGGATGCCCGCATTCGCAGAATGATGCGCCCCCCGTTTTCATGCACGACCCTTAACCCCGATTGTTCACCGGTATTGGCACCAGACAGTAAAATTACCGCCAGGCGTTGCTCGAAAACGGATGCGGCGGTTACCAGGAGCCGGTCCACCTGGACCAACCCTTTTTCAGGTGCGTCGGGGGCGATGACCGGTCGTTGGTCATTCATCCTCACTGCAAGGGGACAGCCGTGAATTCCCACATAACATTGCCCTGCAGAAAGTGACATTTCCTGGTCGATGGGTGATGCCTGGATTCCGCAACGGTCGAACAGATACCGGGCAAAAGCATCGCTAAAGGATGGCGGCAGACTCTGAAGGGCCACGACCGCGCCATCTTCATCGCCCAATGCCGGTACCAGACCGGACAGCAGGCTCACCTGCTCCGGGTGTCCACCGGGCCCGGAGATCACAATGACCAGACGGCGGCATGCTCGGTCCACCGACTTGCCGTCCGGGTTGCCTGTTTTTGCTTTGGGAATTCGCGCAATCCTGAAATTGCCGACCACTGCCGTGGCGGCAACCCTTATCCGTTCGAAGATCTTCTGCTGTTGAAAAAAAATATCCTGATCCTTGGTGGGCTTGTTTATAAAGTCCACCGCGCCCAGTTCGAAAAAATTGAAGATGGTCTTCGAAGAGCCATACCCGGGATTGGACATGATCACCACCGGGCAAGGCTTTTTAATCATGATGTGTTTGATGGTACTGATGCCGTCCATCACCGGCATATTCACATCCAGCGTCACCAGGTCCGGTCGCAAGTCGTCGATCATGGAGATCGCCTCTTTACCGTTGCCGGCCATGCCCACCACCTTGACCCGGTTGCCGGCGGTCAACATGCTGGAAAGAATTTTTCGCATCACGGGAGAATCATCGACGATAAGCACCCGTATCCAATTACCGGCTGTGTCTTCGGATGGGTAGGGCACTGATAGGGACTGATCTGATTTAAATTGAGTCTTCTCGTCGACACGCCGGGCCGCCTCCATAACCAGAAAATGGTAGTTTTTCTGGATGGTCCGTTGTGGAATCGTTCCCACTTCAAGGGACTCGAAGCTACCGGTCTGCCAGCCCAAAATCCGATAGAACGCCTCTTCTCCCACGATGTCTTCGCAGGCGGCATGAACGATCTCGCCGTCGAGGATAAAGATCGTACCGATCCGGTTATCCTTGGTCACCCGCATACAAATACTGGAAGCGGACAGGCAGCACATCTGGATCAGGTCGTTGAGCTGAATGTTCTTCAGCGTCCCGGCAAAACCACTGTCCGTGTCTGGCGGATGAGCTAAGGAAGAAGCGTCTTTGGTTCTCATATCCCAGCGTGTCAATCCATTTCTATTTGCCAAATTTCATTTAAACTCGAATCCGTTTTTTTAAAGGCCGTTGAAACCGCCCTGCCCCTCGGTATCCTTTGGAGGGTAAAATGACACTCATTTTTTTGTAGGGTCACAGCACGGCAGCGGCCAGTCTCCTTTCAGATTCGCGTTCCTTGGCCATGACCACCAGTTCGTCCACATTGAGGATCAGTGATATACTGCCGTCACCCAAAATGGTCGCCCCGGAAAACCCGCTGTTTTCCTGCAGATAGTCTTCCAACGGTTTGATCACCACCTCCTGTCGTCCCAGCAATTGATCCACGATAAAACCGGTCCGACCATTTGCGGCTCTGACCACCACAACGAAAAACCGGCCGTCCGATTTGGCCGGTGCCAGGTCCGGCATGTTCAGCAGGTCGCTCAGCCTGACCAGCGACAAGGGTTCATCATGCAGATGCATCATCTCACTGCCGTCGACGGTAAAAATCTCTCCCCGGTCGAGGCGAAAGGTCTCCTGCACAGCGCTCATTGGCACCGTGATGTGACTGCCAGCGCACCGAATCATCATGGCCGGTATGATGGCCAGGGTCAGCGGGATTTTAATCCTGATGCGGGTGCCCACATCCTGTCGGGTATCGACGATCAGGGACCCATTTATTTTTTCGATGTTGCGCTTGACGACATCCATACCGACGCCGCGCCCGGAGGTGTGAGTCACCTGATCCGTAGTTGAAAATCCGGGTAGCATGATCATGTCGATCAGCGCCTGTTGGTCCATCCGCTCCAGGGTCTCCCGGTCAGCCAGTTCCTTCTCCACGGCCTTTTGGCGGATGCGGGAAAGATCAATGCCTTTTCCGTCATCGGTTACCTCGATGATGACGTTGCTTCCTTCATGGTATGCCTCCAGCAGCAACACGCCACTTTCCGGTTTTCCTTTTCGCTTTCGGTCGTCACGGGATTCGATGCCGTGATCCACGGCGTTTCGAATAATATGGATCATGGGATCGGCCAGTTGTTCAATGACCATCCGATCCAGCTCGGTTTCCTCACCACGGAATTGAATCTGAATTTTTTTGTCCGAGTCCCTGAGCAGGTCATGAACGAGTCGCGGATAACGGTTGAAAAGCCTTGATATCGGCAGCATGCGCACCTTCATGACCTGTTCCTGGAGTTCACTGGAAACCCGTCCCAGCACCGTTGTGGCGTCGTTTAGCCGCGTGCTGAAGCTGGAAATCAGGCGCTGATCGGCTTTGTCCATGGGAAACCGGTGGTTTAGATATTGGCTCATTTCCCGCATTTCAGCAAACAGTTGGGTAAATGAAGAGCGGTTGACCACCAGTTCTCCCACCTGGTTCATCAAGTCGTCAACCTTATCCGCATCGACGCGGATACTCTTTCTGATTGTGCTTCGGGCGCTGAAGGTTTCAGGCGCAGACTCGTCAGCGGCCGTCGTCTCAGATGTTGTCGGTGTTGAAAAATCAAGAACCCGTACGGTTGTTTCGGTATCTGATTCAGGCATATCGGGAACCGGGATGGAAACCGCCGTGGCCTCGGGCCACAGATCACCGTCTTCTTCACTGCAGACGGGCAGTCCAGCCATGTTTCTATAAACGTTTCTATCGGTCAAGGTTTTCGGGGCGTCGTTTCGATCCCTGCCAAAGTCGTCGAGGATGGCCAACGCCTCGTCCCGATCGCCCTCCCTCTCGGATGGCAAGGGCCGATAATCAGCAGCTTCCGTATCCGATGAGAACTGCATGGCAATAGGATCCTCTTCCGTTTGCGCATCACCGGCGTCATCGGCACCATTATCGCTGTTTAGCATCGACGAAAAGGTTTCATCCAGTGTTCTTGAAAGAAGGGATTCCCGTTCATCGTCATCCATCGCAGGCAGGCCAGCCAGCAGGTGGGCAATATCCGGGGAGGGCAGCGATTCCGGTTCAGATGGTTGGTTCAATGGCGCACTGCCAATGGGTGCCGCGGTCAAAAAAGTCACGTCAATGGCCGCCAGCGATTCAGCATTGGGGAAAAGGTCCTGAATGCGGCCGACACCGGAGACGGCGACCGATTGCAACAATTCGTCAATGTCGTCCTCAC
>RCNG010000169.1_pt1 | contig 26620 bp, 25 predicted proteins | sample 2041371 | NCBI WGS metagenome assembly RCNG01 (sample SAMN09708227, study PRJNA481090) | Marine sediment metagenome, whole genome shotgun sequencing project. | biome: marine sediment; feature: ocean; material: sediment; isolation source: Sewage treatment plant 1 marine sediment (STP1) ... | reverse complement strand
GTCTGTGGCTATTAATGTAGCTACGCCGGCTATACCATTCCTATAAGTATTTACCTGTTTGGGCATCTTTTCGGAAAAGCTATTTTAGTCCACCCATTTATTGATGGATATTTGCGGCACAAGGACAAGGAAAACCTGACATTTAACGTTACAGGATATACAAACATACAAATATGTTTTTCATTTGCGGCAGTTGTGATGAGCATCATCACTTTTTCAGTACATACGTTTATCGGTGGTCCACTTGTAGCAGAACCACTGCTAGCAAATACTGATTTACCAAAGGCTTCTAAGTGGCTCAATTATTATTGTTGGCACGTTACAACTATTTTCACTTTTTCTATGGGCGGTGCATATGCATACGTAGCACTACATCCTGACCGTCCAGAATTAGTCGTGTTTTTAACTGTCGTTACCGCTGCCTTATCTTTGTTAAGCGCATCGGTAGCGTTGAAAGGTAATATTAATCCTTTTCGCTTTCCATCAACGTTACTTTCGCTACAGTTTCTCTACTTGGATTAACTGGCCTGTTAGTAGGATGAAGACAAACAGACACAAGTGCAGAAATACCTGCAAAGCGGTTTTACTGAGCATGCGAATATTTAAATATTTTTATTGATTTTGATTCGGTTACGTAGGTTTAATTGATACACTATCGAGAAAAATGAAGAACAGAATTTACAGCCATATTCAAACGGTGAAAAAATAAATCATGGATAAGATATCGAAATTAAATATGTTTTCATCGAATTTTAGCTTTTATAAAATCAATTAGATAAACGAGGAAGTTTTATGCCAGGGGATGAAGAACTCAGGAATTTAGTGCAATCCATTATTGATCTGCATGATACACAGGATTTTGCGCAATTAAGTTCTCTGGTGTCCAAATCAGAAATCGAGGCGGGTACCTGGTTTACAAAAGAACGTTTTTATGAAGTCTGCTCTGTCATTGAGAACGAGATTGGCCGTAATACATCATTGGCATATATTGGCAGTCTCAATCGCAAGTCATCTACTCTTACACTTTGGAGAACAACATACACTAGAAGTGATGATGAGATTTTGTGGCAAATTATTTTTGATAATGAAAGCCATAAAATCAAGTTAATGCATGTTAATTGGTAAAAAATACTACAAGAGAATGTAAATGGCTTGTCGAAAGGCTGTACCCTCTACAAATGAGCATATTGACTCAGATTTGAACCGACAAATTCACCGGAAAGTTTCAATTTAATCAGGTAAAGCTATGACTGAAATATGCTAATGCTGTTGAAAACTCATTGATTTAACGATTTCATTATGATCAAATAGTTCTTAGAGAACATGAGGGCTTCGGACATGATAGGGCAACTGACTTTTTAATTCATCAAAGTCAGGATGCGGCACAAGTTACCCACCTGTTAAACAGTGAATAACTTTGCTTAACAGAGCGATTACTCAGCTCTCAAATCGGTAATGAAGTTATTAAATTGTCGCCAACCAGGAAGCTGCCGGGCGGATTTCTCCCACATGAACTCCTCTTGAGTTTATTATTTTTGGAGAAATATGATCCTGAAGATGGTGTTTCTCTTCATCAGATAGAGCACCAAGATGGTCAAGGATCGCCAACAATGCTACTGAGCGTGCCCGGGCACTGCCATCAATTATTTTCAATGCTATTCCCAGTCCTCGCTCAGGTAAGGAGGCTATAACAATTCCCTCGGCACCGGTTTTAGCCAGCACAGCACCATGGGTTACTTCATTCAGCTCACTGACGACAGTTCCATGACCGGCAATATATAACGGCTCATTGGAAATGGCTGCGTGAAGACGGTAAATTGCCTCAGCGCGATGATCGGATAATTCCACTGGATTAGCAAAGCGAGCGGTAGCGCGTCCAAGCTGTACCAAAGGCATCGTAGGTGCAGGTAATCCACAACCATCGATCCCCATTGGATATTGTCTCAGATCGACTCCGGCCACTTCGGTAAGTATATTCAGTGATAATTGTTGTAATGGATGATCAATCAAATGATAGTCGTCTAGCGACATGTCCAAATGCAATGCTGTCGTTAAAAAACCGGTGTGTTTGCCTGAACAATTGTGATGAATTCGACAACCCTGTTTTCCGGAAGCTAACAACTGGTGGGCGCTCTCAGTATCTTCAGGTAGATCAGCCCCACAGGCTAAATGGCCTTCAGTTAGCCCCAGGCGGTCAAGCCATGATGCCACTAGATTTTGATGTATTGTCTCTCCCTGATGCGATGAACAGGCTAGAGATAATTCTGCATCACTTAAGCCATATTGGTCATAAGCACCGCTCTCAATCAAATGAATGGCCAGCATTGGCTTTAAAGCAGATCGCGGGAATATCAATCCTTCGATATTTCCCCAGCTCTGTACAATATTTCCCTTAAAATCACAAACGACGGCAGCACCAAAATGCTGACTTTCAACGGTTCCATTACGTGTAACCTCAGCTAAAAGCTCATAAGACATGCAGGTAGAACTCCTCGATACATTCTTATTTTATTAGACATACTGCATGTATTTTACATGATAAACCTATCTAAACAACTTTCAATGATTGGTTGACATAAAGAACATCAAGTTATTATTAAGCCATTTGTAAGCAACGTTTTCTTGATGTGCAAGCCCTGATCACTCGAATCTTTCTTATGTAGTCAGACTATGGTTTCTTTATTGTTTGTCTTTAATATTTGATTAATGGTGGTGTTGGTTTAGGTCTTTTAAGCGCTTTATTTATGTTCCAGGACAACGAACGAACAAGACGAGCGCTATCATTGGATAAAGGGATACTTTTTATCCTTTCTAAATTCCACGTCTCAAAAAATTTCCGACCTTCTTCAAGAAGCTCTTCAACATAGGTGAACTGTTCATCCAGAGTATCAGCCCAATTACAATATCGAGTTAGTGATGACTTTGAATCAGGATTATCCGTAATTTTTTGAAGTTCTAATAGTGGTTTTAATATTTTATCAACAAGTTCTTCACGGACATCCGATAAAAAAATGTTTAAACCCTGCAATTGTTTGACATTCTCAATTTGAGACGAATGAGCTTGATTTTTAACAAGGCGATCAAGAATGGTATTTTCATCCTTATTCGTTGCCAACTCTTTTAATGCTGAAAGTAGCTCTAAAGGGTAGGTATTACAAAAACTTGTTGAAACCTGATAAAGCCAATTAGCACCTCTAGATGTTTTTTTAAGTTCATTTACCCGTTTTTTAACGATGTCTTGATCAAGAATTTTATTTAACCGAATTTTCTGGTTTCTAATATTATCTTCTTCCTTAAGAATTTTTTTCTGTTTATCAAAACTTACACTAAAAAATCGTTGCCCGCAGGCTTCGCAGAGATTGGTTTCCTCTTCATTCGAAGTAGTAACCAAAAAACCTTGATTATGAGGTTTATGACAATCACTCACACCACAAATAGCGTTTTCATCTTTGAATGAATACCCGGCTAAGATGCGTACATAATGATATTTTTTTGGCTTAATCTGAGATTTGTAGCACGGACGATGGATGATATCATCAAATGAATTAAGTGTTATTCTTTCTTCAATTTGAAAAATTGACACGATTTTTCACCTCTTTGTAAATAAAAAATTGTTTGTGATATTACCTGTCTTACAGGTTAATTCACTATTCTTCATCCCTGTTCCTGATTAGCTATGAGCTAGAGTTCAACCCTCATCACTTCCATTATGTGATTTTCAGAAAACCTATGTCGCTCTATAAACTTTTTAGCTTTCTGGAAGTTTCACTGTTGTGAAAAAATTCCAAAAGCAGGAAGTGAATTGTATAAGGGGCTGGATTGTATCCTGGGAATATTGTATGAAGGTACTGAAACTACGTGGTTATTTATCCTTCTTCGAAGATACATATCCTGGTGTGAAGATTTATAAAATCCGGCATTATTTTTCTGATTGATTGCATGCCTATCTGGTTCTACATCAGTTGCATAAAGCAAATTAGGATACATTGTCTTCTCCTGTTGACTAAAACGTTCAGCAGTAGTTATTGTTTCTACTCTATTTGATTGTTCATACATACGATTACCAGAATAATTGGCATTCTTTCCTATTGGACCGCTATATTGCCATGAGACTTTGCCACGCAAGGCAGATGGAACGTAGCTTGTATCGGTATTTAATGAACGAAATTTCAGCGACTGACGTGAAGGATAATTACTGTATTTATAGCCTTCAGATTCAACGCGCCTGGATGGATAGTCATTGGGATGTTCTTGTACGGGTAAATAATTCTGTGCTGTTGACTGTTCATCTTTTCTGATATCATCTGGATAAAACCAGTTGCGTTGGGTCATATAATGACTTTCACGATCAATGTTATACGCATCCAGTTCAGATTGATCAATAATATCACTGGGAAACAGATAATTTATTTCGGCATATAATGGCATTGAAAGTAATAATAGAATGAATTGAAAAAAAACATTCTCATGACGATTTTTTTTCAATTTATTGTTAAAGAAACATTGCATTGACCATTTCACAAAATATTCGCTCCAAATTTTTCCAAAACCTTTTCAGGCTAAAACAACATCACCAGACCAGGCAGCATTAAATGGTTTTTCGAACAATATATTGTTAGGTAAAAATGTAAATGGAACGCGACTAATACCCTCTTCTATAATAAGCTGGACCACTTCATCATAGGATAATTCATATTCGATTTCACACGCTCTGGGAAAATAACTAGAGCCACTGGTCATACCAGGAACCAAATTCGCTTCCATGAAATAACATTGACCACTTTTGTTGGTTTTAATATCAATTCGCCCAAAATCTCTTATTCCCAGGTTAATATAAGTATCAACCGCAAGTTTTTTTACCCGTTTTATTAATTCACTATTTTCAGTTTTTTTGAGTTCTTCTGTATCATCCTTTTTTGCTTTTGCTCCTAGAATTCTGAGCCCATTTGTTGATTGTTCAGGCACTATTTCAACAGCCGAGACTAATAATTTATCGTTCCTTGTTTTTATTACAGCAACTGTATACTCTTGACCATCCAAATATTCTTCGACTAGCACCGGTAGATTAAACAATTCATATAATGATTTTAATTTATTTTCGAAATCCTGGAAATTGTTTACAAATGATAGATCATCAATACCATTTCCATTCGCTGCATCCATTGGTTTCAAAAACAAAGGATACTTAATTGGCAATTCAGCTTCACATTTATATTGTCCTGGAATCGCAGTAAAATAATTGGCTGTTTTAATACCTTTCGTCTTTAAATAAGATTTTGCAAGAACTTTGTCAGAATCATATTTCAATACTTCTCTTGAGGAACCTGAAAAATTAATTTCATTTTTTGAAAAAAAATCAGACAACCAAATATCATCACCATTTTTAATTGATACATATTTTACAGCTAAAATTACAAGATCGGGTTTACGCTTAACTACTTCTTCTAAATCTCCCACCGTTTTACAAATACTTAATGTAGCATCGTATCCCATTTTTTTGATGGAATTTAAAAAACTATTGCAAGCGATAAGTTTTCCAAATCCAGTTTCTTTTAATTCTTCATTGGGGGTTGTGATAACTTCTATTTTCATTATGAATCAACTTAATTACTATTTATGAGTGAGATCCTCTAAAACATAAGGCTATCGCATACATCATGTTTTCCTCACTAAAGGATGCCATTATATAAATCATTGCCTTGATGATTAGATCGTCAAGATATTTTGGTGGTTGGATGCGACTTCTGTTTCAGAAACAGAGAGAAGATTCGCTGCAACTGTGTAGTCTATTTATCGCTGGCCAAACTTATATGACGCATGCAGGTACATAACATAAAGATCTCATGTCACAGCAAGAGTTACATCTATCAAAAGTTTTTGAACGAGCCTGAAATCAAGTTTGGGTAAATAAAATTCAGGTAAAAAAAGATATGCCCACGAGAATGACGAGCAATAACGACTATATGCCAGTTATAGCAGGAAGAGTCAATGAGCAACGAGGAACTATAACATGTTTTATATTACAGTCATAGAAAAAACTTTTAGAATTGAGGGAGTGATATTTGCTTATAGACGTTCCTAAGCACTAATTTAAAACTATCATTAGAATCAACTGTTTAAGATAAAAGTAATTGATGAAGTTATTCCTGATAATCAGGGTTTTTTCTCAAATGTTGAAATAGAGGATAATTCAAGAGTATCAATCCAGCAATTCGCACTTATTATTTAAATTAAGGGAAAAATGACCTACTGCAATCATTAATTAAATAACGCAGTATTGGCGTAATAAATATTTGAACTGCTCAGTTCAGTTAACAATAAAATTATGGAAAGTTTTGTTTTTGTAAATGTTCGCTTTCCACAACAAATCTTCATTTTGATATGCTGGTACGACAAAATCGCCTGCTACTTATATCGTCAATTTCCCTCGGTAATGACATCAAAGCAATTGAGCTCAGCCTGCCGGATGTTTTTTTCTTATATCCTCCAGAACTTCCAGGTCAATCAGATCATCATCGCGCATTCTTTCATCATAATTTTCCCAGCCCATAAAATCATGCAGGCTTTTCTGTGTTTGCTTATCAAAGACCCCGTTTATTTCCCCTTTATAAAAGCCTTTTGTGTGCATAATTGCCTGTAATTCTTTGGCTATAACAGAATCAACTGGTTTTAAGTTTTTTGCTTCACTTTTGAAATAAGTAAGACGGTGGAGTTCATAGAGGCGTTTCAGTTCCTGCATGGGGTGTTGATGATCGTAGACTGAAATATCAACGTAACGGTCGTCATGTCCTCCGTATCCAGCATTTTCTCGAACGACTAAAAGTGCAGCTGATTGTTGACCTCTTCTGTCGCCCCCGGCTTCCTGTCCCATGTTCAGGGCATGAATTAAACGTTCTGCCAGACTGCCCTGAAATTCCTGAAACCCCTGTTCCATTGCAGTAATAACCTGTTCACCGGCCAGTACATTTCCCTGTACGGTACAATTTTTTCCTGTGTATCCTCCAGCCCAGTCAAAACATTCCAGGCCTGTGTAGTTAGCCGCATTGCCTTTGGCATCAATTATACCGACCTGCCGGTAATCCCTGTCCTGGTCATTTTGTATCAGTATGTCAATAACCTGTTGTGGTGTAGCGCCATTTTTTAACAGCTCAAGACCTTTTGGACCAAAGCTGGTGTTACAATAGGATTGTGTGGCAACCGCCCCGACTCCAGCTTGTGCAAAAGGGATGGTCACCCTGACATTGGGGAATTTGGAATGCACCGCAATTCCCAAATCACCCGTTTTCGGGTCAAAGCCAGCAATAGAAAATGTCATAAGTTTTCCTTTTTTTAGACTATTCCATTGGATCGGCACCAAGCGTACCCGCCAACTCATCCAGATAAGTTTTGTTGGAAACCCGCTCTAATTTATCCCTGGCAATAGTTATCTGTTCAGAAATTTTCAGGCGTCCGGCTTCATCTGCGTGGCTTTCACGTTCAAGGAAATCAGACAGGTAATTGATATGACGCTGCCAAAGGGCTATATCTCTTTCCTGTTTTACTGCCAGGCGTCTCCTGTACCAGTCAGATGATAGCAGAGCCTCTTTTGTAAACATGGCGCGGATGTCCGGGTGATGGGCATCTTTACCTTCATATTCACCATTGGCCATTATGTATAACAGGGCTTTGAGTGGCGGACAGGCCTGATGGATAGAACCATCATTAATATAATTTTGTGCCACTTTTTGTTGGGTCTCGACAATATTATTAATACCATCGACAAAATCTCCCATATTCTGTGTCTCAGGACGGAGAATTTTTTCATCAAATACGACGGAAGGATTATCAAAGATTTTTCCAAAGAAGCCATGCACAAACAGGCTGGTGATACGATAACCCAGACGGCTGGCCAGAACTTTTTTGCCTTGATATTCGAAGTCTTCCAGTTTTTCAATTTGTCCCTTATTGATCAGATAATCTGGGCGTCTTTTTTCCGGCTTTAATTGCGCCCAGATTTCCGGAACAATCAGGCTGATGTCATGATTGACTTTGGTGTGCGGACCCACATAGCCCGCTGCGCTGCTAAAACCGGAATAATCGGTTAAAATATAGGAAACCAGCGCATTATTTAAGTCGGTAGTGGGGAACAGGGCATTGAAGGGGCCTTTGGTTAAAGCACCTTCAGATCCTGCACCGGTTGTTGAGGGTGATTTACCTGTGAGACTGCATATAAAATCCATAAACAGTTCAGGCAGTTCCTGATAATGAATGGGGTTATAAACTGCCAGTGAGCGAATACCCGCTTTTGCATCGGGCGGGTTATTTCTGCGTCCGGTCAGAACGGAATCAACGGGAAAACAGATGACTTCATCCAGAGGCGCACGACGGTGGAAACGGGCACTGATTTCAGCCAGATACCTTTTTACCGGTTTAGCCAGATCAGAGCGTAATTGTAAATAACGCGGGTTTTTACTGGGTGCGCCATTCACCATTAGAGGGTGTGCTGATGAGACAGCGGTTTTACCTTTATCCAGGCTATCCAGTAATAAATTACGCATGGGTTGGGTATACAGGTCAAACTCTACCTGATCTTCGCTGATCTCTCTTAAGTCATCTGCTGTCAGGGGTTGATAATTGGCGACAAAGTTGTCTGGCAGAGCCATCTCCAGTTCGGTTTGTTTATCAAAACCTTTGATAATGGCATCATCAGGTCGCTGGAACAGACGGTATTCACAGTTCTTGACCAGTTTGACGCATTCGTGTTTATTTTTTTCCGGCATATTGACCAGTCTTTTGGCTGGCACCACCACGGATGCACTGATATCGTCTTCCATCTGGAGTTTTTCAGCGACCACATAGTCCTGACGCATTTTGTAGATCCGCCAAGCACCATCTTCATCAAAGCCAACCCGTAAATAGGACATAATCAACTGTCTGTCCTGATATTTTAATTCATGTCCCTGAACACCATCAATCATATCAACGGTAAAGTGTTTCTTCCAGTTATTACCCCACCCAGGACGATAGAACCGTTTGATCATAAAAGCCAGGGCTTTGATGGATTCAGGAATGCTTTCCACCCAGGCGTTGTATTCCGGGACAAATTTTTCTTCCGAAGGGGTGAGCATTTTAATCATGGAACCTAAACTTCTTTCCATGCTCAGAGGGGGGCGTGGCGGATGGTCTGAATAATCTGGCGTAAACTCCTCTTTGTAACGGGTGGAGTAGTCGTAATTGAAAACTTCTTCCACTTTCTGCATGGAACTATCCAGCTTATTGACAAACAGAGGTCCATAAATGACTGCGTCATCAATGGCTTTGGAGATTTCTGATTTGCCGCCGCCTGATACGGTACAGGGTTTGTGACAGAATGTTCCTTCCGCATCGGTGCCGACAATACGCCAGGAGGGTGCCTTGGGGTGCTTTTCCATGGCTATTTTATAACCGCTTGGGTGAACATATATCAGACCAGGCTTTAACTTGATGGTTTCAGTTTTACCCGCATGAGTCCAGGTGACACTCTGATCATTGAGATCCATCTGCAGGTTTTCAGGGACATATAAAATTTGCGGGAAGTTTTTATCAATGGCGTAGCCTTCTTCCTGAAGTTCCATGATCTCGCCATAGTGTTCCAGTACTGTGGAAAACTTGTAGTCTGTATTTTTGGTACGGACATCCTTGCCGAATTCTTCGCCGTGGTTATGACGAGGAAAGGCCAGTGCGCCGCCGGAATGTTCTTCTTCAGCCAGACCAAACAGGTTGGCTGCATAACTGATTTGGGTTTTGACTTCTTTTTTGCAATAACCAAAATAATTATCAGCGAGAATCGTAACAATGACTCCTTTTTTATCCCTTGCAGTGATCTTGAACGGCTGACCGTTGTTGTACAATTCATCCTGGTTTTCCCAGCACATGCCATCCGTTCTCTGGCGTTCAGTGGCCGCATCAATATGAGGTAGACCCAGGTCTTTTTTCTTCATATTGACCAGATGGGGAGCCAGAATGACACAACCGGTATGTCCAGACCAATGTTGAATATCCAGGCCGGCATCATTTTCAGCCAGGCTGGGATTGCCGGCATTGCCAAAAATACTCTCCACAAAATCCAGGTTGCTGGCCAGAGTACCAGGGGCAAAAAAACGAATTTCCATGGTTTTTTCTGCTTCAGTTTTTTCGCTGTCAACATCGGGTATTTCCGGACAGATAATTGGGCGCAGCAGAATGGAAACAAAACTATGGGCTTGTACTTGTTGATGTGAGGTAAAGGGCAGTGTTAATAATTCTTCAGGTGGAGTTAATGCAGCATCTAATAAGTTGGCGTAGGCAATTTTCGGCACGGCCTTTTTATCGCCCGGGACAGGCAAACCGCCTTCGGCGATATGAAAAGAGCCTGCTGTTGTCCGGCGGTCCCGTGAAGTATTGTGTAATACGCCCTGACTGACACGATAGCTTTTTACATATTCCGATTCAAAATAATCCCCGTCGGCAGGCAGAGATAATTCACGGGCGACACCATGGCGATCCAGTATTACGGTATTGGAAGGCAGAATCGGGTTTTTATCACTGCCACTGTCCTGCAGATAATCATCCAGAAAATCCTGAATTCTCTGATCAACAGGGCAAAGGTATTGCGATAATAAACGTGACTTCTCACGATAGCTTTGTAACAGGTCATCAGCAATGGAGAAAAAATCATTGTCACATTCTTGTGCTTTACAGGCAGGTAGCCCGGAGGAATGTAACTTCAGGTTGATATAAAGATGTAAACGATTTTTTCTCTCTTCGGCTTCTAATTTGTCGTTGTTCGTCTGTAAGCCTATTGATTTTGCTAAATCCATATAATGTACCTTTGCATTGTTAGTGCATTGTTAGCGGGCATAGTTTTCAAGAATGATGGAATTATAAAAACGGACAATTTAGCAGATTTCAGAATTTTTTTAAATGAAAGACAACTATATAAGGTATCAATTATATTCTATTGACATCATGAGTCATGAGATAAAGTCTATTTGTTACAATAGGATACTAATGGAAAGATATAATAAGCTTTAAAGTGTATGGTTTAGATATATCTCATAAAAGAGGATTAAATACTATAGATTTTAAAAACAGCTAATATACGCCGCAGGTGGGTCCGGCAGGCATGAATAGTGCCTGACCAGGGTGAAGATGTCATGGCGAATAGCAGAATATATTCTGGATGAGGACTTATACCCAAACCAACCTAATTTAAAGACTTCATAACGCCGAAGAACAAACTTATGGACTCACTGAATTCCTGCATTTCCAAGTAGTTTGGGTATATAACCTAAGTTACCGCCTCATTTTTTCTTGCCCCAGTTGGATAGGGATTTTAAAATGTTGGCTGCTCTGACCAGTGATTCTTCTGAGCGAATAAGGTTATCCTTATGAAACGACTTAGCCATAGTTATCGAACTTTTACCGACATTCTTGTTATTCATGAGTAATCCTATGATCAGCTATAATGTTTCTTAATTATGGCATGCCTGTCTTGAAAATGTAGGGCATTTAGCGCATAGTTTATGACCTTTTGCGCAAAGATAGGCATTGACCCTAGTCTGAAATTAAGTTGGACAATATTCACAAGGATTTTTAAATAACCATGCAAACTATATGCTTGATTTATATCAAGGAGAGAAATTGTGGTTTAATGGATACTACGTTCACATGATAATAGGAGTAAGCCATGAGTGAAGTGTTCACAAAAACCATGGCCAGAAATATATTTTACGGAGGAAGTGTCTTTTTCTTCCTGTTATTTTTGGCCCTAACATTAGACACGCAGAGAGTTCTTCCCGAGCGTGATCACCGAGAAAACATCACCCCGGAAATTATTCTGGGTAAAAAAGTATGGGAAGACAACAATTGCGCAGGTTGTCATACCATATTAGGCGAGGGTGCGTACTTTGCGCCGGAGCTGGGCAATGTCTATAAGCGTTTTGGCAACAGCAAGGACGCCATTATAGGTTTTATTAAGAGCCGCCCGGTCAACGGTATTCCCGGTCGCCGCAGTATGCCTCAGTTCAATCTGAACGACGAAGAGCTCAATGGTATCGCCGAGTTCCTGAAATGGACCTCAGAAGTTAATACGGCTAACTGGCCACCAAACATTCAGGGTTAAGGGGAGCTACGACTATGCAATATCAATCTCAATCTGTTGCGAAACTGTATTTTATCGCTGCTATTGGCCTGTTTCTGGGTCAAATTCTTTTTGGAATGGTCATTGGTGCCCAATACATCTGGGGTGATTTCTTATTCCCGGCGATTCCGTTTAATGTAGCCCGTATGGTGCATACCAATCTGCTGATTGTCTGGCTGTTGTTTGGCTTTATGGGCGCGGCCTATTATTTAATTCCCGAAGAATCAGAAACTGAACTGTTCAGCCCTGTGCTGGCGACACTATTGTTCTGGATATTCCTGGTAGCGGGCGCTTTGACAATTTTAGGTTACCTGTTCGTGCCTTATGCTACCCTGGCAGAACTGACCATGAATGACCTGTTACCCACCATGGGACGAGAATTCCTGGAGCAACCGACGATTACCAAAATTGGTATCGTTATCGTGGCTTTAGGCTTTTTGTTTAATATTGGCATGACCATGTTAAAAGGTCGTAAAACCGTTATCAGCATGATTATGTTCATCGGTTTGACGGGCCTGGCAGTGTTCTTCCTGTTCTCCTTTATCAATCCTCACAATCTGATTGAAGACAAATTCTGGTGGTGGTGGGTGGTTCATCTGTGGGTAGAAGGTGTCTGGGAACTGATTATGGGTGCCATTCTGGCCTTTGTCCTGATTAAGACTACTGGCGTTGACCGCGAAATTATTGAAAAATGGCTGTACATCATTATTGCCATGAGTTTAATTACTGGTCTGATTGGTACAGGTCACCATTACTACTGGATTGGTACGCCTGAGTACTGGCAGTGGTGGGGTTCTATCTTCTCAGCCATGGAGCCTATCCCATTTTTTATGATGGTGCTCTATGCCTTTAACATGATTAACCAGCGTCGTCGCGAACATCCTAACAGAGCTGCATTACTCTGGGCTCAGGGGACTGCAGTTATGGCCTTCCTGGGTGCCGGTGTCTGGGGTTTTATTCATACTCTGGCCCCTGTTAACTACTATACCCATGGTACTCAGATCACTGCGGCCCATGGCCATATGGCTTTTTATGGGGCTTATGTGATGATTGTGCTGGCTATTATTTCCTATGCCATGCCATTGCTGCGCGGTCGAGCTGCAGCCAATAGTAACAAGGCTCAGGTCGCTGAAATGTGGTCCTTCTGGTTAATGACCGTTTCTATGGTGTTTATCACCCTGTTCCTGACTGCTGCGGGTGTACTGCAGATCTGGTTACAGCGTTATACTGAAAATCCCATGAGTTTTATGGAAGTGCAGAGCAAGCTGGAAATCTTCTACATGATGCGTGAAATCGCTGGTCTGATCTTTCTGATTGGTCTGGGAGTTTACATCTACAGCTTCTTTGTTGGTGGTGATGAAGCAGAAGCTGCGGCTTAACAATTGAGTTAATATGAGCTGTAGTTTTTGGCAATAAGAAAAGGGCGGGGTAAAAACCGCCCTTTTTGTTTGTTGGCTGTTTAATTCCTGCATTTTCAAGTTGTTTGGGTATAAATGTTGCCTATTAAAGCAGCTTGTCTTTTCTATCAATAATATAATAAATATCAGAAGAATGAAGGTCATTTAACATGTCGGTAACCGCAAGCGAGATAGTAAGTGAACAAGAACCTCTGCCAGGCGATTTGGCAATCTGGTTTTTTATTATGGCGGAAATGCTTGTCTTTGGCCTGTTTTTTATTGTCTATGTTTTTGTACGCAGCAAAAACGTGGAATTGTTTAACACCTATCAACTGGAATTACATCGTATTGCCGGAGCTGTAAATACCATTGCCCTGATTACCAGCAGTTACTTTGTCGCTTTAGGTGTTCATGCTATCCGAAAAAATGACATTAACCGAACGGGAATCATGTTACTGCTTGCCCTGGCCATGGGCGGTGTCTTCCTGATAGTTAAAGTTTGGGAGTATTCTCATGTTTTTGGTGCCGGGATCCATCTGAGCACCAATACCTTTTACACCTTCTACATTTCGCTGACCTTTTTTCATTTTATGCATGTCATAATGGGCATGGTGATACTGGGAGCGGTCTATTATTACTTAAGACAGGGTAAATACACGGCTGAAGAACATCATGGGGTTGAAACCGGTGCTTCATACTGGCATATGGTTGATTTGGTCTGGATTGTGCTTTTTCCTCTGGTCTATGTCATTCGTTGAACAACCTTTTGCTAAACCGCCAGCAGCCATGAACTCAAAAAGGTAATATATTATGTCTCGGTCTAGATTTGCATCAAGCAAAAAACTAACGATTATATGGATAATACTCGTAGTTCTGACATTGATTACAGCAACTATCGGTGTCCTTGAATTATCCGGCCTCTATATTGTTGGTTTTGTATTACTGACTATTATTATCAAGGGACAATTGATTATTGATCATTTTATGGGATTGAGGAGGGTCAGAGGTTTTTGGCGTCTTGCCATGCTGGGCTTTGTTTTTGTGATACCCGGTATTATCTATACAGGCTATATTTTAAGCAGTAATACTTTCTCTTAAATAAGAGATTAATCCAGGTGATTTAAATAAAGAGACACTAATATCAATGACCAGTGACACACAAACTGTAACAGAAATTCCTTATTATTCCTCTCAGGGAAATGAAAAATCACTCTTTAAACACTCTTTTGATAATCAACTGCCGGTACTTTTAAAAGGCCCCACAGGAAGCGGTAAAACCCGTTTTATTGCTCATATGGCAGCTCAATTGAATGTGCCTCTGTATACTGTTTCCTGCCATGATGACTTGACGGCATCGGATCTGGTGGGACGTTACCTGATTGGTGACGGGCAAACAGTCTGGAATGATGGTCCTTTAACCCGGGCGGTGCGTGAAGGCGGCATCTGTTATCTTGATGAAGTCGTTGAGGCCCGTAAGGATACAACAGTGGTGATACATCCACTGACGGATGATCGCCGGATTCTGCCTATTGATCGCACCGGTGAAACTCTGCATGCACCGGACAATTTCATGCTGGTGATTTCTTACAATCCCGGTTACCAGAGTATGATGAAAGGATTAAAACCCAGCACCCGACAGCGTTTTATTTCCATGAGTTTTAATTATCTCAAGCCTGCTCAGGAACAGGAAGTGGTTGAAAAAGAAACCGCTATTGATGCCCATATGGCCAAAAAGCTGGTGGCGATGGCCAATGCTCTGCGTCAGTTAAAAGATCATGATCTGGAAGAAGGTGCCAGCACCCGTTTGCTGGTTTATACGGCACGACTCATTCAATCCGGTTTTGATCCGGTGGAAGCCTGTCTTGCCGGTTTAATTGAACCGCTCAGTGATGAGGAAGATGTGGTTAGTGCCCTTATGGAAGTGGTTTACGCATCTTTTGGAAGGTAATTTGGATGGTAATTTGGAAGGTAAAAGAGTTGTTCAATTTAAACAAATTTTTATTGATTTCTCCAGGTTTAAGGTAGCGTACAACCATGGAAGAACATGTAGGGCAACTCTGGGATAAGCTGATCACCCGGATATCTGATCGAAGTTATAAAGAATCAACAGTGACATTAGCTCAGATTAGCAAGCCCCTGGGGATTTTTTTCCGGGCTTTGGGAGGGGATAATGGCTTACGAATTGTAGAATCAACTGCAACTCAGCATTATGCCAAACGCAACTGGAAACATCGTGCAGCGGGTACAGGAAGGTATGTGGAATTATGCTGGCAGGATGAGGACACCCTGCATTTGCCCAGGCTGATCAATGTTTTTCCCGAGGCCGAACTTAATAAAGACTTATACTACTGGCTGGCTGCCATGAGTGCTCATAGCCTGGAAAATCCATCTGCCAGAGAACGTGGTCTGCAGGGCTGGTTTATTTATAGTCAAAAATTAACTCTGGACGTTTTGCAGCAATTTCCGGGACTGCAGTCCCGTTATAATCGTCTGGTCACAGCCTACCTTCAAGCACGTAACATTGATGAAAACTTTAATGATCAGGAGCATGCTCAGGAAAACGCCATTGCTCAGGCTCTGACGGAACCGGGCAGCATCAGGCAATTACCGACAACCCGATATGCACCCAAACCGGTAATACTCTGGCCGCATCCCAACCCACCGGAAGTGGCTGACCTCAGCAGTAAAAACAATCAATCGAATGACGAAGGAAATGAACAACAATCTGGTTCATCAAAAGCGCAAAAAAAGAAAAAAGAAAATAAACGTCGCAATGCGGAACGGGTTGATATGCCTGATGGCAAGGATGGCTTGATCCTGCACCGCTTTGAAAGTATTTTTGGCTTTGGTGAGTTTTTGAATATCAACCGCAGTACAGATGATGATGAAGAGGCGGATCAGGACAGTGCTGATAAAAATGCCGATGATATGGATTTTCTTTCTGTTGCCCGGGACAATAAAACCAGAGGGGGTAAGGTTAAATTTGATCTGGATTTACCGGCAGAGTCTGCAGATGAAGTAATCGTTGAAGGTGATGTGATGCTGCCTGAATGGGATTACAAGAAACAAATACTGCAGGAGGACTATTGTTCAGTGATTAACTATATGCACGATACAGGAGAAGAAGCTGAATTACCTGAAAAACTGCATCGCACGGCAAAAAAATTACGCCAGCAACTGGAAGCATTGACTACCAGGCGCATCTGGCATCGGCATCAGAGTGAAGGCAGTGAACTTGACCTGGATGCATATATCAATTATATCGGAGAGCGTAATAGTGGCCACAAAGTAGAGCAGCCGGATCTCTATCAGCAATTACGTTCCAGTGAACGGGATTTATCCTGCCTGCTATTGGCGGATTTTTCCTTGTCTACGGATACCTGGTTGTCCAATGACGCCCGTATTATTGATGTGATCCGGGATACTCTGTACTTGTTTAGTGAAAGTTTGCGTAATACCGGGGATCAATTTTCTATTTATGGCTTTTCCTCCCGCAATCGGGGTCATATTCGCTTTAATACCTTAAAGACGTTTCAGGAACGTTATAACGCAGTGGTTCGCTCTCGCATTCAGGCTATTAAACCGGGCTTTTACACGCGCATGGGGGCTGCCATCCGCTATGCTGCCAGCAAACTGGAAGTTCAGGATACACAACAGAGACTGTTACTTATTTTGACCGATGGCAAACCCAATGATCTGGATCGCTATGAAGGCCGCTATGGGGTGGAAGATACCCGTCGAGCCATTCATGAAGCCAGAGCTATGGGATTGCAAACCTTCTGTATTACGATTGATGATCAGGGAGGGGAATATCTGCCGCATATTTTTGGTAATAGCGGTTATACCATTATCAGAAAAGCAGAGCATTTGCCGCAAAAACTGCCTATTCTTTATGCCAACCTGACCACAAATCCAGTTTGAACGGTTTCTATCCTCGGACAGGCTCCAAGTCGTGGATGGTTGATAAATCCGGTTTTTCTCTACAGAATCAGTATTCAGTGCAAAATTCAAGCAATGTCTTGTTCGGAACTGATGTTACTTTGTTTCATACTTTAATAACAGGACAAATTCGGATAAAGTAGTTGACTAAATTACTATGAAATGAGGTAAAGCATTATGTCTGATATTGATATGCCTAAGTTTAATCTGGACTGCCAGAAATGTCAGGTTCAATACAAACTGGATGATGTGGCTTTTGACAAGTCTTGTCAGAATAAGCACATTTTCTTGTTTATCTGTCCTGAATGCGGCGATTATAAGGGAACGGCAATGGTAAATATACCCCAGGAACAATGGCAGGAGTTTGCACCTGCCGATGAGCTGGATGATTTACTGCAAAAATACGCAGAAGCCATGAAAAGTCACTGATTTCGGGTGCTTTTATCTGACTCGGTATTGAGAATGACAGGCGGTGCAGGTTGGTAAAATCTGATTTAATTGGGACAGTGTGTGTTCCTCGTCGCCCAATTGCTCTGCATCCATAGCCAGTTGGTCAAAAGCCTTGTGAGTCGAACGGCCCATTTTTTTCATAGCCAGTGGTAATTTACCCATCAAGCTGCCGGGAACATGCTGCAAATCCGCTGACCCCACTTTTTTAGCTGCTATGCTAATCTGTTGCATATTCTTTTTTTCAATACCCTCCGTGATTTGTTGTACGGCCACTAAAAAATTTCGCATTTCGGTCAACAAAAACTCCCGTTCAAAATCTTCCAGAATTAATGCCCTTCGATTATCCGGAGCCAGTTCAGTATGGCCGCTGTAAATAAATTTATAGGCAAAAGCCATTGTGATCAGGGTCATAATAAAAAATAAAATCCAGCCTAAACGTGCCATACAATTACAGTTCCTGTGTCAGTTAATAGGGGAGAAATCAACAATTTTATAATTCGTGAACGAGTGAATGTCTTAGTCAAACGTAGGGTAAAGCATAACGCCTCCCCTGGCAAACTCAATATGCTGAATTTTTCAGGTATCCGGGTGTTTCATGGATAACCAAGAAAAGTGATAGCGTTCATGTCTCGTTCATACAAAATCAAGTATAATGATAATATAAAATAATTTAAGGAGCTAAATGATGAAGAAATTTGCAATGATTATGTTTATTATTTTAGTGTCATCCGGATGTTCAACCAATCCCTATAATACGTCGACCAATTGGAAAGGTGTTGAAATCACCAAAAGTGCAGCAATGGGTGCTGTTGGTGGTGCTGCAGCGGGAGTCATAATTGGTGATAATCGAAAATCCACTTTAATTGGTGCCGGTCTTGGGGCTTTAATTATGGGTGGTTCAGAGGCGTATCAGCAGTATAGGGAATAATTTGAATCTGACTTTGACAATGCTGAATGATCTGAATGCAGCAGATAATAATGCCTGATTCGGACTGATTTCCACTTCTGTTTTTCTGGCTAAGCCTGGAAATATTCTCTTTTGCTTCGGTGGTTACTTCTAAACGGCAATGTTGTTAACTCTTTTTATCTTTAAAGAGATGCTCAAAAAAAAGTTTTTCTTCTTTTGTCAGCAAATCGCTGGAGTAATTCACCTTGTGGTTGTTGCGTACATCAGATGAATCGGCGCTTCCTGCACTGATTTGACGCCTTTCACACATACGCCGGCTAGCTTCCCGGCGATCAAACCTGGGCCAGGAGACATAATATATTTTCATGTGTTCAATCCACTGTGGCGAATTAAACTCACTATCATCCTGACGCCGGTCTTCAATACGGCGTTCAGTTTCATGCCGGGTGCTTGTTCGATTTGGAGTAAGCATTGTCTTGTTAATTCATCAATATATGTTTTTTTCAGTATAAGTTTGAGACCAGATATAAAGTCAGGAGTTCAATGTTTGTATATAAGCATATGCTTAATGCATATATAATTCAACTTTTTAAAGAAGATTGGAAGTGATGATAATATAAATCAGATAGGATTAACCCGCTTGATTTTATTATGTAAATGATAATTAGTATCATTTGCGCTTGTGTGATATCATATTAATTGTACTAATAATAACCCTGAGGTAAATGATGACTCTCGATAATCTGATGAAAGGTCAATCGGCAACGATTACTCGCATCAATGCCACTAGAGAGTTAAAAAATCGTTTTAATTCTTTTGGTCTGGTGAAGGGCGCGACTGTTTTCGCTGAAGAACATTCCCTGGCAAAAAAAACGATGGAGATCCGCATCAATAAAACCCGTATTGCCTTGCGTTCTTCTGAAGCTAAAAAAGTTGAAGTGACTCAATGAAAACCATTAAAGTTGCTTTGGTCGGGCAGCCTAATGTGGGTAAAAGTGCGCTGATCAACTCGGTGGGCAATGCTCGCCTGAAAGTTGGCAACTTTAGCGGTGTGACCGTTAAAAAGGAAATGGTGCGTTTTAGTCGTGATGGCTATGACTTTGAGATTACTGATTTACCGGGTTCTTATTCACTAAACGATTATACTATTGAAGAGCGTGTCACCAAACACTATCTGGACGATGATGACTATGATCTGATCCTCAATGTCGTCGATTCAACTAATATTGAACGTAATTTGTATCTCACTACAGAACTTCTTGCTCTGAACAAGAAAACTGTTGTGGCCCTTAATATGACCGATGAGGCGGTCAAAGAAGGGGTGCATATAGATGAACTTCAACTGAGTAAAATTCTGGGTATTCCCTGTGTCAAAACCTCTGCAGTACATAAAACCGGCATTAATGAGATCATTCAGGCAATCATCCAGGCCTATAATCGTACCGAAAACAAACTTCGTCTGCAATTTAGCGAACCCTTTGAAGAAGAAATTACTCATATTGCCAGCTTTCTGGAAGAGAAAAAAGTCCAATGTAAAATCAGCCTGAAAGCCCTGGCTATAAAACTGCTCAGAGAAGATAAAGAAACCTATCTGCGTTTTCATGAGGAGCCGGTCTGGGTTGAACTGCAGCCTATTGTCAATAATGCCTATCAACATTTGTATTTGCATTATGACACCAAAGATCTGGATGATATTTTTAATGATGAAAAAATCGCTTTGGCCAAAGGGGCGGTTGCTGAAACCGTTCGCTTTGAGAAAGTCCACAAACAGAGCTTAACTGATAAAATTGACTCATTATTGATGCACAAATTTATCGGATTGCCAATATTTTTGTTTTTAATGTGGGGCCTGTTTCAACTGACATTTGAAATTGGCAGTATTCCCATGGACTGGATTGATACATTTTTCAGCCTGCTGATTGCTGGCACCAAATCATTTCTTGGCGATACTGAACTGGCATCAGTGATTGCCGATGGCGCTATTGCCGGAGTCGGTGCGGTGGTATTATTTCTACCTAATATTTTTATCCTGTTTTTGGGAATTGCTCTGCTGGAAACCACCGGATATATGAGCCGGGTGGCTTTTTTGCTGGATGGTTTTTTCCATAAGTTTGGTCTGCATGGTAAGTCTTTTATACCTCTGGTCAGTGGTTTTGGCTGTTCAGTACCGGCCTATATGGCGGCACGAACATTAAAAAATGACCGGGATCGATTATTGACCCTGTTTATTATCGGTTTTATGAGTTGCGGGGCAAGGCTGCCGATTTACGTGCTTTTTGTGGGCGCTTTTTTTGCCGAACAGCATGCTGGAAATATGCTTTTTCTGATTTATATCTCAGGTGCCATTTTAGGGATTATAGCTGCTAAAATACTGAAAATGACGGCATTTAAGGGTAATGATGAACCTTTTGTCATGGAAATGCCCAAATACCGTCTGCCAACATTCAAATTGATCTGGCACACTGTTTCAGGACAGGCAATGATGTATCTGAGAAAAGCCGGTACTTTCATTCTGCTGGCTTCGGTGCTGATCTGGTTTGCCAGTAATTACCCCAAACAAATGGAAGTGGAGCAGCAATATCAGGTTCAGATTGAGCAGGCAGTGAGTGAAGAAAATATTCTTGCCTTAAACAATGAACTGGCAATGTATAAGCTGGAAAATAGTTATCTGGGTATTATCGGTCATGCCTCTGAGCCTTTTTTTGCACCACTTGGTTATGACTGGCGTATGGCTGTTGCTCTGGAAGCCGGGCTGGCGGCCAAAGAAGTTGTCGTGGCAACGCTGGGTGTCCTCTATGGCCTGGGCGAAGAGACGACAGAGCAAAGTGCAGGGCTTGTGGAAAAGATCCGGGCTAATATCAGTTTACCTGCAGCAGTTTCATTCATTGTTTTTGTAATGATATATTTGCCTTGTCTGGCAGCCTCAATGGTCTTTATGCGCGAAGCAGGGGGGTGGAAGTATCTTGGTTATTTATTTGTCTTCACTACGATAACCGCCTGGAGCCTGGCCTTTGTGTCCTTTAATATTGCTCAGGCATTGACATAATCAGGTGTCGCTGAAGCTATGAAAGAACTGATTCTGGAATTACTAAGTAACTTTTGGATTTTGCTTAATTCAATCGCATTTTTTATTTTGCTTGGTGTTTTGATTGCCGGAGTGATCAAATTATTGCTCCCGGATGCTTTTATAAAAAAGCATCTGGGGCGGCATAATTTTATGGCCAATATCAAAGCGGCTGTTTTAGGCATTCCCCTGCCTTTGTGCTCCTGCAGTGTAATTCCCTTTGTCAGTGCCCTGAAAAAAAGCGGTGCTTCCAGAAGTGCCATCCAGACTTTTTTAATCTCAACACCTATTACCGGGGTAGATTCCATTTTGGCTACCTATGGTGTATTTGGCTGGCTGTTTACCATTTACCGGGTTGTAACCTCTGTTATTATTTCCCTGATAGCCGGTCTTTTATCACTTTTTCTGATTAAAGAGGACAATGAACAGGAGCCATCAGCGCATTATAAAGAGCCATCAGCGAACGAACAAGAGCCATCAACGCATTATAAAGAGCCATCAGTGAACCTGCAAAAGTCAGCAGCTACTACAGAAAACAGGGGGGCCACGGTACAGTTTAAGCCGCTAAAACATCTTGACTATAATGTGATGGGCAAGCCATTGAATATCAGAGTGGTCAAAGCAGAAGGCAGGAAAAACGATCCAATACAGATCGTACAGAAAGTTTTGTCTTATTCATTTGATGATATTTTTAAGGATATCGCCCGCTCGCTGTTATTAGGCCTGATCCTTGGTGCGTTAATTGTGACCTTTGTGCCGGAGGATCTGGCTGAGTTCATTTCATCTAACGGGTTGCTGAATTATATCCTGGTTCTTGCTGTTTCAATGCCACTGTATGTGTGTGCTACCTCATCGATTCCTTTTGGACTGTCTTTACTCAGTGCGGGTTTTTCACCGGGAGCGGCATTTATTTTTTTAACCGCAGGACCTGCAACTAATACTGTTACTATGAGTGTGGTATTAAAAACTATGGGAAAAATTTCTCTGGTTATCTATCTTTCGTCGGTCATTATAGGCAGTCTGACTTTTGGTTTCTTATTTGACAGTATGTTTTCCGATAGTCTGGGGCAAATGTTTATTATTAATGGGCATGAAGAAGAAGCAGGCTTTATTGCCCAGGTGTCATCAGTAATTCTTTTATACCTGTCCTTAAAATATACCATTAACAAAAAAGCCACGATTATCAAGAAAGGCGGCTGTAGTGGTGGTAGTTGTTGTGAATCTAGTTCTACCTGAGCAGTTCTGAAGCAATGGAAAATTTAAATACCTTGAATTTTTCCAATATTTTTATATTATTCGTTCTCATGGTGTACGCTGAGCCGGATTGAATTGTCTGCACCATAGCTCACTTGAAAAATAATGGGTCTGCAACACACCTGACAATCTTCTATGTATTCCTGTTCACCCGAACTACAATCAATCATCACATGGATACTTTCACCACAATAGGGGCAGGAAATGACTTGCTCTTCTTCAATATTCAACCTGATTCTCCTCCAACCTAAAACTAAAGAAATCGTTCAGTCCAGCCTTCTTGGTGATTACAAGCATAGCACACGCAGGCTTAAGGAGTGTGTTTCAGATGTTTTAGTAATTGATTTTGAGCACAAGGGTAGTCATTAATAAGTGTTGTCAAACAATGGGCCGGAATATGCAGGCGGCAGATAAATTAATGCTGAACGTTCTTTAGCAGATGATAGGCATCATCAATTGAAGCACAATAGTCAACTAAATGATCTTTAAAATAAGTCTCCTGTGCCTGAGAAGGAAAGTGGATGTCCTCCATATGTTTAATGACATAGACGACTTTATTATGAATACAGTTGTGATTCAATGAATATTCAAAGGCTTTATCCGAGAGATAGTTACGGCCTGATTTAACACAGATGGTATCTACCGGAATTTGTATATCAAACTGCTCAATAGCCTGGTGAATCTGATCCAGATCCTGCATCAGTAATTCACCATCTGCATAAATATCAACCAGGATAATATTATCCTGTTTGTTGAGCTCGTCGATAATGGCTTTACCTGTATCAATAGTCATAATTTCCCTTTTCATAACATGCATAAGTAAATAGTAATATAGTTTTAAGCATAATGATGTAGGTAAAAACCCATAATGGGCAATATATTTACTAACTTTGACTGATTCTCTTAAATTGCACCATTATTGAATTCTATTATTCCCATTTTTTATAAACGCACATTTATGGTGCATAATTATTGTGCGTTACTGAATTTGATTTTCCTTATAACTAATATTTCTATTTAAGTTTCTGAAAAATATAAAAAATACCAAAAATATTATTGTGGCATGATTAGTGCTTTATTATATAGAATTTATGATAGCCCTTATACAGAGAGAACGGAGCACAATATGAAAGAAAAACTGGTCATGATCGGTAACGGTATGGCAGGTATGCGTACTATTGAGGAGTTATTAAAAATAGCTCCTGATATGTACGACATTACTGTTTTTGGTGATGAGCCATACGGTAACTATAACCGTATCTTACTTTCTCCTGTATTGGCCGGGGACAAAACAATTGATGAAATTATGCTCAATACCATTGAATGGTATGAAGAAAATAATATTAAATTGCATGCTGGAAAACGAGTTTCAGAGATAAATCGTATTTCACGTACAGTCACTGCTGAAGACGGTACTACTGAAGAATATGATCGCTTGTTGATTGCCACAGGCTCCCGGCCATTTATTATTCCTGTTCCAGGTCATGATAAAGAAGGTGTGATTGCCTTTCGCGATATCAAGGATGTGGACACCATGCTGGATGCCACAAGAAATTACCAGCACGCTACGGTCATTGGTGGTGGACTGTTAGGTCTGGAAGCAGCGAACGGTATGATGCAGCATGGTATGAAAGTCACCGTGGTTCATCTTTGTGATACCTTGATGGAACGCCAGATGGATACAGTTTCTGGAAAAATGCTTAAGAATTCACTGGAAGAAAAGGGCATGGACTTCCGTATGGAAGCCCAGACCGCAGAAATCAGCGGTAATGGCCGGGTAACGGGAGTCAAGTTTGCAGATGGTTCATCCATTGATACCGATTTAGTCGTGATGGCGGTGGGTATTCGTCCCAATATGGAACTGGCTCAAAAATCGGGTCTGCATTGTGACAGGGGTGTTGTCGTCAACGATACCATGCAGACATATGATCCAAGAATTTACTCAGTCGGTGAATGTGTCCAGCATCGTGGTAACACCTATGGCCTGGTTGCTCCCTTATTTGAAATGGCAAAAGTCTGCGCCAACCATCTGGCGCAAATGGGTATTGGTCTTTATGAAGGTTCTGTTACCTCAACCAAGCTCAAAGTAACAGGCATTGATTTGTTCTCTGCCGGTGATTTCACCGGTGATGAGACGACTGAAGAAATGGTGATGCAGGATGCCACCAGCGGTTTATACAAAAAACTGGTATTGAAAGACAATCGATTAATTGGTGCCGTTTTATATGGGGATAGCAAGGAAGGTGCCTGGTACTTCCAGTTAATGCGTTCCGGCCAGGATATTTCTGATATCCGTGACAAATTACTGTTTGGTGAATCGCATCTGGGCGATTCCGGTCATGGCGGTGATCACATTGCCCTTATGGCTGATGATGCAGAAGTATGTGGTTGTAATGGGGTCTGCAAGGGTGACATTGTTAAAGCCATCACTACAGAAGGTTTATTTAGCCTGGATGAAGTACGTGCTCACACCAAAGCGTCTGCATAAACCTTTTTTATTATCAAAAAAATTATTTTTTATAAATTGCCAGCCGTCAAGGATAGCTTTATCTAATTCAGGTTTATTTATAGCCATCAGCTTTTTTACTTTCAATAAATTTTTTATTACAAAACAGGAATGAAAACAATCAATGAAATTACCTGAATTACTATCTGCATAATAATACCATGAGCCATTATTTTGTTGTTGTGCCAGTACCCAATGGATTAACTGTTTTATCCTGTGTTCTGCGATATTCCGTTGTTCTTTTTTTCCATATATTGCATGTAATGCGTACGCGTATGCAGCATAGCTGTTTGCATTGACAACTATTCTGGGTTCATTGACAGGTGCATAAGAGAGAGCCAGTTGTTCGTCTTGTTGATACATAACCAGCAAGCTTTCAAGAAAGCGCCATGTATCATTAAATATTGTTAATGCTTCTTCTGACATTGATGACTGCCTGGATAATATGAGCAGAGCTTCCATTGCATACGGAGTATGTGTAATAAAAGGCAAAGATTCAGAATATAAACCATTTTTTGACATCCATGGAAATCCGAGCCCCCATGCCCAGCCATTTACGCCTGTAGGATCTGAAGCAACACATTTCAGTTTCTGCAATAGCGCACTGACATTATTATTTGAAATTTCACTTGATAATGAGAGGATTTGAATTTGTTGAGCAACAACAATAGGATAACAACGCTTGCGTACTGTAAATATTTTTCTACTCACACTGGGCAGCAACCAGTCAAAAACACCCATAAGAATTGCCCCCAGCTTACCGGAGAAATCTCCTGAATAATATTTTCGTTTAATAAAAACCCCTGACTTTGTTGCCCATAAATCATAAGGGTCATAACTTGATTCAAATAAAATGTTATTCAAAACCTCATCATCCACTTCCAGATATTCATTAAACTCATTGCCAATTTCTGAGATAAGGAGAAAAATACACTGTAAAAAAATTCAATAAAATTACCATTGG
>RCNG010000168.1_pt1 | contig 26676 bp, 30 predicted proteins | sample 2041371 | NCBI WGS metagenome assembly RCNG01 (sample SAMN09708227, study PRJNA481090) | Marine sediment metagenome, whole genome shotgun sequencing project. | biome: marine sediment; feature: ocean; material: sediment; isolation source: Sewage treatment plant 1 marine sediment (STP1) ... | reverse complement strand
CAGGAAGCAATGGGAGAACGCCATAATAAGTGGATTGAAACCCAGGTTCTTGAAATCAATGCCCCGGCTGCAATCAAACACCTGAAAAAAGCTATAAATGATCTCTATAAACCGGCATTCTAGCCTTGCCTGATTTTTTTGTGTGAATAATTTTATACAGTGTAAATAGTACATTTCTTTGCTTACCTGACATTTTCAGTTAGAATACAAAAAGTATTTATGTAACCTACCTAACGCTGCTTTTGTTGTAAAGAAGTAGATGAGAAAAGGATTTTTTTGGTGCTTAGCCCATTATTACATCTGGAAATCCGCCAACATCATTTATTTAAGCGCTTTTCTGGTGTTTCTTTTGAGCGTATTTTGCAACATTCTGGTTTGCTCTCTTTAAGTAAGAATGAAATTCTCTTTGAATGCGGTTTAGAGGCTAGTCACTTTTTTCTGATTCGTAGCGGTCAAATTATTTTTTTTCAGACCTCTTCTATTGGCAACGAAAAAATAGTCGGTATATTTGAATCCGGGCAGATATTTGCTGAAGCAATCATGTTTACTGAGGATCAGTGTTATCCCGTCAATGCCAGGGCAACCTGTGATACAGAATTGTTTTATTTTAATGCGCAAGAATTTAAAACACAACTGCGAAAATCCAGTGAATTGTGTTTTTCAATGATGTCTGAAATTAGCAGTCGCTTAAATGCTCAAACTCAGGAAATTATTGAATTGTCTATTTATGATGCACAGCATCGATTGGTCCGATATCTGCTGGAAAAAAGCTGTAAAAAAAATAACCAATCCAGTCGACCTGTCGTGATCTTATCTACCACTAAATATCTTCTGGCCTCACGTTTGTCCATTACGCCAGAGACACTTTCAAGGACTCTTGCACGATTAAAAAAACAGGGGCTGATAAAAATTAAGGATGATGTGATCATATTGATCGAGCCTCAGAAGTTGCGGGCCTTAATCGGATACTGTGATAGTAAAATAACGAAAAAACCCGGGCTTAAATCGAAATTGCACGAGCAGGTGTCTCTTCTGTCTCAGCTTTGAATTCTGCTTTGAATTTTTGTCAGGATCTGCTCAGGACTGTTGTATGAAACTACGTAATAGTAACACTGCCTGGGGCATGTTGGTTGTTCTGAGCCATTGGCTAAGTGTAATTTTGATATTAGGGGTTTTTATTCTTGGCCTGTGGATGGTGGAGTTGACCTATTACCACAGTTGGTATCATAAAGCTCCGCAGCTGCATAAAAGCATTGGCCTGCTTTTATTTGCTCTGACTGTAGGCAGGATTTTATGGCGTCTTATAGATCCTCGACCACAACAATTACTGACCCATTCGATGTGGGAACAGAGTACAGCCAAAATTGTTCATACGCTGCTTTATGTCCTATTATTGGCCATTATGGTCAGCGGTTATTTAATTTCCACTGCTGATGGCAGAGCTATTGAAATATTTAACTGGTCTGAAATTCCGGCATTACTTCCAGGCTTTGACAAACAGGAAGATATAGCGGGTGATATTCATTACTGGTTAGCGATAAGTTTAATATTTCTGGCTTCATTTCATGGGATTGCGGCAATAAAACACCATACAGTTGATAAAGACAATACACTAAAGCGTATACTGGGAAAGTCTTAGTATTTCTAACGGGATTAATGCTTAGAAACAATTTCACAAATAAATGGATAGTCAAAAAGGGGAGTGGACGTTATGAATAAAATCGCGTTGTGCGTTGTGCGTGTTGGTGATTTTTCTGATCCTGGGGCTGACACCTATTCAGGCGGCAGAATATGAACTGGATAGAAAAGGTGCTCACGCCTTTATTCAGTTTAAAATAAAACATCTGGGGTATAGTTGGTTATTAGGACGATTTAATCGATTTGACGGTCATTTCACCTATGATGAAAAAAATCCTGCTGAGGCAAGGTTGTTGTGAATATTGATCCGTCCAGTATAGACAGCAATCATGCAGAACGGGACAAGCACCTAAAAGGCAAAGACTTTCTGGATGTAAAAAAGTTTCCGACTGCTCAATTTGTCAGTACCGGGTATTATGAGAAAGAACCGGGTCAGGGGAAAGCCTTATTAAAAGGTAAACTGACCTTACATGGCGTAACCAAAGATGTTGAACTGGATGTGGATCCTATTGGCCATGGACCGGATCCCTGGGGCGGTTATCGACGAGGTTTTTCTGCTTCTACAGTGTTAACCTTGAGCGATTACAATATTAATTTTGATTTGGGGCCTGCATCACGGCAGGTTGAATTGTTTATTTCTGTAGAAGGTATTAAAAAGAAATAGCACCCGCCTGGTACTATATCCTTAATGCTTCGCAACATTAGCCGTTCCTGAAAAGAAAAAACCGGCGATTGCCGGTTTTTTCCAGTCAGCTAAAAGCTTTTCAAAGCTAAAGGCTTTATTTCCAGTCAGCGTAGCCGTCAGTTTTCTTTTCAAGACCGTCTTCATAGCCAGCGCTATAAGCTTCATTGACACGCTGTTCTTCACGTTCAGGGTTACATACGTAACCACCTTGCCAGCCCTGGATGTATTCCGGGTTTACGCCCTCAGATTCCATTTTCACAGTAAAATCATGATATTCTTGGTTCATAGGTTTTTCCTTTGTGTTTCCAGTCAGTTAAAATCTAAACTTAAAATTTAAACTATAGTTAAAAGCCAATAAAGCAGACTGCGACAAGATAATAATCCGCTTATATTAAATGATTTACACATAAATTTCCAGTTTTTTAGTTGAAATTATGCCTTAGGGCAGCCTTAAAAAATAATTCACATTTCTAAGTTTTCACTTACTCATTCTATCTGCGTTGCTGGTCAGTTAAATAGTTGACTATTCGCCTTCCTCGCGCCTTGGTAGAATGGCATTTCTTGCTCTGATCAGTCATGGTTCCACTCATTTTGAAGCCGAGTATACTTTTAGGATAGTTTTTAAGGTATATCCCTATTGGATAGGATTGAAAAAATTTTGCCAACAATAATATAAAGAGGTATTAATATGTTAAATAACCTAGTAAAATACTCGGATAATGATTTATGCCGGTCAGGAGAGCAATTTAGTTGTATAATCCTGTACTAGCCAAAATTAACTGGATAAATACCTTAGAGGTTGGTAATGAATTTAACTGAAGAAGAAACTATGGATCTAAACAGTGGCCTGAAGGCACTGGAAGACAAACATTTTACCAGAGCTGTTCAACTTTTGTCACCATTAGCTGAAAAAGGCGAACCTGAAGCACAGCATCGTATGGCAGTCATGTACCAAAATGGTCTGGGGGTGCATCGTAATGAAACGGCAGCGGCATTATGGATGAAAATGTCTGCGGATCAGGGTTATGAACTGGCCTGGCATGGTATGGGCTTTATGTTTATGGAAGGCGAAGGTGTGGAAAAAAACGCCGATGAAGCGGTAAAATGGTTTACCAAAGGTGCGGAGGCAGGATTAATTGGTTCGATGTCCACATTGGCGATGATGTATAAAGAAGGCAATGGTGTAGAAAAGAATCCTGAAGAGGCGGATCGTCTGTTAAAAATGGCTGGCTTTTAGAGAGAATTGAATGAGAGCTTCACAATTATTTGTTGTATTAGATCAAGAGTTTAAAGGTGCACAAACGGGTCATCATACTCCGGTAATGATCTGGGGGCCGCCTGGAGTGGGGAAGTCACAGTTAGTCAGTCAGGTTTCGCAAAAACATGGGCGGACGCTGATAGACATTCGTCTTTCCCAGATGGAACCCAGTGATTTACGGGGTATCCCGTTTAAAGATGGCGATAAGGTTGAATGGGCCGTCCCATCCATGCTGCCGGATGCTCAAAAACATGGTGAGGAGGGCATTTTGTTTCTCGATGAAATTACCTCTGCTCCCCCCAGTGTGTCAGCTGCAGCCTATCAGCTGATTTTGGATCGCCGTCTGGGTGATTACCAGATCCCTGATGGCTGGGCTATTTTTGCCGCCGGTAATCGTCAGGGTGACCGGGGCGTAACCTATAGCATGCCGGCTCCTCTGGCCAATCGTTTTTCCCATTACGAAATTGATATTAATCTCGATGACTGGGTAGCCTGGGCGTATAAGAATGCCATTGATGAGCGAATTATTGCTTTTCTGCGTTTCCGGCCGGATCTGTTATTTGATTTTGATCCCACGCACAATCCGGTGGCTTTCCCTTCACCTAGAACCTGGGAGTTTGTGCACAATGCCTTGAACAAGTTTATGGATCATCCAGAGCTGTTTCTCGGCGCACTGCAATCCTGTGTCGGACCAGCAGCCGGTATTGAGTTGAATGCATTTATTGCTAACCTTGATCAAATGCCTGATCTGGATGCTATTGTAAATGGTGAAAATGTACCAACGCCAACAGAAATCGATCTGCAATATGCAGTTGCTTCAGCCCTGGTTGGGCGGGCGATTCGTGCCAGAGGCAGTGATGAAGCAGACAGGACCTACACCAATATTCTGAAATACGCATCCAGTTTCCGACAGAAAGAAATGGGTGTCATGCTGGTTTCAGATATGCATCGTGCCATTGGTGAAGAGCTGTTTGCCGTAGATGAATTTGCTAACTGGGCAGATGCCATAGCCGACATTATGCTGTATGGATGAAGTAATAGAAAACAAACTCAGTTCTGCACGAACCCGGCTCATTCTAGATAAGCCGTTTCTGGGTGCGCTGGTACTCCGTTTACCCCTTGTTGAAGCCGATCCGTCATGGTGTAAAAGCACTGCTACGGATATGAAGAAACTGTATGTTAATCCACAATATATTCAGCAGCTGACTGTTGAAGAGACCCAGTTTGCCCTGGCGCATGAGGCCTTGCATTGTGCTTTGTCACATTTTGCCCGTCGTTTACACCGGGTGAAACATCGTTGGGATATGGCCTGTGACTATGCCATCAATCCCATTTTGATTGAGGAGGGTTTAAAGCCACCACCGCATACCCTGTATCTGCGGGAATACTTTGGTATGACGGCCGAAGAAATTTATCCAACCCTGATTGACAATGAGAACGATGCCTCCAATGAACTGGGGCAAAATAATGATCAGGGTAATAGCGAGCAGGGTGAACAGTCCGATCAGGGAGAAGCTAAAGATACTGAAAACCAGAAACTTGATCGTGAACAGCAAGAGGATGGTGAGCGAGGCAAAGGGCAAACGGGTGAGGGTAAGGAATCGGAGCAAGGTTCTGGTGACAGCCTGCAAAAAGAGCCGCCGCCAACCCCTAATAATGATGAAATCCAGAGTCTGACGACGCAATGGCAGCAGCGCCTGGCCGGTGCAGCACAGCAGGCTCTTCAGGCAGGCAAACTCAGTCAGTCCATGGCTCGACTGGTGGATCATTTACTGCAGCCGCAACTGCCCTGGCGTATGTTGCTGGCGCGCTATATGAGTGCAACAGCCAGAGAGGACTATAGTTATACCAGGCCTTCCAGTCGTCGTGGCGAACCGGCTATTTATCCCCGCCTGCGCAGTCATATGGTCAGCATCGTGGTGGCACTGGATATCAGCGGTTCTATTGCAACCAGAGAAATCAGGGAATTTCTTTCTGAAGTGGACCAGATCAAGGCTCAGGTGCGTGCCCATATCGTTCTGCATGCCTGTGATACGCAAGTGAGCGATGAAGGTCCCTGGCAATTTGAACCCTGGGATGAACTGAAATTACCTGTCAAACTCACAGGTGGCGGCGGTACCCGATTCACTCCGGTTTTTGACTGGGTTGAAAAACAGGAGATGCGCCCCGATCTGTTAGTGTACTTTACCGATGCAGAAGGCGAATTTCCTGAGCAGGAAGCCCAATACCCGGTAATTTGGCTGGTAAAAGGCAAAGCACCAGTCCCCTGGGGACAGAGAATTCAGCTTAATTGATATTAGGCTGTATCGGTAAGATGGACTGCACGCCCTTCACACGGATAAATACTCAGCAGTTACTTTTTTAATGCTTTTCCAGTACTACCTGAAGCAGATAATAGACAAATTTATTATTGATAAACATATGCCCTTATCCAACGAAGACAGTCTGAGATTAAATGTATTGCTGGCACAAAAGGTCAGTGCAATTCGAATTGATGAAGGAAAACTGATTGTTTATGCGCTGACCCAAAAGGGTGTGGCAAAAATACAGCTCAGTCCGACAGCAAGAAATGATAAATATATTAAAGAGGTGAAGGATTTTCTTTCCACCAGGGCACTTGGGACTCCCGGCGGCTTTCCCATGTATATTTCCCGCTGGAATCGTATGGGTGATCTGCGTAATAACAATCTGAACAAGCTGCTATTGCTGGGTGAGGAAGAAGCAGTCATTGCGGTAGTGAATAACAGGAAATTGACAGCTGGTTTAGCCAGAAGTGCCTGGTGGGTCGTACAATCAGCTGATAATGCTCGTAGTATGCTGGCTAATGAAAAGGTACTTCAGGCGGATATTGGTCATGAGCTGGCCACGTTCCTGATAGAATTTTTACCCTATGAAGAAGATCCTCTGAAAATGCTCATCAGTACACGACTGGTATTACAACCCGGACTGATTTCAAATGATGAGATCATGATTTTATGGAAAAAAGCCAAGAGTAAGAACACCCTGTACGTTGGATTTTTAGAAATACGCCCTGATGAATTACCGGAACAGGCTTCTGAACATGCCAGTTATCAGCAAACCAGAGACAGGTTGTCTGATTTGCTGGCAGCTAAAAACCCTTATGCTATTGCTTTGTGCAAATTACTGAGCGCTCCGGGGCAAACATTTCTGCAAACTGCTGAGGCAGCTTTCAAGCGCCCGGCCGACTATGATGTGGTGGGTGCCCTGATTGAGTCGATCAGGCGATATGTTTTTGTGGATCACCCTGAAGCCGGTCAAAGTAAGCAGGAATATCAGCTGGGGCTAAATCTCAAGGGTGAAATACAAACGGATATTAATGATGTTGTGGCGATGGCAAATGACATTTATCATGAACAAAATGAACTTTTCTGCAGTGAAGAATTAAAAGCCATTCAGACTGCAGTACCTGAACTGTCAGCACAATTAAAGGCAATACTGAGTTTGGCCCGAACTCCGCAAACAGTTCTGGCTCCCACCATTGCCAAAAGTACGGCAGTTGGAACTTTGATGAGAAAGAAACTCAAGCCGGTGTTTGAGCCGATTTTAATGAACTTGAAAGTCTTGCAGACTTTTTAAGCAATTTCCTCAGCATTGCAATAGTGGTTATGATATAATTATTGGTTAATATACTTATGCGCGATCACTATTCATTTTATGCTCTTGATCATAGCTTCTTAATCTATAGAGAAGGTTGTTTAAAAAAGGTGAAACTATGGCTCATGTAAGAATGTATTGCTCAGATGACTGTCCTTTTTGCAAAAATGCGGAGAAGCTGCTGTTGTCAAAAGGGATTGATATAGAAAAAATAAATATCCTGGATGAGCCCGAAAAATTTGCTCAAGTGGTAGCGGAAATTAGCAGTGACAGCGTGCCGCAAATTTTTATCGATGGCAAACACATAGGTGGTTTTGATGATATTTCTGAACTGGATATGGATGATGAACTGGACCCGATGCTGGGGCTATAAAAAGAAATAATTTGCTTCAAGTGAAAGTAAAGTATATATACGCAGGTTTTTTAAAGGGTAAGAGGTAAGAGGTAAGTGGACTTTTTTCCAATTTTCATGAACATAAAACGTCGTCAGTGTGTAGTTGTCGGCGGCGGCAGAGTGGCCGCGCGAAAAATTGCACTGTTACTCAAAGCAGAGGCTCAGGTGCAGGTGATTGCCCCGGAGTTGTGTGGTGAAGTCAATGAGATGGCTCAGACTGGCGCCATTAAACATATTGCCCGCCTGTTTGACGAAAATGATATCTGTGGCAGTGGTGCCTGTGACATTGTACTGGTGATTGCTGCAACCAGTGATCCAGAGACTAATCGACGTATTTCTGAATTGGCAAAAGCCCGTTCCATGCCCGTCAATGTAGTGGATCAGCCGCATTTGTGCAGTTTTATTATGCCATCCATTGTGGATCGTTCTCCTATTCAAATTGCCATTTCCACCGGCGGCAGTTCACCGGTTCTGGCTCGATTGTTACGGACTCGTCTGGAGAGTTATATCCCGGCGGCTTATGGCAAGCTGGCGCAGTTGGTGAGTGATTTTCGAACAAAGGTCATTGAAAAATTTCCAAAATCCGAACAGCGCCGCCATTTCTGGGAAGTGATTCTGGAAGGTCGAGTAACTGAGTTATTGTTTCAAGGTAATGATCATGCGGCCAGACAGGCTTTGCAGCGTGCTCTGGATGATAATTTTGCTGAACAATCCGGAGAGGTGTATCTGGTAGGAGCCGGGCCGGGTGACCCGGATTTACTTACATTCAAAGCCTTACGACTGATGCAGCGTGCGGATGTTGTTGTTTATGATCGGCTGGTGTCCCAGGGTATTCTGGATCTGGTTCGTCGGGATGCAGAGCTGGTCTATGTGGGCAAAGAACGAAATAATCATGCCGTACCACAGGAAAATATTAATCAGTGTCTGGTGCGTTATGCTAAGGAAGGCAAACGGGTGTTACGTCTGAAGGGCGGTGATCCGTTTATTTTTGGGCGCGGTGGTGAAGAGATTGAAACCCTGAAAGAAAATAATGTGAATTTCCAGGTTGTACCGGGAATTACGGCGGCGGCCGGTTGTTCCAGTTATGGAGGTATTCCATTAACCCATCGTGATTATGCCCAGTCCTGTGTGTTTGTCACGGGACATTTAAAAGACGGTAGCGTTAACCTGAACTGGAAAGCATTGGCACATACTAATCAGACCGTGGTGTTTTATATGGGCTTAAAGGCCGTGAAAGTGATCCATAAACAACTGGTTGCCAATGGCTTAAGTGATGAAACACCCGCTGCTCTGGTTGAACAGGGTACCACTGAAAACCAGCGTGTGCATGTGGGCACTCTGGCAAATCTGGCTGATATTATTGAGCGGGAGAAGGTTAAACCTCCTACTCTGATTATTGTCGGTGAAGTTGTAACCCTGCACGATAAACTAAAATGGTTTAATCCAACCAGTGAACGAACCAGCGCATTTCAAAGCGCACGTGGGCGCAGGAAATAAGGGCAGCCTTAAAAAAACACACTGGCCGTTATGTATATGGAAAACAGCACGCCCATAAACGCAAGACCAAGGGTGCTCATAAAAAGATAAATTTCTTGCATTGCGGCTATAACCCTCTAAGTAAGTGATGAGTATATGGCTAAAACATTTTATTGTTAATGGTAACTATAATTTTTTTCGCTTAAAAAATATGCAGGACTAATCTGATTTTGTTGTAAGACTTTGATGTGGCAATTGTAGGATTAGTTTCAATAAAGACAATCAACAGGTATAAATATTATGGATTTTAATTCGCTGTCCAAAGAACAACAAATTATGGTCGCTATGCGTAAAACCCTGGCCAATATTGTTAAAGATACAACCCCTGAACCAGGCATGATACATCCCCTGTCCAAAGCGACTGTGGACGATGTCCGGGCGTGTTTTGCGCTAATTTCTGCAAGGGAAAAAGAACTTATGGAAGCAATGGGCGTGGAAAACAAAGCTCGTCCGCATTTTACTGATGAGATAAAAACGGCTGATGTGGTGAAGTTTCACAAACCGGAATGATGTCTGTCGCTAGCGCTAATGTGTCAGTCTGATACATTAGCGCTTTTTTCCGCGTTTACGTTCCGGTAGTTTGAAATTAATTATTGATTTGACGACTTCATTGTAAGGAATAGAGTCCAGACTCCGGTACAGTGCTACAGCTTCATTGACCGTGGCAAAAATATTCTGTATGGGGGCATGTTTTTGTGCCTGCTCGCCAAATTTTGCGTCATCATCCAGCAGGACGTCTGTTTGAGTCGGGTTTTTATTATCCAGTAATTGTTGTAATCCGAATAAACCTCCCACTTGAACCTTTATCTCTTTTGCATGTGGCAACGGCCCTTCAACCTGAGTGATCTGCAAGGAAAAACGGGCATTGGTTCGCAGTCGATCCAGCAATTGCAGACACTGCTTCTGGGCATTCTCAGAGTTGCAGGCAAAAGCTTCACGTTCTGCCAGAAATAATTTTTTAGCCTGCTCGCAGTTGCCATATCGCAGTAGTAATAGTTTTTCGAAATAGCACCGGGTCGGGTTCATTTCCCGGTAGGTTGAGCGGTACTGGTCTTCATCCATAGCAATCTACCAAACAAGATAGCATGTTAATAGCTTATTTTTCCCATTCTTTGACAATGGGTTGCTCACGAAATTCGGAGAGCTTTTCTTCAGCATCCAGAGCGTTGTCGGCAAAAATTACCTTGAAGGTATCCTGAGGATCGCTGTCCGGATCCTGACGTAATTCCCTGGCATAGTTGCGTGCTTCTTTATAATTTTCAAATTGCTCCAGAAGTTCCATAGGTTTGACCAAATTGGCAACAGTGGGTGAAATTTTATAAACGTAATAGGCGGCCATTAGAGGGATCCTGCTAAATTAAAGGTGTTATTGCAAATTAAAGTCATATTTTAGCATGTTATCTGGAAAACATTACTATAGCTCACTTACTAAAAGATAAGCAGAACTTAAAAAAAAGAAAAGTGAATAAACTGTCCAGATGAACTGGATAAGTACCTGGACGAAATAAAATTTCTAAGGTACTAAACGCTCCTGCCGGAATTAGAGGAGGAAAGGAACATTATATTGCAGTCATTCACTTTCTGCTCAAAGGAGCCAAAAACTTAATTTCGAACTGTCCGTGATTGGATTAGCTCATTCGCAAAAGCAAACCAGTTATGCAAAAATTAAATTGTAGCCATATTAGACAATAACCAACTAAAATAGTCAAGTAATGCTGCAAGAAATTTATCTGTGGAGTCAGTATGTCAGCATTTATGGGGTTTAGTCGGGAAGCCATTGAATTTCTGGAACAAATTAAGCGAAACAATAATAAACAATGGTTTGATGCACATTATGATTTTTATCATAAAGAAATCCTGGAAAAATCCAGAGATCTGGTTGAAGCTATGGGCGAACAGTTGCAGTTGCTTGCACCGAAAATAAATATTGTTCCCAAAGTGAATGGCTCAATTTATCGATTTGCCAGGGATGCCCGATTTAGCAAGGATAAGACGCCCTACAAGACTCATTTATCCTATTTGTTCTGGCAGGGGACTTTAAAACGTACCCGCTGTCCAGGGTTTTATCTTGCGATTCAACCCGAGTATGTTCAGATAGGTGTAGGGATCAATCATTTTACTCCCGAATACTTACAAGCCTGGAGACAGCAATGTGCTCATCCTGATAAAGCTAAAAATATTCGGGCGATAGTTGACACTCTGGCGCAATCCGGCGTGCTGTTTCATGGTGAACAATTGAAACGAATGCCAACGGCATTCCCCGGGTATAAGAATCCTGAGGCACTTCTGAATCAGGATCTAATCCGTTATAAGGGATTCAAATGCTGGTATCAGCTGCCACTTCCTGAGCAGGTTTATAGTGCGGATTTTATTCAATTTTGTTTTGCCTATTACCAGCATTTATTACCACTGTTTGAATGGATGGTTGCAATATTGTCTGGCTTCACCATTGAAACAGATTTTTCCAGGCAATAATATAGTGACCTTGCTTCGCTTCTCTGGTGTCCTGCTTTTCTGTTTTCCGGCGTTGTTGACGGTGTTTTTATCCTGTCAAAATAGTTATTTGCGGGAATTTGTCACAGATTACAAAATTTATTGTTCCGGCCTACAGACGTGGTCTCTATTGCTTGTTATGATAGTGTCAAATAATTGAAATATATCAGAGGTTTTTACAAAAAAGCGTGGTTTGGAATCACTGCTTAATTTATGGAAAAAATTATGGACAGGTTAATGAAAACCATTATCACAGGTGTTTTTTTACTGTCGGCCAGTGTTCTGCTCGCAGATGATATCAGCCAGTATGGACTGGGTGCTGAGGGTTCGACTCACTTGTCTGTAAACCGCGGGGCAGTGGATTTTGAAAAAGAGTATAACGGTCTTCCTGTTGACCAAAACAAAGAAAATGACTCAATAACACCCGGATTAAAAATTGATATAGACTATCAGAACAAAACTGCGGATTTTACTTCACCTCATCACAGTTTTAATACAGGTCTGAATCACAAGCTTAATAATACCAGTAATGAATTCAAGACACGGATGGGTTATCGTTTTGATTATTTAGCTCCTGCCGCATCATTTAATTATAGTCCCGACTCTTATGGGTTTGGCGAGTATTATAATTACCAATTAGGTGTTGCTGTACCCGTAAATGATATTTTTTCACTTGAAACGAGTTATGGCTGGAATCAATTTGACAAAAACGCTGAACAAGGGGGCATCAATAATTATCAGGATTGGAGTATCGGTGTTTCCACTTCCTATAAAGGCGTTAAATTAAAAATGGATTATATTGACATCAATGCCAGTGAAAATTCTGAAGAATGCGGCAAAACATTTCCCTGTGAGGGTAAGGCTGTTTTTAGTATCATAAAAAACTTTTAGTTGGGCTATAGGCTTATATTGGGCTAAAGGCTTCTAATTATTTTCCTCATTTATACCCAAGCTGGCTTATAACCCTTCACTTAGCAAAGAGGGTTTACCAGGATAATCTCCCTGTCCATAAGTTATTCCAATTCGTCTCAGTTCTGCAACAGCTTCTTGTGTTTACAATAATATTAGAGTTTGCTAAATTACCTATTTTGCGAACAATCAGTATGCAACTGATTTATTCAGGATGACGGCTATTAATCATTCTTTTGACTCTTTAGAGAAGTGTAATCTTCTATGCTGGATTATTTTTTTTACGCCTATCTGCTGTGGTGTTTTATCCGGGGGATTATGAGAGGGGCGGGTAAAGAGGTGGAAGGCCTGCTTTTCTCACTGCTTATACTGGGCGCATTGTTAGGCTTGTTTGTTTTTTCTCAATTATCAGGTTTTATAAAAACGACACTGCAAATGACGTTGTCAGATTCCGGGTTTCTTATTTCTATAACCAGCTTTGTGTTAGCCATAATTATTTTTTTCATGTTACGAAATAAGATATCCGGGTATATTGATGCTCAATTCTCCACAAACACCTCCCGTAAAGGAGGTGCATTACTTGGACTTGTTCGCGGATCTGTGGTGATCAGTATTATGGTAATTTTATTAAACTATGCTCCCTTTGGTTTGTTTAAAAACACGCTTGATAATTCATTTGTGGCCAGGCAGATAATTACCCTGGCTGGAGAAGGCAAGAAATAACACAGAGTTGAAAAAAATAGCTGTAGACGAGTAATATAACAACAATTTTCGGACGAACACTATTCAAACAGCATAGCCAGTAAGGCACTGCGTTTTTCAGCGGATAACTTTCGCAGGACGACATAATCAACATGCTGTTCTGGTTGTTTGGGATTGAGACGAATGGCCCATAGGGGATCAATGCTATTGGGCAACATAGAATATCGTATATCACCAATCAGGCTGTGATCATCAGGGCTCAAAGCGATATAGCCGTCGGAAAACCATCTGAAGCGTTCCACATCTCTGGACTGAACCGGACTCAGTTCGCTGGTGCTTACAGGAGAAAGTTTGGCCAGTGACTCACCTGGAAAATATACCGGTTCGATGCCAAGTCTTACGGCATCCACATAATAAAAACCATCGTGTTCATAAATGAGTTTCCACATCAGTAGATTTCCGAAGGTAGGTTTTACAGTAATGCGTTCTGTAATATGACCTCGCTCGTTAGCAATATTTGCGACGGCGATTAGAGCCCGGTTATGCTGGATTTGTCCCAGGAAAAGATAACACACTAAGTACATCAATGCCGCTCTGGCAAAAAAACGTTTATTTTTGACAGCACCCAAAAGGATCAAAATAAGAACGGGTAATGTGAACAAGGGATCTACGACAGAAATAATATCCCATGCGATACGGACATCAGAAAAAGGCCAGAACAATTGAGTGCCATAAGAAGTACAGGCATCTAATAAACCATGTGTTCCATAACCCAGACAGCTAAATAAAAAAAGCCTGGCAAAGCTGATTTTCTTTTTAAGAAATGGATACAGCAACAGGGCGCACAACAGGCCGCCTACGGGAATAAATAAAAAAGAATGGGTAAACTGGCGATGAAATTCTAAAAACATCAGTGGATCGGTTTGTGAGCGAAATAGCACATCAATGTCCGCTGCCATACCAGCCAAAGCGCCAGCTAAACAGGCTATTATCTGACTGTTTTTCTTTTCTGTTACTGCTTGTGTCAGTGTCGCACCGACAACTGCCTGGGAAATTGGATCCATAAACAGGATTTTATCGTTTTCTGACCATTAAGGCTAATTTTTTTTGGCAGTTGTAATCGTTTCGTAAACGGCAGCACTAATAACAATCAATCCACCCGCTATGGTTTTCCAGTCAGGCAGTTCAGTCAGAAATAGTGCAGCGAATAACGTGCCATATAGAACCTGCATACAGCCAATTAACCCTACTGTTTTTGCTTTAAGATGTAACAGACTATGGGCAAATAATGTATGTGGCAAGGCAGTAAAAATAATACCCAGCAGTATTAGCTGCAACCATTGCTGTGAACTGATCTCGATAATAATCTGGCTAGAAAAGGGTAACAGTAAAAAAATAATGCACAAAGTCTGATAAAACAGGGCGTGTCGTGCAGGATAGGCTTTAAAATAGCGACCGTGAATAATATTGCGCATGGCAAATAAAAGTGCGGAGAGTACCCCCCAGAGAACACCTTGTGTAGTCTGATTATTGATAACAAATTCAGGAACCAGTAAATAAATACCCATTAAAACTACAAATGCACTGATAATATCCTTAATATGAGGTCGTTCCCCATGAAAAAAGGGTTCCAGAAAAACAATAATAACGGGGTAGGTATAAAGTGCAATAATACCAATGGCGACTGATGATACCTGCATAGCATGGAAATAGGTCACCCAGTGAGTACCAAGGAAAAGCCCCAGCAAAATAGCAATAAAGTAATCACGTCTACAGGTAAGGAGTAAACTTTCTTTAAGTAAGATTATATAAATTGCTATGGACAGGGCCGCAAAAATACTGCGTAGAAGTGTTATTTCAATCGCACTTAAGCTAATTAATTTTGAAAATAGAGCTGTCAGGCCAAAAATTAATACCGAGGCATGAACTGAGAGCAGTCCTTCCCGATGGCTAGTCATAAATGTTCTCAATCGCAATTGCCTCAAACATATTTATTTAGGATTATCAAGAGTTATAACTTTTATTGCATAAATAATATTATTTAACTTTAATCCAATATGGCTATAACAATTTTTAAAAACCACTCTTGGAGAAAAAGTAGATGAACAATCTTTATAGACAGTTTTTTTAAATGCACATTGGCAGTGCAATTTTAAATAGGTGTGCTTTTTTTGATCACTTTAATATCATTTTAAATAGAAGAGCTTATATTATACAGGCGCTATTTTCATGAAACTCCCAATGTCCTTAGGAATTTGTAAATATGGCATATAATTTGCGTTTTAAATAAATATATAACTAAAAAAACAAAGCAGTCAAATACTCTTACGATAGAAGAAAAACAAATAAACAGTTCAAACAAAAACGACCCCGTCATTGTTATAGAAACCGACCTGTTGGTGTCATATTTGTGTCATAATTTTTGGTTACTATAATACACTTTTTGTTGATTAGAAAATTTGCTGTAAATAGACAAAGATTAACTAGACTAATTTTTAAATCAGTCTATATTAATACATGAGTACGCATCAATATAACAATATGGGGATTTATTGTTGGACACCAAAAGTGAGCTAAAACATAAAGTACGAGATCAAGCGGTGCTATTTCTGACTCTGTTGCTTTTTTGGATAATGCTAAACGGAACATTGGCAGCTGAGAATATCAGCATTGGAATTCTGGTGTCGCTTAGCATAACCTTTCTGTTTCGCAATGGCCTTTCGTTTTTTACCGAGTTTCGTGTTACACCACAGGCCTTTGTGGCGGGCGTGTTTTATTACGGTTATTTCTTCAAGGAACTGGTTAAGTCAAACTTCAAGCTTGCCGCTATTGTCCTCTCACCTTCACTGCCAATTAAACCGGGTATCGTCAAGGTGCGTACCAGACTAAAGAGCAGAATGGGGAGGCTGATGCTTGCTAATTCAATAACACTCACCCCTGGAACGCTGACTGTTGAACTTGACGGTGAGTGGTTATACGTTCACTGGGTTACAGTGGAAACAACGGACATTGATGAGGCGACGAAGCTGATTGTTGCCGGTTTCGAATCCTATCTTGAGGTGATGTATGGTTGAAGCACTCATTATTCTTGCCGCTACGCTTGCCGGATTGGCATTTCTGCTTGCTCTTGGCCGCTTTATTAAGGGCCCCTCAGCAGCTGACCGTGTTGTTTCCTTTGATGTATTAACCATCGTCTCAATTACGTTCATTGTGCTGAGTGCCCTGGTCGAAGGGCGAGGAATATACCTTGATGTGGCTCTTGTTTATGCTTTACTCTCCTTTCTCGGTGTGATTGCTGTTGCTCTTTATCTAGAGGGAAGATTCTGATGGAATTATTATTGGATTTAATAGGTGGATTGCTACTGGTTGCCGGCGCTGCTTTTCTGTTATTTGGCGGACTGGGTCTGGTACGCATGCCCGATTTGTACAACCGCATTCAGGCAGGCACTAAAACGACGACACTGGGAACCTTGATGACCCTTGCCGGTGTGGCTTTTTTACATCCGGAATGGGGGCTGAAACTATTCCTGATTGGTGTATTCCTGCTGTTCACCAATCCACTTTCATCGCAAATACTTTCCCGGGCGGCTCATCGTAGTGGTGTGGAGAAATGTCCAGAAACGACGGTCGATCGACTTGCTGAAGACCTTGCCGAAGCTCTTTCCGAACCTCTTGGCAAAGAAAAAGGAGAGAAATCATGAATACACTGATGCTGGTAATGAGCTTGCTGTTCGCTGCCGCCATGATCGGGGTGGCACTTGTTGCAATACGTGTGGAACGTCTGTCAATGGCAATACTTGCTGCAGGTCTAGTGAGTTTGCTCGCATCTGTAATGTTTCTGTTTTTAGCGGCCCCGGATGTCGCGATGACAGAAGCTGCTATCGGCAGCGGCTTAACTACTTTCCTGTTCTTCTTTGTTCTTGGTCGAGTGCGGGGAGATAAACATGATTAAACGTTTTTTAGTACTTATATTTCTGTTCGGGCTTGGCGGTATTTTTGCCACTCTTCTGCTGGGATATACACCCGATAACGAATTGAATCTTACTGCTCGTTACTATGCTGAGCATACTGCTCAGGATATCGGTGCTGCGAATATTGTTACAGCTATTATCGTTACTTACCGTGGACTCGATACCCTTGGTGAAGTGACGGTGTTGTTTCTGACTGCGGCCATTGTCGGCCTCTTATTAACAAGACGTTTGGTGCGGGAGGATCGGCAGGGCAATCCACTAAAGAGAAAATTATCCCAGTCGGGTGAGCTGTTGACTATTGGCAGTCTTCTCCTTGTGCCATTGATTCTGCTGCTGGGAGCCTACGTCTTCATTAACGGCCATCTCACTCCCGGAGGCGGTTTCCAGGGCGGGGCTATAGTTGCTTCGGCAATTCTACTGATGTTACTCGCTGACCCCTTGCATCGCTTTAGTCATCGGCTTATTTCCGCTGTTGAGTCCATATCCGGGCTGTTTTTTATTAGCATTGGTGTACTGGGTATTTTCTTTGCTGGCGGCTTCCTCGATAACCGCATTTTGCCTATTGGTGAACTGGGTTCGCTCTTTTCTGCCGGTGCAATACCTGTTATTTACTCCTTTGTGGGTCTCAAAGTGGGTGCCGAATTTAGTTCGATGCTGGTCAATCTTTCCGAAACGGAGGATTCATAATGGTCTATATTGCAATGGTGACGGGTTTTATCCTTATCCTTATAGGGTTGTACGGTGCTTTGACCAATACCAACATTCTTCGCATGATTGTTTCATTTAGTATCGCCAATACCGGGGTTAACATTGTTCTGGTTGGTGTAGGTTACATGCACGGTCGTACGGCGCCCATACTGAACGAAGCCGTCCCGGTAACAGAGGCCGCTGCACGTATCATTGATCCTGTACCACAAGCGCTGGTGCTGACAGCCATTGTTATCGGCTTAGGAATAACAACCCTGATGCTCACCTACGCCTACAAGCTTTACGAAATGAAAAGAACACTCGATATCGCCAAGTTTTCGGAGTTGAAATGGTAAACGCTATTTTTATTATAATAACGGGACTGGGTGCAGCATTTCTGCAGGGGCTTTTACCGGAATCCTGGCGAAAAACTGCCTATGCCGTGACGCTTGCAGCTCTTGCCTATATGGCATGGATAGCGGCTGGCTGGCTTTGGTCCTTTGCGATTGACCCCAGAACTGCCGTCGAAATATTCACAGCTGGCAGCAGTCCCCCCTTTGCTATTAATTTGCGTATCGGGATTGTTGAGGCAAGCCTGGTCCTGCTGGTTATATTGACCTGTCTGCTTTCGGCACTCTATATGAAACAGACATTGCTCAGACTGGGGCGCCGGGCAATGTCTGTGTTACTCGTCTTTAGTATGGCCTTGTGTGGCATTATTCTCACTCGAGATGTCTTTAATTTATTCGTTTTTTTCGAGCTTACGGTAATTGCGACGGCGGGTCTTGTGCTGCTTTCGGAAGACAAAAGGGCTCTGGCTGCCGGTTTTAAATATCTGATTATTTCTCAGGTGGTTTCAATTTTACTATTGATAGGTATTATCTTTGCCTATCATGTTACAGGGACATTAAATATTGATGGCATGGCGGACGGTTCGCCGGGTGTGCTCAAAGGTGCTGCCTCACTGGCTTTCTTCCTCATGATTATGGCTATTATCACCGAACTAAAACCGTTTCCGGCTAATGGCTGGGCTCTGGATATTTATGAATCGGCACATCCTGCGTTTGCGGCTCTCTTTTCTGCCGCAATGGCCGGAGCTGCTGCTCTCTACGCGGTGGAAAAACTATTGCTTATCGGTGGTTCAGAATGGCTTCCGGTAGTCACCGGTATTGGACTTGTCAGCTTTGTTTTTGCCAATCTGCTGGCCCTGTCACAAAGCAATGATCGCCGTACCCTTGGTTACTCGTCTGTCGGTCAGGTCGGTCTGATTCTTGTTGTTCTGGGTCAGCGCGACATCCTCGGTGACAGCTATCTTTTCGTTGCCGGTGGTATTCTGCTCTCCCATGCGGTCGCCAAAGCGGGACTCTACTGGCTTTCCGGACTGATTAGCCAGCGTGATTTGTCCTCATGGAGTGTTCTGCGTGAGCATCCACTGCTTATTTTCGCCTTTGTCAGTTTTATTGCCATGTTGAGCGGCTTGCCGCCATTTCCAGGTTTTTATGCAAAGTGGGAGTTGATTGGTGCGTTGGCAGGCGAAGGTCGTCTCTGGATATTAGGGCTAATTCTTTTTAGTGCTCTGCTTGAGGCCAGTTATTTGTTTCGCTGGTTTGGTTACATTCTTAAGCGGGAAAAAGATAATCAGGAAAAAGGCAAAGAAGAAGAAAACAGTCAAGTTACCTTCTTTCCACTACTCAAATTGGCAGTGGTGTTTACTACCGCAGCCATTGGTTGGGCACTGGCTTACCTCTGGGGCGAACTCTCTGTGAATGGCAATCTTCTGTATAGCCTACCGCTACTTTTTGCTCTGAGCTTTTTATTATTGGAGTGGTTGCCGGCATGGGTTAAGAACAGCCTGGCCATTGTGGCTATGGTGGCTTATTTTATTGTCAGTTATCCGGGCTACAATCCACTACAACTCATTTTTGCCGCTATTTTTCTGCTTGGCGGCGCCATTATTTTGTTAGCAAGTTATCATGCTCATGGCAGACGAGTCGGTTTTTATCCCTCTGCGATGCTCATGTTTTCCGGATTGGCATTGCTGGTTGTCGCTGAGGATTCATTTCATTTCTTTGCCGCCTGGGAACTGTTGACCGTTGGTTCTTATTTTCTGATTTTACGCGGTAAACACTCAGAATCTCATGCACTGTCCTATATTATATTCTCGCTTGGTGGTGCGTTTCTTATTCTGGCCGGTTTTGCACTGGCCGCACAGGGTGCAAAACTCTATAGTCTGGAATCACTCAGTCAGTTAGCAACACCCTTTGCACCATGGGTATTCCTGCTGCTGGCGATTGGCTTTATGAGCAAAACCGCAGTAATGGGTCTGCATATCTGGCTTCCCGGAGCTCATGCTGAAGCCGAAACGGATGTCTCACCCATGGTCTCTGGAATCCTTCTCAAAGCAGGACTGTTCGGTCTTTTTATATTACTGATGTACATGGGTAAACAGCAACTTTATGGTATTGAACTGACGCATCTGATGCTCTGGCTGGGTGCAATTACGGCTCTGCTTGGCAACCTGATGGCGATCTTTCAGGAAGATGCTAAACGTCTGCTAGCCTACTCTTCAATTGGCCAGATGGGTTATGCCGTGTTCGGTCTGGCCATGATGAACCAGCTTGGCTGGTTGATGGCACTCATGTTTGTTATTAATCACTACATTTATAAGTCCATGTTATTCCTGTCTGTCGGTGGTATTGCCAAACGTACGGGAACCCGGGAAATGTATCGTATGGGTGGACTTCTCACCCTGATGCCGCTTTCCTTTATAGCGGTTCTTATTGGCATTATTGCCGTATCGGGTGTGCCGCCACTGTCCGGTTTTGGCGGGCGATGGATCTTTTATAACGCCATTATGACGGCTGAGTACCGCTTACCGATAATTCTTATCTTTCTGGCTGGACCGATAGCCTTCCTTTATCTGTTTCGTCTTATTCATACCATATTTCTTGGTCAACTGAAAGATGAACACCGGAAGATAAAAGAGGCACCTTTCTGGATAATTTTGCCGCAGATGATCTTTGTTGCCTGCCTGATGGTCTTCGCCCTTATTCCGGGTCTTGCATTGCGCCATGTAGATGCCTATCTGAGCCAATTTTTTGCGAACGGTAGTCTGAACTGGGATCATGGACTGACTATTACCAGTAACTATGGCTACTGGAGTCCCATCTCTATTATGATTATTGTGGGTGTCATTTTTAGCAGTCTTTTTGCCTGGTTATTGTTTGTCAATCGCAAGGCACAGAAAGTGAAACAGTTTAATATTGCCTATGCGGCAGAACGGCCATACCGACCAGAAACAACCCACTTTGCCTGGAATTTTTTTGCTCCGTATAAAAAAGCCCTGGGCTTTTTAACACAACCTCTGGTGACTCGTTTCTGGGAGGCTATCACTGATCTGCTGCACACTGTCGCTGATCTGCTGCGTCGGTTCTATACCGGCAATGGACAAACCTATGCCATTCATCTTTTGGCCTTTGTCGTTGTTGTTTATCTCTTCAGGATGGAGCTTTAATAATGCAGTTTGAATGGATACAGATCCCTTATGCACTTTTAACCTTATTCATTGTCGTAAACTATGGTTTATTGATGAATGCGCTGATCGCCAAGATTGCCGCAAGAGTTGGCCGACGACATGGAATTCCCATCCATCAGAACTATCTGGATCTCGTTAAAAATTATGCCCTGAGAAGTTCTATTACCCATGGTGTCATGTTCTATCTTGGCCCGGTATTCCGCTTATCAGGAGGTGTCGGCCTGTTACTCTTTGTACCGACAATATACGGTTCCGTGATGTTTTCGAATCTTTCCTTTGCCGGTGATTTAATTCTTGCCCTGTACTTTATCTTTTTCGGTACTCTGGGAATGGCGCTGGGGGCGGGCGAAAGTGGACATCCACATGCCGCTCTTGGTATCTCGCGTGGCCTATCTCAGGTTACCACGTCCGAACTGCCTTTGGCCCTGGCAGTTTTTGCGGTAGCCTTACAATACCAGACCTTTTCTGTAACCGAAATTGTGGCAGCGCAGCAAGGTGGAATACTCAACTGGACACTGTTTACCAATCCATTAGCAGTCGCCGCAGCAATGCTTTCCTTTCTTGGCTCAATGATGCGCCCGCCGTTTGATGTGGTACTGGCTCCTCAGGAAATTCCGATTGGACCACCTACCGAATACCACTCTTCGTATCTTGCCCTGATGCAAACCAATCGTGCTATTTTTCCCATAGCCAAGATTGTCGTTTTCATGAATCTGTTTTTTGGTGGAGCTGCAAGCTGGCCGGTATTTTTCCTTAAAGTTTTCCTGATTTACATGTTCTCGGTTTTCGTCGGTGTGGTTTTCCCTCGTTTTCGTGTTGAACAGTCAATTCGATGGTTCCTGATCTGGGCAGTGCCATTAGGTATTCTGGCTATTGTTTTGATATAAGTGTTTGGGGTATAAGCATATGAAAGAAGAATTACAAAAACGTATTGTTAAAGGGCCGGACGGAGTCGAATTTGAAGTCGAACCGTTACGCGACTATTACTGTGAAGCACAACCCACTGTAATGCCAGCCGCTTATAGTAAAATTGTCGAAGGTTTTTTCAACTGGGCCCGTTCAGAATCTATCTGGATCCTTGGTTTTGGAACTGGTTGCGGCGCTATCGAAATGAGACCATTGATGACGCCACGCTTTGATGCCTATCGTTATGGCGTGCAATGGCGGCCAACACCGCGCCAGTCTAATTTATTTATCATTTCAGGCTATCTTTCGGTAAAGACTCTGAAGCGTGTGATCCGCTCTTACGAACAGATGCAGAACCCAAAATATGTTATTGGTCTTGGTTCCTGCACGATTAATGGTGGAATGTACTGGGACTCCTATAACACTATCAAGCGTTTGGATCATTACCTTCCTGTTGATCTTTACATCACTGGATGTATGCCGCGACCCGAAGCTCTGATCGCTGGCTTTGTTGATTTAAAAAAACTTATCCGTGCAGGCAGGGCAGAAGGTGCCAATCAATATGCCGAGAACTTTGACTGGTATAAGGCAAATCAAAAACAGGTAATATACGATTGGGATATGCCCGACTATAACTGGTAATTTAAAATTTAGCGAATGGCTTTTAACTGGAAGCAAATAAATGCGCGAACTCTATACAAAATTAAGTAAACGATTTCCTCTGGGAGAGCTGACTGAACAACGTCATAATCTCGCTTTTCTTAGCATTGATAAGGAACAGCTACGTCCATTGCTGCTGCATCTGCGTGACAAGGAAAATTTTAGCCATCTTGTTCTCCTGACGGCTGTAGACTGGCTTGAGGATCATGCTCTTGAAGATGGCTCTCTCGATGAACAGAAGTTCCAACTGACCTATCTACTTTCAAACCGGAATATGGGTACAGATATCGGACTGCGTGTCATGATTTCACGCAAGGATGCTGTCATGGAGAGTATTCATGATATCTGGCCAACCGCTGCAACCTATCAACGAGAGCTGCGTGAGATGTTCGGTATTGATTTTCCTGACAGTCCCGGCGTTTATGATGACTTTATTCTGGAAGGCTGGAACAATATCCCTCCCTATCGCCGGGATTTTGATACGCTAAAATTTTCCCAAGACACTTTCAGCCAGCGACCCGGTCGAGAAACAAAGGATCCGGCGCAGCACATGAAACAGCAACTTTATCCGGATGGAGCCTAAGATGGTGTACCAACCAGACCGCAGCCAATATCCACAACAGAATGGCGATGGCAGCCTTGATATAGATTTGAAATCAGGTAAGTACCTGAAACTATGGCAGGGACCTCAACATCCTGGCATTACCGGTAACATGTCGGTGGAACTGACCGTTTGCGGTGATGAAGTGATTGAAGGTAAGACCCATGTTGGCTACCTGCACCGTGGTTTTGAAAAACTAATGGAACGGCGCAGCTTTATCCAGTGTTTTCCGATCGTGTGTCGTATATGTGTTCCCGAACCGGATTTCAACGAATATTGTTATGCTGCTGCAGTTGAAGAACTTGCTGATATTCAGGTGCCCGAACTTGCTAAATGGATACGAACCCTGATCCTTGAGATGGGACGCATCAACAGCTATCTTATGTATTGCGGCGGCCAGGCAGGCAGTTTTGGTTTGGGTGTCATTGGTCAATGGACAACCTATGTTCGGGATCTGATGCTCGACCGCTTTGAGGAGCTGACCGGGGCCCGTATTTATCATATGTTCATTATGCCAGGCGGAGTGCGCGACAGTTTACCCGAAGGCTTTGCAACGCGCATGGAAGAAACGCTGTGTGAGATTGAAAGCACCATGAGTGACGTTTATGACACCATGTATTGCAACGCGGTGTTCAAAAAACGCAGCGTCGGTGTCGGTATTATCGACTCAGACCTGCTGGACAGCTATGGTGTGACAGGACCGACTGCCCGTGCTGCTGGAGTAGCAAAGGATGTACGCAAAGACCAACCCTATCTGGTCTATCCTGAACTGGATTTTGAGCCGGTAATTGGACAGAATTCTGATATATATACCCGGGCCGATGTCCGGCGTCGTGATTTACTTCTATCAGTTGATCTGGTTCGCCAGATTTTATCCAAAATGCCCAGTGAAGGTCCGGTAATGGCTAAAATACCGAATGTATTGCATTGGAAGATCCCTCGTGGTGAGACCTATATCCGAGGTGAATGCTCACGTGGAGAATATGGTTATTATCTTGTGACTGATGGCAGTGGCTTTCCAAGACGTGTTAATGTCCGTGGACCTTCCTATACTCATGCAGTTGCTCTGCTTGAGAAGCTGATAGTAAATTTAAACATTGCAGATGTAGCTGGGTTGATGGTTTCACTGCATACCTATCCACCAGAAATCGAAAGGTAATGAGAAAATGAGCATGCGCGACCTTCTGTCTCCCTTTACTGCCTGGAAAAACCTGCTGCGTAATCCGGTGACCATTCCTGATCCACTTAATGACCGTCCAGGTAGTGATCGTTATCGTGGTTTTCACAAAAATGATAATGAAAAATGCATTGGCTGCGGTACCTGTGAAGCAATATGTCAGAACGGTGCCATTGATATGCTTCCTGTAGAAGGCCTACCATCAAAGCAAGGTGACTCGGGACTGCGTCCCCGTATTGATTACGGGCGCTGCTGCTGGTGCGCTTTGTGTGTTGATGTGTGCATGACGAGTTCCTTAACCATGTCCAACGAATATAAGTGGGTTGAGAGCGACCCGGATGCATTTCGTTTTACACCAGGAGTGGATAAGAAGTTCTGGGATAATGCCGAACTCGGCTATCACCGGCCCAAAGACCACCGTCTGGTGTCACCGGAACGTGTGGAAATGGAGGAGCTGGAAGCAGAAACACGACTCAATTCTTTTGCTGAGATCGTCAACGGCTATTCTATCGAGCAGGCTAAACTTGAAGCTGACCGTTGTGTTGCCTGTGGTTTATGTATCGCCACCTGCCCGACTCATATGGCCATTCCTGACTATATCAATGCAGTACGGGAAGGTGACTATGAACAGGGTCTGAAACTGCTATATGATACCAACCCGTTCTCCAATGTTTGCGGCAGAGTCTGTACTCGTAAATGTGAATCCACCTGTGCTTCACGTCATGAAGGGGAGCCCATCGCAATTCGCTGGCTCAAGCGGCATATTATTGATCAGGTGCCCTATGAAAAGTATCGTGACATTATTGGCGATCCCGGACCACCTAGCGGAAACAAGGTTGCCATTATAGGTGCCGGTCCGGCTGGCCTGACAGCGGCCTTTGATTTGGTGCGAATCGGTCATGAAGTTATTGTTTATGAAGCCCAGGCAGCAGCAGGAGGTATGACACGCTATGGTATACCTGAATATCGTCTGCCCTATGATGCACTGGATAAGGATATCGAACTCATCCTTTCATTAGGTGTTACGATTCATTACAATACCCGTATTGGTGCTGATATTTCCATGCAACAACTGACACAGGAGTTCGATGCAGTACTGCTGGCCATCGGTCTGCAGGAAGGGCGTCAGACCCGAATACCTCAGTCGGAACATGAGAAGGTCTATCGAGCCGTTGATCTACTGGACAAGATTACTTGCGAAGAGGCATTTGAAATACCTCACTGTGCGGTAGTCATTGGCGGTGGCAATGTAGCCATGGATATTGCACGATCGCTTGCCCGACTGCAGAAGCAGCACTATGGCAAGGTTGATGTTGTGGTCACCGCTATGGAAGATCAACAACATTTTATGGCTGATGCCGATGAAATAAAAGAAGCACTTGAGGAAGGCATTACAATCCAGGACAAGTGTGGCCCACAGGGCTGTGAAGTTGATGCGTCTGGTAAACTGAGGGGGCTTAAAACCTGGAAAGTACTGTCCATTTTTGATGAATATCATCGCTTTGCCCCCACCTATGATGATAGCGATGAAACCATTTATGCCTGTGACACTGTTATTGAGGCCATCGGTCAATTTACGGATAGCTCTCTTCTTGGCAAAGAGTTAACCGAAAAGCTGGAATGGGATCGGGGGCGCATTCAGGTCGATACCGATGGCCGTACTTCAGAATCATGGCTGTGGTCAGCAGGTGACTGCGTTAACGGCCCTGATGTGGTTCATGCCGTAGCCGACGGCCACCGGGTAGCCGCGAGCATCGATGCTATGCTTAAGCAATAGAAGGAAAATTATGGGTACTTAGGGCAGCCTTAAAAATTAATTTACATTTCCAAGTTTCCACTTACTCATTCTATCTGCGTTGCTCGTCAGTTAAATAGTTGACTATTCGCCTTCCTCGCGCCTTGATAGAAT